>Ga0209594_1000801_pt1 | contig 17055 bp, 16 predicted proteins | sample AshMeaCrysSpring_FD_184126 | JGI IMG/M metagenome (GOLD analysis project Ga0209594, IMG submission 184126) | Groundwater microbial communities from Big Spring, Nevada to study Microbial Dark Matter (Phase II) - Ash Meadows Crystal Spring... | ecosystem: Environmental > Aquatic > Deep subsurface...
CGGTCGAAAAACTCGGCGACTTGGTCAAGGACCGCATTTGCAACCAGCTCTTCGACAAACTCCCGGCCCTTGAACAAGCCATCCTCTCCGAACTCGCTCCGCTTCGCGAGTGCGGCCAGCGCGTCGAGCAACCGGTCCACGTCCGAGTCCGTGTGCGCTGCAGACAGCGTGATACGCAGGCGCGAGCTGCCAGCCGGCACCGTCGGCGGGCGAATGGCCGGCACCCAGAGCCCGCGCGCGCGCAGCGCCTCGCTCGCCCCCAGCGCCGCGGCCTCGCTGCCGAGCACCACCGGCTGGATGGGCGTGTGCGAATCGAGCAGCTGCAGGCCGAGACCGGCCGCCTCTCGCCGGAACCGAGCGACCTGCCCGAGCACCCGCGTCCGTCGCCACGACTCCTCCACCACCACGCGCAGCGAAGCCCGCGTTGCCGCGGCAACCGCCGGCGGCAGCGCCGTCGTGTAGACGTAGGTTCGTGCGCGCTGCAGCAGCGTCTCCACGAGCGCGTGCGAGCCCGCCACGAACGCCCCGAAGGTGCCGAAGGCCTTGCCGAGCGTGCCGACGAGGATCGGCACGTCCGTCGGAGCGAGCCCCGCTGCCTCGACCGCGCCGCCGCCATGAGCGCCGAGCACGCCCACGCCGTGCGCGTCGTCCACGAACAGCCATGCGCCCCGCGCGCGACAGAGCGCGGCGAGTTCCGGCAGCGGCGCGACGTCGCCGTCCATGCTGAAGACACCGTCGGTGACGACCATCGTGGGGCCTGCGCTGGTGCGCGCCATGCGCGCGGCGAGCGCGGTCACGTCGCCGTGCGGGTAGCGCGAGAAGCGCGCGCCGCTCGCGAGGCCGGCTTCGAGCAGCGAGGCGTGGTTGAGGCGATCCATGTACACGCAGTCGCCACGGCCGAGCAGCGTGGTCACGACCGCGAGGTTCGCCATGTAGCCCGTCGAGAACAGCAGCGCGCGCTCCCGCCGAGTGAACGCGGCGAGTTCCTCCTCGAGCGCGTGGTGCTCGAGGCAGTGGCCGCTGACGAGGTGCGAGGCGCCACTCCCGACGCCCCACTCGCGCGCCGCAGCGGTGAAGGCCTCCACCACATGCGGGTGGCCGGCGAGACCGAGGTAGTCGTTGCTGCAAAAGGCCAGCAGGTCGTCGCCGTCGACGCGGACCCGGGTCGTCGCGGCGGAGCGCGACGAGACCGTACGCCGCCGGCGCAGCCGGCCGGCCGAGACGAGCTGCGCGATGCCCGGTTCGAGCGGTGGCGCGAGCGGATCCATCGCGCGCAGGGGCGGGCTCAGGCCGGGGCGCGGGCGGCGGGGCGGTCGACGCATGGCGCCGGGTCGTCCGCGTCGGTGTCCGCCCGGTTCGCAGAGCTCCGTTCCGCGGAGAGCCCGAGCCGTGCAAACAGTTCCTCGTCCCTCGAGCGACCCGGGTTCGGGGTGGTGAGCAGTCGCTCGCCGTAGAAGATCGAGTTGGCGCCGGCGAGGAAGCACAGCGCCTGCACCGCATCGCTCATGTCGTTGCGCCCTGCGGAGAGCCGCAGATACGACTTCGGCATCAGCAGCCTCGCCGTGGCGATGGTGCGCACGAGGTCGAGTGGATCGAGCGGCGGCAGGCCGTGCAGCGGCGTGCCCTCGACCTGCACCAGCTGGTTGATGGGCACGCTCTCCGGGTGCTGCGGCAGGGTCGCCAACGTGTGCAGCAGTTGCACGCGGTCGAGGTCCGTCTCACCCAAGCCGAGGATGCCGCCGCAGCAGACGGCGAGGCCGGCGTCGCGCACCGCCTGCAGCGTGTCGAGGCGGTCCTGGTAGGTGCGGGTGGTGATGATCTCGCCGTAGTACGCCTCGGAGGTGTCGAGGTTGTGGTTGTAGTAGTCGAGCCCGGCGTCCTTTAGCTCGCGCGCCTGCTCCGGGGTGAGCATGCCGAGCGTGGCGCAGGTCTCGAGACCGAGTGCGTGCACCTCGCGCACCATCGCCTTGATCTGCTCGAGCTGTTTCGGCTTCGGATTACGGTAGGCGGCGCCCATGCAGAAGCGGGTCGCGCCGTTGCCCTTCGCGGCGCGCGCCGCCTCGATCACCTCTCCGAGATCGAGCAGCTCCTCGCGGCCGACGCCCGTTTCGTAGCGCACGCTCTGCGGGCAGTAGGCACAGTCCTCCGGGCAGGCACCGGTCTTGATCGACAGCAGCGTGCTCACCTGCACCCGGTTCGGGTCGAAGTTAAGACGATGGATGCGCTGCGCCTGGAAGAGCAGGTCGTTGAAGGGCAGCGCGAACAGCGCGCGCGCTTCGTCGAGCGTCCAGTCGGTGCGCACGTTACCAAGTCGGTCGAGGTCTGGTGCGGTCATCGTGAATCCTGAGATTTACGCCTGAAATGGCGGCGGCGGGCACGGTCAGTCTGGCTGATGCTGCGACCGGGGGAGCCGGCGCAATGTTCAGAGCGCGCACATCGGCTGTCAACCAAGCATGGCTGAATGGGTTTACAGAAGTCTCGACCGGTTGAGCGGCCTCCTGTTGCCGCCGCGCTGTGTGCTCTGCGGAGCGCCCGGGCAACGGCCGTGCCTCGATTTGTGTCGGGCCTGTGAGACTGCACTGCCCCCGGCCAGGCCCGCAGTGCTGGCGGGACCGGCTCCCCTGCGCACCACCATTGCGGCCTTCGACTACGGTCACCCGGTGGATTTTCTGGTGCATTCGCTCAAGTACCACGGCCAGCTCGCCATGGGCCGGGTGCTCGGTAGCCTGCTCGCCGGTCGCGTGGCCCCGTTCGCCTGTGCAATGGATGCGATCGTTCCCGTGCCGCTGCACCCGACGCGCCACGCCGGGCGCGGATTCAACCAGTCGGCGGAAATCGCGGGCCGCGTTGCCCGGCTGGTCGGTCGGCCGCTTCGACCGGAGCTCGCGCGACGCATTCGCGACACGCGACCCCAGGTCGGCCTCGAACCGGCCGACCGTCGCGCCAACCTCGCCGGGGCCTTTGTGGCGTGTCGCGTGGACGGGCTTCGCATCGCCGTCGTCGACGACGTCACCACTACCGGCACCACGCTGCGTCTGCTGGCCGCGGCGCTGAGCGCGGCGGGCGCCTGCTCCGTCGATGCGTGGTGCGTGGCGCGCACTTCGGCGCCCGGCATCCAGCGCGCGGGCCCGGTCGAACCGTCCCCCTGAGCGGGAAGGATGCGCTAGGCTTCCGGGCCGCCGTCATTCGGTCGCGCCGCATCCCGACGATCCCGCATGGTCCTGCCGCTGGTCATCCTGATCCCGCTCGCGCTCGCATGGCTGCCCGCCGCGGCGAGCCGTGCCTTTGGCTGGGACCCCGCGCGCACTACCGCGGTCATGGCCGCGGTTTCACTGGCGCTGGTGCTAACGCAGGCCGACGCGGTGCTCGACGGGGCGACGATCGTGGAGAGCTGGCCCTGGATGCCGGCGCTGGGACTGAACGCGTCGTTCCGCCTGGACGGCTTCGGCCTGCTGTTTGCGCTGCTGATCCTGGGGATCGGCCTGCTGGTCGTCCTCTACGCGCGCTACTACCTCGCCCCCGAGGACTCGCAAGAGCGCTTCTACGGCCTGCTGCTGCTCTTCATGGGCGCGATGCTCGGTGTCGTCCTTTCGGAAAACCTATTGCTGCTCGTGACCTTCTGGGAACTAACGAGCCTCAGCTCCTTCCTGCTGATCGGGTTCTGGCGCCACGAGCCGGACGCCCGCCGCGGCGCGCGGCTTGCGCTCATGGTCACCGGCGCCGGCGGACTCGCGCTGCTGGCGGGCGTGCTGCTGCTGGGGCAAGTAGTGGGCAGCCTCGAGCTCACCGAGGTGCTCGCGGCCGGCCCGCTCATCAAGGCGCACCCGCTGTACGAGACGATCCTCGTGCTGGTGCTGCTCGGCGCGTTCACCAAGTCCGCGCAGTTCCCGTTCCATTTCTGGTTGCCGCACGCGATGGCTGCGCCCACGCCCGTGAGCGCCTACCTGCACTCCGCGACCATGGTCAAGGCGGGCGTGTTCCTGCTCGGGCGGCTGTTCCCGGCACTGGCCGGTACAGAGACGTGGTTCTTCGTGGTGACCGGCGTCGGTCTCGCCACGCAGCTGTTCGCTTCCTACGTCGCGCTGTTCCGCCACGACCTCAAGGGCCTGCTCGCTTATTCCACGGTGAGCCACCTCGGCCTGATCACGCTGCTGTTCGGCATGGGTACACCACTCGGCGAGATCGCCGCGGTGTTCCACATCATCAACCACGCGGTGTTCAAGGCCTCGCTGTTCATGGCAGCGGGCATCATCGATCACGAGACCGGCACGCGCGACATGCGGCGCCTGAGCGGGCTCGCCCGCTACATGCCCTGGACCGCGGCGCTCGCCACGATCGCCGCGAGCGCGATGGCCGGCGTGCCGCTGCTCAACGGGTTCCTCAGCAAGGAGATGTACTTCGCCGAGACTTTCCACGTGGAGTGGCTCGGCGACTGGTACTGGGTGCTGCCGCTCGCCGCGACGCTCACCGGAGTGTTCACCGTTGCCTACTCGACGCGCTTCGTGCACGACGTGTTCTTCGGCGACGCGCCGCGCGGCCTGCCGAAGACACCCCATGAGCCGCCGCGCTGGATGAAGGTGCCGGTCGAGGTGCTGGTCGCGCTGTGCCTGTTCGTCGGACTGCTGCCCGCGTTCTCGATCAGCCCGCTGCTGAGTGCCGCGGCAGCAGCGGTGCTCCAGGCGCCGCTGCCGGAGTTCTCGCTCAAGCTCTGGCACGGCTTCAACCTGCCCATGCTGATGAGCGTGCTCGCGCTGTCGGGGGGCACGGCGCTCTACTTCGCGCGCCGCTACTATTTCAACCTGCACGGCTACCTGCAGCGCCCGCTGGATGGAGGGGCGATCAGCGAGCGGGCCATCGGGGCCGCCGTGCACGGTGCGCGCCGGCTCGTGGATTCGGTCGTGAACGACTCGCTGCAGCGCTACGTGCTGCTGACCGTGCTCGCGGCGCTGGCGCTCGGCTTCGCCGGTGCGCGCGGGCTCGCGCCGACCGGCGCCGGCGCCACGACCCCGGCCGACCCGCTCACGATCCTGATGGCCGCGGCGCTGGTGGTCACTGCGCTTGCGGTGGCTGCGCTGCACGCGCGCCGCCTGCTCGCGGTGGTCCTGATCGGTCTGGTCGGCCTCGTCGTCTCGCTCGCTTTCGTGCGGCTCTCGGCACCCGACCTCGCGCTCACGCAGCTGCTCGTCGAGATCGTCACCGTGCTGCTGCTGCTGCTAGCGATGTTTTTCCTGCCGGCAGAGAGTCCCGCGGAGTCCTCGACCGGGCGCCGCCTGCGCGACGCGACCGTGGCGATCGTGGCGGGCGGCGCGACCGGCACGCTCGCATGGGCGCTCATGACTCGGCCGCTCGAAACGATCTCGTGGTACTACCTCGAAAACTCCAAGCCCGAGGGCGGCGGCTACAACGTGGTCAACGTGATCCTGGTGGACTTCCGCGGTTTCGACACGCTCGGCGAGATCACGGTACTCGGCGTCGCGGCCGTGGCGATCGTGGCGCTGCTAAACGCCCTGCGGCTCGACGCCCCGGACCTCGACTGGGAGGGACGACCCTGGGCGGCCGAGCGCTATCCCCTGATGCTGCGCGTGCTGTCACGGCCCCTGTTGCCGCTGGCGCTGCTGGTGTCGGTGTACCTGTTCCTGCGCGGCCACAACGCGCCCGGCGGTGGTTTCATCGCCGGCCTGGTGACGGGCACCGCGATCCTGCTGCAGTACGTCGCATACGGCGGCGCCTGGGCCCGCGAGCGCCTGCCGTGGAGCTACTCGAACGTGATCGCCGCCGGTCTCCTGATCGCGACCGCCACCGGGCTCGCGAGCTGGGGCTTCGGTGTGCCGTTCCTGACCTCGACCTTCGGCTACGTCACCTGGCCCGTGGTCGGCAAGTTCGAGCTCGCGAGCGCCATGGCCTTCGACCTCGGCATCTACCTCGCCGTGGTAGGCGTGGTGATGGTGATCATCGCGCGGCTCGGCGGCCTGTCGGCCCCTGGCGCGGGGCGCTGAAGAGAGATGGAAGCCCTTCTCGCGATCATGATCGGCGTGCTGACGGCGACCGGCGTCTACCTGACGCTGCGCGCGCGCACCTTCGCGGTGCTGCTAGGGCTCACGCTGCTCTCCTACGCCGTCAACCTGTTTCTCGTCGCCTCCGGTCGGCTGGTCGTGGCGAGCGCGCCGCTCACCGACCAGGGCCTCGACACCTATCCCGATCCGCTGCCGCAGGCCCTCGTGCTCACGGCAATCGTGATCGGGTTCGGCATGACGGCGCTGCTCGTCGTGCTGGCGCTGCGGGCGCTGCGCGAGACGGGCGACGACCACGTCGATGGCGAGCGCGGTACCGCGCGGCGGCGGGGGCGTAAGTGAGCCACCTGCCGATCCTTCCGATCCTGCTGCCGCTGCTCGCCGGCAGCCTGCTGCTGCTCGCGACAGGCATGGCCGAGAGCCTGCGCCGCTCGATCGGGCTGGCGGCCACGCTTGCGCTGCTGCCGATCGCGGTCGCGCTGCTGCTGCGCGTCGCAGACGGCACGCACCTGGTATACGCGCTCGGCGACTGGCCGCCGCCCTTCGGCATCGTGCTGGTCGTGGATCGTCTGGCGGCGTTCATGCTGCTGCTCACCGCGGTCGTGGCGCTGGCGAGCCACGTGTACGCGGGCGGCGGCGAGGACATGGCCGGCCCGCAGTTCCAGCCGCTGTTCCAGTTCCAGCTGATGGGCATCAACGGTGCTTTCCTCACCGGCGACCTGTTCAACCTGTTCGTGTTCTTCGAGGTGCTGCTGATCGCGTTCTACGCCCTGCTGCTGCACGGGCTCGGGCCGCGGCGCGTCGGGGCTGCGATCCACGTGGTCGTGCTTAACCTGATCGGCTCCACGCTGTTCCTGTTCGCGGTGGGCACGCTCTACGGGGTCACGGGGACGCTCAACCTCGCGGACCTGGCACGCGTGCTGCCGACGCTCGGACCGGACGAGGCCGCGCTCGCCCGCAGCGGCGCGCTGCTGCTGCTCGGCGTGTTCGCGCTCAAGGCCGCGCTGCTGCCGCTCGGCTTCTGGCTGCCGCGCGCCTACGGCGCGGCGCTCGCGGCCCCGGCCGCACTGTTCGCGGTGCTCACCAAGGTCGGTGTGTACGCGATCCTCCGGGTCTTCGCGCTGTGCTTCGGGCCGGACGCGGGGCCGCTCGCGGGCGTGGCCCAGCCGTGGTTGCTGCCCGCGGCGCTCGCGACGCTGGCCTTCGGTGCGATCGGGGCGCTGGGCGCCCGCGGCCTGCGGGAGGCGGCGGGCTGGCTCGTCGTGTACTCGGTCGGCGCGCTGCTGGTCGCCGTGGGGGTGTTCAGCGAGGCGGGCTATGCGGCGGCCGTCTACTACACGGCGCACTCGACGCTCGCTGGCGCGGCGCTGTTCCTCGTGGTTGACCTGGTCGTGCGCCACCGCGCTGCGGCTGGCGACCGACTCGACGTGGCCGGCGCGATGCCGCGTGCCGCGTTGCTCGGCACACTGTTCTTCCTGGTGGCGGTCGCGATCGCCGGTCTGCCGCCGCTCAGCGGCTTCGCCGGCAAGATCATGGTTCTGAATGCGGTCCGGGCCACCGGCTCGGCTGCCGTCGCATGGAGCGTGCTGCTGGCGTCGACGCTGCTGGTGGTCGTGGCGCTGTCGCGCGCGGGCAGCGCGATCTTCTGGCGCACCGACGGAAGCGACGGCGGCTCGGCGCCGCGCCTGCCACGCCGCGGCGTGGCAGCGGCCGGCGCGCTGCTCGTGGCCGTCGTGGGCCTGGTCGCCTGGGGCGGCGCCGTCACGGCCTTCGCGCACGCGACCGGGCGGCAGCTCGCGCAGCCTTCCGCGTACACCGACGCCGTGCTGGGGCCCGGCGCGCCCGACCGCGCCATGCACCGGAGCCTGCGATGAGCGCGAACCTTCCGCGGCCGCGCCGACTCCTGCCGCACCCGCTGCTGAGCGCGCTACTGCTCGTCTGTTGGCTGTGGCTCAACAACTCCGTGGAGCCGGGCCAGGTCGTGCTTGGTGCGCTGCTGGCGGTCGGGATTCCGTTCTTCACCCAGCGCTTCTGGTCCGACCCCATCGCGGTCCGCCGCCCGCTGCGGGTGCTCGAGTACGCGGCGGTTGTGCTCTATGACATCGTCGTCGCCAACCTCGAGGTGGCCGCGCTGATCCTAGGACCCCGCTCGCGGCTCGCGCCCGCTTTCGTGCGCGTGCCGCTCGACCTGCGCAGCGACGTCGCCGCCACGGTGCTCGCATCGACGGTCACACTGACGCCGGGCACCGTCTCGGTCGAGATCGAGGACGGTCCGCGGGGGCGGGTCCTGGTCGTGCATGCCTTGCGCTGCCTCGATGCCGACGCCATGGCCCGCACCATCAAGGACCGCTACGAGCGACGACTCCGGGAGATCCTCGAATGATCGGCACCGCCATCCAGCTCGCGCTCGGCCTGCTCGCGGTCTCCTTCGCGCTTGCCTTCGTGCGGCTGCTGCGCGGCCCGGACGTCGCCGACCGCATCCTGGCGCTCGATACGCTGTACGTGAATGCTGCCGCGATGCTCGTACTGTACGGGCTGCAGCTCGGCGTCGGCCGCTACTACGAGGCGGCCCTGCTGATCGCGATGCTCGGCTTCATCACCACCGTCGTGCTGTCGAAGTTCCTGACGCGCGGCGACGTCATCGAATAGGAGTGGCCATGGACGCATCGCAGGTGGTCGAGGCACTGGTGTCGGCGCTCGTGGTCGCCGGCGCGGGATTCTCGCTGATCGGCTCGCTGGGCCTGCTGCGGATGCCTGACTTCTTCACGCGCCTGCACGGCCCTTCGAAGGCCACCACGATCGGCATCGGCAGCCTGCTGGTCGCCTCGGCGATCTACATGAGCGTGCGTGGCCCGGGGCTGTCGCTGCACGAGTTCATGATTCCGCTGTTCATCGCGATCACGACCCCGGTCAGCTCGCACCTGCTCGCCAAGGCCGCGCGCCACCGCCGGCTGCCGGGCGCGGAGGGCTGGACCTGGCCGGATCAGCCGCGGAACAGGTAGTCGAGCGCGATTCCCGCGAACACCGCGAGTCCGAACAGGTTGTTGTTCAGGAAGGCGCGGAAGCAGTCGGCAGGTTCGCGATGACGGATCAGCACCTGCTGGTGGACGGCGAGCAGCGCGGCGGCGGCGAGACCCGCCCAGTACCAGTGGCCGAGATGGGTCATGAGGCCCACCAGCGCGAGGCCCACGAGCGCGCCCGCCTGCAGCGCCCCGATGATCAGCCGGTCGGCGCGACCGAACAGGATGGCCGAGGAGCGGATGCCGATCACGAGGTCGTCCTCGCGATCCACCATGGCGTACATCGTGTCGTAAGCCGTGGTCCACAGCACCACCGAAAGGAACAGCGCCCAGGCCTCCGGCGGCACGGAGCCCGTCTCCGCCGCGAACGCCATCGGCACGGACCAGCCGAAGGCGGCGCCGAGATAGGCCTGTGGCAGCGAGAAGAACCGCTTCAGGAACGGGTAGGTCACCGCCAGCACGCCGCCGATCAGCGCCAGCACCTGGGTCGGACGGTTGAGCGGGATCACGAGCGCCAGAGCGATGAGCGCCAGCACCGCGAACAGCCCCAGCGCCTCGGCCGGCGACACCGACTGCTTCGCGAGCGGGCGGTCGGCGGTGCGCCGCACGTGCGGGTCGAACTCGCGATCGGCGAAGTCGTTCATGACGCAGCCCGCCGAGCGCATCACGAAGGTCCCGAGCACGAAGATCACGAACAGACGTTCGTCGGGGTGACCGCCCGACGCGATCCAGAGTGCCCACAGCACCGGCCACAGCAGCAGCCAGATGCCGATCGGCCGGTCGAGGCGCATGAGGCGCGCGTACTCGCGCAGCCGCGACGGCGGACGCGCCTCGCGTGATTCCCGGTCGACGTCTGTGGCGTTGCGCATGGAGTCGAAGGCCGCGGTCAAACCTTGCCGAAGCGCTCGCCTTCCCCAACCCAGCGGCGCAGCAGCGCGACTATGTTGGCCTGCGGGCCGCCCAGCATCAACTCGGCGGCGCGCTGGACCCCGGGGAGCAGGTCGGCGTCGCGGACGAGGTCGGCGACCTTGAGCTGCATCAGGCCGGTCTGGCGCGTGCCGAGCAGCTCGCCGGGGCCGCGCAGCTCGAGGTCTCTGCGCGCCACCTCGAAACCGTCGCTGGTGTCGCGCAGCACCCCGAGGCGCTCGCGCGCGATGGGCGTGAGCGGGGGTGCGTAGAGCAGCGCGCAGGTGCTCTCGACGGGGCCGCGCCCGACGCGACCGCGCAGCTGGTGCAGCTGCGAGAGGCCCATGCGCTCGGCGTTCTCGATCACCATCAGGCTCGCATTCGGCACATCCACACCCACCTCGATCACGGTGGTCGCGACGAGCAGGTCGAGTCGTCCCTCCTTGAACGCGCCCATGACCGATTCCTTTCGCGCGCCGCTCATGCGCCCGTGTACGAGGCCGATGCGTACGTCGGGCAGCGCCGCCGCCAGCGCGGCTGCGGTGTCCTCCGCCGCCTGGTGACGCACCGTCTCGGATTCCTCGATCAGCGGGCACACCCAGTAAGCCTGGCGCCCGGCGCGGCAGGCGGCGTCGATGCGTGCGACGACCTCGTCGCGACGGCTGTCGGGCAGCACTACGGTGCGCACCGGCGAGCGCCCCGGCGGCAACTCGTCGATCACCGACACGTCGAGGTCGGCGTACGCCGTCATCGCAAGGGTGCGCGGGATCGGCGTCGCGGTCATGACCAGCTGGTGCGGGTAGCGGCCGTCGCTGCGACCTTTCTCGCGCAGCTGCACGCGCTGGTGCACGCCGAAGCGGTGCTGTTCGTCCACGATCACGAGCGCGAGGCGCGCGAACTCCACGCCCTCCTGGAACAGGGCGTGCGTGCCGACTGCGACCTGCACGGCGCCTTGGGCAATGTCCTGCGAGACTGCCGCGCGCGTGCGGCCGGCAAGCCGCCCGGTCAGGAGACCCACGCGCACGCCGAGCGGCTCGAGCCAGCCTAGGAAGTTGCGCGCGTGCTGCTCGGCGAGCAGCTCGGTCGGTGCCATCACCGCAGCCTGCATGCCGTGCTCGACGGCACGCAGTGCTGCGAGCGCCGCCACCACCGTCTTGCCGGAGCCCACGTCACCCTGCACCAGGCGCATCATCGGGTGCGGACGGCCGAGGTCGCGCGCAATCTCCTCCCAGGCGCGGAGCTGGGCGCCGGTGAGGCTGAACGGCAGCGTCATGAGCAAGCGCTCAACCTGGGTGCCCCGCGCGGGCAGTGGCCACGCGTCGTCCCTGTCGGCGGCCTGGCGCAGCAGCCGCAGGCTCAACTGGTGCGCGAGCAGCTCCTCGAACGCGAGCCGCCGCTGCGCCGGGTGACGGCCGACGTTCAACAGCTCGATGTCGGCGTCCGGCGGCGGGCGGTGCACGTAGCGCACCGCGGACTCGAGAGATGGCAGGCCTGCGCTGCCAGGCGCCTGCGGCGTGAGCCAGTCGCGCAGCCCTCCGCCCGCCAGCTGCGCCAGCGCGAGGCCGGTGAGCATGCGCATGCGGCCCTGCTGCACACCCTCGGTCGTCGGGTACACCGGCGTCAGGCTCTCGTCGGCCAGTCCCGAGGCACCCGGCGCCACCTTGCGGTACTCGGGATGCACGATCTCGAGCCCTGCGGGGCCCGGACGTACCTCGCCGAAGCAGCGCAGCCGCACGCCGCGTGCCAGCGCCTCCTGCTGCGCAACGGAGAAATGGAAGAAGCGCAGCGTGAGAGAGCCCGAGCCGTCGGCGATCCGGCAGAGCAGTGCGCGCCGGCGTCGGAACACGACCTCGGCCAGCTGGACTTCGCCCTCGATCACGGCGCGGTCACCGGGGCGCAGCGTGCCGATCGGCACGACGCGCGTGCGGTCCTCGTAGCGCAACGGCAGGTGGAACAGCACGTCCTGCACGGTGCGCAGCCCGAGGCGCTCGAGGGTCGCGGCGAGCGCGGACCCCACGCCGCGCAGGCTCGTGACCGGCCGCTCCTCGAGCGGCGTCGCCGTGTTCACGATCGCGTCACGGGCCGTTCAAGCGACGAGCATGCCGTCCATCTCGACGGTCGCCCCGCGCGGCAGCGCCGCAACGCCCACGGCGGCGCGCGCCGGGTAGGGTTGGGGGCAATACTCGGCCATCACTCGGTTCACCAGCGCGAAGTGCCCGAGGTCTGTCAGGTAGACGTTCAGTTTCACGAGCCGCGAGAGATCGCTGCCCGCGGCCTCGGCCACGGCCTTCAGGTTCTCGAACACGCGCCGGACTTGCGCTTCCATGTCACCCGTGACGAGCTCTCCGGTGGCCGGGTCGAGCGGGATCTGCCCCGACAGGTAAACCGTATCGCCGGCGCGGATCGCCTGGGAGTAGGTGCCGATCGCCTGCGGAGCGCGTGGCGTGTGAATGGGCGTGCGTGACATTGCGAAGATCCTCGTCAGGTGAGCGTACGCGTGACCTTGAGCACCTCGGGCATGCCGCGGATCGCGCGAATCACGCGGGCCAGGTGGTGGCGGTCGTGCACCAGCAGCTCGAAGGTGATCGTCGAGGTGTCGCTGTCGCGCTCGACGACGGAGACGCGGTCGATGTTGGTCTGGGTGGCGGCGATCGCCGAGGCGACGCGTGCGAGCACGCCCATGCGGTTCGTGACTTCGGTCTTGATCTCGACGTGGAAGAAACGGTCCGTGGCTGGCTGCCACGCCACCGACACCCATTTCTCCGGCTGTTTGCGGAAGGACGCCAGGTTCCCGCAGGCCTCGCGGTGGATCACCACGCCACGTCCGGTGGAGAGATTCGCGAGGATCGGGTCGTTGGGAATCGGGAAGCAGCAGCGCGCATAGCTCACGACGAGGCCCTCCGTGCCGGCGATGGCGAGCGGGCCCGCTGCGCCATCGACCGGTCCGCCGGCTTCCGCGGGCAGCAGGCGTCGCGCGACGAACGGTGCCACGCGTTCGCCGAGACCGACCTTCTCGAAGAGTTCCTCCTCGTTGCGAAGCCCGAGCTCGCGCACCACTTCGTCGATGGTCTCGGCTGGCACCCTGCGCAGGTTCAGGCTGAACTCCTCCATGGCCTGGTTCAGCAGCCGCCGTCCGAGATCCACGGCTTCGGAGCGCTGGAGATTCTTCAGGTACTGGCGGATCGCGGCGCGTGCCTTGGCGGTCACGACGAAGTTCACCCATGCGGGGTTCGGTGTCGCGCCCTTGGCCGTGATGATCTCCACCGTCTGGCCGTTGCGCAGCGGAGTGCGCAGCGGCACCAGGCGGCGGTCGATCTTGGCGGCGACGCAGCGGTTGCCGACGTCGGTGTGCACGGCGTAGGCGAAATCGACGCAGGTCGACCCGCGTGGAAGGCGACGGATGTCGCCCTTGGGAGTGAACACGTAGACCTTGTCGGGGAACAGGTCGACCTTGACGCTCTCGAGGAACTCCTCGGAACTACCGCCCTGCTGGATCTCGACCAGCTGCTGCAGCCACTCGCGTGCCCGGTCGCTGTGCGAGTGGCCCGAGTCGTCACCTTCCTTGTACTGCCAGTGGGCTGCTATTCCCGACTCCGCGACGTGGTGCATGTCGGCGGTGCGGATCTGTACCTCGATCGGCATGCCATTCGGGCCGAACAGCGTCGTGTGCAGCGACTGGTAGCCGTTGGCGCGGGGGATCGCGATGTAGTCCTTGAAGCGGCCCGGCATCGGCTTGTAGGCGGCGTGCACGACGCCCAGCGTCCGGTAGCAGGTGTCGCCGTCCTCGACGATGATGCGAAAGCCGTAAACGTCCACGATCTCCGCGAGCGAGACCTTCTTGCGTCGCATCTTCTGGTAGATGCTGTAGACGTCCTTCTCGCGGCCCTCGACTCGCGCCGGGATCCGCGCCTTGGTGAGCGCGCCTACGAGCGCCTCGTTGATCCTGGCCATGAACTGCTTCTGGTTGCCCTTCGCCTTGCGCACCGCGGACTCGATGACCTTGTAGCGACGCGGGTAGAGCGCGCGGAACCCCAGGTCCTCGAGCTCGACCTTGATGGCGTGCATGCCGAGGCGGTTCGCGATCGGGGCGTAGATCTCGAGCGTCTCGCGCGCGATGTTGCGGCGCTTGGCGGGCGGCATCGCGCCGAGCGTGCGCATGTTGTGGGTGCGGTCGGCGAGCTTGACCATGATCACGCGGATGTCGCGCACCATGGCGAGCAGCATCTTGCGGAAGCTCTCGGCCTGCGCCTCGGCCCGGCTCTTGAACTGGATCTGGTCGAGCTTGCTTACGCCGTCGACCAGTTCGGCGACCTCGGTGCCGAAGCGCGTGGTGATCTCTTCCTTGACGGTCGGCGTGTCCTCCATGACGTCGTGGAGGATCGCGGCAATCATCGTCTCGGCGTCGAGCCGGAGGTCGGCCAGCAGGTCGGCGACGGCGACCGGGTGGGTGATGTAGGGCTCGCCGGACCGGCGTCGCTGGCCCTCATGGGCCTGGAACGCAAAGTCGTACGCCGCCTGAACCTGCTCCACCTTCTCCGGCGGGAGGTAGGCTTCGAGCTTGTCGATCAGCTGGTTGATGCCGATGGAGCGTCTTCCGTAGGGCAGCAGGCTGCGCAGGGAAGACCGGACGTCCATCGGGGCGCCTCGGAGGCTAAGTTGCGGGATCAGTCTCCCAGGCCGAGGTGGGGCGCGCGCAGCTCGCCCATGAACTCCGGCTCGGGGACGAAATCCTGCGGCGGACGGTCAGGCTCCTCGAGGATTTCGAGGCCAACGTGGCCCGCGGCCACCTCCCGCAGTGCCAGGACCGTGGGCTTGTCGTTGGCCCACTCCAGCGTGGGCTCCGCCCCGTTGGCCAGCTTGCGGGCGCGGCGGGCCGCGACCAGCACCAGCTGGAACAGGTTCGGGACGTTCTGCATGCAATCCTCGACGGTAATGCGGGCCATGGCTTGAAAGTGATATGTAATCGGGTCGAAAAGCATAGCACAGGCTCCGGCCGGGCCGGGGGCCGCCGGGGCAGGAGGCTGGCCACGAACCGTTCGGCAGCGATACGGTCCCGTGTTATGTTCGGGTCGTAGGGACGGCGGTTTCGCCCTCACGGCGGTGCAATGGAAACCGGCGGTAAATTTGCCCGCGGGTGCGGGACGACCGGCGCCCGTGGCTTCACGCTCATTGAGCTGATGATCGCGGCGTCGGTGCTGGCCATCCTGCTGTCGATCGCCATTCCGGCCTATCGGGGATACGTCCAGCGCGCCGCGGTGGCCGGAGCCATCGAGGTACTTGCCGGCGGCCGTGTGGTCGCCGAAAGATATTTCCTGGACACGGGCTCCTATGAGGACATGCCGTGTCCGGGTGGCACCAGGTACTTCAGCATCGAGTGCGAATCGGACGCTGACAGCTACACGATCACGGCCAGCGGCAACGACACCATGGACGACTTCGTTTTCACGATCAACGAGCAGAACCTGCGCACGACCAGCGGGCCCTGGGGCGACGGCAACTGCTGGATCACGCGCAATGGAGACGCCTGCTGATGCGCACCTCGCAAGGATTCACCCTGATCGAAATGATGACCACCGTCGCGGTCATCGGCATCCTGCTGGTCGCTGGAGTGCCGGCGATGCGCGGCGTGATCGAGAACAGCCGCATCCGTGCCGCGAGCGAGTCCCTGAAATATGGCCTCACACTCGCGCGTACCGAGGCCGTTCGGCGCAACACCCAGGTCAGCTTCGTCACCGACGTGACGGGCTGGCAGGTGCGCACCGTGGTCGGCGACGAGGTGCTGCACCAGGCGGCTGGCACGGAGGGTCCGGGGCGGCTTGAACTCGCGATTACTCCCGCAGGCGCAGAACGAGTCACTTTCGATTCCTTCGGTCGCGTGCTGAACCCGAACCCCGACCCCGACGAGTCTGCGCCGATCGAAGAGATCGATATCGCGTCCGTCACTCCGCCCGAGGCGTCCGGCTACCGGCCGCTGCGCGTGCAGGTGCTCCGTGGAGGCACGGCGCGTCTGTGTGATCCCGCCGCCGACGCGGACGACCCGAAGGTCTGCCTGTGAACGCCTGCGCGCTCATCGGCGACCGCCGGACACGCGGTTCCGCGCTGGTCGAGGTGCTGGTGTCGGTGCTGCTGTTCTCGGTCGGCATCGTCGCCCTCGTGCGTCTGCTCGGCACTGCGGTGAAGGACACCGGCGAGATCGAGTACCGGGCACAGGCCACGGCGATCGCCGATGAACAGATCGGTCGCATGTGGGTGGACCGCGGCAACCTGCCCGGCTACGAGGTCGACGCCGCCGCGCTTCCGGAGTTGCCGGGCGGCACGCGCACGGTGGATGTGGACGGCAACGTCGTCAGCGTGACCATCGGCTGGCAGGCGCCGGGCGGCCCGCCACGCAATCACGTCGTCGTCGCGACCCTCGCGGGGAACTGAGCCATGCGGGCGCGCGGCGGTGGGTTTTCGTTGATCGAGCTCATGGTGGCGGTGACGCTCGCACTCATCACCGTGATCGTGGTGATGCAGGTACTCACCGTCTATGAGGCGCGCAGGCGCACCACGACCGCGGCCAACGACTCGGAGATCGGCGCCTCCGTCGGCCTCCACATGATCGAGCGCGAAGTGCGCATGGCGGGTGCTGGTCTGACGCTGCCTGCGGGATTCGTCTGTGCTGGCGGTGTCAACATCTTCCACGGCGGCGCGACGATTTCCGACGGCCAACCACTTGCGCCACTGTCCATTGTCGATGGTGGAGCCGGCCCCGATCGCATCCGCGTGCTTCGCAGCGACTCCGAGTTCGGGGTCGCGCCTGCAACCATCGTGCAGAACATGGCCAACGCGTCGTCGGTGATCACCGTCAACAGCAGCGTCGGGCTCAGCGCCGGCGATCTGGCCCTGGTCGGCGGCGCGGAAGGCACCAAGACCTGCACGCTGATTCAGATGAGCGACGCCCCCGACGCGCTCGCTAACGGCTGGGAACTCTCGCACTCCCCGGTTGCAGCTGCACCGTACAACCCTGCGGCACCAGGCGCGGCGTTTTCTGACGCACCGTCCTACGAAGTCGGCGACATCGTGGTGAACCTGGGCAGGCTCGGACTGCGGGCCTACGGCGTCGTCTTCAACGATGG
>Ga0209594_1000802_pt1 | contig 17034 bp, 15 predicted proteins | sample AshMeaCrysSpring_FD_184126 | JGI IMG/M metagenome (GOLD analysis project Ga0209594, IMG submission 184126) | Groundwater microbial communities from Big Spring, Nevada to study Microbial Dark Matter (Phase II) - Ash Meadows Crystal Spring... | ecosystem: Environmental > Aquatic > Deep subsurface...
GAAGTGATTGGTGATTTGGTGGCGGAAGCCAAAGCGGAAGCGATGGCTGAACAAGCCCAGAAAAGTGGCATCCAGCCAATCGCCCCAAGTTTCAAATCTACTGTTGAGAGTTAACCCATTCCTGAGGCTTTGGGGGGAACTTTGCTTCTACAGGGCGATAAGGAGAAGCGGGTGCAGGGGATAAGGCTAGACTCCGCTTAATCATCGCTTTGGCAACGGGTTTGCCTAACTTGGCGATCGCTGGCAGCACTAGGGTTCCGACGGCGATCGCCAATTTCTGCAATAATTTCTGCTTCTGTGATTTCCTGACTTTCAGGAAAAGATTGTAATTGTTTTACCTCTAAATTGACTGATATTAACACAATCCTTTTTGACTTTTCATTTATTAGGTAAAGGAGGTAGCAAATCCTCTATGATTTCTAATAAATTCGGTAAAGTTAATTCAATAACCTTCCATAAAATTTCCTGTCTAACTTGCTCATATTGATGAGCAATAATATTTCATAAGCCAATAATATTACGCCAATCTATCTCTAAATGAGACTGTTGAAATTTATCAGAAACTCGGCGGGCTGCTTCGCCCAAAATTTCAAATTGACGTTCAACTGCACTTTGTGCAAATACACTCTGTAAATATTCATCGTAAGATAAATCAGCCGTAAACTCCTGGATACGACGAATTGCCTGTGCCATATCCCAAAGTGAGGCAACATCCCGTTCATTATTTTGCATAAATCACTTGATGCGTCTTTAAAATATGGGCTAAACGATAAGGATTATTAATTAGATTCTTTTCAACTAAATCCACTTCACGCCCAAACTTTTCTGCTAACTCCTCTTGCATATCCAACAAATCAGATAAAGTTAACTGATAAGATGGATCATATACCACCAAAACGTCAATATCACTGTCTGAACGAAAGTCATCTCGCAACACAGAACCAAATAAGGCAAATTCAATGATATGCCAGCGTTGGCAAAACTCAGCTATTTCCGTTATTGAAATTTTTAGACGTTCGCTTAGAAGCACCTCTAAACTAATCGGTAATTTAATAGTTGTTTCTGATTTTACATTCATACCTTTTCAATATCCTCATACAGTAACTGTATTGGAAAGTTTAAATTAATGTTAGCGAGTTCAACTTGATATGCTTCTGAATTTTCCGCTTCACAGGTATAGTGAAATAATTCCCATCGGTAATGTTCGTTGAGGCGATAACATTCTACACTAAAAGCGTCTGGATCGATTAAAACATATTCTCGTAGGGTGTGGGTGCGGTCGTTCTCGCGCCCACTGTCTTACCGCTGTTGAAACCCGTTGCCAAAGCAACAATCAAAACGGGTGTCACTCTCTATGAGAAAACAAAAGGGGCGATCGCAGAAACTGGAGAAGTGATTGGTGATTTGGTGGCGGAAGCCAAAGCGGAAGCGATGGCTGAACAAGCCCAGAAAAGTGGCATCCAGCCAATCGCCCCAAGTTTCAAATCTACTGTTGAGAGTTAACCCATTCCTGAGGCTTTGGGGGGAACTTTGCTTCTACACCCCGATAAGGAGAAGCGGGTGCAGGGGATAAGGCTAGACTCCGCTTAATCATCGCTTTGGCAACGGGTTTGCCTAACTTGGCGATCGCTGGCAGCGCTAGGGTTCCGACGGCGATCGCCCCCAGTCCAATTAAGGCAATCGGTTCATTACCCTTGCGATCTTCAAGCATTTCCTTGAGATGAAAGCTGAGAACAGATTTATCCCAATGAATTAATGACATTTTGTGTTGTCTCCATGTGCGAGAATATCAGCTCAGTTGCAATAGATATAAGAAACTGAAGCCTTATTTATAGATAAAATTTTACTATTAATGCAAGTTAGTTGCAATAAGTAAACTTTTGAAAAAGCAGGGGAGGAGGGGTCATGCCAAATCCTATGCTCAAAATCCTCCAGCAAAGCTGCCTGGCGGGTTTAAAATGCACAAAATTATGATTTTCTCTCCAGTAGCCAGTAGGTCGTCATTTCCCCTTTGCCTTTAACCTCAATTGTTCCTCGCTTTTCTAAGCAATATTTATCTTTCAGTTGTTCATAAGTGGCTTGAGTCACCTGAATTTTTCCTGCTTCTCCCGTTGACTCCATGCGATAGGCAACATTTACCGCATCCCCCCATAAATCATAGATAAATTTTTTCGTCCCAATCACACCTGCTACTGCCATTCCCGTGTTAATGCCAATACGAACCTGGAGGGTTTCGCCTTGGTCAAAGAGAAAATGATCCACGGCCACTTGCATTGACAGGGCCATATCCGCAATGACTTCGGCATGATCTTCCCGTGAAATGGGCAGTCCAGCCGCGACCATGTAAGCATCTCCAATGGTTTTAATTTTTTCTAAATCTAACACTTCTGCCAATTGATCAAACGTAGAAAAAATATGATTGAGTAATTTCACTAATTCCATGGGCTTGAGTCGTTCAGATAAGGGGGTAAACCCGACAATATCCGCAAATAAAATAGTGACTTCATCAAACTTTTCGGCAATCACTTCCCCTTTGGTTTGTTTTAATTGATCGGCAATTTTTTTTGGTAAAATATTCAACAATAAGCGTTCTGATTTTTCCTGTTCGACTCGCAACGCTTCTTCTGCCATACGGCGTTCCGTGGTATCGGTTGCCACAGATAAAACTTCAATCAGTTGACCCTCTTTATCATAAATGGGTTGATTCACCCAAGTCACCCAGACTCGTCTGCCGTTCCGGCAAATATTTTCATTTTCATAAATAAAGTATTGTTCTGGGTTTTGACAAATTTGCTGACTTAATTGACTTAAATCCCGGCCAGAGGTTTCAATTTTAGGAATTAATGTTTCACCCATTTTTTTGCCAATAATTTCTGCTTCTGAGTACCCGAAAAACTGTAAGCCATAAGCATTAATAAATTGAATATATCCTTGTGCATCCCAGCGAATGATCACCGAACTAACATTTTGAATAATATGACGATATTTTTCTTCACTTCTTTTTAATTCTTCTTCCATCTGTTTGCGATGGCTAATATCCTGAGATACCCAAATCACTGTTTTTTCAGATAGGGGAGAAATACTGGCTGAAAACCAAACCTCCTGTTGTTTAATTTTTAAGCTGTATTCAACTTTAATGCTTTGTTGGGTTTGCAATACTAAATTAATTTTTTTCAGTAATTTATCCGCTTGGGCACAGGGAAACTGATCGTGTAATGTTTTACCCACCAGGTTTTCAGAAAATTTTGAAAATCGTGATAAATTCGTGGGGGCAATTTGTAAACACTGTCCGGTTTGATCGAAGACCATAACAATTTCTGTCATCGCGGCAAATAGTGCCTTCATGCCTGCTTCCGTTTTTTTCTGTTGTAAAACCGTACCCAGTTGGGTTGTTACTGTAGAAATGAGTTGAGTAAAACGCTCATTTTCTGGATGAGAAGTCGTAATAAAAAAGACTAAAACTGCTAATACGGGAGACTGTCTATTTTGCCCTAATAAACAAGTCGAACCCGAAAGAGAATAAATCGGTTCTGAACCAAAAATCAATTGTTCTTGTATTGAAACAATTAAATCTTCTGGCTGAAAAACCGGATTTCCTAAAATGGGAACACCAAAGCGAGCGCGAAATCCATAATTTTTGGCTGGATGTTCTACCAAATGAGAATAGGTTACAGGCGGAATGGTTTTACAATCTAAACTTTGATAAATATCAGGTATCCATTCTGATTTTTTCGTTTGCCAAACTCGTCCGGCAATGCCTTCTCCTGGTTTAAAGGTAATCCCATTTAAATGACGACGAAACTCCTGAACGGCAGCGATTTCTTCAGGTGTTTTATTATGATCATTACAATACCAAATGGGACTACATTCTAAGACTTGTTCGTTGGCAGATGGCAGCCAAACTTCACCATAAACCCAATGGGTGAGTTGGCAAAGGGATTGAACTGCAATTTCTAAAGCCGTTTCTAAGTCAGAGGCAGAACTAATCGCTTGGCTTAAATTTAACAGAAATTGCAGTTCTTCTTCCATCCATTGCAATTTAATCACTTGCTGATGCAGTTGATTATTGGCGGCTAATAATTCAGCCGTACGTTCTGTGACTTTCTGTTCTAAATCCGCATTCAGTCGTTTTAAATCTTGATTTTGTTGAGCCAGTTGTAAATCTTGTCGATACCGTCGAATGGCTTCTTGAACGGTTAACTTTAGATCTAATTCATCCCAAGGTTTCGTAATATAACGATATAAATTGGTTTGCTGAGCAATTTGCTCAAAGTTTTCAGGATTTGTATTTCCTGTTAATAGAATTTTTAACGTATGGGGAAGCTGATGATGAAGAGTCAGTAATAACTCGCTACCTGTCATATCAGGCAAATAATAATCAACAATAATAACGGCAAGTTCACATCCCTCTTCTTGCAATTCTTCGATTACTTCTAAGGCTTCTTCGGCTGTTTCGGCTGCCAAAATTATTTCTTCATCTTTCAAGCAGCGGCTCAGCTGTTCTGAAAGAACATCTAATATCATTGCTTCATCATCAACACATAAAATGGCTAGGGGACTCATGAATCACTTTAATGCGGATGAAATAACCTGAACTAACTCTTCTTCACTCCAAGGTTTATGTAAGCAACAGTAGAGATTGGCTTTCTCTTTAGCGCGATGAATTGCCTCTTCATCGGCTTGTCCCGTTAACATCACCGTTAAAATTTTGGGAAATTTTTGATGCACCTGAATTAAAAAATCATCCCCCTTTACCCCCGGCATGAGCCAATCTGAAATAATGGTTAAAATTTCAATGCCTTCAGCGTTTAATTCTTCAATAATTTCCCAGGCTTCCTCCACGCATTCCGCCGTTTCATACAAATATTGATTACCAAACCGACGTTTGAGTTGTTCCTTGAGGCTATCTAAGACAATCACCTCATCATCCACACATAAAATTGCTTTACTTGACATAATTTGCTTCAATAATAACCACTAAAACTTTAAGACACCACGTTCATTTTCTTTGCGATTCAGAGCGCTAGTTGAAGAGGAGGAAAGTTAAGCCGTCTCAATCGGCAGCCAGACTTGAAAAATGGTCTGTTTCGGCTGACTCCTCACTTTAATTTTACCCTGATGTTTATCAATAATTTTTTGCACAATATCCAATCCTAACCCACTGCCTTCACCCACAGGTTTTGTGGTAAAGAAGGGTTCAAATATTTTATCTTGGATCTCAGGTGGAATGCCACACCCGGTATCACCCACCTCAACCACCACATGATTATCCTGTTGAAACACGGAAAGACTGAGGATTCCTTCGCTGTCCATGGCTTGAATGGCATTATGAATTAAATTCGTCCAAACTTGATTGAGTTCGTCTGGATAACAGCCGATGAGGGGAACCGGTTGATGGCAGCGAATGACGGTAATACCTTGCTTGATTTGGTTGTGATAGAGGGCTAACACCGTTTCTAGACTCTCACTCAGCTGCACAAACTGCTTTTCTCCAGTTTGATCGTAGCGAGCATAGCGCTTTAAAGCAAATACAACTTTTGAAGCCCGTTCAACCGCCTGAATGATGGTTTGATTATTGGTTTGTAAACGACTGAGATTATAAGTCATTTGCAACAACCAATCAATATCTGGATCTTTAAATAGGATTAAAAATGGCTCAATATTGTCATAAATATGAATATCCACTAATGTATCCGCAATCCGTCTGGCTTCCTCAATCCCTTCTGCCTGTAATTGTTGGGTGAGATTGCGCTTATATTGGCGCTTTTCCCGAGGAGAAATGGGTTCAGCTTTCTGTAGAGATCGTTGTAAAAATTCTAAAAAATAACTCTGCTGATTGCCTTTATTAAATCGTTGTAGCAGTTTGGGTAACACTGAGAAAAACTCATTTAAAGCCAAAGCACTATTACTACTAGAGGCGCGAATCGCCCCTAAAGGAGTATTCACTTCATGGGCAATACTCGCCACCAATTGTCCAAGTGCCGCCATTTTTTCGGACTTAATAATATGTTCCTGAGCATTTTTTAAATCTTCTAACGCTTGCGCTAATTCTATATTTTTCTGTTTTAAACTTGCTTGTAACAGTCGATTTTCCAAATGGGTTTCTACTCGGGCAATCACTTCCTGGGTTTGAAAGGGTTTAGTAATATAGTCTACCCCTCCCACTGAAAAACCTTTGATTTTATCTAATACTTCATGCATGGCGCTGATAAAAATCACCGGAATTTCCCTTGTTTTTTCATCGGATTTTAAGCGCTCACACACTTCATAGCCATCCATGTCCGGCATCATAATATCCAGTAAAATTAAATCAGGAGGGGCGGCATGAATTCCGGCTAATGCAATTTTTCCACTCGGTAACGCCCGCACTTTATATCCCTTACGCTTGAGGAGGTTGACTAAAAGTCTTAAATTTTCAGGGGTGTCATCAATGACTAAAATATCTCCGCGATGGGTTTCAGGGGGTTGCCGTTCTTTCATAAAACCATCCTATATTTTTGAAGATCATGAATTGACGGGAGCATAGAAGTCCAATTAACATTAAGTATCCTATGATATGGGATTGGCTCAATCTTCAAACGCAGTTGGGATCATTTCAAGTCATCAATGGCATTGATGGGATAAGATTGTTTAATTCAATTTTATCAAGCTTGTCGTAATATGAAATCTTCCCCAGATGGGCGATCGCTATCTGAATCTTTAAAATAGGGAACAGCGGTGTACCAGAACTGCCTCTCCAGCCGCTTTAGAGTTAAACTACAAATAACCCTTGACAAATAACAAACAACAAATTGAATGGGTTTATATGTTTAATTCCTGCTTAAGTTGATAAATTACTGTATCCTTATCCACTTGGCTGAGAATCTCTTGAATTACCGTATCAATGCCAAATTCACCCCAGGTACAGCCTTGTTCCAGATAAATTTGAGCCGCTTTCCCCACGGTATAAGTGCCATAAGCGGCTATGGACGCTTGCGTAATGGCAACCCCAGCATAAGTAGAAATATCTGTGGCTAAGCCAGCAGCACTTTTCCCTAACCCTAACAGTAAACCACTGCCTAATTCGGCTAGTAACATTCCCCCAGAACTGAGTAAAATTTTCTGCAATAACTTACCCGCTTCGTAACTGGTCATGGGGAGGCCGTATAATCGCGCCAGAGACCGAATTAACAGTAAATCCGCCATTGAGGTTCCCAATACATCTAAAATGGCAATGGGGTTAAACGCCACCGCTAAGGCTTTATACTTGGTAAATTGCCAAATCAACTGATCTGCTTCTTCTTGCTGCAATTGAATGGTTTCATGGGCAATGGTTTTCTCGGCCGATCGCGCTTGCACTAAGGCATTGAGTGCCAATAGCGATCGCCCTTCCCGCCGTAGGGTACTGACAATCACTTGACGCAGTTCTTCAATATTGGGGGGTTGGGGTTCCCATTGAGAGGTGACTCGACCATCGGGCCATTGTACCCGTACCGGAACTGGAGCAGGTTCAGCCGCCACTTTAACCACCTCTAAGACAGCGTTATTGAGGCGAGAAGGCGCTTTCAAAGGGATTTTTGAAGTTTTTGCCTCAGACACCACTTGCCGTAAATTCTGGACAATGGCAGCTTGTTCCGCTTCGGTATACAAATCAATTTTATTAAAAACCACAATTAACGGTTTTTGGGCTAACCGCAGTTCACACAAGGCATCATGTTCCGTACGGGTGAGATCGCCTGAAACGACAAACAGAATTAAATCCGCTTGGCGAGTCACCTCACGGGCCATTTCTCCTCGGACTTCTCCCCCCACTTCATCCAATCCCGGTGTATCAATCAATTCCACGGGGATGATATTATCTTGGGAACTATTATCTATCACCACATCCCAGCGCACCGAACGAGGCCACTGGGTCACCCCATTGATCGGGCCAGTTTGTAGTAAACTTTCTCCCAATAATGCATTTAAAACCGCTGATTTCCCCCGACTAACTAAGCCAAACACCGCAATCCGAATTAAACATTGATCCAGCTTTTTTAAACTGGCGTTCAATACTTCTAACTGGGTTTGGAGGGTGGCTTGCAGTTGGGTTTTTGCCCCCTGTTGTCGCCGCATTTGGGAAATCCGAGACAAAGACTGGCGTAAACTGGTACGGGCATGATGAATGTGAGTGTTTTGGGATGGAGGAGAAACCATTGCAAATATCGCACTGTAATGAGGAAGGAAGCGATCAGTCTACCTATTGTATATCGTTTAAAAACGCTTTCACTGGAACGTGACATTCCACTTTTACAAATAAACAATGACGGTCGCGTAGCGTGTAGCGCGACTCATCATCATCACAAATAACCCATTATTTCCCTAACCTAAAATCTCAGTCAGGGCGGGTTTTAGCTGAGGATATTGATACTCAAACCCAGCCTGTTGGGTTTGTTTAGGTAAGACCTGTTGCCCTTCTAAGACCAATTTCGCGGCATCTCCCAATAAGGCTTCCAAGGCAAAACCAGGAACGGGTAACCAAGAGGGACGGTTCATGACTTGACCTAAGGTTTGACAAAATTCCTTCATTCTGACGGGGTTTGGGGCGGTGCCATTGTATACCCCTTCTACTTCTGGATGGGTCAAGCTATAAATCATCAAGTTGACTAAATCATCCCGATGAATCCAAGAGAACCACTGATTGCCATCTCCTAACGGCCCCCCAGCAAAGAGTTTAAACGGGGTCAGCATTTTTTCTAACGCCCCTCCCATGCCCATGACAATACCAACTCGAATAATGACTAATCTTGTACTGCTCTCTTTCACCGGGTTGGCGGCTGCTTCCCAACGTTGACACACTTCAGCCAGAAAATCATCGCCACTGGGACTGGTTTCGTCATAAGTGGCGGTTTCGCTGGTGCCGTAATAGCCGACAGCAGAAGCATTTACCAATACCTGAGGTTTAGGGTCAGCGGCAGCAATGGCACTGACTATATTTTCGGTTAATTTAACTCGACTGTCGATAATTTCTTGTTTACGTTCAGGAGTCCAACGTTCATCGGCTAAGGCTGCCCCCGCCAAGTTAACCACCCCATCACACCCCACAATAGCCTCTTGCCAAGAACCGGGTTGGGTGGGGGTATAACTGACAATTTCCAGTTGAGGATAAGCAGATTTCGGAAAAACGCGCTGGCCTTTCTCCAGATTACGAGTAAAAATGAGGACTTGATGTCCGGCTTCGGTGAGTCGTTCTACTAAACGACTGCCCACAAATCCTGTAGCACCTGTAATTACAACTTTCATTAATCTTGATTTAAAGGGGATAACTTGTGAACAGCTTCAACTGGTTATTGATTATACGAGAGTAAGACAAACTCGGCTGTTGCTCCGGTGAAGCGGATAGGGATGAAAACCTGACGTTGCCTGGGTTTCGAGAGTTGATGAAATCATCAAAAAATGCTAAAATGTTTATAGACCCAACAAATAGCGCCCCCCATCATCAACCGTTGGACAGGCGCTAAGTCTTCAAAATTTCGTTGTAAATTGGATAATATCACAAAATGAGTCAATCTGCGATCGCTTTGGATAAACAGCAGCATTCTGGGCAAGCTGTTGTTCCATCCTCAAAAATATATACTCCAGAAATTGCCCCTTTAGTCCCCTGTAATATTCGAGTTGAACGCATTACTACTGTAGGGAGAAACCACACGCCTCAGCTGATTTATACCACTAGAAAAGGGCGTTGCAGCACGCTAATCTCAAAAGCCCAATTGATTCAATGTTGTTGTTGTTTTCTGGCATTACATGGGATTAATTTTGATGCGGTTGCATCGATTAGTATTAATCAAACTGGCATCAAGTTAAAGACAAATCGGGGTCAATTTTCAATTGCTGCCTTTGAAGCCCAACAATTCTTATCCCGTTATAATCGAGTCGCCCTGGAACCCCTGGCGGTGAAATTGACTGCCACGGGCGCGATGGTTTGGAATCCTCAACGTCATAGTGTTTCTCTGGTGGAACAGGGGGGCTGTAGTTGTCCCGATTGGCAATATCGTCAGACGTTATGTAAACATCAAATTGCGATGCAACTTTGTCAATCCTGGCATTCATAATTCTCAGGAATTTCCTTTAAAACAAGATAACCAGCCCGGATTGTGAATCAACTGGGGCTGGCTAATCTCTTCTGAATTTTGGGTTTTTATGAAATAAATTTAATTCAGTTTATTTCATAAAAACCCATTGATTAAATCCCTTTTTTGGAAATTTATTAAATCCAATCATTACACTGAATTATTATGAGCTAGCTGGAAATTTTTGCAGTAATTCAGTGCTAATACATCCTCCAAACCAATTCCAACCTGGACGTTCTGTTTTAGGAACAAAATGAGCCACCGCTTCGGCTGAATCGACTTGATAAAACTTATCAATTTCTGCCTCAGCCCAGATCCCCCAGGGTGCTCTGACCTGAATTCTATCTCCCACATTAAAAATATCACCTGCTGCATTTTTTGCCTCAGTGAGTTCTGGGAGCTTTTTCGGTTTGGGTTTAGGGGTTCTAGTGGGTCTAGAAGAGCTAGAAGAGGATTTTTGGGGTTTAGGACGATAAGCCGATTTATTGATTGTGTCGGCTGATTGCTGCTCCTCTTTTTTGACCTCAGTCGGTTCAGGTGTTGCCGCTGGTTCGGGTTTATTGGGTTTGTTAACAGCTATAATTTTATTACTCATGCATTCCCTCTGCTTCTGGGCTGCCCAACAATTTTAACTTTTGAGTTGATGATTCTATCTTAACATACTCACTCTGAGCGTCAAATCCGTACATTTTATATGAAAGTTTATAGAGGAGATTGGGTAAAATATCCTGTTAGCTAACTGGCAGGATTGTATAAACCAGAGAGACAGTATAAATTTCAACAAATTGGGAAAAATCCCTCAACTTTAGTCTATTTATTTGAAGTAAATTATAACAGTCAATTTGATCTTTCTGTTGTTTTTTCAGTTCATGAATAATTCTTAGGAAAACCACTCAAATTAGGCGAATTTTTCTCGATTAAAGGTTGTTCCTATGGCGATCTCTCCGTTTTCCTTTCCCCTGCTATTCTATCCACCTCAAAAGCAATTTTTACGATTCGTGTGTTTTCCAGGGACAGAGCTTGCTACAATCTATTTTGGTGTTTGAGGAGAACTGATGGATTGGATTCGCTACGTTGCCATTGCCGTGGTTAATGCAGTTGGAGTGGTGGTAGGTATCATTTTTGTGCCTTGTCCCCCAACTTTGGCTCAATCCCTCCCTTCAGAATATCAGATTGACAGGCTTGAGAACCCGAGAGGCGAATCTCAAGCGTCTTTACCTGCGACACTGACTTTAGAAATGACCGAGGTAACACCCCAGTCTTTAGAAGAATTATACCAACTTCGCGATCGCATCGCTGCTGAGTTAGCCAAAAAATCCGGGCCGCCGAAGTTTGACCCCGCCGTTGCCGCTTGGGAATACGAACTGCAACGTCAACGCTACGAAGCCTTAATTACAGCCCAAGAAATCACCCAAACCCGCATTCAATGGGAAGAACAGGCTAATCAACTGTGGGAGTCTGCCCTACAACAAGCAACTCAGGCGGTGACAGCCGGAGAAAACGACAATTGGGAAAACGCCCAACAGCTTTGGTTACAGGCAATTGATTTTTTGCGGCAAATTCCGGGCGATAGTTTTCGGGTTGCATCTGCCATTGATAAAATTGTAGAATATCAGGGGTATTTAGCGATCGCCACCTACGAACGGGCGTTAGCGAGTCAATCTGAAGTCCAACCCCCTAAGGTTCAACAGACTCAACCTCAGCCTCAACCGCAACAGACGGAAGTAACGCCTCAAGACTCTAGTTTTGCCCTCTATGGCGATACCAATCGAGATGGGGAAGTCAATGCCTCTGATGAAATACGTCCGCAACGATGGTCTCTTGCCAGCGGGCCATTAATCTTATTTAATAATGACGATGATAACCGGGATAGTTTACCCGACTGGAACGATCAACAAGTCAATGGGGATTATGATGCCGAAGACTTAGCGCCGATTCATTTTAAATTATCCCCAGAATATCAGAATGCAGAAATTTATATGACCACCGATGCAGAGGCTCAACCCTATATTAATTTATTCCAAAAAACACTTCAGGGTTGGCAACCAGTAGATTTATCGGGTCAGCAACCGTTAAAATTGAGTGATGAAATAATTTTAGGGGTAGAAGCCAAACAATTTGCCCATCGCAACTGGGATGGGTTAGTCACATTAACGGCAACGGCCCGTGAAAATGGGGAAGAAATCGCTTCAGATTCAATTCAAATGGGGGTCGCACCTTGGATTATGTCACCCAATACGGCTGCGGTTTCTCAAGTGCATTTAAGCGATCGCAATGATAATAAAGATATCATCAATCAAGTCAAACAAGTTGCCGAAGCCACAGGAGCAACCCCAAAAATTACACCGGGAGAAACGGTTTGGATGCAAGATACCACAGAAATTGGTTTTGTCCAGTTTCCCAGCCCTTCTGGAATTCGTCAATATCCGGTGAGTTTAAAAGGGAACTTAATCGAAGAAAAAGACGATTATAGTCAATCTTTAATAAATCGAAATTTTGGTTGGTTTGAAATGGGAACTTCCCGTGTTTTAGATCCGCTGAATCAATGGTTAGATGGATATAGTAATCTAGAAGTTACACCGCCTCTACCGGATTATCCTATGGGACGAATTTATTACGGCAAAGCAAACGATGAAGCCTTACATCCCGATGTGGTTGAATTTCTCAAAGCCCAAAAAGTTCAGGGGCCACCGATTGAAATTGATACCTCTTGGTTGATGTTACGTCATGTCGATGAAATTATTAATTTTATTCCCAGTCAAACGGGAGAACCTTTACTGTTAGTCGTGAGTCCGGAAGCAGGAATTCAACTGTTAGAAGAACTGGCGGAAAAAGGCTATGAAGGGGCGGCTTTAAATCGCGGCTTAAGCACTCAAACAACAGTTCGGGCAGCGTTAAATAATCAAGTATTAATACAACACAACCGCAATTTACAACAGCAAAAAATTAATCCAATTATCAGACAGTTAAAGCAAGAATTAAACCTAACAGACGAACAAATTATTAATGTTCCTGTTCTCTTTGGCTACAGTGGCTATGCTTGGTGGCCGAACTTAATTAATTCAGTCTTTATCAATGGAGAATTACTGGTATCTAATCCTCGTGGCCCTTTAATTGACGGGAGAGACTATTTTCAGGAAGATTTAAAGCAACGCTTAGCCATTTCAGGGATTAATATTAACTTCTTAGATGATAGTTATTATCAGGAGTTGAAGGGGAATCTGCAAGGGGGAATTAATACGACTCGTGAAGGAACAGAGGTTCCTTTTTGGCAAGTTTTACCCGAAGATGTCGTTCAGTAAATAGTTAATTGAGGCAATTATCAGGTAATTTAGGATGAGTTTGAGGCGGTTGATGATGCCAAGCGTTGTAAAATTCAGGGTAGCTCATCTGTTGGGCACAATGCCAGATAATTTCATAAGAATACTTAAAACGTAGAGGATTAATTTCTTGCATTTCATCTGCTAGATTTGATTTTAACTCTTTTACTACTTTTTTAAAAAAATCACCTCGAATATTATTAATTAAACTTTCAGTAGCTTCACTAAGAACTAGTGCACTATCCTGATTTTTCATAAGATAGATTAAAGCTTTAATTGCATCCAAGTTGTTAATAGTATATTCTCTAAAAAAATAGGCTAAAAATTTCAGAAAATGCTCATCTTCTATAGTATAAACTAGAGTATTAAGTTGCTTAATAAAAGCAGATCGATCTTTAGCTAATTCATCTAACTTCTTTTGAGCCGTAAAAAATATCTTTCCAGTTAATAATCCTTGCCAAATTGTATCATATTCGGATAAAAAATTTAATATAGAACTTATTTCATTGCTTTTTTGCTTTCCATCAGCCAATATACATACTGATAATCTTTGAGCCATCAATTGAATTAAAGTCTCAACTTTATCTAAACACATAATATGATTAAGTATTTCGTCCAGTGAAGATCCTAAATAGTCTAAAGAATAGATTTTGTTGCGATTTTCATAATGCAAATTAAATCTGAGCTTTTTTATAAGATTATTGATCAAATTGCCTGGGATTGGTTTATCTTTAATATAAGTTTTACTATCACTCTTTTCAAGATATTTTTTACTATGTTTATGATTTGAAGTAATTTTATTTATGCTATCACTAGCTTTCCAACGAATCAGAAAATTATTACTAGCTTCTAATTTATTTAAAGTTTGAATAGCGTCTGAGTTTCCAAAACCAGTTTTTCCAAGAATCCAAGCAATAGTATCTCCTTCATCGTGAGAATATCCTTCTGCTGGATTCATTGGAAAGTTGTTAGTTAAATAAGCAATAACTTTACTATTATCTGTTTGAGTTAAAGCAGTTTTAGCATTTTCTCTAATGGGTTCAAGATATCTTTTTCTTTCTTGAGTTTGAGGATCAATTATACCAAAACACCATTCTATTAACTGTTGAATAATTTCATCTGAGTAGTGGCAGTTTTTCATTTCAGGAAGACTGGCTGCTGCTAAACAATATGCTCTAAAATTATAAAAGTCAGTACATCCATCTTTAAAATCAGTTAAAGCTTGAATAAATATGTTTTTCTGCTCTAACTCTATTCGCTTTTCAGTTATTGTAATTTCTTGTTCTAGATTAATTCGTTTTTCAATTAGTATTTTTGACAAGCCAAACCAAAATAACATAACTTCTTTCCATTGTGACTCAAAAATCCGGTAGCGTTTTCCAGGAATAGGTTTATTAACATGATTACGCGGTAAGAAAAAATCCCAATCATCAATGACTAAAGCAGCAAAATACTCTTGAAATGTGGGATGAAAGAAAGCATAAGCATTCTCAAGCGGACGCATTGCCATACGACCGACACAATTTAGCCAACCGACTTGTTTCGCTAACCAAAATAACGAGTTTTCATCATCCGGATGACCTAAATAAGATTCAATAAATCGTTGAGGCAATAGAAAGCGAAATTCATCACTCTCTAACGCGGCTTTCGCTAATTCTCCTAACGCTAAATTCAGTTGTTTTTGTTTTGGCGGCGAGACTTTCAACCCTGGGTGTTTATATTCCCGTAACTTATAAAAATTCTCCACAAACCATTGATAGAGTTCGGCTTTTGTTTCGGGTAATTGTCTTTCTCCTCTTTCCCAGGCATAACACAGTAAAGATAGCCGTAACGGGTTTTTAACTAAGTCTTGAATTCTGGCTTTACTATCAGCTTTAAGTTCAATTTTTAGCTGATTAGCAGAGTCTTGACTTTTTTCGGATTTTATGAAAAACTGATCTATAAATTGCTCAACCTGTGCCGGATAGTCGAAATTGAGGGTACGGTAAACGTCAAACTCTTCTACAGGACAGTTTTCCCAAAGATTCACTCGACAGGTTAGAATCACTCGGACTGAGTTAACCCATCCGGCTTGGAGTTGCTGACTGAGGTGTTGTAGTGGCGATCGCACAGTTATTTCATCCACGCCATCTAGCAGCAAACAGACTTCATTAGTTTTTAAAAACTCTTCTAAGGCTATTTTCCATTCCTCAGATGCTTCATTCCGCAAGGCTTCTGCGGCATCTGGCAGCCAGTCTTCTAACAGATAATCATTCAGGGGTTTATTCCCTATTTTATTTAACGATATCCAGATCGCAACAGTTTGATGTTGCTGTAAGACTTCACCAATTTTCTGTAACAGCGTCGTTTTGCCTGCACCCGGTTCACCAATAATAGCAATACGCTGTCCTTTGCTTTTTGGAGTTTGGCGATCGCAAATTACCTCATTTAAGAATTGCTGATGTTCAAATTCTTGACTAATGGTTGTATTTGTCGGTGTATAAAATTCTGAACCTTGTTGGCTTGAGAGAATATCTTGATGTTTAGAAGGTTTGCGGGTTTCAACTAAACCTAAACCAACAAATAGCTCATTAATTCCAAATTCTAAGCCATCTCGGCTCATAATCTGATTCGTCGTTAACTTTTTCTGTTGTTGCAGCAGTTGGTAACAGCGTTGACGTAGTTGTTGCTGGATATGAGAAATATCGATATTGGGTGAAGGCTGAGATGTTGTCTTCTTTTTGTATTTTTTTGCCAGTAGCGGCACTATCTTACGATAGTTAGTCTTCTCTTGTTCTTCTATTTCCAGTAACTGCCGCAAAGCTGGAGTAACACACTTGCTCAAACCCTGTTTCACTGAGTCTTCAGTATAATTAGCTTCTTCAGCGGTTTGACGATCAGTGTAACCACATAATTTTCCTAAAATAGCAGCTTTTGCAGTACCCTCAAAACGTTTGTTCTGCTTCTTTGCAGTATTTTCTATATCTTTGAAGAGAGTCTCAATCTCCCAATTTTCATAAGCGCCTGCAAAGGCTTCTTCAAATGTCATCGCTGTCAACTGTTTCTATCACTATTCTGATTTTAACTATATTTTTCACAGGACTCACGAATAGACTCACGATACTCACGGTTTTACTCACACACTGTGAGTAGACATATCTATTAGCTGCTAGATATGCTGTAAATAACAACAATAAAAAAGAGGAAAAAACGATGACAGCTTATCAACTGAGTCTGTTTTCTGATGAACAACCCAAACCTTTAAATACTAAACAAACGAAAACAAAGAAATCAAACCTTACTATTATTGAACAGCGTTGTTCTACGAAAAGGGCTGCTGCACTGCTAGATATCTCAACTTCTACGCTTTATCGATATCGTCAAGCGGGAAAAGCTTATCAAAAAGGTGCATGGATAGCGCAAGCAGTGGATGATAAGAATTGGACAGTTTTCTATAAGCAAAATATGCAGTCACGATAAAACCTTATGTGAAATACTCTTTATAGCAGTGAGCGTTATGGTATCATAAACGTTGTACGCAAATGTAGTCAAATGTCGTCAAATGCCGTCAAATCTGTCATGAGTTTCTGTAGCAAACTTTGCTGGAAAATTCCGTTAAAACTTAGTGACTTCGCTCTCAAGTTTAA
>Ga0209594_1000803_pt1 | contig 17034 bp, 17 predicted proteins | sample AshMeaCrysSpring_FD_184126 | JGI IMG/M metagenome (GOLD analysis project Ga0209594, IMG submission 184126) | Groundwater microbial communities from Big Spring, Nevada to study Microbial Dark Matter (Phase II) - Ash Meadows Crystal Spring... | ecosystem: Environmental > Aquatic > Deep subsurface...
ACGCAGGTTGACCGGCGGGATCTGCAGCGACTCCCGGTACTTCGCGATCGTCCTGCGCGCGACGAGGATGCCCTGCTCGCCCAGTACCTCCGCGATCCGGCTGTCGGTGAGGGGGGTCTTCGGATCCTCGGCGCCAATCAGCTGCTTGATCAGCGCGCGGATCGCCGTCGCCGACGCGGCGCCGCCGGTGTCGGTGGCGACGTGGCTGCCGAAGAAGTACTTGAGCTCGTAGGTGCCGCGCGGCGTCAGCATGTACTTCTGCGTGGTCACCCGGGAGATCGTCGATTCGTGCAGGTCGAGCATGTCGGCGATCTCGCGCAGCACCATCGGGCGCATCGCCACCTCGCCGTGCTCGAAGAACCGGCGCTGCCGCTCGACGATCGCCTGGGCCACGCGCAGGATCGTGTCGAATCGCTGCTGGACGTTGCGGATCAGCCACTTGGCTTCCTGCAGCTGCGCCGAAAGCTGCTGGTTCGAGGCCTCGCGGTTGCGCGTCAGGATGTCGGCGTAGATGCGATTCAGCCGGAGCTTCGGCATCGCCGCCTCGTTGAGCGCCGCCACCCACTGCCCGCGCAGCTTGCGCACGATGACGTCAGGAACGACGTAGGAGGCCTCGTCCCGCGCGAACGACGCGCCGGGGCGCGGGTTCAGCGTGCGCACGAGGTCGCGCACGCCACGCACGCCGGCGTCGTCGGTGTGCAGCAGGCGCTTCAGCTTGGTGACGTCGCGGTTGGCGAGGAGCGCGAGGTGCCCGTCGACGACCTTGAGCGCCTCGGCGCGCCACGGCGTGCCGGCGGGTATCGACTTGAGCTGCAGGCGCAGGCACTCGCTGCAGTCGCGCGCCCCGACGCCGGCCGGCTCGAAGCTCTGCAGGTAGTTGAGCGCGATGCGCAGCTCGTCCTCGCCCACCTCGGCGTCGGCCGGGAACAGCTCGCCGATCTCCTCGAGCGGCGTGGTGAGGTAGCCGTCCTCGTTGACGGCGTCGATCAGCGTCGCGACGAGCTCGCGGTCGCGCTCGTCGATGTTGAGGAGCGACAGCTGCTCGAGCAGGTGGTCGCGCAGCGAAGACGTCGCGGCCTGCTGCGGGTAGAACTCGTCGTCGTCGGGCGGCGCGCCGCCGCCCCAGTCGGTATCCGGGCCGGTGTAGTCGGCGACGTCGGAGGGGTCGGCCGGCTGCGTGACGTCGAGCGGCCGCTCGTCGTGCGCGTCGTCGCCGTGATGCTCGTGCTCGGCTTCGGCCGACCGCTCGCGCGTGGCGAGCGGGAACTCCTGCGGCGGCTCGTCCTCGCCCTCGGTCTCGTCCTTCTCGAGGAGTGGGTTCTCCTGGAGCATCCGCTCGACCTCGGCGTTGAGCTCAAGCGTCGACAGCTGCAGCAGCCGGATCGACTGCTGCAGCTGAGGCGTCAGCGTCAGGTGCTGGGAGAGCTTGAGCTGGAGCGTCTGTTTCACGGTCGGGCGTGCGGTCGTCTCGCCTGGGCGAGCGCCGATCGCCTGCCGCGGTGCCGGCGCGGGCTTCCGTGGGCGACGACGCTAGAGCCGGAAGTGCTCGCCGAGGTAGACCTTTCGCACCGCCTCATTATAGACAATCTCGTCCGGCGTGCCCGAGGCCAGCACCCTGCCGTCGTTGATGATGTACGCCCGGTCGCAGATGCCGAGGGTCTCGCGGACGTTGTGGTCGGTGATCAGCACCCCGATGCCGCGCTCCTTGAGGAAGCCGATGATGCGCTGGATGTCGAGCACCGCGATCGGGTCGACGCCCGCGAAGGGCTCGTCGAGGAGGATGAAGCGCGGCCGCGTCGCGAGCGCGCGCGCGATCTCGCAGCGGCGCCGCTCGCCGCCGGAAAGAGAGACGGCCGGGGCCTGCGCGAGGTGCGAGATCGACAGGTCCTCGAGCAGCGCATCGAGGCGGTTGGCGATCGCGTCGGGGTCGTCCTCGGAGAGCTCGAGGATCGCGCGCACGTTCTCGGCGACCGTGAGCTTGCGGAAGATCGAGGCCTCCTGCGGCAGGTAGGAGAGCCCGCGCCGGGCCCGCTGGTGGATCGGCAGCCGCGACAGGTCCTCGCCGTCCAGCTCGATCCGTCCGCCGTCGGCCGCTACCAGCCCCACGATCATGTAAAAGCACGTGGTCTTGCCGGCGCCGTTGGGGCCGAGCAGGCCCACCACCTCGCTCGCGTGCACGTCGAGCGAGACGTCGTGCACGACGGTGCGCGACGCATAGCGCTTGCGCAGGGCGGCGGCCGCGAGCGTGGTCATTGCGCGGGCCGGCGCGCGCGGTCGCGCGCCCGGATCACTTCGCGGCCTTCGGCGCGAGTTCCCCCGCGGGCTTGAGCGGCAGCGGCTCGGAGGGCTTCGGGGCCGGCGTGCCGCCCTTGGCCGCGTCCTTGCCCGACCGCGCGTCCTTCGCCTTCGCGGCGTCCTTGCCCTCGCTGCCGGAACGCGGCAGCAGCGCCCCGTCGAGGCCCTCGCCGCTCTTCGGCTGGAACATGCCGCGCACCCGGGGGCCGGGGCCCGCGTCGGGGGGCGCGGCGGCGGCGTCGGGACGGCCCTCCGCGCGGAACTGCTCGCTCTTCGCGTTGTAGTAGATGTAGTTGCTGCGGATCTCGTCACCCCCGCGCCGCAAGAGCGCGCGATCGAAGAGCTCGAGCACCTCGTTCGCACCGTCGTACTCGGCGCGTTGCGCGAAGCCCTCGAAGTACTCGTCGGCGCCGTCGCGCTTTTGCCGGAACGACAGCGGATTGCCGTGCGCGGTCGCCGACACCGAGTTGTCCGCGTTCTGGCGGAACACGATGCGGTCGGCGCGGATCGTCATCGTGCCCTGCGTGATGACCACGTTCCCCGAGAGGTTGCCGACCTTGGTCTGGTAGTTGACGTCGCCGGAGTCGGCCGAATAGTTGATCGGCTTGCCCTTGTCGGCGGCCTCCGCGGCGGCGGGCGGCGCGGCGAGCGCCGCGGCGGCCAGGAAGGCGAGGGCGGCGAGGGACGCGAGTCGGGTGGTTGCCATCGGTCTACCTGGCGAGGCCCGCGGGCTCGATCGTGCCGCGCACCTCGGACTTGAGCTTGATCGTCTTGGACGCGTTGTCGAGAACGAATCCGGTCGCGCGGATTATTCCACGCCCCTCCTCGATCGTCACCGCCTTGTCCGTCTCCGCGCGGTCCTGCTTCGGGATCACGTGCAGGAACTCGGTCGCGAGCGTGATGCGAGGCTCGCCGCCGCCGGCCGCCTCGCCCGCCTCGCGCGTCGCCCGCACGCTGCCCTCGAAGTAGGCGTTCTCGCGGTCGCCGGATACGCGCGCCTGCTTCGCCTCGACCCGGAACGCAGGCTGCCCCGGACGGGTGACTGCGAGCCGCGGATTCTCGAATTCGATCGTGCCGTCAGCGGGAAAGTGCCGCGCCCGCGATGCCGACAGCGTCTGCGTCGGACGCCCCTCGGCGTCCAGCTCGACCGCGCGCACGCCTTCGGCGAACAGGTCCGGCTCGTGGCGCCCGCCGTCGCGCCCGGGCCCCGGATCGCGCACCTGCGCGTCGAGCCAGTAGGTGAGCGCCGCGAGGCTGCCGAGGAGCAGGAGCGGCAGCCAGCCGGTCAGGCGATCGAGCGTGCGGCGGGCGCTGGACATCGGGCGGGGCGGGGCGCGGCGGGCTTCAGGAGGACACCGCGAGCGCGCCGTGCGCGGCCTCGGCGTCGGCGAGCTTGCCCTGCGCGGCGAGGATCAACTCCGCGGCCTCGCGGGCCGCGCCGGCGCCGCCGTCCCTCCGGGTGACGTGGTGGGCGCTCCGCTTCACGGCGTCGGGCGCGTGGGGAACGGTGAGCGCGAGGCCGCAGGCGGCGAGGAGCGGCAGGTCCGGGAGGTCGTCGCCCATGTGCGCGCACGCGTCGGGCGCGAGTCCCAGCTCGGCCCGGATCCGCTCCCACGGCCCGAGCTTCTGCTCGGCTCCGAGCGCCACGCGGTGGATGCCGAGGAGGTGCGCGCGGTGGCGCACCGACTCCGAGTTGCTGCCGGTGATCCAGGCGACGGCGATGCCCGCGTGCTGCAGCATCTTCATCGCGAGGCCGTCCTGCACGTGGTAGGCCTTGAACTCACGGCCCCGGTCGTCGACGAAGAGGCGCCCGTCGGTGAGCACGCCGTCGACGTCGAAGGTGACGAGGCGCACGGCGCGCGCGCGGCGGGCGAGGTCCTCGTCCATCAGATCACGCGGGCGCGGAACAGGTCGTGAAGGTGCAGCGCCCCGGCGAGCCGGTCCTCGCCGTCGACGACGAGGAGCTGCGTGACCTTGGGCGCGCGCTCCATCGCCTCGACGCAGTCGATCGCGAGGCGCTCCGGCGCGATCCGACGCGGCTCGCGGGTCATCAGGTCGGCGACGCGGGCGGCGCGGAAGTCGATGCCGCGCTCGACCGCGCGGCGCAGGTCGCCGTCGGTGAAGATCCCGGCGACCCGACCGTCGCCGTCGGTGACGACGGTCATGCCCATGCCCTTGCCGCTCATCTCGATCACGGCGTCGGCGAGCGAGGCGGCGGCGCCGACGCGGGGCACCGCGCCCCCGGTGCGCATCACGTCCGCCACGCGGGTCAGGAGCCGGCGGCCGAGCGCGCCGCCGGGGTGCGAGCGGGCGAAGTCCTCGGCGGAGAAGCCGCGCGCGTCGAGGACGGCAAGCGCAAGCGCGTCGCCGAGCGCGAGCGCGGCGGTGGTGCTCGCAGTCGGGGCGAGCCCGAGCGGGCAGGCCTCGGCGTCGACCGCCGCGTCGAGGTGGACGTCGGCGCACTTCGCAAGCGAGGACTGCTCGTTGCCGGTGATGGCGACGAGGCGCGCGCCCTCGCGCTTGATGTGCGGCGCGAGCATCACGAGCTCGTCGGTCTCGCCCGAGTTCGACAGCATGATCACGACGTCGTCGGGCGTGATCATGCCGAGGTCGCCGTGGCCGGCTTCGGCGGGGTGCACGAAGAACGCAGGGGTGCCGGTGGAGGCAAGCGTCGCCGCGAGCTTCCGCGCGATGTGGCCGGACTTGCCGATGCCCGACACGACGACCCGCCCGCGGCAGTGAAGGAGCAGGCCGACCGCGGCGGCGAAGTCCGCGCCGAGCTTCGCGCCGAGCGCGGCGATCGCGCGCGCCTCGGTGTCGAGCACGTCGCGCGCAAGTGCCAGCGCGCGCGGCGCGTCGACGGCCGCGAACGGCGGGTGCGGGTCGTTCATCCCGCGAAGTATAGCGCCGGGCGGGTGGGGGCGCCGCCCGCGCGCCGGCACTGCGTCTCCTGGCGGCATGCTAGATTCGTCCCCGAGCGCGCTGCGCGCGCGCCTCGACGATGCACGCGACGCTCGCCACGATCCTCCTCCTGCTCGCGGCCGCCGTGGTGGTGGTGGTCGTGGCGAGGCTCGCCCGGTTGCCGCCGATCCTGGGCTACCTCGTCGCCGGGATCCTCGTCGGACCGCACGTCGCCGGCTGGGTCGAGGACAGCGCGGCGATCCGCGGCATCGCCGACATCGGCATCGTGTTCCTGATGTTCTCGCTGGGGCTCGAGTTCAGCCTGCCCCAGCTCGTGTCGATGCGGCGCGCCGTGTTCGGCCTCGGCCTCGCGCAGGTCGCGATCACCACGATCGCGGGCGCGGTGGCGCTGCCGCTCGCGGGCTTCGGCTGGCGCGAGGGCCTCGTCCTCGGCGGGGCGCTGGCGATGAGCTCGACCGCGATCGTCTCGAAGATGCTGACCGAGCGCATGGAGCTCGCCACGCCCCACGGCAGGGACGTGATCGCGATCCTGCTGTTCCAGGACCTCGCGGTGGTCGCGTTCCTGATCGTGATCCCGGCGCTCGCGCGCGACGCTGCGAGCCTGCCCGCGGCGCTCGGGCTCGCGACGCTCAAGGGCGCGGCCGCGCTGCTGCTGATCCTGCGCTACGGCCAGAAGCCGATGCGCGCGTGGTTCCACCTCGTCGGTCGCCAGCGCTCCTCGGAGCTCTTCATGCTGAACGTGCTGCTGGTGACGCTGGGGCTCGCCACGCTCACCGAGGCGGCCGGGCTGTCGCTCGCGCTCGGCGCGTTCCTGGCCGGCATGCTGATCGCAGAGACCGAGTACCGCTTCCAGGTCGAGGAGGACATCAAGCCGTTCCGCGACGTGCTGCTGGGGCTCTTCTTCGTCACCGTCGGCATGAGCCTCGACCTCGAGCTCGTGCTCGAGCAATGGGGTCTGGTTCTGCTGCTCCTGGCCGTCCCGGTGCTGTTCAAGCTGCTTCTGGTGGCCGGGCTCGCGCGCGCGTTCGGCGCGCCGCTCGCCTCGTCGCTGCGCACCGGCTTCTACCTCGCGCAGGCCGGCGAGCTCGCGCTGGTGATGCTGACGCTCGCCACCGGCGTGCGCCTTCTCGACGCCGCGCTGGTCCAGGTCGTGCTCGCCGCGATGGTGCTGTCGATGCTCGCCGCGCCACTCGTCATCCAGTTCGCCGAGCCGATCGTGCGGCGCTTCACCGCCAACGACTGGCTCGCGCGCGCGACGCAGATCACCGAGATCGCCTCGGCGTCGCTCGCGCGCCAGGACCACGTGCTGCTCTGCGGCTACGGACGCAGCGGCCAGAACCTCGCGCGCCTGCTCGATCGCGAGGACATCCCCTTCGTCGCGCTCGACAACGACTCGCAGCGCGTGCGCGAGGCGGCCGCCGAGGGGTCGTCGGTGGTGTTCGGGGACGCGGGGCGGCGCGAGGCGCTGGTCGCCGCCGGCATCGCCAAGGCGAAGGCGGTCGCGATCACGTTCTCCGACACGCACGCGGCGCTGCGCATCCTGAGCCATGTCCAGGCGCTGCGGCCGGACGTCCCGGTGATCGTGCGCACCGTCGACGACGCCGACCTCGAGCGGCTGCTGAAGGCCGGGGCGACGGAGGTCGTGCCCGAGGTGCTCGAGGGAAGCCTGATGCTCGCCTCGCACGCGCTGCTAGTGCTCGGCACGCCGTTGAACCGCGTGCTGGCCCGCATCCGCGAGGTCCGCGAGGCGCGCTACAGCCTGTTCCGCGGCTTCTACCACGGCGTCACCGACGCTGCCGACGCGGCCGAGAACCTGCAGCCCAGGCTGCACTCCGTGCTGCTCGGGGAGCGGGCGGCGGCGGTGGGCCGCACGCTCGCCGACATGGGATTCGACGGCTGGGTCGAGGTCACCGGCGTGCGCCGTCGCGGGTCGCCCTCGCGCCAGCCGGACCCCGGCTTCCGCTTCGAGGCGGGGGACGTCGTGGTGCTGCTCGGCCGGCCGAAGGAGATCGCGCTCGCGGAGGCGCGGCTGCTCGAAGGCTAGGAAGGCTCCGCGCGACCCGGGGATGCGCCGTGCACTGTCCCGGGACGATGGCCGGGCGCGGCGCGATACAATCGGGCGCCGTCCCGCGTTCCTGCAGCCCCCCCTCCGCATGCACGTCGCCCCGTCCGCGCTCCCCGCGGTCGCCTTCTCCGGCATCGCGCGCCGCTTCGGCGAGGTGCGCGCGCTCGACGGCATCGACATCGAGGTCGCTCGCGGCGAGTTCTTCGGCCTGCTCGGTCCCAACGGCGCCGGCAAGACGACGCTGATCTCGATCCTCGCCGGGCTCGTGCGTGCCGACCGCGGCAGCGCGCAGGTGATGGGCCACGACGTCGACGCCGACTACCGCGCGGCGCGCCGCTGCCTCGGGGTCGTGCCGCAGGAGCTGGTGTTCGACCCTTTCTTCACCGTGCGCGAGACGCTCCGCTTCCAGGCGGGCTACTTCGGCCTGACCCGCGTCGACGACTGGATCGACGAGATCCTCGCCCACCTCGACCTGACGGCGAAGGCCGACGCCAACATGCGCGCGCTCTCAGGCGGCATGAAGCGGCGCGTGCTGGTCGGGCAGGCGCTCGTGCACAAGCCGCCGGTGATCGTGCTGGACGAGCCCACCGCGGGGGTGGACGTCGAGCTGCGCCAGAGCCTGTGGGCGTTCGTGAGGAAGCTCAACCGCGAGGGGCACACGATCATCCTCACCACGCACTACCTCGAGGAGGCCGAGGCGTTGTGCGGCCGCATCGCGATGCTGAAGGCCGGCCGGGTGGTCGCGCTCGACACGACGCACAACCTGCTCGCTCAGTTCGCCGGCATCACCGCGAAGCTCACCGCCGAGCGCCTGCCCGCGGCCTGGGCCGGGCGCGCGTTCCGCCGTGAGGCCGGGGCCTTCCACCTCGCGCTCGCGCACTACGGCGAGCTCGAGCGGCTGCTCGCCGACCTCTCCGCCGAAGGCATCGCGGTCGCCGCGCTGGCGCTCGCCGAAACCGACCTCGAGCAGGTGTTCCTCAAAATCATGAGGGGCGAGGGCGAGGCCGCCTCCGCGGGGGCGCGCTGATGCGCGGCGGGCGCACGGCGCCGCTCGAGGCCCGCGAGGGCCGCGGCTGGCTCATGCTGCTGCGCAAGGAGCTGCTGCGCTTCTGGAAGGTGTCGTTCCAGACGATCGCGGCGCCGGTGCTGACCTCGCTCCTGTACCTGCTCGTGTTCGCGCACGTGCTCGAGTCGCACGTCGCGGTCTACGACGGCCGCGTCGGCTACACCGCGTTCCTCGTGCCGGGCCTCGTGATGATGGCCGTGCTGCAGAACGCGTTCGCGAACTCGTCCTCCTCGCTCATCCAGTCGAAGATCACCGGCAACCTGATCTTCGTGCTCCTGACGCCGCTCTCGCCGGCGGAACTCTTCGGGGCTTACGTACTCGGCGCGATGGCGCGCGGCCTCGCGGTCGGCCTCGGCGTGTTCGCGGTCACGCTGTGGTTCGCCCCCCCGGTGCTTGCGATGGCGGCGCCGCTGTGGTCCGTGGCCTTCGCGGTGCTGGGCAGCGCGATCCTCGGCACGCTGGGCCTGATCGCCGGCATCTGGGCGGAGAAGTTCGACCAGCTCGCGGCGTTCCAGAACTTCCTCATCCTGCCGGCGACGTTCCTCTCCGGCGTCTTCTACTCGATCCACTCGCTGCCGCCGTTCTGGCAGGCCGCCTCGCACCTCAACCCGTTCTTCTACATGATCGACGGCTTCCGCTACGGCTTCTTCGGCGTCTCCGACACCTCGCCCTGGCTCTCGCTCGCGATCGTCGCCGGCTTCGCGGTCGCGCTTGCCGCGCTCACCCTCGCGCTCATCGGCCGCGGCTGGCGGCTGCGGGCCTGAGCCGCCGCGGCGGCCGCCCCGCATCCGGTACCATTACCGGTTTCGGTCCGCCGGTTTGCCCATCATGCACGAGACGCCCCCCGTCAACCCCGAGTCGATCCGCGCCTCGATCGCGTCTGCGCTCGCCTGCGACGAGCTCAGGGTGCGAGGCGACGGGCACCACTTCGAGGCGCTCGTCGTCTGCGCCGCCTTCGAGGGCAAGTCGCGCGTCGCGCGCCACCAGATGGTGTACGCCGCGCTGGGCGAGCGGATGCGCGAGGAGATCCACGCGCTGTCGATGCTGACGATGACCCCGGCCGAGTACCAGGCGACGCGCGCGCAGTCGCAGCAGTGACGCGATGAGCCTCGCCCCGCCAGGATTCGCCCGCGGCTTGCCAGGATCGCGCCCGGCCCGCGGCCCGGGTGCCCGGGCATGCTGCGTCCATGGACACGACCGCAATCGACTTCGCGCCGGCGCCGGCCGTCACCTTCACGCTCCCGCGCGCTGAACGGCGCGCCGACCGCTCCCTGCCGATGGACAAGCTCGTGATCGAAGGCGGCGCGCGGCTTGCCGGCACGATCGCCGTTTCGGGCGCGAAGAACGCCGCGCTGCCGATTCTCTGCGCCGCGCTGCTCACGCCCGAGCCCCTGCGCCTCGCCAACGTGCCGCAGTTGAACGACGTGCGCACGATGCGCACGCTGCTCTCGCAGATGGGGGTGGCGCACGAGGCCCGGGACGACGCCCTGACGCTCGAGGCGTCGCGCATCGACTGGCCGCTCGCGCCCTACGAACTCGTGAAGACGATGCGCGCGTCGATCCTCGCGCTCGGTCCGCTCGTCGCCCGCTGCGGCGAGGCGCGCGTGTCGCTGCCCGGCGGCTGTGCGATCGGCCTGCGGCCGGTCGACCAGCACGTCAAGGGGCTGCAGGCGATGGGCGTCGAGATCGACCTCGAACACGGCTACATCGCCGCCCGCGCGAAGCGCCTCAAGGGCGCGCGGTTCGTGTTCGACGTCGTGACCGTCACCGGCACCGAGAACCTGATGATGGCGGCCACGCTCGCCGAGGGACAGACGGTGCTCGAGAACGCCGCGCGCGAGCCGGAAGTGGTGGACCTCGCCCGATGCCTCTTGGCGATGGGGGCGCGGATTGCCGGCGCCGGCACGGACCGGATCGTGATCGAGGGCGTGCCCGCGCTCCACGGCGCGGCGCATCGGGTCATGCCCGACCGCATCGAGACCGGCACGTTCGCGGCCGCCGCGGCCGCGACCGGGGGTGACGTGGTGCTCGAGGGCGCGGCCACCGACGCGCTCGACGCGGTGCTGGACAAGCTGCGCGAAGCGGGCGCCACCGTCGAGGCCGACGGCCCGCGCCTGCGGGTGCGTCGCGACGGGCCGCTCGCCGCGTTCAACGTGCGCACGGCGCCGTTCCCCGGCTTCCCGACCGACATGCAGGCGCAGATGATGGCGCTCGCCGCGGTGGCGCAGGGCACAACCGTGATCACCGAGACGATCTTCGAGAACCGCATGATGCACGTGCAGGAGCTCGTGCGCCTCGGCGCGGACATCGAGGTCGAGGGCAACGCTGCGATCGTGCGCGGCGTGGCCGGGCTCGCGGGCGCGACGGTGATGGCGACCGACCTGCGCGCCTCGGCGTGCCTCGTCATCGCCGGCCTGATCGCGGAAGGCGAGACGACGATCGACCGCATCTACCACCTCGACCGCGGCTACGAGCGGATCGAGCAGAAGCTCGCGGGCGTCGGCGCCCGCGTGCGGCGGGTGAAGTAGCCGCTTCGCGCGTGGGCTCGATCCCCGACTCGCCGCTCGGCCGGGCGACGCGCTACCCGGACGCCTACGACCCGGGGCTTCTGTACCCCGTCGAGCGCGCGCCGCAGCGCGAGGCGCTCGGCCTCGCCGGCGCGCTCCCCTTCCGCGGCGCCGACCACTGGACCGCGTGGGAGGTGGGCTGGCTCGATTGCGAGCGGCGCCCGCGGGTGGCGATCGCGACCTTCGCCGTGCCATGCGAGTCGCCGCGCATCGTCGAGTCGAAGTCGGTGAAGCTGTGGCTCGCCTCGGTGAACCACGCGACGTTCGCTTCCGTCGACGCGCTTCGACAGGCGCTCGCCCGCGACCTCTCGCAGGCCACCGGCGCGCCGATCGACGTCGCGGTCGACCTGCCGGCGACCTGGGGAAGGTTCGCGCGAGGCGATCTCGCCGGGGTGCCGATCGACGACGCCGCGCCCGCGTCCCACCCCGATGCGCCGGACGCGTCGCTGCTGCGCGGGACAGGGGGGCCGGTCGCGCAGACGCTGGTCACGCACGGCTTCCGATCGGTGTGCCCGGTCACCGGCCAGCCCGACTACGCGAGCGTCGCGATCGCCTGTCGCGGCCGGCGACTCGACCCCGCGGCGCTCGCCGCTTACCTGTCGGGCTACCGGCGCCACCCGGGATTCCACGAGCACTGCGTCGAGCGGATCTTCGTGGACATCGCCCGCGCCTGCGGCGCCGACGCGCTTCGCGTCGAGGCCCGGTTCACCCGACGCGGCGGCGTCGACATCAACCCGGTGCGCGCGACCCCGGGCGACCGGCTCGAACCCTCGTCGCCGACGTTCCGGCAGTAGCCCGCCGGCGCCCGGCGCGGCCGGGCTGATAGAATCGTCGTCCGCTCCCCTCGGATCACCGCCGTGCCCGGCGTCGCCATCGCCCTGTCGAAGGGCCGCATCCTCGACGAAACGCTGCCGCTGCTCGCGCGGGCGGGCATCGTTCCGGCCGAGGATCCGGAGACCTCGCGCAAGCTCGTCCTGGCCACCAACCGCGCGTCGGTCTCGCTCGTGATCCTGCGCGCGCAAGACGTGCCGACCTACGTCGAGTACGGCGCCGCGGATCTGGGCGTCGCCGGCAAGGACGTGCTGCTCGAGCACGGCAGCGAAGGCCTGTTCCAGCCGCTCGACCTCGGCATCGGCCGCTGCCGGCTGGTGGTCGCGACGCGCCGCGGCTACGACTGGGCCGGGACCGTGCAGCGGGGCGCGCGCATCCGCGTCGCCTCCAAGTACGTGCGCACCGCGCGCGAGCACTTCGCCGACAAGGGCATGCACGTCGACCTGATCAAGCTGTACGGCTCGATGGAACTCGCGCCGCTGGTCGGCCTCGCGGACGCGATCGTCGATCTCGTCTCCACCGGCAGCACGCTCAAGGCCAATGACCTCGTGGCGGTCGAGGAGATCGCGCCGATCACCTCGCGCCTCGTCGTCAACCCGGCCGCGCTGAAGTTGAAGCGCGCGGAGGTGAAGCCGCTGATCGACGCGCTGGCCGCGGCGGTCGCCGTGCAGGACCCCGCAGGCACGATGCCATGAACGCGCCGACCGGCCTCGTGATGCGACGCATGGACGCGTCCGCCCCGGGCTTCGACGCGGCTTTCGGGCGGCTCGTCGCCTTCGAGGCGGCGCAGGACCCGGCCGTCGACGCCGCGGTCGCGGCGATCGTGGCCGACGTCCGCGCACGCGGCGACGCCGCGCTGCTCGAGTACACCGCCCGGTTCGATCGCGTGCACGCGAGCCGGGTCGCCGAACTCGAGGTCGATCCCGGCTCGATGCGGGCCGCGTTCGAGGCCCTGCCGCCGTCGCAGCGCGACGCCCTCGCTGCGGCGGCCGCGCGGGTGCGCGCCTATCACGAGCACCAGAAGGCCGTGTCGTGGAGCTATCGCGAGGCGGACGGCACCGAGCTCGGCCAGCGCGTGACGCCGCTCGACCGCGTCGGGCTCTACGTTCCGGGCGGCAAGGCCGCCTACCCGTCGTCGGTGCTGATGAACGCGATTCCCGCGCACGTGGCGGGCGTGCCGGAGATCGTCATGGTCGTGCCCGCGCCCGACGGCGTGCGCAATCCGCTCGTCCTCGCGGCCGCGCACCTCGCAGGGGTGTCGCGCGCGTTCACGATCGGCGGCGCCCAGGCGGTGGCGGCGCTCGCCTACGGCACGGCGACGATTCCGGCGGTCGACAAGATCTGCGGGCCGGGCAACGCCTACGTCGCGGCGGCCAAGCGCCGCGTGTTCGGCGCCGTGGGCATCGACATGGTCGCGGGCGTCTCGGAGATCCTGGTGATCGCCGACGGCACGGCGAACCCGCGGTGGGTCGCGATCGACCTCTTCTCGCAGGCCGAGCACGACGAGCTCGCGCAGGCGATCCTGGTCTCGCCCGACGCCGGGCTGATCGAGGCGGTTGCGCGGGAGTCGGACGCCTGGATAGGGCAGATGCCGCGCGCGCCGATCATCGCGGCCTCGTTCGCCAACCGCGGCGCGCTCATCAAGGTGCGCGACCTCGACGAGGCCTGCGCGATCGCCAACCGCGTCGCCCCCGAGCACCTCGAGCTCGCGGTCGCGGAGCCCGACGCGCTCCTGCCGAAGATCCGCCACGCCGGCGCGATCTTCGTCGGCCACCACACCTCCGAGCCGCTCGGCGACTACTGCGCCGGCCCGAACCACGTGCTGCCCACCGGCCGCACCGCGCGCTTCTCCTCGCCGCTCGGCGTCTACGACTTCCAGAAGCGCTCGAGCCTGATACGGGTCTCGGCCGAGGGCGCGCGCACGCTCGGCGCGGTCGCCTCGACGCTCGCGCACGGCGAGGGCCTCGTCGCCCACGCGCGCGCGGCCGAAGCGCGGTTCGCGGAGCCGGGGCGGTGAACGACCCGCGCCCCATCCCCGCCGCGGTGCCTGCGGACGAGGTCGCGCGCCGCGTGCAGGCGGTCGTGCGTCCTGAGATCCTCGCCGAGCGCGCCTACCGCGTGCCGGACACCGACGGCCTCGTGCTGATGCACGCGAACGAGAATCCGCATCCGCTGCCGCCCGCGCTGCGGGAGCGCCTGGCGCGCGCCGCCGCAGCGGTCCCGCTCAACCGCTACCCGGACGGCGGCGGCGCGGCGGTCAAGGCGGCGCTCGCCCGGGCGCTGCCGCTGCCGCCCGGTGCCGCGATGGCGCTTGGAAACGGTTCCGACGAGCTGATCCAGATCCTCACCACCGTGGTTGCGCAATCCGGGGCCGCCGTCCTCGCGCCGGACCCCACCTTCGTCATGTACCGCGTGTACGCGCTGCACGCCGGCGTGCGCTACGTGCCGGTGCCGCTTCGCGACGACCTCGAGGTCGACGAGCCGGCGCTGATCGAGGCCATCGCGCGCGAGCGGCCGGCGCTCGTCTGGCTCGCGAGCCCGAACAACCCGACCGGCCGCGCCGTGCCGGTCGCCGCGGTCGAGCGGATCCTCGCCGCGGCCCCGGGCGTCGTCGCCGTCGACGAGGCCTACGCCGACTTCGGCGGCGTGTCGCTGCTGCCGCGCGTGCTCGAGTTCCCGAACCTGGTCGTGTTGCGCACGCTGTCGAAGGTCGGCCTCGCGGGCGCGCGGCTCGGGTACGCGGCCGGCCACCCGGCGTGGATCGGCGAGATCGACAAGGTGCGATCGCCCTACAACGTCAACGCGCTGACCCAGGCGGTCGTCCCCGTGCTGCTCGAGGCGGGCGACGTGCTCGCCGCGCAGGCAGCGGCGGTGTGCGAGGAGCGCGGCCGGCTCGCCGCGGCGCTCGCCGCCGTGCCGGGCTTCTCGGTGACGCCGAGCGACGCCAATTTCCTGCTCGTGCGCGTGCCCGACGCCGAGCGCGTCGCGGCAGACCTGCGGGCCGGGGGCGTGCTGGTCAAGAGCCTGCACGGCCACCACCCGCTCACGGCGAATTGCCTGCGCATCACCGTCGGCACGCCCGCCGAAAACGAAACCCTCCTCCGCGTGCTCGCCGCCCGCCCATGAACGCACCCGCCCTCGCGCCCCGCATCGCCTCGGTGACGCGCGACACCGCCGAGACCCGCATCGCCGTCGACTGGAACCTCGACGGCTCGGGCCGCGCAAAGCTCGCCACCGGCGTGCCGTTCCTCGACCACATGCTCGACCAGGTCGCGCGGCACGGCATGACCGATCTCGCCGTGCGCGCCGAGGGCGACCTCCACATCGACGCGCACCACACGGTCGAGGACGTCGGCATCACGATGGGCCAGGCGCTGCGCCAGGCCGTGGGGGACAAGGCCGGCATCGCGCGCTACGGCCACGCCTACGTGCCGCTCGACGAGGCGCTGTCGCGGGTGGTCGTCGACCTGTCGGGGCGGCCCGGGCTCGAGTTCCACGTCGCGTTCGCGCGGCCGCTGATCGGCACGTTCGACGTCGATCTCGTCCACGAGTTCTTCCAGGGTTTCGTCAACCACGCGCAGGTCACGCTGCACGTCGATGGCCTTCGCGGCCAGAACGCGCACCACCAGGCCGAGACCGTGTTCAAGGCGTTCGGGCGCGCCCTGCGCATGGCCGTCGCGCCCGACCTTCGCGCGGGCGGCGTCGTGCCCTCGACCAAGGGCAGCCTCTGACCCCGGTGGGGATGCGCCGCCGTGCCTGCGACCTGCCATGGGCACGAGGGGCCGCCCCGAGGGCGAGTCCGCCCCGAAGGGCGTCAGCGCGGAGGGTAGTCCAGTGAGCGCGATCGCGATCGTCGACTACGGGATGGGCAACCTGCGCTCCGTCGCGAAGGCGCTCGCGCACGTCGCGCCGGAGCGCGAGATCGTCGTGTCTGGTGACCCGGCCGCGATCCGCGCCGCCGAGCGAATCGTGCTGCCCGGGCAGAGCGCAATGCCCGACTGCATGCGCTGCCTCGCGAACAGCAACCTCGCCGGCGTGGTGCGGGAGGCAATCGCCGAGCGCCCGTTCCTCGGCATCTGCCTCGGCCTGCAGATGCTCTTCGAGTCGAGCGAGGAGGGCCCGACCGCCGGGCTCGGGGTGCTGCCCGGGCGCGTCGTCCGCTTCCGCGACGCCGCGATGCGCGGCCCCCGCGGCGAGCGGCTCAAGGTCCCGCACATGGGTTGGAGCCCGGTGCACCAGACCCGGGCGCACCCGCTCTGGCACGGCATCGCCGAGGGCGCCCGCTTCTACTTCGCACACAGCTACCACCCGCTGCCGGACGACCCGGCGCTCACTGCGGGCACGACCGAGTACCCGACGCCGTTTACTTGCGCGGTAGCGCGGGCTAACATCTTCGCCGTGCAGTTCCACCCGGAGAAGAGCCAGCGGGCCGGGCTGCATCTCCTCGCCAACTTCGTGAACTGGGACGGACGCGCCTGACGGCGCGGTGAGCTCCACCGGGCCGCGCGCCGCGCGGCCCGCTGCAACGCCTCGACGTCACGACCACGCCATGCTGATCATCCCCGCGATCGACATCAAGGACGGCAACTGCGTACGCCTCAAGCAGGGCGAGATGCACACCGCGACCGTGTTCTCCGAGGATCCCGCGGCGATGGCGCAGCACTGGCTGGAGCAGGGCGCGAAGCGCCTGCACCTGGTCGACCTCAACGGCGCGGTCGCGGGCGTGCCGAAGAACGAGCTCGCGATCCGGGAGATCACCGCGGTCGTCGGCGAGGAGATCCCGGTGCAGCTGGGCGGCGGCATTCGCGACCTCGACACGATCGAGCGCTACCTGGACGACGGCATCACGTACGTGGTGATCGGGACCGCTGCGGTCAAGAACCCCGGGTTCCTGCACGACGCCTGCTACGCGTTCCCGGGGCACATCGTCGTCGGGCTCGACGCGCGCGACGGCAAGGTCGCGACCGACGGATGGTCGAAGATGACCGGCCACGACGTGGTCGACCTCGCCCGCAAGTTCGAGGACTACGGCGTCGAGGCGATCATCTACACCGACATCGGCCGCGACGGCATGATGACCGGCGTCAACATCGAGGCCACCGTGCGCCTCGCCCGCGCGATCAAGGCGCCGGTGATCGCCTCGGGCGGCCTCGCGTCGATCGCCGACATCGAGACGCTCGCCCGGCACGAGGCGGACGGCATCATCGGCGCGATCGCGGGCCGGGCGCTCTACGAGGGCACGCTCGACTTCCGCGAGGCGCAGAAGGCGGCAGGGGTCAGTTGAAAGT
>Ga0209594_1000805_pt1 | contig 17005 bp, 14 predicted proteins | sample AshMeaCrysSpring_FD_184126 | JGI IMG/M metagenome (GOLD analysis project Ga0209594, IMG submission 184126) | Groundwater microbial communities from Big Spring, Nevada to study Microbial Dark Matter (Phase II) - Ash Meadows Crystal Spring... | ecosystem: Environmental > Aquatic > Deep subsurface...
GCAGCTACGATGTTGTAGGTTTCTTCTTCTTGACCGAACTTATAACCATAGTTCTGTGATTCTACTTCGGTGGTTTCACGTACCAAAGAGCTGGTAACTAGAGAACCGTGCATTGCGCTGAAGAGAGCTCCACCGAATACTCCCGCTACTCCCAACATGTGGAAGGGGTGCATTAGGATGTTGTGCTCTGCTTGGAAAACAATCATGAAGTTGAATGTTCCAGAGATACCTAAAGGCATACCATCGGAGAAAGAACCTTGACCGATTGGATAAATCAAGAATACTGCGGAAGCTGCTGCAACAGGAGCAGAGTAAGCAACACAGATCCAAGGACGCATTCCTAAACGGTAGCTCAATTCCCATTCACGACCCATGTAGCAAAATACGCCAATGAGGAAGTGGAAAATTACGAGCTGGTAAGGGCCACCGTTGTATAGCCACTCATCTAAAGATGCTGCTTCCCAGATAGGGTAGAAGTGAAGACCGATCGCGTTGGAAGAAGGTACAACAGCACCTGAGATGATGTTGTTTCCGTACAATAAGGAACCAGCTACAGGCTCACGGATTCCGTCGATATCTACTGGAGGAGCTGCGATAAAAGCGATGATGTAGCAGATAGTTGCAGTTAAGAGAGTTGGGATCATTAATACGCCGAACCAGCCGATATAAAGACGGTTTTCGGTGCTGGTGATCCACTGGCAGAACTGTTCCCATAAGGAAGCGCTTTCGCGTTGCTGTAAAGTTGTGGTCATGTTCTTTATGATTGCTATTAAGTTTTTTATGTGCGTTATTTATATCTTTATATTAACCGCTATTTTGCCAAATGTCAAGTATTTTTAAGTTTAATTTACTTATGTTAGTTATAAGTAAAACTTATCTTTGAAAAGATTTTTGTAAGCAAAAATCTATATTTAGGGGTTGACATTTAAATAGCGACTGAGGGTTTCGGCTAGTTTGTCTGCTATCCCCTCAATCCAATTTTCATCTTGTTTGGTGTAGGAGCGGGGAGCGTTAGCTGCTAAAATCAAAACCCCTTGGTTTCCTATGGGTTGACAGATAACTCCTTGAGTATTTTCTGGCAAGTAGTCAAATTCTATTCTTCCTGGGTAAATTTTTAAATCTACTAAATAGACTGGTTTGGCTGTATCGAGTACCCGCTGCAGAATTTTTCCTGGTTTTACTTGAGCATTGGTTGTTAAAACGCCGCGCCTTAACAAGACTTTGCCTTGATAATAAAAAACTAGAGAGCCTGTAACTGTATTAGTTAATATTAAGTGGGAAGCCCAGGCTAGTTCGATTTTGACTACTTCTGGTAAATCTTGCAGCATTTCCATGCCTTCTTCGCCAATGAGAGTAACTGCATCAGGCGATCGCGGTTGAACTTGCTGCCAAATTAAGCCGATCAAAATCAACAGAGCGCTACTCATTACCCCCAGCGCATCTGAACGAGCTTGGGATGATTCTAACTCGGGAGTTGTTAAACGGTTAATTAGCAGCAGTAAGAAGCCTAAACCACCTGCAAATAGGGGTAAAAGTCGCAATAATTTGTTAGGGTCTGGTTTAGCCATGTTATTTTGATTTTTTTATGTTTCTCCTGGCTCTAAAATCCTTTGGAATAGATAGCCTGTTCCCCTAGCAGTTAAAATCAGTTCTGGATTACTTGGGTCGTCTTCGAGTTTAGCTCTTAACCTGGAAATGTGCACATCTACCACACGGGTATCCACATGACGTTCTGGCGTATATCCCCATACTTCCTGCAAAATATCTGAACGAGAGAAAGCTTCTCCACTTTTGCTGACTAAAAGTTCTAACAAACTAAATTCCATTCCTGTTAAACGAACCCGTTCATCTCCTTTATATACTTGTCGTTTATTGGTGTCAATTCTGATTGAGCCTATTTGGATTACACCTGAACTGGGAATCCCTGGGGCACCGTTTTTCTCTACTCGTCGCAATACTGAGCGGATTCTTGCTTCTAACTCTTTAGGTGAAAAGGGTTTGACTACATAGTCATCTGCCCCTAATTCTAAGCCTGTTATTCTGTCTGCTACATCTCCTAATGCTGTTAGCATGATAATGGGTATATCTGATTCTTTCCTTAATTCTTGACATACTCCATAACCATCTAGTTTAGGCATCATTACATCCAATACCACTAAGTCTGGATCTGTATTGCGAAATATTTCTAAAGCCTCTTCTCCGTCAGCCGCTGTTACTACCTCATAACCAATCATAGATAAACGAGTTTCTAATATCCTTCTAATACTCGCTTCATCATCCACAACCAGGATTTTTTCTTTATAGCTTTCCAATTGACTTAACACTCCTTTATGTATGCTAATTTTTAGGTTAAATTGTCAGTAGCTTGGTTCCTAGAATATCCCTAAAGGGATTCTTAATTTAAGCTTAAATTGTCTGAGGGACTGTTTCACCACGTTATACTTTTTATAGGCTTTTTATCGGTCTTTTCAACCTTATTTTAAGATTTTTTTCAGTTTCTTAATTTTTGTAACAAGTTAATATGCCTAAATCGCGAACAAGTTACGTTTGTAATAAGTGTGGTTCTGAGTCTTTCCAGTGGTTTGGCAAGTGTCCGAGTTGCGGGGTTTACGGCACTTTGGAAGAGGAATTGAGTACGGGAGAGGTTGGAAGGGGTGGGTGGCAGTCTCCTAAACGTCAAACCAATACTTCTGGGAAAGAACCTGCACCTAGAGCTTCTTTGAAGTTTGCACAAATAACAGGGGATGAACAAGCCCGTTTTGCTTCTGGTTATGGGGAACTCGATCGGGTACTTGGAGGCGGAATTGTTCCTGGTTCTTTGGTTTTAATTGGTGGTGATCCTGGAATTGGTAAGTCAACTTTGTTGTTACAAGTAGCCAGTGAATTATCCGTACGACTTCCAAGAATACTTTATGTATCAGCAGAGGAGTCGGGACAACAGGTAAAACTGCGAGCTTCTCGGTTAGCGGTTTCTTCTGTTCAAGCAAGTGTAACAGTTACAGATGATTCAGCTACTCTTTTGAGTAAAAGTTCTGACACCAATCTCTATGTTATGCCAGAAACTGATTTAGAGCAAATAATTCGCGAATTGGAAGCTCTTAAACCTCAAGTTGCAATTATTGATAGTATTCAAACTCTTTATTTTTCTTCTCTTAACTCTGCACCAGGTTCGGTTTCTCAGGTGCGAGAATGTACTTCGGCATTAATGCAGGTCGCTAAACAAGATAATATTACTTTATTTATTGTCGGTCATGTAACTAAAGAAGGGGCGATCGCGGGCCCGCGAGTACTGGAACATTTGGTGGATACTGTTCTCTATTTTGAGGGCGATCGCTATGCAAGCCATCGACTTTTACGTTCTGTTAAAAATCGTTTTGGTGCAACCCACGAAATTGGGATTTTTGAAATGGTAGATCACGGGTTGCAAGAAGTCGCTAATCCTTCTGAATTATTTCTGGGAAATAGAGATGAATTAGTTCCAGGTACAGCTACTGTTGTAGCTTGCGAAGGTACTAGACCAATTGTGGTGGAATTACAAGCGTTAGTTAGCCCTACTAGCTATACTTCGCCCCGTCGTTCGACAACTGGGGTTGATTATGGTCGCTTGCAGCAAATTTTGGCGGTTTTGGAAAAAAGGGTGGGGGTTCCTTTATCTAAATTAGATGCTTATGTCGCTTCTGCGGGGGGTTTAGCAGTGGAAGAACCAGCGGTGGATTTGGGAGTGGCGATCGCTGTTGTTGCCAGTTTCCGAGATTTGGTGGTAGATCCATTAACTATTCTAATTGGGGAAGTTGGTTTAGGGGGACAAATTAGGTCTATTTCTCAAATGGAATTACGCTTAAAAGAGGCAGCCAAATTAGGTTTTAAAAAAGCTATTATTCCCAAAGGTCAAAGTTTTCCAGATGATTTAGGGTTAGAAATTTTTCCTGTGGGTAAACTTATTGATGCTATTGTTGCAGCTATTCCGCCTCAAGCTAGTGCTAACAATTTACCTGATTTTAATGATGATGATGATGATGATGAAGAATAGGGAAATAGTCAAGATTTTGTTTCTTTTCTATTCCCCTGATTGTTATAGCAATTATCATAGCGGTGAGGTACAGTTTTTCTTGGTCAGACTTGGGGATGGGCGCCCCAAGTCCGTACCTCGAGACTAAGAGAAACGCTATATTAGTTACTTGACAGCAAGTAATAATTCTCCTTCAATTAATCGCGCCACTGCTTTGAGTAATTCATCTTCAAGATAAGGTTTAGTAAAGTAAGCTTTTGCGCCTCTTTCTGCAGCTATATTGCGGTGTTTTTCTGCTCCACGAGATGTTACCATTGCTACTGGTAGCTTGGAAAGATGTTCGTCTGACTGCATTTTCAGCAAGAAATCTAAACCATTCATTTTAGGCATTTCGATATCACATAAAATCACATCACAAGGTAGTCCTGCGCGGAGTTTATTCCAAGCATCCAGACCGTCCCGCGCTTGTTCTACTTGATAACCTGCCTTTTTAAAAGTTGTTGAGAGCATTTCGCGCACAACAATAGAATCATCAACAATAAGTACTGTTTGCTCATACTTATTTTTCTTCCCTTTTGATTTAGAATCGTCTATAGCTGCTTGAGATTTACTTTTTTGATTAATGAGTTTAGGAGCTACAATTAACTCTTGAATTGGTGTTTCAGGTTGCGATCGCTGTTGTTTTTTGTTAATAACTGGGTTTTCTTTTGATGGGGAAGTTTTGTTACTACTTGAGAGTAAAACTTCTCCTTTAATCATGCGTGCTGCTGCATCTAGTAAGTCAGTTTCAATATAAGGTTTAGTAAAGTAACCACTTGCACCTAAATCTGCAGCTACTTTGCGATGGCGTTCTGCACCCCGAGAAGTTAGCAACGCTACTGGTATATCACTTAAATTCTCGTCTTTCTGCATTTTAGATAAAAGCTCTAAACCATTCATTTTAGGCATTTCTATATCACAGAATACTATATCACAGGGTAAACCAGAACTAAGTTTTTCTAAAGCTTCTTGACCATCACGAGCTTGTTCTACTCTGTAACCTGCTTTCGTGAAGCTACCTGAGAGTACTTCCCGTACTGTTATTGAGTCATCTACTATGAGTACAACTGGTTCTGTTGTACCTCTTCCCTGGTGTTGCCTTACGCCGCTTTGTGTAACAAATATATCACTTAAATCGCGACTTCTCCGCCCTGTAGCAATTTCGATTAGTTCAAGCACATCACCTATTGGCATAACACGACCATCACCTAATACTGTTGCTCCTGCAATTCCTGGTGGTTTAGGTACAGGACCTTCAATTTGTTTGATTACTATTTCTTCTTCTCCTGGAAGTACTTGATCTACTTCTATTGCTAGCAAACTTCCTGCACCGCGAAGAACAACAATAGAAACTTGATCTTCTTCTTTTTTCGCACTATAAATTGAACTGCGACTGATTTTTCTGTTATATCCTAGTAAATTATTGAGATTTTGGAAGGGTAATAAGGTGTCGCGCCAATGAACACATTGCAATTCTTCTGGATTGATTTCGATTTTGTTTCTTGAAGTTTCAATAATATCTTCTACCCCGTCCATAGGGAACCCAATGAGAGCATTGTCGCTTATGCAACACAGTGCTTTACAAATACTCAGAGTTAAGGGAAGACGAATATTAAAGGTAGTTCCTTTCCCCAGGGTGGAGTCGATACTTACTGTCCCTCTAATTTCGCTTAGATTTTTTCTTACTACGTCTAGTCCCACACCTCTACCTGCAAAATCGTCTGCTTTATCTTTAGTTGAAAAACCTGGATGGAAGAGAAAATCATATATTTCCTGTTCGCTTAAACTTTTAGCTTCCTTCTTGGTAATTAACCCTTTTTCTACTGCTTTTTGTTTCACTCTTTCTTTGTCAATACCTGCTCCATCATCTGATACTGAAATTACTGTCTGGTTCCCTTGAAGGAACGCACGAACTGTTATTGTCCCACTGATTGGTTTCCCTTGTTTTTTTCTTTCTTCTGGTGTTTGAATGCCGTGAGTAATAGCATTATTCACTAGGTGGGTCATGGGGTCGTTGAGATGTTCGAGAATCATTTTGTCTATCAAAACTTCTCGCCCTTCTACTTTCAATTCTGCATTTTTGTTTAATTTACGGGATATATCTCTGATTGCTCTTGGTAGTCGGTCTGCGTTTTGAGAAAAGGGAACCATGCGTGACTTATTCATTCCCTCTTGTAACTGAGTAGTCACTTGCCGCAGTGTACGGGCTACTTGTTCGTTTTCATCTACTAAAAATTGAATATCTTCGGAGGCTTCCCTTATTCGCACTGTTAACTCTATCATTTCTTGAGATAGAGTATGAAAACCAGTAAAACTATCCATTTCCAACGCATCGAAACCGTGCTGATCTTCTGGCGGAGTTTCTATCTTATGTATCTGATGATTTTTAGCGCTAAATCCTTGATTGCGAGTTGCTAGGAGCGCTCTTTCTAAAAGGTTGCGCTCATATAAATCATGCATTCTTTTCCCAATGTCACCGAGGTTTTGAACATGATTTAATAAATTATCCAGGAATTGTCGCAGACGTTCTTGATCTTGTTCTAGTCTATTCCTTTTTACTACTAATTCTCCAATGAGGTTGTTGAGATTATCTAATTCTTTTACAGACACCCGCATTGTCTGTTCAAATGCTTTTGAATCTCTCCTTGATGGTGGTTTTACCAGGTTTATTCCTGATTTTTCTGATGCTTTTCTGAACAGATTTTCTGTTTCTTGTATCAGCTCTTTGGTTTCTGCATCTTCCTCTTCTATTTCTTTTTCTAAAGTGTCTTCACTTATCTCTATTTTACTATTAATTATATTTTCTAGTTCTTCAAAGTCAACATCTTCTATTTTTTCTTTTGACTCTATTAATTGTTCTAGTTCTTCTAATTGTTCGTAAAAATATAGTTGTTTATTTGTTACTAATTTTTCTCCGAAATTCTCTAATAAATCTTCAACGCTTTCATCTTCTTGTTGTTCATTTGTTTTATTTGTCTCTAACAATAATGCTAGTTCGTCAAAATCATCCCCTTCTTCTTCTCTTTTTTCCTCTTGTTCTTCATGAGACTCATCTTGTTTATTTTCTCCTAACAATAATGCTAGTTCGTCAAAAGAATCATTCTCTTCTTCTCTTTTTTCCTCTTGTGTTTCACTTAGCCCATCTTGTTGATTTTCTCCTAACAATAATGCTAGTTCGTCAAAATCATCCCCTTCTTGTTCTATTTTTTTCTCTTGTCCTTCATGAGACTCATCTTGTTGATTTTCTCCTAACAATAATGCTAGTTCGTCAAAAGAATCATTCTCTTCTTCTCTTTTTTCCTCTTGTGCTTCACTTAACGCATCTTGTTGATTTTCTCCTAACAATAATGCTAGTTCGTCAAAAGAATCCCTTTCTTTTATTTCTTGCTCTTGCTTTATTTCTAAGCTTCTCGCTTCTTCTTTTATTGAGAGTTGATTTTCATCTAACAACAATCCTAAATCTTCCAATAGAGTATTTTTTTCGTCTTCTAGTTCTAAAGATGATTCTTGCTCTTGTAAGTCTAAATCCAATAATGTAGCCAGGTCATTTATTTCAGTATTTGACTTGTTTTTTTCCAAGAACTTATCATTATTTTCTCCATCAAAATCTAGGTTAAGAAAATCCAAATTATCTTCTTGCTCATTTTCTTCTTCAAATGAGTTAAAAAGCTTATTGATTTCATCATCATTTTCTTTTTCTTCTTCTAATGAATTTTTAAAAAATTCTGCTTCTTCTTCTTCTGAGATATCATTAAACAAATTTAATAAATCTTCTACTTTATCAGCATTATTTAGCTCTTCTTGCTTATTTTTTACTAAATTACTTTCGATTTCATCTAGAGGTGTTAAGTCACTGGTAATGGTTTCTTTTCCATCCCACATTTCTCTGGTAATGGTTTCTTTTCCATCCCACATTTCTCTGGTAATGGTTTCTTTTCCATCCCACATTTCTCTGGTAATGGTTTCTTTTCCATCCCATATTTCATTGATGATGGTTTCTTTTCCATCCCAGATTTCACTGGTTATGGTTTCTTTTCCATCCCATATTTCTTCTTTTATATTTGGTTGAATTTCTTGCGCTTGAAAAGTTCCTTCTGTTGTTTTGATCTCTTCTCCTTTGTTTGTTGCTAACTCTTCGCCAATGGTTTGTATGTCTAATGGTTTTAATCGAGGTTCTGGCACTAGCTTTTGTAACTGTTTACTTGCTATTATTCCTTCTATATTTCTTACTTTTACAAGTTCACTGGCTTCTTTTATTTCTTTAATAATTAGTTTGGCTGTTGTTTCATAGGGATTGTTTAATTTTACGGCGATCGCTGCTTTTGCTACTTCCAATAATTCTACCCAGCCCCAATATTTTGCTTCTTTTCCTAAATCTAATAAGTACTGACAATGGTTTTGAAATTTTTTCCTGTTTTCTGGTCTATCTCCCATTTTCAACAGGGTTAGCATCTCTGCTAACCGCATCAGCACTTTTTTGATAAATTCTCGCTCTTTGCTCCCTATATTCCCTTTCTGTGCAAATGCTATTGTCCTCGAATTTTGTCCTGTATTTTTCATTGCTATTCCCCATCAAAATCAGCTTTTTTTTTATTTAGCAAATTGTTCTACAACTTTCTTCTCACCCTATTTTCTATTATACATCTTATATTTTTTTTCCATTTTTTCTTTTTGCCTCACTCTTCTAGACGATAACCTAATTCTGCTAGTCGTAATCTTGATTGTCGCCATTTTGGTTCTACTTTGACAAATAACTCTAAATAAACTTCTCCTGCAATTAGTTTTTGAATTTGCTGACGGGCAACTATTCCTATTTGTTTAAGCATACTTCCTCCTTTCCCAATTATGATTCCCTTTTGGGAGTCTCTTTCTACATTTATGGCGGCGAAAATGTTGGTTATTTTTGCTGTTTCTTCTACTTTTTCTATTACTACTGCTACTGAGTGGGGTATTTCTTGGCGCGTCATTAACAATATTTGCTCTCTAATTAATTCTCCCATGATGAATCTTTCTGGCTGATCTGTTACTAAATCTGGGGGATAATAATATGGTCCTGGTGTCAGTTTTTCTTTTAGTAACTTCAGTAGTGAGTCTATCCCTTCTCCTGTGCTTGCTGAAAATTTTATCATTTCCCAGGATTTTATGTTGATTTCTCGATAACTTTCATCAATTTTCTCTTTCTTTTCCCCTTGTAAGTCACTTTTGTTTAGTCCAAAAATTATGGGTGTTTGGGTTTTTGATAATATGTCGATGATAAAGCGATCGCCTCCCCCTGCTTCTACTGAACTATCTACTACTAACACTACTACGTCCACTGCCTCTATGGCATTTTTTGCATTTTTTACTAATAATTTTCCTAATTCGTGATGGGGTTTATGTATCCCTGGCGTATCTACAAATATTATTTGGGCTTCTGCTGTTGTTAATATTCCTCGCAGACGATTTCTGGTTGTTTGTGCCACTGGTGAAGTTATTGCTATTTTTTCTCCTACCATTTTATTCATCAAAGTTGATTTACCTACATTTGGTCTGCCTATAATACCTACAAAACCTGATTTAAATCCTGATGGTGCTTCTGGAATTATTATATTGTCACTGTTTATTTGTTTTTCGTGCATAAATCTTAAATTTTCTTAATGTTTTGCAATTAACTCTATTAAGTAATTTTTCTCCTATTTATTATATAGCAATCCTATTTGAGTTGTGATAAATCTACAATAAACAAGGTCCAGACTGGGGGCTTAAGCCCCTTGTCTTACTATAGAGTATAACATAAGTTGCTTGATTTTATACTAAACTTTTTTGTTTTGAGAAAACTTAAGAGATTTTATTAAGTTTAAATATTTTGTGATATGATTTAATCATTCATTATGCCTAACACATATTCTCCCTGATTTACTGCTTGGTTACTAGAAAGATCAAATAATAAACCATTTGCTTCGGCATATACCTCTATTACACTTGGCAATTCTCCTGTTTTATTAAAGCTTAAAATCTCATAAAGTTTTTCTCCTAATTTTACTTTACTTCCTAAAGTTGCTGTTAATTTAATCATTCCCCCAGTTGGTGCATAATAATTTTTGATTTGACTTTTTTCTGTTAAAACTATATCAGTTGTGGATGGCTCTAAATTTAAATTAAGTATTCCTTGATGCAAAAGATAGTTTTTAATTCCTCTAACTCCTTTTATTACTGATTCTGGATTCATCTCCATTCCTGAACCTAATTCTAATGTCCAAGATTCTAGATCAAATTTAATTTTTCTTCCCAATTTTGCTAGTTGTTTTTCTAATGCTAACCAGGGTTTCATAAAAGCTTCGTCAAAAGCATCACCATCATATTTATTCATTAAAATACCGTAGGGTAATAAAAAATATTTGGCGCTTTCTTCTCTACTCTGAAAACAATATAAATAGTCAATGCTTTTGACGCTAGAACTATGAATATCTATTACATAATTAGCATCTAAACATAAACTTTGTAATTGATAACGATACTGATAATTATAAGGTACACTACTAGGTTTTTCTATTGCTGTTAATTGTTGAGCAAAAGCTCCTTGTATTTTTCCTAGATAATTATCTCTAATTTTTTCGGTTTTAAGCTTAATTTGAGTTTGAGCAAATGATTTTAAATCATTACATTCTTTTTCATAATCCCAATATATTCTATTCCAGTCTTTCCCATCATGGGGATTAAATCTACCTGTAGAAAAGAAATGGGTGCGCTGATTTGTACTCATAGGATTACATACGGGGACTAACCAAATTTCTCCATTAATTTGGTTTGGATCAAGGGCTGAAAAATCTTGAATTAATTGATAAATAACCGCATTTCCTACTATTTCTGCTCCGTGAAGGTTGGCTTGAATATAGGCTTTTTTTCCTGGAAATTTGCCGCTAAATTTATATATTTGAATTGAAAAATAATCCCCTGATGCTAATTTCAATAATTCTCTGGTACTTATTTCGGGAATCATATTTGCTAAATTTTTTTGAGTTAATTTTCCATTTGTCAGGAGACAAGGGGCTTAAGCCCCTTGTCAGGAGGCTGGTGAGCGCCATTTGTCAGGAGACAAGGGGCTTAAGCCCCTTGTCAGGAGGCTGGTGAGCGCCATTTGTCAGGAGACAAGGGGCTTAAGCCCCTTGTCAGGAGGCTGGTGAGCGCCATTTGTCTATCATTTTTGTGTTTTTTTGCTTACTAAAAAAAGCGATCGCCTGTTAACCAAGCCATCGCTTTTTATACTTATTAATGAACACCAATTCCGAGACGACTTGCCAAACTAGGACTAAAAGGAATTAGAGTTGCAAGCATCAAAAATAGTGCTAATAAACCCCAAGCTGCTCTAGTATCCTCAACTTCTGTTAATTCATTTAGATTTGGTCGTTCTAAATCTCTTTGTAAAAAGAGAATCAAAATTGCCCAATAAAGAGGAATAGAATTACCTGGATTAACTAAAACAACAATTCCTAAAACTATTAAAGTAGCAATTGTTGCTCTTCTTGCTATTTTCCTGCCATAAATTGCTTGCACAATTCTTCCACCATCTAATTGTCCTGCGGGGAGTAAATTTAAGGCTGTAATTACTAATCCTAACCAACCAAGAATCATTAAAGGGTGAACATCAACTAAGGGATTTTGCAGGTCATCACCTAGTATAATTTTTGCAAATACTCCTACTAAAATTGACCCCTGAAAAAAGTTAGTTGGTAGTTGAAAAGCACTGCCTGGATGAGAAAGTATTAAGCCCAAAATTAACATTAACAGAGAAACTATTCCCCCAACTGCAGGGCCTGCAAATGCGATATCAAAAAGGATGGTACGGTTAGGAAGTAGCGACTCAAAACGAGTAATTGCGCCAAAAGCTCCTAGAAGCCAAGTTGGGAGGAAAAAGGGAACACTGAGGCGAATTTGATAGCGTTGAGCCATAAAACGATGACCTATTTCATGGGCGGCTAAAATTAACCACAGTCCTAAACTTAAAGGGATAGCTTCTTTATATCTACTCAAATCACTGAATAAATCAAACCCTTGTAGTAAGCTGACAGCTTCTAAACTCGTGACAATTGTTGCAATAAGTAATACAATGGCTAAATTTTTCTGAGCTAGGGTAGTTGGTTGGGGGTCATTGCTACTGGGTAGTACAATAAACACTGGTTTTTCTTCTGGACTTTCCACCAAAAACAGGCGGTATTTTTCCCCTAAAGCTGTTGTTAACTTTGCTGAGAGACGCTCATAAGCTTTTTCAGGCTCGCTGCGCAAATTTCCTTTAAAAATTGCTCCTTCTTGGTAGGAAATTGTCTCGGTGGCAAAAAAGGTGTCAATGCCAAAAATTCCTTGAATGATTTTCAAGTCTGTTTCGGGAACTGGCAGTAAATCTGTGGAGATTTTATCTTCGCTTGTTGTTGGTTGTTTTTCTTTGGATTGTAATTCTGCTGCTTCTTTGATTCTTTGAGCTGCACGCTGTTGAAGTATAACATCTTGCCCTGCTGCTCTTAAACGGTTTCCCAGGTAGATATACACTCCCGCTGAAGCAACCAGCAGAAATATTACCCCCACAATATTGAGGTAAATTCCCGTTGCAAATAAGACAAAGAATACTAGCCAGGGAACCATTAAAACAACGGATTGCAACCAGGTTAAAATGCCTAATTTACCGTAAGATTTAGCGCGATTGTAACCCCATGCTAGAATTGCTGCTGCAACTAGGAAAATTAAAAGTACTGCTGTAGTTTCCGATCCGTTAAACATTGTTGATTATTTTTTATTTGTGGTTGTTTGGAGAGCAGCTCGAAGATCACCTTGATGTTCTGCTAGAAGGCGATCGCCTTCTACTGCATCTAACCCTGTCTGGTGCATCAGCAATGCCAATTTTACCCGTTTTCCGCTCCGTTCTAATAAATACCCTGCATCTGTACGATTTAAGTTGGTTAAGTCTTGCAGGATACGCAAAGCGCGGTCATGGAGTTTGCGGTTGGTGACTGCTACATCTACCATTCTATTCCCATAGACTTTCCCTAATTTAACCATTACCCCAGTTGACAGGATATTTAATGCCATTTTTGTGACTGTTCCTGCTTTGAGTCTAGTTGAACCTGCGAGTACTTCTGGTCCTGTGAGCAAGCGAATATCTACATCTGTTTCAATTTTTACTTGTTCAATGGGTACGCAGCTTAGGGAAATGGTAGTACTACCTCTTGCTTTTGCTGCTGCTATGGCACCTCGTACAAAAGGTGTTGTTCCTCCTGCACTTATTCCTATTACTACATCTTTGTCGGTGATGTGTCGAGAGGCGATCGCTTGTTCTCCATCTTCTAGCTTATCTTCTAAGTCTTCTGAGCTGCGGATCAAGGCAGCTGCTCCCCCTGCTATTATTCCTTGTACCTGCTCTGGTGAAGTACAAAATGTGGGGGGACATTCTGCTGCATCTAATACCCCTAAACGTCCACTGGTTCCTGCTCCTACATAAAATAATCTGCCTCCAAGACGCAGTTTTTCTGCGGTGATATCTATTGCTTTGGCTAAAGGTATCCTCGCAGCGGCGATCGCTTCTATGGTTTTTTGATCTTCTAAATTAAATAGTTGCACCAACTCCAAAGAAGTCAGCTGATCTAAATTTTCACTTCTGGGGTTTACTTGTTCTGTAAGTAGATGTCCTCTTTTTTCTAAATCTTCCATTACAGCAGTCCTTCCAACCGACGACGAAACGCTTCTAATTCAGCGTTAGATATTTGTTCGCTTTCTGTTTCGAGTGTTTCTTGTGTTTCTTGTTTTCCCTCTGGGTTCCAGTCTGTTTCTTCTACATTGCTTTCTGGGGGCATTGCTAATTGACCTTCTTTTACTAAAATCGGTATATAACCCGCACTTTGACAAAATTCTTCTATTTCTTCTAAGTCAAACTCTTCTACTGATGGGGTAGGAAAGTCTTGAGCTTCGAGCATGAGTGCATAACGGGTTGCATCGTCTTCTGACTCAAACATCAAGACTTTATTTATGTTCCCCATTTGAATTGTATGGATACCTTCGTTTTCGGTTCTGGCATTAAACAACAATATATATACTCGCATAATTCTTTGTTCAAAACTTCTGCATAGTCTACTTTTATCACCAACCAAGTGCAACTAACCCAAATTTAAATATAGCAATTATCATAGTAGTGAGGTACAGTTTTTCTTGGTAAGACAAGGGGCTTAAGCCCCTTGTCCGTACCTCGAAACTAAGAGAAACGCTATCTATTGCAATTTCTAATGAACAACTAATGATTAAACTTGCAAAAGCTGCTCAAAAACATGGAGGCCAACTTTCTATAACTCAAGCTGTTATTGATACTAAAGTAACTTTTGAACAAGTGCAAAAGACTCTTAATGAAATGGTAAAACCAGGTTATGTTCCTCTTTAAATCTACAAATCTACAAAAATCTTTATTTATTAATTTTTATAACTTTGAATTTATGTTCACGGATGTCACGGATAAGCTGTTTTTAACACTTTTTTTAACACTTTAATGTTTAATCTCACCTATCCGTTACATCCAAGCAAAAGTTAATTTCTAGCTAACCATTTTTGACCATTTAAACGCTGCATGGTATAAAGCACCATTAAGTCTAAAGTTACTTTGCGCTCATCAATCATAAATGATTCGATGGTGCTAGGTTTAATCCCATTGGTGGCGTAAGAAAATGCTTTTTTACCCTTAATATCTTCATCGAGAAAATAAAGGTTAAATTGGCGTTGTCCTTTTTGCCAATTTCCTTTTAGTTGCCAACATTCCTCATTACTACTTATTGGTATTCCTGCTTTAGTAAATGTTAATTGTAGATCTTCTATCCCTTCACCTGTAAATGCTTTTTTTAAAGCTGGGGTAAAATCTTGCTCCATAAATTCAGTGAAGGGTTTATCTTCTACTGCTGCTGCTTTTGGTTTTTTTTCTTTTGCTGCTGCTGCTGGTTTGGCGGCTGCTGGTTTTGGTGTTGTTTCTTCTGTCATAATTATTTCTTGAGAGGCGAAGTCTTTTTATTATTAAAAAATTTTACACCCACTCTGAAAGAGCGGGTGTTGTTTTTTAAAGATTAAATGGGTTATCAATAGGCATCTTGTAATTCGTAAAAATCTGGGGAAATATAGTCTTTACGCAATGGCCAACCTACCCAGTCTTCGTTCATAAGAATACGTTTTAGGTTAGGGTGTCCCTCATAAATGATGCCATACATATCATAACTTTCCCGTTCTTGCCAGTCTGCGGCTTTCCAAATCCAATACACTGAGGGTACTGTGGGGTTATCCCGTGATAAAAACACCTTGAGGCGTACTTCTTCTGGTTTTTCGGCATTATCGGACATTTTTAGCAAATGATAAAAACTCACTAACTCTTTACCTGGCCCGAGGTCGTATGCTCCTTGACACTGAAGATAATTGAATCCGTTTTCATACAGTGCAGTTGCAATGGAAATGAGCGACTCTGGTTCAACTTTGATCAATTCTATCCCGAGATGATCTGGTTGTATAGTTTCTACTTCAAAACCGTTTTCTGTTAGCCAGCTTGCTGTAACTCCTACTTTAACTAACTCAGAAGACTCAGCATTTTCCTGTTCATTAATTTCTGTTTTTGACTCTTCACTCACTTGTCTACACTTCTTCCTTTGCTTGTAATTTTTGCATTTCTGGGTTAACAGGCATTCCTGTTGCTGAGGTTAACTCTTTAGGAGGAGTTTGATAGCCTTCACTTTGGATATATTTCCCTGTGAGTATGGGAGGTACTGATTTCATTTTGTGGGTAGTACTGTAATAGCGATGCACTTGTTCTCTGAGAGTTGTGCGCTCTTGAATTGACTCATTAGCTACTTTTTTACGCAGTTTAATGATGGCATCAAAAATAGCTTCTGGACGTGGTGGACATCCTGGGATATAAACATCTACGGGAATGAGTTTATCTACTCCTCTTACTGCTGTGGTTGAGTCGCTACTAAACATTCCCCCTGTGATGGTACAAGCTCCCATAGCGATTACATATTTAGGTTCTGGCATTTGCTCGTAAAGACGTACTAGAGCGGGGGCCATTTTCATGGTTATTGTACCTGCAGTAATGATTAAATCTGCTTGTCTGGGGCTTGAACGAGGTACTAACCCAAAACGGTCAAAATCAAACCGAGAACCAATGAGGGCTGCAAATTCAATGAAACAACAAGCTGTTCCATATAACAGTGGCCAAAGACTGGATAGTCTTGCCCAGTTGTGTAAGTCATCTACTGTGGTGAGGATTACATTTTCTGATAGGTCTGAGGTGACTTGAGGGCGATCGATGGGATTGAGAATTTTTTCTTTTTGTTGTTGTTCTATTGTTGTACTCATATTTATCCTATCTGTGATGTGGTTTTCTCGAAAAACTGGTTATGACCATTCGAGAGCGCCTTTACGCCAAGCGTAAACTAGAGCGATTACGAGAATGGCGATAAAAATCAAGGCTTCTACAAAAGCCAGAAGTCCCAGACTATTAAATGCTACTGCCCAGGGGTACAAAAATACTGTTTCTACGTCGAAAATCACGAAAACTAGGGCAAACATATAATAACGGATGTTAAATTGAATCCAAGCACCGCCGATGGGTTCCATTCCTGATTCATAGGTAGTGCGTCTTTCGGGTCCTCCGCCACTAGGTCGCAGTAGTTTGGAGGCGGTTAATGCGAGAATAGGTACTAAGCTGGTTGCTAGCATAAACCCTAGAAAATATTCGTAGCCGTTTAAAACAAACACAATATATTTATTTCCTCTGAGTTGAAAAAACTCTCTTTATAGTTCTTTACATTTATTTATTATACGTCTAATGTGAATTAATTTAACGAAGTTGTCAAAAGAAGTCCTCACACTCAGCGCAGCGGTGTGATGGATGAATTTTGACCAAAAAAAATATAAATTTCCGCACAATCAGAAAATATTATGTTAGCATATTGTTTATGGGCA
>Ga0209594_1000807_pt1 | contig 16977 bp, 15 predicted proteins | sample AshMeaCrysSpring_FD_184126 | JGI IMG/M metagenome (GOLD analysis project Ga0209594, IMG submission 184126) | Groundwater microbial communities from Big Spring, Nevada to study Microbial Dark Matter (Phase II) - Ash Meadows Crystal Spring... | ecosystem: Environmental > Aquatic > Deep subsurface...
TGTTCTTGAGTCAGATGATTTTTAGCTGGCATATTTGTAATTAGCGTTCTCTTCTACCATTCTATCTTAATATTATACAATCTAGCTGCGAAGCAGCTTATCTAATAACGGCGTTGCTGAATTGAGTCATGAATTATATCTTTACAAGAACTACTAACCAAACTAAAATCCTCTCCCCACTCCCTAATCCGTTCTCCCTACTTTAAGGTTTCATTCTTCAATTCAGCAACGCCCTAATAACTTATTCAAACGGTATTTGTCAAGTGTTCGGATGGTTTTATAGCAATCGAAATGTTTCTCAGGACTAGGACAAAGGACTTAAGCCCCTTGTCTTGAGCCATAATTGATTTTGATGAATAAACTCTTCAATTTGGGCGGGAGAAAAACAACGACGTTCAGAACAGTAGGTCATCAAATTAACCCCGTTCAACATCTTAACCGTACTTACCCGTACGCGAAAATTATCAGTAACAAACCAGCACCGTTCTTGACCTTGATTACGCTCATATTCAGTTGCAATGGTTAAAACACCATCATCTGCAAAATTGTACGCACTAATAACAGGAATACCTTCAACATAACCTCGATTGCGTAAAAATTTACCCTTACGGGGATTTTCAGGATAGGGAACATCCACCAAAATCGCCGCATAATTAGGGTTAGGTTCCTTATCCTCCAAATTATCCTGCCAACTGAAACTAGCACCACCACTAACTAACGCCAAATCAACCCCTTGCGCTTGACAAACTTCAACAACTCGCAGATCATCCTTATCCAAAAGTTTGACAATCAAATTAGACTCCCCAGACTCATCAACAAGGGAGTCAAAACGATGAACAGTACGCTGGGAAAACCAGACTCCCTCACTTTGACGAAAGAAGTCCATCATGGTCATAGGTGGTTTTGTTAGCATATATTCTTTTATAAATAACTTCATTCACTCATCTTGCCATGAATTTTCCCCCTCGTCTTTCTTTTACTACCCTTTCTCTTTCGGAAATCAAAACAGCTTTGAATAATGGGCAAAGTCTCGCTGCTACAAATTTACAAGAAATCAATCTCACTGAAATGGATTTAGCTCAAGCTGATTTGAGTAATGCTATTTTAATTGGGGCTAACTTAAGTAAAAGCAATCTCAAGAATACTAACCTGAAAGGGGCTGACTTGCGACGAGCTAATTTAAGTTTAGCCAATCTTCAGGGGGCTGATTTACAAGACAGTTATTTACACCGTGCCCAATTACAGGGTAGTAATTTCACTGGGGCAAATTTAACAGGTGCTAAACTGCAACTGGCAATTTATGATTCCCAAACAGTATGGCCAGAAGGTTATGATTATCGCAATTCTGGTGCAGTCGGCCCAAAAGCTAATTTAAATGGGACTTTTCTTAATACAGCAAACCTCTCTGGTGCAGACTTGCAGGGAGCAAATTTAAGAGGTGCTTATTTGAGTGGAGCTGATTTAACTCGAGCAAATCTGGCGGGAGCAGCCTTAAGTGGAGCAAACCTTCAATCTGCATTGCTTACAGGAGCTTATTTGCGTGGTGCGCGATTGATCAACGTGGAGTTACAGGGAGTAGATTTTCGTGGTGCTGACTTGACAGAAGCAATTTTAGAGCAAATACCCAGTATTGCTGGGGCTGATTTTAGTCAGGTTGTGGGTATGAGTGATGAGACACGGGCTTATTTATGCAGTCGCCCAGCGCAAGAGTTAGGCACCTGGAACCCTTTTACTCGCTCAAATACCGCAACAAGTCTGGGATGTCCTTTAGGTTGAGGGATTTTTTCTGAAAATCCACACCCACTCAAAACAGTTAACTTTGTAAAAAACATTACAAATTGTTACTTTCTTTTTAATAAATGAGACTTAGCTAGCACCTTTCCTTTACCTTGAGGTTGGGTTGGTCAGAGAACCAAATTTGACCCACCACAGAAAAATCAAACTTTTGTCTACTCAATTATAAGGAGAGCTAAATGCTTGACGCTTTTTCCAGAGCTGTACTAACAGCAGATAGCAAAACCGCTCCAATCGGCGGTGACGAATTGAACGCATTACGTACTTTCATTGCTGAAGGTAACAAACGCCTAGATGCAGTTAATGCCATTGCTAGCAACGCAAGCTGTATGGTATCTGATGCGGTTGCGGGAATGATCTGCGAAAATACTGGTCTGATTCAAGCTGGTGGAAACTGTTACCCCAACCGCCGCATGGCTGCTTGCTTACGCGATGCAGAAATTATTCTACGCTATGTAACCTATGCTCTTTTAGCTGGGGATGCTTCTGTTCTCGATGACCGTTGCTTAAATGGTTTAAAAGAAACCTACGTTGCTTTAGGTGTTCCCCTACAGTCAGCAGCGCGTGCAGTTGCCATTATGAAAGCTCAAGCTGCAGCTCACATTGCAGATAATCCTAGTGAGAAATTTGCAGGTGCAAAATTACGGAAAATGAATACTCCTTTAACAGAAGACCGTTGTGCCAATTTAGTTGCAGAGTCAAGTAGCTATTTTGATCGCGTAATTGCAGCTCTCAGTTAATTATTTTGACTGAAATTAAAGCAATTGGATCTGTCTAGATTTTGGCTTTTGCAACATAAATATTAGCCAAGACAACTGAAATATAAAACAAATCAAATCAAAATAGGAAAGAGATGAAATCAGTTATTACAACAGTTGTAGCTTCTGCTGATGCAGCAGGTCGTTTCCCAAGCACCTCTGATTTAGAGTCAGTACAAGGTTCTATTCAACGTTCAGCAGCTCGTTTAGAAGCAGCAGAAAAATTAGCTGCTAACCTTGATGCAGTAGCTAAAGAAAGCTATGATGCTTGCATTAAGAAGTATCCTTACCTCAATGAACCAGGTCAAGCTAATTCTACCGATACTTTCAAAGAGAAGTGCCTCCGCGACATCAAGCACTATATGCGTTTGATCAACTACTGCTTAGTAGTTGGTGGAACTGGGCCACTTGATGAGTGGGGTATTGCTGGTCAGCGTGAAGTTTATCGCGCTTTAGGACTACCAACAGCTCCTTATGTTGAAGCTCTCAGCTTCGCTCGTAATCGCGGTTGTGCTCCTCGTGATATGTCAGCTCAAGCTTTGAGTGAGTACAATACTCTGCTTGATTATGTGATTAACTCCTTATCCTAGTAGCCAGAATTGATGCTCTAAATAATCACTTTTAACTAAAAAACAAGGGACTCTCGGTTCTTTGCTTGTCCAAAATATTGGGTAAGTTGAGAACTTAGAGTCCCTTGATTTTCTGGTTGCAAAATCCACTATTAATTTTCCCTACAGGGTTTATTAAGAAAGATTAATTTTTCTGGTAAAAGGGAGGGCAATTATGGTATTGACCGAGTCTGAGCCAGAATAAAGTTAAAAATCTTAACAATACTTAATAAAAAAAGGTCAGAAAAGATTGTATAAAAAATATAGAGAGGGGTAAAGGAAGACAGAATCAAGTCAACAGCCCCCAAAAAACCAGACCGCGAAAGGTAGGTTAAGAAAAGTAACAAATTTCTTAAGTTTTGTTAAGAAACGAGAGAAAGGATACTAACAAGGGTGTAAGATAAATTCTGTCTTCAAGATTAAACCTAAATTTAAGTTGCCAGGCAACGAAGAAGACAAAACCCCGCAAGGGGATAATAAGATAGATTGTTTTAAAGTCAAACTAAGTTCAACCAAGTCAAGTAGGAGATAAATTCCATGTTTGATGCCTTCACTAAGGTAGTTTCCCAAGCTGATGCTCGCGGTGCTTTTCTTTCTACCGAGCAGTTAGATGCCTTAAATCAAATGGTTGCAGAAAGCAACAAGCGTATGGATTCTGTCAACAGAATTACAAGCAATGCATCCGCAATAGTTTCTAACGCAGCTCGCGCGTTGTTTGCAGAACAGCCACAATTAATCCAACCAGGTGGAAATGCCTACACCAACCGCCGTATGGCAGCTTGCTTGCGCGATATGGAAATAATCTTGCGCTATGTAACCTACGCTATTTTTAGTGGAGATGCAAGTGTACTGAATGACCGTTGTTTAAATGGTCTGCGCGAAACCTACGTGGCATTGGGTGTACCAGGTGGATCCGTAGCTGTAGGGGTTCAAAAAATGAAGGATGCAGCGATAGCAATTGCTAACGATCGCAACAACATTACTCAAGGAGATTGCAGCGCTTTAATGTCTGAAATCGCTAACTACTTCGACATGGCAGCTAACGCTGTAGGCTAAAAAAAAAGCCGTAGAAATAGTCGGGTAAAACAAAAAGCATCCAATAAACACAAAAAAGTGTTGAAAAATAAACAAAAAAATTAAGGAGATAGAACAAAAATGAAAACCCCTTTGACCGAAGCCGTATCAGCAGCAGATTCTCAAGGACGTTTCCTGAGCAGCACCGAAATCCAAATCGCTTTTGGACGTTTCCGTCAAGCTAAAGCAAGCCTAGAAGCAGCTAAAAGCTTAACCAATAATTCCCAGCGTTTAATTGATGGTGCAGCTCAAGCTGTATATAACAAGTTCCCTTACACAACTCAAATGCAAGGACCAAACTATGCTTCAACCCCAGAAGGTAAAGCTAAGTGCGCTCGTGACATCGGTTACTACTTGCGCATGGTAACCTACTGCCTAATTGCTGGCGGTACAGGACCAATGGATGAGTACCTCGTTGCAGGTCTAGATGAAATTAACAGCACCTTTGAATTGTCCCCAAGCTGGTATGTAGAAGCGCTGAAATATATTAAAGCTAATCACGGTCTAAGCGGTGATCCAGCAGTAGAAGCAAATTCCTACATCGACTACGCAATCAATGCCCTCAGCTAGAGAGCTTTAAAGCAAAAAAGTAAAGCTAAAAAATGCTTTTGACCTGGAAAGGTAGGCAGTTGTAAGCTCTCAGGGTTGGCAATCGTCTACTTATCCAGGTCTTGTTTTAAATAAAAAAAATGTTGGCAAGTAAGCAAGCAAACTAAAAAAAAAAGAAATCAAACAAAAAAGTTGGCAAAATTAAAGCTTTCTATGGAGATGAGCTTGGAAGAAAAATAGAAAGCAAGATAAGGCATTGAAAAAATAAAAAAAGGAGAGTAGATAGTGGCTATTACAGTAGCAGCATCTCGACTGGGAACATCAGCATTTAGTAATGCAGCGCCAGTAGAATTACGCCAGAATTGGAACGAAGATGAGGTAATGGCGGTAATCAGGGCAGTATATCGTCAAGTGCTGGGAAATGACTATATAATGTCATCGGAAAGGCTGAAAAGTGCAGAGTCACTGTTGCGCAACGGAGCAATAACAGTAAGGGATTTTGTAAGAACAGTGGCAAAATCAGAACTGTATAAGAAAAAGTTTCTGTACGACAACTTCCAAACCAGGGTGATTGAACTAAACTATAAACACCTGTTGGGAAGAGCGCCCTATGATGAGTCTGAAGTGATATATCACTTAGATATATATGAAAATAAAGGGTTTGATGCAGAAATAGACTCTTACATCGACTCACTGGAATATGAAGAAAATTTTGGAGATAATATCGTTCCCTATTATCGCGGTTTTTCCACCCAGCGGGGACAAAAAACGGTGGGTTTCACTCGGATGTTCCGCCTCTATCGTGGTTACGCAAATAGCGATCGCGCTCAAGCAGAAGGAAACGACTCTCGTTTAGCAGCAGAACTAGGGAAAAATACAGCATCAGCAGTAGTAGCACCTTCAGGTACGAATGAAGGCTGGGCTTACCGTGCTGCAGAACGCAACGAAACCCCAAACAAATCTTTAGGTGGATCCTTACCCTATGGTAGCGAAAATAAAGTCTATCGGGTAGAAGTAACAGGAATCCGTGCACCAGGCACTAAAAATATTCGTCGGAGTAACAAAGCTTTCTTGGTACCATACGACCAATTGTCTGAAAAACTCCAGCAAATTAACAAATCAGGAGCTAAAGTAGCAAGCATTACTCCAGCAAGTCTGTAAGTGGAAGTGGTTGGATTAAAGAAAGGTGAGGAAAAAAAAAGGCAACCTCACCTTTTTTATAAGACAAGAGTAAAGATAAAAAAGGTGAGGGGTGAAGAAAGCTAAGAGGAAGTAGGGCAGAAAAATAAAAGAATGTCATTAAATTCAGAGAAAAGGCAAATGGTTAGCTCATCGGAAGAAAAACAAATAAAGGATGAGCAGTCTTTGACAAAAGAACAGGCGATCGCCAACCTCCAACAAAAAGAAGATCCGAGTTTACGTTATTATGCAGCTTGGTGGTTGGGAAGGTTTCGCGTAAAAGAAACAGTGGCGATCGAAGCTTTGGTAGAAGCATTGACAGATGAAACAGACAGAGCACCAGATGGGGGTTATCCTCTGCGACGGAATGCAGCAAAAGCATTAGGAAAACTGGGAGAAAAAAGAGTAGTACCAGAGTTAATTAAATGTCTTGAGTGTGCAGATTATTATGTGAGAGAGTCAGCAGCAGAAGCATTAGAAATGCTAGGAGAGCAAAAGGCTATTACCCCACTGCTAAAACTATTAGCTGGGGGAGTAGCTGCTGCAACACAAGTACCAGATAAACCCCATCTGGTGCAACCATACGAAGCAGTAATTGAAGCTTTGGGAACACTGGGTGCACTAGAAGCCATGCCAGTAATAGAAGAATTTTTAGCACATCCAGTACCGAAAGTAAAATATGCAGCCGCCCGTGCAATGTATCAACTAACGCAAAAACCAGTTTATGGGGAAATGTTAGTAGCAGCTTTGCAAGGAGATGAGTTGCAACTGCGTCGAGCAGCACTGATGGATATAGGAGCAATAGGTTATGTAGGGGGAAGTGAGGCGATCGCCGCAACCTTAGCAGAAAACAGTTTAAAATTAATTTCCCTCAAAGGACTTTTAGAACATCAATTAAAACAAGACTCAAAAGACTCATTAACCTTGTCAAAAGCAAGTATAAGAATAATGGAATTGATGGATTTTTTATTATAAGAAGTAAATAGATGTTTTCTTTTGAGAAGATATAGAAAATTAGTAGATTATGATTCATAAAAAATATCTAAAACTTGATAATATTATAGAAAAGAAAAGGATAGTTAGGACATGGACAAGGGGCTTAAGCCCCTTGTCTTGTAGCCTAATTTTTTCTTAAAGTAATATAAAACATTACCTTTGCTATATTAATTATCAATTATCAATAATTATAATGACTAATATTAAAAAACTAATTCAAGATGTTGAAAAAGCAGACTCTGCTGATGGTTTATTAAAAGCAGTTGAGACATTAGCAGCAGCAAAAAGTGAGGCTGCAATACCCACCTTAGTGGAAGTGCTAGGTTATAATAATCCAGGAGCAGCAGTAGCAGCAGTAGAAGGGTTGATAGAAATAGGAGAAGTAGTCATACCTTATATATTAGAAAATATTGATAGTTATAATTATGGTGCGAGAGCATGGACAATTAGAGTATTTGCAGGTATTGGCGATCCTAGCGCACTGGAGCAATTATTAAAAGCAGCAAGTGATTTTTCCTTAAGTGTACGTCGTGCAGCAGCTAGAGGACTAGGAACAATTAAGTGGTCAAAAATGCCCCAAGAAGCAAGATTTCCCGCACAAAAACAAGTTCTCAAAACTTTATTAGGAGTTTCCCATGATTCAGAATGGGTAGTAAGATATGCCGCAATAGTTGGGTTAGAAAACCTAACCAGGGGAATAGAAAATAAAGAAGATTTTATGTTAAAAATTAAAGAGAGATTTAATCAAATAATTGCCACAGATCCAGAACTAGCATTACAGGCAAGAACACATAAAGCTTTTGAGCAACTTAAAGATATTTAAACTTAAATATACCTATGAGCAATTCAACAGATATTAAGACATTAGCTAGCTGGATGGCAGCAGATTTTAGTAACCAAGAACAAGCTTATGAAAATCCACCTTTCTTTGCCCATATTCGGGTATGTATGCGGCCATTACCCTGGGATTTTCTTGAAGGAACAAGTTTATTTTTGGAACAAGCTTATGATTTTATGCTCAATGTTCCTTACCGCTTGCGAGTGTTTACAATTAAGGTAGTTGAGGATCATCTTGAGTTAGCACATTACACCTTCAAGGAACCAGAAAAGTTTTATGGTGCAGCTAGGAATACCCAACTTTTACAAAAATTAACTGTAGATGACCTGGAAATTATGCCAGGGTGCGACATGATTGTTGAATGGACAGGGCATAGTTTTAAGGGTTATGTTAAACCAGGAAAGGCTTGTATTGTAGAAAGGAAAGGGAAGAAAACCTATTTAGATAACAGTTTTGAGATAGATCAAGAAAAACTAATTAGTTATGATCTTGGTAGGGATTTAGAAACAGATGAGATGGTTTGGGGTTCAGTTGCAGGGCCATTTTACTTTACTCCTCGGTCAAGTTTTGCTGATGAAGTAGAAGTAAAATAAAAAACAAGCCCCATCTCAAAACAAAAAGCTGAAGAATTTTTAGCTGTTTGAAGTTTTTAACAAATACCAAGATTACTTGCACAAACCCAAAAAACTGTGATAAGATGGTTTAAGCACTAAAGCGAAAGCGGATGTGGTGGAATGGTAGACACGCACGCTTGAGGGGCGTGTGGCTCACGCCATGGGAGTTCGAGTCTCCCCATCCGCATTACCAAACAATAGGCATTAGCATAGTAAAATGTTTATACAAACAAGTTACGGGAAGCTAATGAAAGTCAAAATAACTCCCATCATAATAAGCAGTGCTTTTGGGTTTTTGGTTGGAGCGATCGCCCCTTTGGTAGCGTTTTCGGATCGTTCAGAAACTCAGCCTGCGCAACCACCTGAGGAGGTTTCTTTACCATCTCAGAAATTATCACAGGGGCTCTTAAAAAGTCACACGCGTTTGATTACAGTAAAAATATTTTCTGAGCAGAGCTGGGGTTCAGGAATTATCATTGAGCGTGAAGGAAAAGTCTATACAGTGTTAACTAATAAGCATGTTTTACGCGATGATGTTAATGAGTATCAAATCCAAACAGCAGATGGTGCAATTCACAAAGCCAGCAGAGATGGCATGAAGTTGGATAACTACGATTTAGCCATTTTAAATTTTATCAGTGCGGCTGAGTATGCAGTGGCAACATTGGGGGATTCCAACAGTTTGAGTGAGGAAGAAAAAGTAGTTGCAGCGGGTTTTCCTTTTGGGGGAGATAAATCTAATGATGATGGGTTCAAATTTACGGAAGGGCAAATATCTCTTATCCTAGAAAAATCCTTAAAAAATGGCTATCAGGTGGGTTATACCAATCAAATTGAAAAAGGGATGAGCGGGGGACCTGTGTTAAATTTGGAAGGAGAAGTAGTGGCAATTAATGGGATGCACGCTTATCCTCTTTGGGGCCAACCTTATATATATGAGGATGGGGAACAACCTTCCCCCGAAATGGTTCAGGTAATGGAAAGTTCTAGTTGGGCCATTCCTATTAATAAATTTTTACAATCGGCTCCTCAGTTTGCCACCAATAAGTAGGTAAGCAAAATTAATGGCATATTGTTTTTTTCAAAAACCAATAAGACAAGGGGCTTAAGCCCCTTGCCCCTAAGACATTAATTTTGCACAAGTACTTAGAATGGCAAAACCCAATAACTAGGTACTGGAAAATTTGAAGTATTCTAGAGAATAATATTAGTTTTATCAGCTATGAAACCAAATTTTTTTACTTCTCTCTTGACAGTTTCAGCTCTGACATTAGCAACCACTTTGATTGGCGGTAAACCCGCTGATGCTCAAGTACAACCTGGAACTAAATTTGTCTGCGGTAATTGGGAGGGAGTACCAACAACTATTGCCAATACTCCTACAGGAACTATTCCAGTAATTAGATGGGTATCCGATTATTTTGAGGACTCTGGATATACACCTCAAAAACGTTGCGAAATTGTTTCTGAAAAATTCCAAAAATACTATGTTAATGGAACTTTGAATTTCCTGACCACAGGCCTCGAAAATGGATATGATATTGTCTGTGTCGCCCAAAATGATCGCGGGCCTTGTATCGGGCAATTGTTCACCCTTAAACCAGGTAGTAATCCTAGTCAAACTTTACAAGATTTAATGGCAGTGCGCATTCAAGCTGGAGGGCCTTTAAATGAATCAAGGGGTCGAGTTTATATTGATATGAATAAGTATTTGCAAGAGGCAGCAGCTTCTGCAAGTAACTCTACTAACCCCCCTGCTCAATCTGAGTCTTCCCCTAGTAGCGATCCTAGCACTGAAAAACCCCCTGGTCCAGTTTGGTAATCTAAAAGTTTCAGTTGAATAGCTTTTTTATCCGCCTATTTTTCTCTCTACTATCTAACTTGATGATGGGAAAAGGCGGATTTTTTGCACCTATAGCAATGCAAGGGTTGGTTAAGACATTACGGGGCGGTCATTTCGACGGAGTTTATCCTGAGCCCTTCGGCTGCGCTCAGGGTAAACTCCGTCGAAGGGCTCAATGACCTCTGTTAATCAAAGTGTCCTAACCAACTTTTTCTTTGCTATATTATTTCATGATTAATCACAAGTTTTAATTGTTTGTTTGCTCCCTTATAGCATTACGATTATTAATTGCTGGTTCGTAATTAGGGTCAAGTTCTAATGCTTTTTCAAAAGATGCTAATGCTTCTTGATATTGCCCCATAAAATAAAGAGTCATGCCTCGATTATTCCAGGTATTTACATCTTGAGGGTTTAGTTCAACTGCCTTGTTATAAGAATTAAGCGATTCCTCATATCTTTCTAATTTTTGAAAGGTTAAACCTTTATTATTCCAAGCAAGAGAATAGTTGGGATCAATGGTTATTGCTTTGTCAAATTCAACTAACGCTTGTTGATATTCTCCCATTGCGAATAAAACATAACCTCGATAATTTATTAAATAAACTGATTCTGGTAAGCCTTGATTTGCCCTAATTTCTCTTGCTTTATCAAAAGCTTCAATGGCTCCTGAATATTGTTCTAAAGCAAACAATAACTCTGCTTTTGTTGCCCAGTCACCATAATTTTCAGGCAGGGAATTTTTACGGTTAATTTCCATTGCCTGATTTAAATCAACTAGGGCTGCTTCAAACCTTTGTAATTCTTGCAAAGCTCCTGCTTTGCAACGCCACGCTTCATAATAATTAGTTTGAAGTTTGGTCGCCTGATTACAAGCTTCTAGTGCTGCTTCATATTGCTGATCAAAGCCTAAAGCAAAGCCTTTAGCAAACCAAGAAAGGGCGTAATCTGGTTTCAGGGCGATCGCTTGTTCAAAGGCTGTTACTGCTTCTCGAAGGCGCCCCAAACGCCATAACTGGTTGCCTTTATCTAGCCAGTAAAGAGGGTTTGATTGATCTTCCGTAGCCAATGGTGGCTCCCAAGAGTTGATTTCTTGAGTAGAAATGGAGGGAGGAGGAGAATTTTCCACTTTTAATTTTGAGCTTATTTCATTTTGGGATGCCCAAGCCAAAAAAGTATTAATGGGAATACCCAAACTAAACCCAATTTTGACTCTCATTCCCCCTGTTTCTTTTAAATAATTATCAATTACCTCCAGGTTTTCGTCAATATTTTTCCCATCGGCTCTCCCATGAATACCAATTAATCGCCCTTGACTATCTAAAACTGGCCCGCCACTCATGCCTGGATGAGACAGATTAGTATAGACTAATTCATAACCTTGAGAACTAACTTCAGTATTTGAAATTGCATAGGCTTCATTTTCATACAAAATCCCTGGATTAAACACTATTTTTCCTGCTCCATCAGGCCAGCCTGCAATTAAAATAAAGTTTTCTTCTGGTTGGGGTAAATTTTGGGTAACGGCATATTCTTCTGAGGGATATTCACGGTTTTTATAGACTCGGTAATTAAAATTGGAGATGGTTGCAACTGGATAATTTTTATTGCTAGTAAACTGGATTACTGCTAAGTCGAGATTGGGCAGTTTTTGGATGTTTTTGGTGTTGATTGGATTGTTTTGATTATCATAAGTAACTGCATAAGCTTCTTCTCCTGGATTAATACTTTCGACAACGTGCAGTGCAGTTAATAAGTAATAAGTATCTCCAACTCTTGCAATTATTACCCCTGAACCAGGTTCACCACCGCCTCGAATAAAAACCGTAATTTCATTTGCAATATTGTTAATTTCGTTAATTGTTAATGCTGCTGCAGGTTGAGGCTGAAACATCACAATTGCTGCAGACAAACCTGTGGCTGTTAGTCCATAAGTAAAATAATTAAAATTCATTATACCCTTCGTTTTTTTGCTTTTAAAATTTGGTGAAATTGATGGCTTTCAAGTAATTATGGTAAGCTGAAAATCTTGTAGATTTTAGGGTGGGTTAGACGCAAGCCATCATTAATTAATTTTAAATGCGTCTCAACCCACTCCATAGCAAACCTAAATTGGTTGTGAGGAGACAAGGGGTTTAAACCCCTTGTCTCTAACTAAACCCCTTGTCTGCAACCCTGATTCATTTCACAATTCCTAACGGATTGCTATCTTAATTCTTATTCGTCAGAAAGAATTTTTCTGATGATTTTTGTGCTGTTGTATTTAGAGAAGTCATAGCTGTTTGATAATCTTTTACCCCTTCGTATGCAAAACGGTTATAACCATTGTGCTCAATTAATTCTCCTAAATAAGCAACCCGCTCTGTTGGTGCTGGGTGAGTTGAGTCCCAAGCTGTGCCAGAAGCATCCAACTGTTTTAAGATGGTGGTTACAATGTATAAACCATCCGCAGAATAACCTGCAGAGGCTAAGGCTCTAGTGCCAACAATATCTGATTGTTGCTCTTGTGTCCGATTTTGTTCACTAATGAGATAAGTACTGACAATATCTTCTTTGTTGGTCAGTTGGAATAAAAATTCGTCTCCAATACCAGTTAACCATTCCAAACTTGCCTTACTTACCATTTCTTCAAAGCCGTGGGAGAGGACTGAATGGGAGAGTTCATGGCTGAGAAGACCTGCTAATTGTGCTTCTGAACCCATTGCCTTAAGCATTCCTGTGTTGACAAAGATTTTCCCTCCAGGGTAAGCAAAAGCATTATAACTTGGGTCTTCAACTACGAAAAATTCATAATTAAATTCATCTCTGCCCATATATTTTGCCAGTTTCTGTCCTACTTGATTGACATAGCTAACAACCTGTTCGTTGTTTACCATGTTATGGGTGGCTTTATACTGTTGTGCGAATTGTTCTCCTGTTACTGATTCTCCTTGTTTTAAAAGTTCATACATTGAAGTTTGAGAACTACTATTTTGCCCCATCAGCATACCCATTAATTCACTTGCAATCCCCCCCGCGTTGATCATATCTTGCATATATTTTTGATGATCTTGTTCATTTTGTTGTGCTATCTGTCGATATTCCTGTGCTTTCGGATGGTCTGGGTAGGACAAGACAAATTGATTGGCGGCGATCGCTGCTTCTAAATATCTCTTTTCTGGTCTTAACATTGCTATTCTTGCATCTAGTAATTCTGTTACCTCTGGATACAAGCTTGAGCCTCGATTTAATACTGTTATCGCGTCATTAATAGCTGTTGATACTGCTTTTTTATCTTCAGGATTGTGATCGAGTTCTATTTTTACTAACTGTTCTGCTAGTAGTAGATGAGCTGGGATAAATTGAGGATAGGTTTGAGTTAATAATTTTAGTGGTTCTACTATTTTACTCTCTAAATTTTGTTCTATTCCTTGATTCGCTGTCTGCCACCATCTTACTGCTCCGCCTGAGATATTTTTAAGGTTTTCCTCCTCAAATATTGGTCCTTCTAGTGGTTCTGATGGAGGAAAATCTGGCTTGACTTGCTGTTGAATTTGTACTGCCATTTGTGGGTTGCCTTTTTTGTAGAAATCATCTGCTTTTGCTAGTTCCTCATAATAATTTGAGCTACCAACTTGGGCTATTTCTACAGTTTTGGTAATTGGTTGTGGGGATGGTTCTGCTGTTTTTAATGTATAAGATACAACAGGGCGGTTGCTAACAATGATCGTCAGGGCGATTAATAATGCTCCTGTTATTAGTTTTCCTAGTTTGGTTGTCAATATTTTCATTTCTTTTACATTTGATTACTTGTTTTTTCTTAGCACAGATTTGGTTTCTGAGTTGATATTTTTTAATTGTTTTTTACCAAACGTATAATTTTTTTAACTCAACTTCTATTGCTTCTACTTGCTTTTGGGAGTCTTTGTCTAATGCTTCTACTTCTTCTCTGATTAACACATCTGGTGGTATTTCTAAAAGACTCTGTTGCACTTGTTTCCACCCTGCTTTTACTCTTTCATATTCTTGGATTTTTACAGGTATTTCTCCGATTTTTGCTGCTATTTCTGTTGCTTTTGCAACTTTTTGGCTTTGAATTTCTATGGCAGTAAATTTTTCTGCTACCTCCTCTTCTTTTCTTTGACGCTCTTCTATTTGTTCCTGTTTGCTTTGATATTTTTTCAGACTTTGTTGTACTTTTTGATGTATTTTTACATTTTGCGGTATTTCTGTTAATTCCTGAATGGCGCTTTGGAGGCGATCGCCGCTTGCCTGTATTTCTTCCACAGTTTTTGCTACTTCTGCTTCCAAAATCGCTGCTTCTGCTTTTTCTGTTGCTTTTTTATATTTTTCTTGATATTTTCCTTCCATTGCGCAGTTGGCAAAAGTGTTACACACTCCCGAAATATGAGGAGTCACTACCGCTCCTCCCATTAAGATTACAGCAGCTACAGCAGCCCAGGCGAATATTTTAGGGTTTCTTTGTTTTCCTTCATTATTATTTTGATTAGAGCTAGAGATTTGTGTTTCTGAGTACACTGGAATATTTACCTGTGTTGCTGGCAAGCTGGGCGTCATAATTTCTGTTAATTGCTTTTCTTTATTTTGTTTGGTTTGAGTTTGCTCTAGATTTTGTTTGGTTTGAGTTTGCTCTAGATTTTGTTTGGTTTGAGTTTGCTCTAGATTTTGTTTGGCTTGAGCTGGCTCTAGATTTTGTTTGGCTTGAGCTGGCTCTAGATTTTGTTTGGCTTGAGCTGGCTCTAGATTTTGTTTGGCTTGAGCTGGCTCTAGATTTTGTTTGGCTTGAGCTGGCTCTAGATTTTGTTTGGCTTGAGCTGGCTCTAGATTTTGTTTGGCTTGAGCTGGCTCTAGATTTTGTTTGGCTTGAGCTGGCTCTAGATTTTGTTTGGCTTGAGCTGGCTCTAGATTTTGTTTGGCTTGAGCTGGCTCTAGAGTTTGTTTGGCTTGAGCTGGCTCTAGAGTTTGTTTGGCTTGAGCTGGCTCTAGAGTTTGTTTGGCTTCAGGAGGCTTTTTATTTTGTTTAACTTCAGGAGGCTTTTTATTTTGTTTAACTTCAGGAGGCTTTTTATTTTGTTTAACTTGAGCTGGCTCTTTATTTTGTTTAACTTCAACTTCCACCAATGGTTGAGCTACTTTATCTGGATTTTTTCTTATTTCTTGCTTATTTTGTTGTTCTTCTATTAGATCAGATGGGAGCATGAAACCACGAGGTTTGAAGTTACTATCAACAAATGTTTGATGATACCAAATTCCTAGTTTGTGGGCTGACTCTAAACAATTTAGAGCTGTTTGATAGTCTCCTTGTCTATCATGTACAGCCTTATTGCCACTTTTGCGGAGTTGATGAAATAATTTATCAACTTCGCCTTGAAATATACCTTTTTCTTCTAACTTTTTCAGTAAAGAAAATTGATCGTCTTTGCTAGAAATATCTATTCCTGATTTTGCCGCTACTGCTTGGGCTAGGAGTTCTCCGTATTGGCGTAGGGTCATCAAGCAAGTGACACTTTCTTTTTTTGTTAGGTAATTTTCTGCCAGAGTTCCTATTTCTGCTATTTTGGGATTATGAAACTCTAAAAAAGCAAAATTTGCGCTATTTTCTAGTTTATTTTTTTGCCAGTTTGCTAATACTTCTTGGGCTGATTGATAGCGATTTCCTGGAATTTCTTCCAACATTTTATCAAGTATTTCTGCAAAATTATTACTTGCACTTACATATTTTTTCCATTGCCACTTCAGGGAATAGTTATCTATGAGTTCCTCTGGATCTTTTCCTGTTAATAAAACTAAAGCAGTTACTGCCAAAGCATAAAGATCACTACTGGGATAACAAACACCATAGCGAATTTGTTCTATGGGAGAATATCCGATTTTTCCCACCAATGAACCCCCTGAATTTTGAGTTGCTACTATGGTTTCTTGTTCTACTTTTTTAACTACGCCAAAATCAATCAGCACAGGTTTGTTAACAGTTCCCTCTTGATTGGGCAGCATAATATTATCAGGAGAGATATCCCTATGAATTATTTTTTCTTGATGAATATAATCTAAAACTGGTAGTAAGTCTTTGAACAACTGAATAATTTCTGTTTCTGAGAAAGTTTTACCTTGCTTGAGATGCTCTTGGAGTAATTGTCGATAGCTTTTACCATTGATAAAATCTTGTAGCAGGAAAATTCTTTCTTCCTCCTCAAAGTGTCCATAAAAGTTAGGAATTTGAGGATGATCCAGCTTGTGTAAAACTTCTGCTTCTCGTTGGAAAAGTTCACGAGACTTGTTGATTACATACTGTTCTGTACTCCCTGGTACAAATTCTTTTAAAACACGAAGTTGATTGAAGCACTGTTGATCTGATACTAGGTAAGTGCGTCCCATTCCACCTTGTCCAAGAACTTGCTGAATAAGGTAGCGCTTGTTAATTAAAGTATCAGGGGAGAGAGCTGGTAGCCTATTCACGATCCAATCTATTCCTAGTGGTACACCAATAATTGTGTTTTCATCTTAGCTTAACTTTTTAGGATTTTTTGTAATTTATATCGTTTTCAAAGAAATCAGGCTCAAGGCGTTCTTAATTATCTATTTGCAAGTGTTTATTCGTTTTTGCTTCTTATTTGACAGTCTCGAATAGCTATTTATTCAGGAACTCTGGGTAGTCAAGTCCTGATTGCGTGTAAAGTTTTGTAAAATCTGTTCCATTTCTGCATAAACACGCAAAACTGTACCGTAG
>Ga0209594_1000808_pt1 | contig 16977 bp, 13 predicted proteins | sample AshMeaCrysSpring_FD_184126 | JGI IMG/M metagenome (GOLD analysis project Ga0209594, IMG submission 184126) | Groundwater microbial communities from Big Spring, Nevada to study Microbial Dark Matter (Phase II) - Ash Meadows Crystal Spring... | ecosystem: Environmental > Aquatic > Deep subsurface...
CGCTCGCACATTCGTAAGCACACGGACGAAGACCCGGTGCTGTACAGAAAACTTTCGGAGCGCCTGAACGACATCTTGAAGACCTTGGGCGAGCAGTGGGACGAAGTGATCGCGCAATTGCAGAAGATCATTGACGAACTGCGCAGCGGCAAGGCGGGCGGCGCCGATGCGCCGGATGATTTACCGGCGCATTGCGCACCGTTTCTGCGGACTGTTCTGGACGTGGTTTGCGCTGGGCAGACGCCGACGTCTGCCGAGTTGCTGCGACTAAAGGATGTGACGGTCGAGTTGGTGGACCTGCTGGTGGAGGAGTTGAAGGCTAACCCGAGGATATGGAGCCCCAACAAGATGCCGGACCAGGAAAACCTGCGCGATGGTGTTTTGTTCGAGCATTTGATGCGCCTGCGGCCCCCTTTGGTGGATGCGGATATGGCTGGCGTGCTGGCGGACAAGTTGATGGTGCAGGCGCGGGCAAGCCATAGCAAACTGGTGGAGCTGTGATGGTGCTCGTACACGATCTCCAGTTCACGATCCAGCGCAGCGCACGCCGCAGGACGATGCAGATCACGGTCGAGCGTGACGGCGATTTGGTGCTGTCTGCACCGCCCGAGGTAGATGAGAACCAGCTGCGCAGCTTTGTGCAAGAGAAGCGCTTCTGGATCTACACCAAACTGGCCGAGAAAGACCGCCTGCAGAAGCAAGTTCCCCGCAAGGAGTACGTCGGCGGGGAAGGTTTCTTGTACCTCGGGCGTAGCCACCGCCTGAAGCTGGTTGACGAGCAGGACGTACCGCTCAAGTTGACGGCAGGTTGCTTTCACCTGCGCCGGGACGCCTTGCCCGCCGCGCGTGAGCATTTCATTCGCTGGTACAGCGAGCATGCCAAGGCCTGGCTTTCCAGCCGCGTGGCCGAGTTTCGGAGCCGGATGGAGGTGGAGCCTGCGGGTGTGAAGGTGCAGGATCTCGGCTACCGCTGGGGATCGTGTGGCAAGGGCGACTGGCTCTACTTCCACTGGAAGGCGATTCTGCTGCCCGCCCGCATTGCCGAGTACGTGGTGGTGCATGAGATTGCGCACCTGCACGAGCCGCACCACACCCCGGCGTTTTGGCTGCGCGTGGAGCGCGCCATGCCGGACTATGCACAACGCAAGGCCTGGCTGGCCGAGCACGGGATTGATGTTGAGGGAGTCTGAGGTCGATGGCTGGCGCGGCCTCCATGTCGTGGCCGTTCAGCTTGTAGGGCGCGGATTGGAAAGATTTAACATGACGCTCTTTTCATGTTAAAAACTAATAAAATTTTTAACATGATTAATCATCCATGTTGACGCCCACTTACCAGATACCGGCATTGCCGCCACCGGGGATCGACTTGGATTCCACCGAGATTCTGCGGGCTTTGGCGCCGGCCCATCGGTACTTGGCCGAGCTCAAGGGCAGCGCCAAGAGCATTCCGAACCAGGCCATTCTGGTAAACACCTTGGCACTGCAAGAGGCCAAGGCCAGTTCTGAGATTGAAAGCTACGTCACCACGCAGGATGAGCTGTTCCAGGCTGACCTGCATCTGGCTGAAACGATTTCGCCTGCCGCCAAAGAGGTGGCGCGCTACCGCGAGGCGCTTACCTGGGGTTTTGAGCGTATGCGTCGGCAGCAGGGGCTGTTGACTAACAGCATGCTCACCGAGTTGTTCCAGATGCTCAAGAACAGTGCGGAGGGCTTTCGCATCCAAGGGGGTACAGTTCTCAAGAACGAACGTACTGGTGCCACTGTTTTTGTGCCGCCGCAGGAGCCTGCAGAGATTGAACGGCACATGCGGGAGTTGGAGCGTTTTACCAACGACGAGACCATAGGCACCGAGTTGGATCCTCTGGTGCGTATGGCGCTAATTCATCACCAGTTTGAAAGCATCCATCCCTTCAGCGATGGCAACGGGCGCATTGGGCGTATCTTGTGCGTGCTTTACCTGACCAAGATGGGTTTGCTGGATACGCCGGTGCTTTATCTCTCGCGCTACATCAACCAGCACAAGGCGGACTACTACCGGTTGCTGCAGGCGGTACGCGACCAGGGCCAATGGGAGGCTTGGCTGGTATTCATGCTCAATGCGGTGGCGCATACAGCCCAGAGCACGATTGCGTTAGTGGAAGGTATGCGCCAGCAGATGATCGAGACCAAACAGCGCCTGCGGCAGGAGCTTCCTAAGCTGTACTCACAGGACTTGCTCAACAACCTGTTTCGCCACCCCTACACGCGTATCGAGTTTGTCCAGAAGGATTTGGGTGTCACGCGGCAGACCGCTGCGAAGTACCTGCGGCAGCTTGCGCAGGTGGGCCTGGTGCGTGAGCACAGCGTGGGCAAAGCGGTGTACTTCATCAACGAGCCGTTGGTGCGTCTGCTGATGCAGGCGGAGCGAGGGGAAACCTGACTACGAGCGGTCGTCAGCCCATCATAGAAAAAGCCCGCCGGGCATGACGCCGGCGAGCTTTCTAGTTCACGTTGAAGTCTAGGCTTACTTACCCAGCTTCAAAAACTCCCCATCACCCCCAAACGACAGCAGGCCGGTGTCGGTGTAGACGCCCAGCTTGGCGCGCGTGTCGGTGATGTCCAGGTTGCGCATGGTCAGCTGGCCGATGCGGTCGGCCGGGCTGAAGGGCGCATCTTCCACCTTTTCCATGCTCAGGCGCTCGGGCGCGTAGGTGAGGTTGGGGCTCTCGGTGTTGAGGATGGAGTAGTCGTTGCCGCGGCGCAGCTCCAGCGTCACCTCGCCGGTGACGGCGCGCGCCACCCAGCGCTGGGCGGTTTCGCGCAGCATGATGGCTTGCGGGTCGAACCAGCGGCCTTGGTAGAGCAGGCGGCCGAGCTTCATGCCGTTCATGCGGTACTGCTCGATGGTGTCTTCGTTGTGGATGCCGGTCACCAGGCGCTCGTAGGCAATGTGCAGCAGCGCCAGGCCGGGGGCTTCATAGATGCCGCGGCTCTTGGCTTCGATGATGCGGTTTTCGATCTGGTCGCTCATGCCCAGGCCGTGGCGGCCGCCGATCTCGTTGGCCTTGAGGATCAGGGCCACCGGGTCGTTGAAGGTCTGGCCGTTCAGGGCCACGGGCTGGCCTTCTTCAAAGCGCACGGTCACTTCTTCGGCCTTCACCACGCAGTCGTCGCGCCAGAACGGCACGCCCATGATGGGGTTGACGATCTTGATGCCGCTGTTGAGGTGCTCCAGGTCCTTGGCCTCGTGGGTGGCGCCCAGCATGTTGCTGTCGGTGCTGTAGGCCTTCTCCACGCTCATCTTGTAGTCGAAGCCGTTGGCGATGAGGAACTCGCTCATCTCCTTGCGGCCGCCCAGCTCGTCGATGAAGGTCTGGTCCAGCCAGGGCTTGTAGATCTTCAGGCTGGGGTTGGTCAGCAGGCCATAGCGGTAGAAGCGCTCGATGTCATTGCCCTTGAAGGTGGAGCCGTCGCCCCAGATGTTGACGTCGTCTTCCTTCATGGCGGCCACCAGCATGGTGCCGGTGACGGCACGGCCCAGCGGCGTGGTGTTGAAGTAGGTCACGCCGGCGGTCTGGATGTGGAAGGCGCCGGCCTGCAGCGCGGCAATGCCTTCGTGCGCCAGCTGGCGGCGGCAGTCGATCAGGCGCGCCACTTCGGCGCCGTAGGCCAGGGCCTTCTTGGGGATGGCGTCGTAGTCCGGCTCGTCGGGCTGGCCCAGGTTGGCGGTGTAGGCGTAGGGCAGGGCGCCCTTCTTCTTCATCCACAGCAGGGCGGCGCTGGTGTCCAGGCCGCCGGAGAAGGCGATGCCGACCTTCTGGCCGAGCGGGAGGTTTTGCAGGATGGTGTTGGACATGTTTTTGGCCTCTAGCCCGCGCCAGTAGTGCGCAAGCAGCTATGAAAAAAGGAGCTACCCGGGCTTGGCAGATCAGCCGAAGTGGCAGATGTAGTGGTAGGGCTCCGTGACACGGATGTCAAAGGAGGAGTTGCCCGGCACGTTGAACTTCTCACCCGCGCTGGACTTGACCCAGGCGTCGCTGCCCTTGAGCTTGTACTCGCAGCTGCCGGCCACGCATTCCATGATCTCGGGCGCGCCGGTGTTGAAGGTCAGGGTGGCGGGCAGGATCACGCCCACCGACTTCTTGGTGCCGTCGGCCAGGGTGATGCTGTGGCTGACGCACTTGCCGTCGAAGTAGACATTGGCCTGGGTGGTGACGGTCACGCCGGTGTATTGCTGGGTCATGGTGGTGTTCTCGGTTGCAGGAGCAAACCGGCAATTTTAAGGCAGGTGCCTATTTCAGCTTGGCTTCCCAGCCGGCGGCGTCAAAGCCTACGGTCACGCTGCCGTCCGGCCATTCCACCACCGGGCGCTTGATCACGCTGGCCTGCGCCAGCATCAGGGTGCGTGCGCTGGCGGCGTCGGTCACGCCGGCCTGGGTGGCGGCGTCCAGCTTGCGCCAGGTGGTGCCCTGGCGGTTCAGCAGCTTTTCCCAGCCGGCCGCGGCCAGCCAGCGGTCCAGCCCGGCTTCGGGCACGCCCTGTTTCTTGAAGTCGTGGAACTGCACGGCAGCGCCCCGTTCGGCCAGCCAAGCGCGTGCCTTCTTGACCGTGTCGCAGTTGGGGATGCCGTAGAGGGTGATGGAGGTGCTCATGGGCGACAATTGTCGGGTATGTCTGGTTTCAACACACTCTCTGACTGGCTGGCGCACTGCGAGCGCCTGCACCCGAAGAACATCGACATGGGGCTGGAGCGCGTGCGCGCCGTGGCCGAGCGCATGGACCTGCGCTTTGCCTGCCCGGTGATCACCGTGGCCGGCACCAACGGCAAGGGCTCCACCTGCGCCATGCTGGAGTCCATCCTGGGCGAGGCGGGCTACCGCACCGGCGTCTACACCTCGCCGCATCTGGTGCACTTTGAAGAGCGGCTGCGGCTGCAGCGGCAGAGCGTGGATGCTACTGAATTGGTAGCGTCCTTCGATCGTGTGGAAAGGGCCCGGGCCGAAAATGGCGCTGAAATCTCGCTCACCTACTTCGAGTTCACCACCCTGGCCATCCTGGACTGCATGACGCGTGCCCAGCTGGATGTGGCCATTCTGGAAGTGGGGCTGGGCGGGCGGCTGGACGCGGTGAACGTCATCGACACCGACTGCGCCGTCATCACCAGCATCGACCTGGACCACATGGAGTTTCTGGGCGACAACCGCGAGGCCATCGGGCGCGAGAAGGCCGGCATCATGCGCACCGGCAAGCCCGTCGTCGTGAGCGACCCGGTGCCGCCGCAGAGCGTGCTGGACCGCGCTACCGAGATCGGCGCTGACCTGTGGCGCTTGGGTGTGGACTTCAATTTTTCCGGCGACAAGCAGCAGTGGGGCTGGGCCGGCCGCGGCCGGCGCTATGCCGGCTTGGCGTACCCGGCGCTCAGAGGCGCCAACCAGCTGGTCAACGCCAGCGGCGTGCTGGCGGCGTTGACGGCTTTGCGTGAGCAGCTGCCCGTGACCGCCCAGGCGGTGCGTAACGGCCTGGCCTTTGTGGAGCTGCCGGGTCGTTTCCAGATCATTCCGGGCCAGCCCACGCTGGTGCTGGACGTGGCGCACAACCCGCACTCGGTGGCGGCGCTCACCGCCAACCTGGACGCCATGGGCTACTACCCCACTACGCACGCCGTGTTCGGCGCCATGGCCGACAAGGACCTGGCGCCCATGCTGGCGCGCATCCTGCCGCTGGTGGACCGCTGGTACTTCACCGACCTGCCCACGCCGCGCGCGGCCAGCGCCGCCGCGCTGCAGACGTTCTGGCAGGCGCAAAACCCCAAGCCCAACGTCACGGCGGCGGCCTTTGCCGACCCCATGCAGGCCCTGCAGGCGGCCATCGCCGCGGCAGACCCCGCTGATAGAATTGTGGTCTTCGGATCGTTCTACACCGTCGGTGGCGTCCTGCAGCAGGGCGTGCCGCGCCTCCAAGCCAAGCATCTGAGCCCGTAATCACATGGCCTTTTTCAAGTTCCGCAAGGGTGGTGACGACCAGGCAGCCGCGGCGCCGCAGCCCGAGAGCGTGGAGGTGATGCGCCGGCGCGCCAAGCACCGGCTGATCGGCGCCGTGGTGCTGGTGCTGGCCGGCGTGATCGGTTTCCCGCTGCTGGTGGACAAGCAGCCGCGCCCGATTGCGGTGGACATCCCGATCGAGATTCCCGACAAGGCCAAGGTCAAGCCGCTGGCGGCACCCGAGCCGGTGGCGTCAGCCCCCGCGGTGGCCGCGCCTGCTGCAACACCGGCACCGGCCAAGACGGCCATCATCACGGAAACCAAGGCGGACGCCAAAGCCGAGGTGAAGCCGGAGCCGAAGGTGGAAGCCAAGGCCGAGACCAAACCCGAAGTGAAGCCTGAAGCCAAGGTCGAGGCCAAACCGGTGGACAAAGCGGCAGACAAAACTGCCGAAAAGCCGGCTGCCAAGGCACCGGCCGACAACGGCGCCAAGGCGCTGGCCCTGCTGGAAGGCAAGGAGCCGGCCAAAGACGCCGCGCCCAAAGACACTGCCAAAGACACTGCCAAGCCGGCGGCCGCCAATGGCGAGCGCTACATCGTGCAGGTGGGCGCCTTTGCCGACGTGACCAAGGCGCGCGAAGTGCGCCTCAAGGTGGAGCGCGCGGGCCTCAAGACCTATACCCATGTGATCGAGACCAGCGAAGGCAAGCGCATCCGCGTGCGGGTGGGCCCGTTCACCAGCAAGGCCGAGGCCGACAAGGCGGCCGACAAGATCAAGAAGCTTGATCTGCCCGCGGCCATCCTCACCTTGTAAGGGCGGGGATGCCGGCGCTGGACTGGATCTTCCTGGCGGTCTTGCTCGCGTCGCTGGCGCTGGGCGCCTGGCGCGGGCTGGTGTACGAGGTGCTGTCGGTGCTGGCCTGGATCGTGGCCTTCGTGCTGGCGCAGTGGTTCGCGCCCGACGTGGCGCAGCGCTTGCCGATGGCGGGCGCGACGGAGATGATCCGCTATGCGGCTGGCTTCGTGCTGGTGTTCATTGCCACGGTGTTTGCCGCCGGCCTGCTGGCCTGGTTGATGAAGAAGCTGGTGGAGTCCGTGGGGCTGCGGCCGATGGACCGGGTGCTGGGCGCGGTGTTCGGCCTGGCGCGGGGCGTGATCTTGCTGCTGGCGGCGACGGTGGTGATGCACATGACGCCGTTCAAGAGCAGCGCCTGGTGGCAGGAGTCCACCGGGGCAACGGTGTCGACGGCGGCCCTCAAGGGCCTGAAGCCGATGCTGCCGGAAGAGTTTGGGAAGTATCTCCCGTGAATCATCGGGGCGGCCTGCCACAAGCGGGTGCTCCGGACTGGATGGAACTATGTGTGGAATCGTCGGCGTTGTCAGCAACGCACCCGTCAACCAGCTGATCTACGACTCGCTGCTGCTGTTGCAGCACCGCGGCCAGGATGCGGCCGGCATCGTGACCCAGCAGGATCGCAAGTTCTTCATGCACAAGGCCAAGGGCATGGTGAAGGACGTGTTCCGCACGCGCAACATGCGTGCGCTGCCGGGCAACTGTGGCCTGGGTCAGGCGCGCTACCCGACGGCCGGCAACGCCTTCAGCGAGGAAGAGGCACAGCCGTTCTACGTGAATGCGCCGTTCGGCATCGTGCTGGTGCACAACGGCAACCTGACCAACGCACACGCGCTCAAGGCCGAGCTGTTCAACACCGACCACCGCCACATCAACACCGAGAGCGACTCCGAGGTGCTGCTCAACGTGCTGGCCGACGAGCTGGACAAGGCCACGCGCGGCAAGACGCTGCAGGTGGCCGACGTGTTTGCCGCCGTGCGGCAGGTGCACAAGCGCATCCGTGGCTCCTATGCGGTGATTGCGCTGATCGCCGGCCATGGCGTGCTGGCCTTCCGCGATCCGTTCGGCATCCGCCCGCTGTGCATGGGCCGCAGCGCCGACGGCACCGTGATGCTGGCCAGCGAGTCGGTGGTGCTCGAAGGCACCGGCCATGTGTTCGAGCGCGATGTGCAGCCGGGCGAGGCGGTGTTTGTCGATCTGCAGGGCAAGGTGCAGTCGCTGCAGTGCGCCGACAACCCGCGCCTGAACCCCTGCATCTTCGAGTTCGTCTACCTGGCGCGGCCCGACTCGGTGATGGACGGCATCTCGGTCTACCAGGCGCGCCTGAATCTGGGCGAAACGCTGGCCAAGCGCGTGGTCTCCACGGTGCCGCCGAGCGAGATCGACGTGGTGATCCCGATCCCCGAGTCCAGCCGCCCCAGCGCCATGCAGCTGGCGCAGCTGCTGGGCCTGCCGTACCGCGAAGGCTTTGTGAAGAACCGCTATGTGGGCCGCACCTTCATCATGCCGGGCCAGGCGGTGCGCAAGAAGAGCGTGCGCCAGAAGCTCAACGTGATCGGCAGCGAATTCAAGGGCCGCAACGTGCTGCTGGTGGACGACTCCATCGTGCGCGGAACCACCAGCCGCGAGATCGTGCAGATGGCGCGTGAAGCCGGCGCCAACAAGGTCTACATGGCCAGCGCCGCGCCGCCGGTGCGCTTTCCCAACGTCTACGGCATCGACATGCCCACGGTGGAAGAGCTGGTGGCGCACAACCGCACGGTGGAAGAGGTGCGCCAGATCATCGGCTGCGACGCGCTGATTTACCAGGACGTGGAAGCGATGAAGCAGGCCGTGGGCCGGCTCAATGACAAGCTGTGCGGTTTCGACGCCTCGTGTTTCGATGGCGTCTACGTCACCGGCGACATCCAGGCCGAAGACATTGCGCGCCTCAATTCGAGCCGCGTCAAGGGCAGCGAAGACGACGCCGACACCTCGCGTCTGGCGCTGCCCAACAGCCAGGAGGAGTGAGCATGAGCAGCGCCAAGCAGCCTGATGGCCTGCACCTGCAGACGCTGGCAGTGCGCGCCGCCGTGGAGCGCAGCCAGTACGGCGAGAACTCCGAGGCGCTGTACCTGACCAGCGGCTACGTGCAGTCCAGCGCCGAGTCGCAGGCACGCCGCTTTGCCGGCGAGGAAGAGGGCGACACCTACGGCCGTTCCGGCAACCCCACCGTGCGCAGCATGGAGCAGCGGCTGGCCGCGCTCGAAGGTTCCGAGGCCTGTCTGGCCACGTCCTCTGGCATGGCTGCCATCCTGCTGATGTGCTTCAGCCTGCTGAAGTCGGGCGACCACGTGGTGTTCTCGCAGTCGATGTTCGGCTCCACCATCAAGCTGATCGGCAGCGAGTTCGCGCGCTTCGGTGTCGAATCCACCGCGGTGCCGCAGACGGACCTCGCCGCCTGGAAGGCCGCGATCCGCCCCACCACGAAGCTGCTGTTTGCCGAAACGCCCACCAACCCGCTGGGCGAGGTGTGCGACATTGCCGCGCTGGCCGAGATGGCGCACCAGGCCGGCGCGCTGCTGGCGGTGGACAACTGCTTTGCCTCGCCGGCCTTGCAGCGTCCGATGGATTTCGGTGCCGACATCATCATGCACTCCGGTACCAAGTACCTGGACGGCCAGGGCCGCGTCATGGCCGGTGCCCTGTGCGCCAGCGAACAGATGGTGCGCGAGAAATTCCTGCCGGTGCAGAAGAACGGCGGCATGGTGCTGTCGCCGTTCAATGCCTGGGTGGTGCTCAAGGGCATGGAGACGCTGGACCTGCGCATGCGCGCGCAGAGCGCGCTGGCGCTGGAACTCGCGCAGTGGCTGGAGGCGCATCCTGCCGTGGCGCGCGTCTACTACCCGGGGCTGGAAAGCCATCCGCAGCATGCGTTGGCCATGCAGCAGATGAGCGGTCTGGGCGGCGCTGTACTGTCCTTCGACGTCAAGGCCGACAGCCCGGAGCAGGCGCGTGCACGCGCCTTCCACGTGCTCGACGCGCTGCAGGTGATGTCGCTGTGCACCAACCTCGGTGACACCAAGACCCTGCTCACGCATCCGGCCAGCACCTCGCACGGCAAGCTGAGTGAGGCGCAGCGCCAGGCCGCCGGCATCGGCCAGGGCTTGATTCGCGTGGCCGTGGGCCTGGAACACCTCGACGACATCAAGGCCGACCTTGCGCGCGGCCTTGATACCTTGATTTGAACAACTGCCCGTTCGGGCTGAGCCGGTCGACATCGCTCGACACACTCGGCGTGAATGGGGATGCTTGAGCTAGCTATGACACAACGCGTCCGTACCCGTTTTGCCCCGTCGCCGACGGGCTTCATCCATCTCGGCAACATCCGCTCCGCGCTGTATCCGTGGGCCTTTGCGCGTGCCAACGGCGGCGACTTCATCCTGCGCATCGAAGACACCGACCTCGACCGCTCCACCCAGGCCGCGGTGGACGTGATCATCGAAGGCATGGACTGGCTGGGCCTGGACTACGACGAAGGCCCGTTCTACCAGATGCAGCGCATGGAGCGCTACAAGGCGGTGCTGGCCGAGCTGCAGGCTGCCGGTCACGTGTACCCGTGCTACATGAGCATGGAAGAGCTGGATGCGCTGCGCGAGCGCCAGATGGCGGCCAAGCAGAAACCGCGCTACGACGGCACCTGGCGCCCCGAGCCGGGCAAGGTGCTGCCGCCCATCCCCGAGGGTGTGAAACCGGTGCTGCGGTTCAAGAACCCGCAGGGCGGGGTGGTGGCCTGGGACGACAAGGTGAAAGGCCGCATCGAGATCAGCAACGACGAACTCGACGACCTGGTGATTGCCCGCCCGGACGGCACGCCGACCTACAACTTCTGCGTGGTGGTGGACGACATCGACATGGCCATCACGCATGTGATCCGCGGTGACGACCACGTCAACAACACACCGCGCCAGATCAACATTTTCAAGGCACTTGGCAAGGAACCGCCGGTGTATGCCCATCTGCCCACCGTGCTCAATGAGCAGGGTGAGAAGATGAGCAAGCGCAATGGCGCCAAGGCCGTGACGCAATACCGCGACGAAGGCTACCTGCCCGACGCCATGGTGAACTACCTCGCGCGCCTGGGCTGGAGCCATGGCGATGACGAGATCTTCAGCCGCGCGCAGTTCCTGCAATGGTTCGACCTCGACCACCTCGGTCGCAGCGCCGCGCAGTTCGATGAAGCCAAGCTGCGCTGGGTCAATGCCCAGCACCTGAAGGCCATGGCCGACGAAGCCCTGGCGCCGCTGGTGGCTGCGCAGCTCAAGAAGCGCGGCATTGAGAGCGACGAGCGCCTGGTGCGTATCTGCGGCTTGTTCAAGGACCGCTGCGACACCACGGTGGCGCTGGCCGACTGGGCGCAGGTGTTCTATGCCGACGTCACCCCGAAGGCGGAAGACCTGGCGCAGCATGTGACGGACGCCGTGAAGCCTGTGCTGGCACAGCTGCGCGAGAAGTTTGCCGCCTGCGCCTGGGACAAGGCTTCAATTGCTGCGGCCATCAAGGAAGTGCTGGCGGCCAGCGGCCTGAAGATGCCGCAGCTGGCCATGCCGGTGCGCGTGTTGGTGTGCGGCACACCGCAAACGCCCTCGGTCGATGCGGTGCTGGAGCTGCTGTCGAAAGAAAAAGTTTTGGCCCGTTTGCAAAGAGCCTGAATTTCTGTCTATAATACGAGGCTCGACGCAAGCGAGATATTTCAAAACAACGAAAGCTGTTTTGGAGTGGATCAGGGGGTATAGCTCAGCTGGGAGAGCGCTTGCATGGCATGCAAGAGGTCAGCGGTTCGATCCCGCTTACCTCCACCAAGTCAAGCGTCGAGAACGGATACAGTCCAGGTTTTGACCCTATCGTCTAGAGGCCTAGGACATCACCCTTTCACGGTGAGTACCGGGGTTCGAATCCCCGTAGGGTCGCCAAGTTTTGTGACACTTGGCTCGTTTCGCAAGAGACGGGCGAACGTCACACCGACGCGGAGTGGTAGTTCAGTCGGTTAGAATACCGGCCTGTCACGCCGGGGGTCGCGGGTTCGAGTCCCGTCCACTCCGCCAAACTCTAAAAGGGCTAGCAAGAACTTACTTGCTGGCCCTTTTTCTTTGCGCCTCCCTCTGAAAACGGGGGCAGGGCAACGAGTAGCAGTCTCACAAACCGTGTAATGATGCCGTGTGACCAAAGCTACCTTGACCCGATTTCCTGGCGTTCACCGCCGATCTGATTCCGGCATTTACCAATTCGGTCTGAGGGCTCCTGCTGACCTATTGGCGCACTTTCCCAGCGGCTGGGCAATCCGGCAATCCTTGGGCACGGCTGATCTGCGCACGGCAAACGAGAAAGCCAAAGCGCTCCAGGCCGAATGGGCTCAGAAGTTCGACGTGCTGCGTTCAGGCAAGCCGGCTCCGGTTGATCTGCCGAGAATCCGAAATACCCTTTTCGAGCGGCTGGAAAGCATGATCAAGATCGTGGATAACCAGTACGGAGACCTTGTAGGGGAAGCCCGGACAGAGCGTGCACAGGAGCTGAAATGGCAGCTTGACGAAGCGAGAGCGGGGCTCAGGGAAGGAATCGTTCCAGACTGGGTCGAGTCGAGCATTGTTGGACTTGGCCTTCCCCGTAGCCCTTTGGTGGATGCCGAAGTGCAGGCGCACATTGTCACGATGCTTGAGATTCGTCATGAGGCGCTTGTAGACGAGACCCGCACCTTCCCACTTCGGGTGTCCATCCTGAATGCACGCAAGAGGTTGATAGCCACTTTTGCTAGTACGTCAGCATCGGCAGAGGCCATCCAGAGCACCTCTACTCGTGTGAATACTGGTCACAAGATCTCTGATGCGCTGGAGCTGTGGAAGAGCATTCAGCGACCTGAGAAGACAGTCGGTGCTTTTTCCCGACATGCGCAGCAATTTGCCGACATGATGGGTGATCCGTTCTTGGAGTCAATCGACAAAACGGCGGCTATTGAGTTCAGGGACAAGCTTCAACAATGGGCAGTAGAGAACCGCAAGACCTCCAGCACGGCAGATAACGTACTGGTGAGTATTCGCGCCTTGGTGAACGTTGCAAGAGACAAGGGCTGGATTCCCGGTAATCCTTTTGAGCGTCTGACTGTCAAGGTGGGAGGAAAGGAGTCAGAGGGCCGAGAACCTTGGACACATTCTGAGTTGAAGACGCTCTTTGATGATCCGATTTGGGCGGCGGGGAAGCTTCCCAAAGACCGCAAAGCCGGCGGAGCGGCGGCGTATTGGATTCCCTTAATTGCCTGCTATACCGGTGCTCGGGTAACTGAAATTGCACAGCTCTGGACAGACGATCTCGATATCACTCCTGGGCAAGAGGTAATTGAGTTCCGCCCGGATGCCGAAAGGGGACAAAAGCTCAAGAACAAGGGCTCATGGCGAGCAGTGCCAATGCATTCCGAGTTGGTTAGGCTCGGCCTGCCAGAGTACGTGAAGTCTTTACCAGAGGGACATCTGTTTCCTCTTTTGCCAAGGAACGGGCAGAACGGAGCGGGTGGTCAGTTTTCTCAGTGGTTTGGGGACTTCAAACGCAACAAAGGATTTGGCTCACCCAGCAAATCTATGCACTCATTTAGACATTTGGTTGCGTCTGAGCTGCGCCTCGCCAAGGTTACCGATCCGATGGCAGACGCGATAACAGGCCATGCAGGAACTGGCATCGGGCGGACCAGATATGCAGCTACTATCCGCCGAGAGGCTGAGAGGTTAAGGCCGGAGATCGAACGATTGGCATATCCTGGGTTGACTTTGATTTTGCCTGTTGTCCGTAAGCCGCACGATCCTGAGCAAGAGTAAAAAAAAAGGGAGACGAAATGAAGATCAAAGCATTCTTAGGGCATAGCTTCACTGACGATGATAGAGAGTTAGTCGGAAAGGTGACAGAGTTTCTCGATGCACAAAAGGTTGGGCATCCTGAATTCGAATGGGTTCATGCAACTCAGGCTAAGCCAATGAGTGTTGCCGACAAGGTCTTGCCGTTGATACGTGAGTCAGACATTTTCATTGGGCTGTGCACGCGTAAAGAGCGATTTATTTCCCCCGGGGATCTGTGGTCGTCATGGTGGCGTTCAGGTGTTCTTCATGCCCGAAGTGAAAAGATTGGTTGGAAGACTTCCGATTGGATCATTCAGGAAATCGGTATCGCTATCCAGCGCGATATGGAGTTGATTCTTCTCGTAGAAGAGGGTGTGAGAGAGCCGGGAGGCCTAATCGGAGACTTGGAGTACATCCCGTTCAGTCGTGAGAACCTTGCCCCAGCGTTTACAAGACTGGCTCAGATGCTGGGGGGGGCGATACTGAAATCCTCATCATCGCTAGGTGTCTCCAATCCGCCCTCTCAAAAATCGGTTGGCCAAGAACAATCGCCAGACGTCGAGGCAAACGATGCAGATTTTGAAGAGCCTCAAATTAGCTGGGATATCCATGCCTATGAGAATGCACTGTTCACGGGGATTCTCATGGGGAGGAAGGACTACGAGGAGCGAGTTTCTAAGGCCTTCCTTGAGTCGCCGCTTGGGAAAGTAGGAATCTCTTCAGATAAGTGGCATGCAACTCGTGAGCATTTGCAGCTCCTATTTGACAAGGGCGGCAAGTTTTCCCGTTTGGAGGAACTGGTCAACAAGAATCGGAGTGATCCGGAGATGCTCGGAATGTTGGCATCTGCGAATCTGCACCTCGGTAATCAAGATATCGGGGCCTCTTTGTATGAAGAAGCTGCTAACGCTGCTGCAAACGATGGTTCTATGCTTCGCCAAGCCGGACTTTTTTTGTCGGCGATACATGCGTATTTGAAGATAGGAAGGTTGGGTGATGCAGAACAGGTGGAAGCTAAGCTGCATGCACTAAAGCCACTCTCCCCGGAACTTGAGGCGATCATGCTGAAGGCGGCAGCTGCGATTGCGGAGTCGCAAAAGCAGAACGAAATACGCATTGCAGCCTTGGAGAGAAAAGTTGCCCTAAATCCCACGGACGTCGATGATCGTTTTGCACTTGCGTATCTGTATGGGGAAGTTGAAGACCACGAGTCGTCGCTGCTTCATTACTTAGCTATTCCTGCGGACAAGAGATCAAGTGGAACCTGGAATAACTTGGGTGTAGCCCGCGAGAGATTAAAGCTAAAAGTTCGTGCAGTTGACGCGTACAGAAAAGCCGAAGCGCTTGGTGATACTCTCGCAATGAGTAATCTGGCGCAGGGTTTTATCTCCGCAGGATTTGCTAAGGAGGGAGAAGATCTGTGTAATGCCGCGCTGGCGAGAAAGGAATACGACCAACGAATTCCGGAAGTTCTTGCTCGTCTAAAGGCCGATACAAAGGAAGAAGCAGATAAAGAAGAAGAGCTTGTTCAGAAAACAGCTCCTCGAAGCCGATTTTTCCGCGACGCCGGTCAGTCGATAACTCAGTCGCTATCTCAGACTCTCGCGAGTCTATGGAGTGGGCCGACCTGCCTATTGACACTTTCTGTTGAGAATTCCCGCGTCAAGTTGCGTGGGGAGTATGAGGTCAAAGCGGGCGGGATCATGTTGGCGCTCGGGGCGATCGACTCGGCGCCAAGAAAATTTATCGTTACATACGAAGGGTTCGTTCGCGGCCGTGTCTTCTTTGTGCAAGTTCAGAGGAAGCAAGTTGGCGAAGTTAAGAGTTCATCGCTTTTCGGTGAGAGCAAACCCGACATTGCAGTGATGATTGTGTCGGAGGATCAGCGCAAGATAAAAGTAATGGAAAACATTGGTGTGAACGCCAAGTTTTACGACATCGAAGTTGTATGAGTCTTGTGTCTGATGGTTTTAGTCTCTGCTGTAGACATTGTCGGTGCTTGTCTTCCCAATAACGCTATTGCCAGATGGCAAGGAGAGTTGGTGCAGATATGGATGCCCTTGACTACATTGAAGATCAAGCAAGGCGGAACGCGTCCTTTCGCTTAGAGACCAGAGAGTTGCTTCATAAGCGAGCGACTGCCCTATGCACATTGCTATTGGCGGGGGGCGGGGCCGTCGCTGCTTGGTCGTTAGCACGACTTGAGTCGGGCTTGACTCCTGGGCCTATTGCATTACTAGCGGTCTCGGGTTGGTTGCTGGTGGTTGGAGGCTTGGTGGTCATGCGTTGCTTGCCAACTGCAGAAGTTTTCCCGCCTGGGAATGAACCCAAGATTCTTCTCGCCTATTTTGAGAAAAAGCACCAGGGCGAGACCACAGCCGAAGAGGCTTTGGGGCAACGCGGAAGGCCGAACTAGCCGCATTGCAGGAGCGGATTGACGGCTATGCAGAGTGCAATGCACAAACTGCCCAAAGATTAGACTTTGCCTACAAGGTGGCGGCTCTGACGCCGGTTATTGGCCTGATAGCCTGGGGCCTTGCGGCCTACCTTGTAGGCTGAGGCCGATCGTTCGGAGGACGGTGTTCTCTCCGTTCCGGCGCAGGCTGGGGTATGGGCTCGTTAGGTTGCGTTGCGGCATTCATAGTTTTTATTCTTATCCTTGCTTGAGAATTCGGCAAGACAGACGTCAGGTCGAGTCAAGAACGCAAATTGAAATTGGGGTTAGCTGTGTTTGCCTCCCCCTCTCAGACCGGCAAGGTCACTTTCCCCCGTGCTCCCGGTGCGGAGGTTAGTTTTAAGGCTGCATCAACTCTAATCTGTCCTTAAACGACCGTTTCCGGACATACCCAAGCAGTATGTACGGAAATTAGCTTGCGGTGGTTTTGGACATGCAGTATGATGCGGACACCCTTTTCGTACATGGAGTCGAACGATGTCTCGTGTCTTCGCCTATTGCCGGGTCAGCTCGACTGAGCAGACCACGGACAACCAAATTCATGAAATTGCCGCCGCAGGGTTCAACCTGTCGCCGCAAAGGATCATTGCCGAGACGGTTTCCGGTTCGGTGGCAGCTCAAGAGCGCGAAGGGTTTGGCAAGCTGCTTAACAAGTTGGAGGCCGGGGATGTTCTGGTGGTGACAAAACTGGACCGACTTGGAAGAAATGCAATGGACGTCCGGTCTACCGTGGAGATGCTTGCAGGGATGGGGGTGAAAGTCCACTGCTTGGCCCTGGGTGGGGTGGACCTCACAAGCCCAGCCGGAAAGATGACTATGGCCGTGATTTCGGCTGTAGCCGAGTTTGAG
>Ga0209594_1000809_pt1 | contig 16954 bp, 17 predicted proteins | sample AshMeaCrysSpring_FD_184126 | JGI IMG/M metagenome (GOLD analysis project Ga0209594, IMG submission 184126) | Groundwater microbial communities from Big Spring, Nevada to study Microbial Dark Matter (Phase II) - Ash Meadows Crystal Spring... | ecosystem: Environmental > Aquatic > Deep subsurface...
AGCGGGCCGCCCGCCGGCCTCGGCGGCCAGGCCCAGCGCGGCGGCCGCCAGGCGGCTGTCGGCGTCGGGTGCACTGGCCGCCCAGGCGCGGCACACCTCGGCCAGGGGTTGGCCGCGCTCCGCTCGATCGGCGAGGTGAGCGAGGTCCGGTGCGGGTGCTTCGGCCAGCGCCTGCTGGAGTGAGAGCCCCGACCGCAGCCCGCGGGCGACGGCGTCGAGGCCGTCGGGCAGCACCGCCAGGCTGTTCGTTCGGCGCGCGGCGATGGCGTGGCGGATGGCCTGCGCCGGCCGGGTGGCGATCCGGCCGAACACCGCCCGCCGAGCGCGGCCCGAAATCAGACCCGAGGTCGGCCGGCTGCGGCGGGGACCGCGCCAGACCACGAGGCCGAGGGCCACGACGAGCACGACGGCGCTCATCGCCGGCTCCGCCGGGCGGGCGCGCCAAGCACCTGGGACTCGTCGGCCAGCGGGCGCACTCGCGGGCCGTTCGCTGCCTCGGGCGGTGCCACCTCGGCCACGGCGACGACCGCACGTCGCGCGCCTCGCCGGGCGACCAGCACCACTGCGTCGAGCGCGCCGTGCAGCTGCTCGCGTACGGCCGCCAGCGGTAGCCCGACTTCGGCCTGCAGCACCATCGCCTCCAACCGGCGCAGGGCCTCGTCGGGGGAGCCGGCATGGCAGGTGGCGAGCGATCCGTCGTGCCCGGTCGACAGGGCCTGGAGGAGGTCCCACGCCTCGCCGCCACGGGCTTCGCCCACCACCAGACGGTCGGGCCGCATGCGCAGCGCCGCCCGCACGAGGTCGCGCACGGTGGCACCGCCGAGTCCCTCGGTGCTGGGCGGGCGGGCTTCGAGCCGCACGACGTGCTCACCCGGCAGCCGCAGCTCGGCCGCGTCTTCGATGGTGACGACGCGCTCGCCCGGAGGCAGGAGCGAGCAGAGGGTGTTGAGCAGCGTCGTCTTCCCCGACGACGTCTCCCCGGCGACCAGCACGTTGGCTCGTCGCTCGACGAGCTCCGCGAGCAGCTCGGCCACCGGCGGCGGGGCGAACGCGGAGAGGGGCAGCGTGCGGGTGGCGAAGCGGCGGATCGACAGGCACACGCCGTCGACGGCCACCGGGGGCAGTACGGCGTGCACGCGGGCGCCGTCGGGCAAGCGGGCGTCGACGATCGGCGAGGTGCGGTCGGCCCGGAGCCCGAGCGGCGCCACGACCCGCTCGACGAGGTGGAGGGCCTCACCGTCGGACAGCACGATCGGCAGACGGGTGAGGGTGCCGTTGCGCTCGCACCACACGTCGCGCCCGGCATTGACCATCACGTCGGTGACGGCAGGGTCGGCCAGCACGCTCGCCAGCGGCCCCAGGCCGTGCAGCCGGGCCAGCACCGCGCGCACGAGCTCGGACAGCGCCGCCTCGGGCAGCAGCGGTGCGGCGGCCTCGGCGTGGCGCCGGGCCGCGCCCTCCACGTCGGTGTCGGCGTCGGCGAGCACGCGCCGGTGCACGATCGCCTCGAGGTCGGTCGTGGTGCTCATGCGGCGCGGCGCAGCGGTCGGGCCAGCGTCGACGGGAGGCGGGATGCGAGGAGCCCGGCGTCGACGAGGCGGGCGATGGCGGGATCGACCGGCACCTCGGCCACGACGGGCACACCGAGCACGTCTTCGATGTCCCGGCGCCGCAGCGACCGCATCGGCTCCACCACGAGGACGACGCCGGAGGGCCGAACCGGCGCCGTGACGGCCCGGCGCAGGGCCAGATAGCACGGGCGCAGGACGAGCAGCGACGCCGTGGAGCTTGCGACGATCTCGCGGGCCGCACCCCGCGCGAGGCCCGCGTCGACGACGGCGGTGCGCTCGTCGGCGGCGAGGGCGGCCGCCAGCGTGCCGGCCCGCCCCGGGCGGGCCGGACCGGCGTCCCCCCGGTGCAGGAGCGAGAGTCTCGGCGTGACCTGGATCTCGAGGCGGGTGAGGGCGGCCGCCTCCACGTCGTCACCGGCCGACAGCCAGCCGGTGAGGCCGGGGCCGGCCGGCTCGGGAACGCCGAGCACGGCCGGAGCGTCGCCGGCGAGGTCGGCCAGCAAGGCCCCGCTGCGATCGGCAGCGAGCAGCGCCAAGGCGGCGGCGACCACGGTGGTACCGGAGCCGCCCTTCACGGACCAGCAGGACACGAGCACGGGAGACCTCCCTGCAGCAGCGGCGCGCGCCTGGGCGCCGCGGAGGGCAGGGGGAAGTGCCGAGCCGCAACCTAGCGCAGGGGTGCGCGTGGGTTCGCCGGCCGGGGGTGGCTACGGTGGCCGGCGGAGGTGTCTGGGCACCTGGTGGGCTCCACCGCCTTCAAAGCGGCTGGGACGGGCGATCCCCGTCCGGCGGGTTCGATTCCCGTCCACCTCCGCCGTCAATCGAACCCTGGCGAACATCATCGCGATCTGCGGTGATGTGGGCCAGGGTTCGCTGCGTTCCACCTTCTGGTGGCCACTCGAATTCGCGTGCGTCCTCGACTGTGGCGTCGTCGGCGACGGGCTGCGGTGTCGAGGACACTCCCCACGGCGGGCCGACTCGTGGCTTCCCGGTTCCCGAGCTGGTCGGTCGTCGTTGGACGCCTGGTGGATGCAAGCTAACTTGTGAGCGTGGTGTCGCCGCTGATCGCATCGAGCGCCCGCAAGCACGACATCCGAGACGACGACATGCTGCACGCCTTCAACCATCCGTTGTTCGTGGACGAGCTCGACGATGGCCTCGTCATGCTTGTCGGGGCGGACATTGCCGGGAACCTGCTCGAGGTCGGTGTGATCGACAGCGCAGACGGTCCGATCATCGTCCACGCCATGCCGGCTCGGCCCAAGTACCTGAGGTGATCCAGATGCCCCGTACCGCCCAAGAGATCCTCGACCACGCTGATGAGCTGGCGGCCCGTTTCGAGAACGCCGAGCCGGGCGAGCTGCGCGACGCCACGGCGCTGCGAGCCGTGCGGGACGCGGTGCTCGCGCGGGCCGAGGCCGAAGGGAAGCTCGTCGACGCAGTCGCCCAAGCCCGCCGCGACGGGCACTCCTGGGCGGCCATCGGAGCGATGGTCGGCACGTCCGGCGAGGCCGCCCGCCAGCGCTACGGCCACGCCGTCTCGACCAAGTAGGACCGGCGCCTCGAGCCGCGGTGAACGGTGGTGAACGCCGGCGAGGTGAAGATCGGGCTATGTCACTCCAACCCGACGGCGTGGTCTACGTCCGCGATGGCGTCGACTTCGGCGAGACGTGCCGTACGCCGGCGCGCGTAGGCGACCGCGTCGGCGACGCGGATACGCCGATGGGTGCCCGCCATGTGCGCGGGGAGCGAGTGAGAACAGTCGTCCTCGTAGCTGTCGTTGCGTTGGTGTCATGCGGCGATGGAGCGCGTTCGGGTTCTCCGACCGACGTGTCGACGTCCACTTCGGCGGGGTGTCACGCCGAGCCGACGCTCAGCGTCGACGGGCCGGTGATGCGCTATCCCGTTCCGTCCTGCAACACCGACGGGATGTGAACGTCGTCGGGGTGAACGACCCCGCCTACCTCGAGGTGACCGGCGTGGCGTGCGACGAGCTGGCCGAGGTAGGGAGCCGCGTAGGTTGGTGGGGTGCTCCACTGGCATTCGCTGGGCGAGGAGGCCGTCCCGGCGGACGACGACTGGCTCTCGGCGGTCGAGCAGGCCCACGTGGCCCGGATGCGCTTCACGAAGCGGCGCTCGGAGTGGCGGGTCGCCCGCTGGACCGCCAAGCACGCCCTCGCCCGCACGCTCGGGCTGGAGGCGGACGCCGGGACGATGCGGCGCGTCGAGGTGCGAGCGCGGCTCGAGCCCGACGTGCGAGGGGCCCCCTACGTGGTCGTGGACGGCGAGCCCACGGGCACAGCCATCTCGATGACCGACCGTGCCGGCTGGGCGGTGTGCGTCGTGGGCCGGCGCGGGTCCATCGGCTGCGACCTCGAGCTCGACGAGCCACGATCAGCGGCCTTCGTGCGTGACTACCTCACCACGAGCGAGCGGCGCCTCGTGGCCGCGCCACCGCTGGGCCTGACGCCCGACGCCACGGCGAACCTCGTGTGGTCCGCGAAGGAGAGCGCCCTCAAGGTGCTGCGCACCGGCCTGCGCCGCGACACCCGCTCGGTGGAGGTCACCCTCGGCGACGACGACCCGAGCGCGGGCTGGCGACCGCTCATGGTGCGCGACCGGGACGACGGCGGGTGCTTCCCCGGGTGGTGGCAGCGCTTCAGCTCCGTGTTCCTGCTGACCGTGGCCGCCTCGTACGAGCACCCGCCGCCGGACGCGCTCGACGTGCCACCGGCTCTGGCCGGTGCCACGCCGACGCACGCGTGGATGGCCCGGCCGCTCGCCGAGGATGCCGCGACGGCCGCCACGCCCTGATCGTCCGCGCGCTGCTGGTCACACCTCGGCCAGCACCTGCGCTGGGTTGTGCGGAGGCCCGTCCACCTCCGCGGTCGATGCACCTCAGCGGATGGCGGACCGCGACCCGGCGTGCGATCGGCGACACGGGTTCACGGCCGCCCCGGACCCCCACGTGTCCTCACCTCGAGGATGCGACCGCCGGCTCAGCGAGGTCGGGTGGCGGCGTCGAGGATGGCGGCGACGGCGGCGGTGACCTTGCGGCCCGTGCGCAGGTGGAGGAACTCGTTCGGGCCGTGGGCGTTGCTGTTCGGGCCGAGCACGCCGGTCACGAGGAACTGCGTCTCGGGGAACCGCTGCCCGAGCATCGCCATGAACGGGATGGTGCCGCCCTCCCCGAACTGCAGCGCGGGATAGCCGAAGAAGTGGGCCGACGCCGCCTGCAGGGCGTCCTCGAGCCACGGCGCGGTGGGCGGGGCGGCCCAACCCCAGGCCCCGCCTGCGCTGTCGAAGGTGACCTGTGCGTTGTGGGGCGGGCCGTCGGTGAGGGCATGCTCGAGCGCGGCGAGGACGACGTCGGGGTCGACGAGCGGCGGGATGCGCAGCGAGATCTTGAGGGTGGTCTCGGGGCGAAGGACGTTGCCGGCGCGAGCCGTGGGGGGCAGGCCGTCTTGGCCGATCACGGTGAGCTGCGGCCGCCAGGTGGTGGCGAGGAGGGCCTCGAGCGCATCGTCGCCGGTGACCGGGTCGACCCCCGGGGTCAGCGGTGCCTCGGCGACCCGTCCGGCGCCCACCTTCGCCGCAGCCTTCGCCAGCGCGGCGTGGGTCTCGGCGGGGACCTCGACCCACGCCTCGGGAAGGAGCACGCGACCGTCCGCGCTGTCCTCGATCCGCTCGAGCAGGTGGCGCAGGATGCGGAAGCCGTCGGGGACGAAGCCGCCATAGCCGCCGGAGTGCAGGCCCTCCTCGACCACGCGGACCGTCAGGTTGCCGGCGGCCATGCCCCGCAGCGAGGTGGTGAACCAGCGTATCCCGTCGGCTGGCGCGGGCCGACCGGGAGCGCACGCCGAGATCAGCCTGGGATTGGCGGCGGCCATCGACCGCTCACCTTCGGCTGCCGGTGCGGTCAGACGGCGAGGAGGTCGCGGGCGCCGGTGTCGGACGACGGGTGGCGCAGCTTGCTCATGGCCCTCGCCTCGATCTGGCGGATGCGCTCGCGGGTGAGGTTGAAGTGCTCGCCCACCTCCTCGAGCGTGCGGGGCTCACCGCGGTCGAGGCCGAAGCGCAGCTTCAGGATCTCGCGCTCACGGTCGTCGAGCGGAGCCAGGAGACGGTTGATCTCCTCCGGCAGCAGCGCCGTGGCGGCCACCTCGAACGGCGACTCGGCCGAGCGGTCCTCCACCACGTCGCCGAGCTCGGCGTCGCCGTCCTCCCGCAGCGGCTCCGACAGCGACAGGGGCTCGGCGGCGAACCGCAGCGCCTCGGTCACCTTGTCCTCGGGCATCTCCACCTCGGCCGACAGCTCGGCGAGGGTGGCCGGGCGCCCGAGCTTCAGCTCCAGGCGCGACCGGGCCTTCTGGAGGCGGGCCAGCGTGTCGCCGGCGTGGACGGGCAGGCGGATCGTGCGGCCGGTGTTGGCGATGCCCCGGGTGATGGCCTGGCGGATCCACCAGGTGGCGTAGGTGGAGAACTTGAAGCCCTTGCGCCAGTCGAACTTCTCGACGGCGTGCATGAGGCCGAGGTTCCCCTCCTGGATGAGGTCGAGCAAGGGCAGACCCGATGCCTGGTACTTCTTGGCGATCGACACCACGAGGCGCAGGTTCGACTGCACGAACGTCCGCTCGGCGTCCTCCCCCTCCTTCACGGCCCGGCGCAGCTCGCGCTTCTTGGCCGCCGTGACCTCTTTCCCGCCGTTCTCGAGCGCCTGGGCGGCCGCCACGCCGCCCTCGATGGCCTTCGCCAGCCGGACCTCGTCGTCCTTGGTCAGCAGCGGGTACTGCCCGATGTCGGTGAGGTACAGGCGGACGAGATCTTCCTCGTCGCGCTCGACGCGCTCCTTCGCCAAGACCAGCTCCTCCGCTCGGGCGTTGCCGCCGTTCGGGCCGTCTACCTGCGGGTTTTCCCCACAGCAGGTTCACCATACCGACCAGGTCAACCCCTTCCCCCTGGCCAGACCCCCTGGATCCCCTTGGAGGAGGATGCCGAAGCAACCCGCCCCTCTCCAAAACGGCGGGGCTACCGTCCGGTCCTGATGATCACGCGCGCTGCGGCCCTCGTCCTGGGCGTCGCCCTCGTCGCCGCCTGCTCGGGCGACGGTGACGACGGCGAGGCCGTCCCCTCCACCACGACCACCACCGCCGCGGCGACCACGACGGCGGCCCCCTCCACCACGGCCGCCCCACCCACGCTGACGCCGGCCGAGGCCGACCAGCTGGCCGCCGACGTCGACGCCGCCGGCCCGTGCGACTGGCTCGACACCTCCCACTGCCTGCTGCCGTTCCCGTCCGACCGCTACGTGAACGGCGAGGGTCGCATCGAGATCCCGGCCGAGGCCATGCCGGTGAACGACAAGGGGGTGCCGGTCGACCCGACGGCCTGGCTCGCGAACGACGGCTACAGCGTCGGCACGCCGATCATGCTGAGCGTGCCGGGCATCGACCTCGAGGCCAGCGCGCTGGCGCCGCAGGGCGACGTGGCGGCCTCGATGGGCGACGGGAGCGGCAGCGTGCTCGTCGACCTCGAGACCGGCGAGCGCATCCCGCACTGGGTCGAGCTCGACGCGCGCGAGGGCATCCCCGACGACGAGCGCACGCTCATCGTGCGGCCGGCGGTGGTGCTGGCCGAGGGTCACCGCGTGGCCGTCGGCTTCCGCGGCCTGCGCACCCCCGATGGGCAGGAGGTCGAGGCGCCGGTCGGGTTCCGCGTGTACCGCGACGCCATCGACACCGACATCGACGCCGTCGAAGACCGCCGGCCGTCGTTCGACGCCGCCCTCGAGGGGCTCGAGGCGGCCGGGGTCGAGCGGGCCGACCTCGTGCTCGCGTGGTCGTTCCCCGTCATCTCGCAGCCCAACCTGTTGCGCCCGACGCTCGCGATGCGTGACCGCGCCTACGAGCTGCTCGACGGCGGCGCCCCGGCCTTCGAGGTGACCGAGGTGATCGAGACCGACCTCCCGCCCGGCGTGGCCCGCCGGGTGCGGGGCACCTTCGACGTGCCCAAGTTCCTGAGTGGCGACGGCAGCCCCGGGTCGCGCCTCGTGCTCGACGCCGAGGGCGAGCCGCTGGCCGACGGCACCATGAAGGCCCGCTTCGCCTGCTCGGTGCCGTCGTCGGCGGTGGTCGAGGGCGACGGCCGGTTGGCCGCCCAGCCCGTCGTCTACGGCCACGGGCTGCTCGGCAGCGAGCGGGAGGCCGAGCGCGGCGACCTCGGCATGGCCGAGGACGGGCTCCTGCCGTGCGCCACCGCCTGGATCGGCATGTCGGACGAGGACATCCCCTTCGCCGTGACGGCGCTCGGCGACCTCAGCTTGTTCCCCGCCGTGCCCGACCGGCTGCGCCAGGGCCTCGTCGCCTTCCAGCTCCTCGGCGTGCTGCTGCGCCATCCGCAGGGCTTCGTGAACCACCCGGCCTTCCGCACCGCCGACGGCCAGCCGGTGTTCGCCGGCGAGGTGGTCTACGAGGGCCACAGCCAGGGCGGGATCATGGGGGTGGCCGCCACCGCCATCAGCAAGGAGTGGACCAAGGCCCGCCTCGGCGTGCCCGGGATCAACTATTCCACGCTGCTGCAGCGCAGCGTCGACTGGGACACCTACGAGCCGATCTTCGGCGGGGGCTACCCCGACCCCCAGGACCAGCTCGTGCTGCTGGCCCTCATGCAGATGCTGTGGGACCGCGGGGAGGGCAACGGCTACGCCCGCCACCTGGTCGATCCGATCGAGCCCGGCACGCCGGCCCATGCCGTGATCGTGGAGGTGGCCTTCGCCGACCACCAGGTGGCCCAGGTGACGGCCGAGATCCTGGCCCGCACGGCCGGCATCCCCGTGCGCCAGCCGGCGCTGGCCGACGGCCGCCACCCCGACGAGGCGCCCTGGTACGGCCTGGAGGAGGTTGGTCCAGCCGACACGCCGCCCAGCGCCCTCGTCTACTGGGACGCCGGCACGTTGCCACCGCCGAGCGCCAACGTGCCACCGACGCGTGACCCCGGTTGGGTGGCCCAGTGCACCGGCCAGGAGGAGTCCGTGCCCTGCAAGGACCCCCACGAGTACCCCCGCCGCCAGCCGCTGTCGCACCGCCAGCGCGAGGTGTTCTTCGCCACCGGCACCGTCGTCGACGTCTGCAGCGGCCAGCCCTGCGTCGCCGAGCCCATCGACCGCTGAGCCCCGCCGCTGGCGGGGACTGTGGTGCCTGGTGGGCGCTGTGCTCACGTCGTCCCGCAGTGAGCCCTGCCGTGGGGACTGTGGTGCCTGGTGAGCCTGGTGCTCACGTAGTCCCACAGTGAGCGCCGCCGGCTGGGACTGTGGTGCCTGGTGGCCGCTGTGCTCACGTCGTCCCACGGTGACCGCCGGCGGGGACTGTGGTGCCTGGTGAGCGCTGTGATCACGTCGTCCCACAGTGACCGCCGCTCGTGCGGACTGTGGTGCCTGGTGAGCCTGGTGCGCAGGGCCCACCACGGTGACGGTCAGCCGAGGGCGTACCAGGGGCCGGTGGCGAGGTCGGCGTCGACGATGGCCCGGTCCTCCGGCTCGGTCACCAGCTCCGCAGCGGCGGTGGCCTGGGCGAGCCAGGCCCGCGCCTCGTCGACCTCGCCGGCCAGGGCCAGGGCCCGGGCCATGCCCTCGAGGCCGTAGACGAGGTCGAAGTCGGCGAGGCCGGCCGCCTCGACGTGGGCCATCGATCGGCGGGCGTGGTGCAGCGCCGGCTCGGCTCGCCCCAGCACCGTGTAGACGTGGGCGCACAGCCACTCGCCCCGGGCCAGGTTCACCTCGGTGCCGACCTGGCTCCAATGCCACAGCGACGTGTGGGCGGCGTCGACCATGCGGGCGTCGTCGTCGGCGGTCCGGTCGTCGCGCCCCAGCGCGGCCCACACCGCGTTGTTGAGCGAGATGCCGAACACCCGGTGGATCTCGGGGTCGTCGGCCGACCGCTTGAACGTGTTGAGCACGGGCAGCCATCCGGCTTCGTAGGCGTCGCGGACCTCGACGGCGTCGGTCCCCAGCCGCTCCCATCCACGGTGCTCGAGGGTGACGCGCGTGAGCCCAGCCCGCTCCTCGTCGAATCGCACCTCCACCTCGGTGGCCAGCTCGGCCGGGCGGCCCGGGTGCCACGACAGCACGAGGCGCTCGGGTGGCTCCCACGCCAGCACCCGGCCCCAGTCGTGTTCGCTCCCGTCGTCCCAGCGCTCGAACAGGCGACCACCGGGTTCCAGCACCACGGCCTCGGTCCGGTCGCTGTCGACGGCATGGCCGACGACCGGCCACCAGCCGCCGAGGGCCACGAAGGTGTCCCAGGCGTGCTGGCGGTCGCAGTGCACCACGGTGCGACGGACGACGGGGGCAAGCTCAGCGGCGGTGTCGGGCATGTCGGCTCCTCGGTGCAGGTGGTGCGGTGGCCTCAGCGTGGGCCTTGAAGGCGGTGAGGGCGGTGTCCCAGAACGACTCCACCCACGCCCGCAGGGCGACGAGGCCGTCCGGGTCGGCGGCATAGAGACGCCGCCGTCCCTCGACGCTGACGGTGACGAGCCCGGCGCCCTGCAGCACTCGAAGGTGCTGGCTCACGGCCGGGCGGCTGACCGGCAGACCCTCGGCCAGCTCACCCACCGCCCGCGGCCCGTCGCGCAGCGCGTCGAGGACCGCACGACGGGTCGGATCGCCCAGCGCGTCGAGCACGGCTCCGGCCTCCATTCGCGTAAGTCTGCACTTACGCGATGAGGATGGCAAGACCTCACATCGTGGGACGTCCTGAGCGGGCGGCCCGCACGCCACCACGGTTCGCGCACCGCCCGCTCACCGTGGTGCGTCGTGGGCGCTGGGCTCACCTGCTGCCACGGATGGTGTCGGCGGCGCCGAACGGGAGGAACCCGAACAGCTCGTCGACGAAATCACGAGCACGAGCGCGGCCACGAGCGTGGTGCCGGTGCGGGCGAGCGTGCGCGCGATCATCGGTCAGCGACGTCGGAGGCGTTGGCGTTCGCGAGCAGTGCTCATGGGCCGATGCTTGCGAGGAACCCGAGCAGCGCGGCGTCGAATTCCGCCGGCGCTTCCTGCTGCACCCAGTGGCCGGCCCCCGGGATGAGCGTGGCCCCCCGGAAGTCGGGCAGCAGCTGCTGCATGCGCTCGACACCCCCCGGGTCCATGCGCAGCACGCCGTCGGCGGCGCCGGCGATGAAGTACGACGGCATCGCCAGGCGGTCCGGCCCGAGGTCCTTCACCACCTCGAAGTTGGCGTCGAGGTTCCGGTAGTACGACAGCGGCCCGAAGAAGCCGCTGCGGGCGAAGTCATCGGCGTAGTGGCGGATGTCGGCGTCGGTCAGCCACGCCGGCAGCACCTCGGGTGGGTCGGGCATCAGCTCGAGGAGCGTCGAACCGGCCATGGGCGGCAGCTCGGTGGGCGGCTCGCGGTGGTTGTCGCCGCTGGCGGCGAACAGGAACCGCGCCATCGTGCGGTAGGTGTCGGCCTCGAGCTCTCGCTCGGCCACGCCGACCTCCTGGAAGTAGAGGATGTAGAAGAAGCGGTCTCCGAAGGTCGCCCGCATCGCCTGCAGCGGCGGCATCGGCCACTGCACGAACGGCACGCTCACCCCGACCACCGCCCGCACGCGCTCCGGGTGGAGGCGGGCCAGTTCCCACACGATCATCGCCCCCCAGTCGTGGCCCACGAAGACGCCTTGCTCGTGGCCCGTCTCGTCGAGCAGGGCGACGAGGTCGTTCGCCAGGTGGTCGACGCGGTAGGCGGCGACGTCCGACGGCGCCGAGGATCGCCCGTAGCCACGCTGGTCGGGCGCGATGGCGTGGTAGCCGCCCGCCGCCAGCGTGGGCAGCTGGTGGCGCCACGACCAGGCTCCCTCGGGGAAGCCGTGGCTCAAGATGACGGGCGGTCCCTCGCCGGCCTCCGTGACGGCGAGCTCCACGCCGTTCACCGTCGCCGTGCGCTGCCTGATGCCGCTCATCGCGTCCCCCTTCGTCGACCGGTGCCGATCATGGTCGCTGGGTGGCCTCCTGGCGCCCCTGGTTGACGCGTGCATGGCGCGGCGGTGAACAACGGGTGACGGCGCTGCCGAGCGGCTGGTCGGCCGCCTACAGTGCGGTCGTCCACGATCCAGGGAGCCACCGACGTGACCCTCAGCCGCTACGTGAAGGGCCAGGCCCTCACGGACCACCCCGCCGGTACCACGATCTTCCGTGAGGGCGATCCCGGCACCACGATGTTCGTCGTCGAGGAAGGTGAGGTCGAGCTCACGTACGGCTCTGGCGGGTCGGTGCGAGTCGGCCCGGGCGAGTCGTTCGGGGAGATGGCGCTCATCGACCGCCGGCCCCGCAGCGCCACGGCCACCGCAGCCTCCGACGTGAAGCTCTACTCGATCACCCAGGGCCTGTTCCTGGTGCTGATCCAGGAGACGCCCTACTTCGCCCTCGAGGTGATGCAGTCGCTCACCGAGCGGGTGCGGCGGGCCAACGAGCTGCACTGATCAGGCGAGGCCGCCGGCCTCCACCAGCAGTGCCTCCAGCTGGGCCTGGTGCCCGGCGGCCGTTCGCACGTCGTCGGCCGAACGCAGGCGGGTCTGCAGCAATGCCTCCGCAGCCGCCCACTGGTCGCGCTCGTCGAGCAGTACGTGCGACAGCCATCGCCGGGTCGGCCCTTCGCTGACGGCCGACGCGCGCGCCAGGTGCCACTCGTAGGCCGCCACCTTGCGTGGCAGCAGCACGCGGGCCACCGCCACCAGCCGCTCGAGCGTGGTCGCCGACGCCGCCAGGGCCTCGAGGGCGGCCGCAGTGGCGTCGCTGCGCGGCCGCACGAACGACTCGGGGGTGGCGTCACCCAGCGCGGGGAGGTGGTCACGCCACACCTGTGCGTGCCAGGCGTGGTGGTGGCAGTGCTCGGCCAGGTGCAGCTTCACCTCGTGGTCGGCCTCGGTGCGCACCCAGCCGCCCAGCACGGCGAACGTGCGCTCCTCGAGCCAGGTGTAGTGGCCGAGCCGGTAGGCCCACTCGGCGACGCTCAGGCCGGCCGGCTCAACCAGCCGCGGGGCGCTCGGGTTGGTCATCTCGAGGGCTCCTCTCCGCCGATCGCCGCCGAGGCACGCCGGCGTGACAGCACGGCGATGGTACCGACGCGCTCACGGGGGACCGCAGTGAGCGGGCGCTCGTGTGACTGTGGTGTCTGATGGGTCGGGCGCTCACGGGGGACCGCAGTGAGCGGGCGCTCATGGCAGCTGTCAGCGGGTGGCGGCGGTCCGCCGCAGGGCCGCCAGCTCCGACGCGGCCGCCGCCACCAGGATCAGCGCGGCGCCGACGGCCGACACCGGGCTCAAGGGGTCGCCGGTCACCAGCGCGCCGAGTGCCGCGAACACCGGCTCGAGCAGCAGCACCAAGGCGGCCCGGGTGGGTGGCACCCGGCGGGCCGCCCACATCCACGGCACCATCGTGGCCACGGTCACCAGCAGTGCGGCGTACACGCTCACGCCCCACGCCGTGGCGGTGGTGGGAACCCCACCGGTGAACGGCACCAGCGGTCCCAAGAGCGCGGCCACCGCCACGCACTGGAGGGCATTGAACCGCAGCAGGTCGAAGCCCCGCTCGGCGGCCAGTCCCATCTGCACGAGGTGCACCGCGAACGAGCACGCGGCCAGCAGCGTGAGGAGCGCGCCGGCGCTGAGCCCGACCCCACCGCCGGTGAGCAGGGCCAGGCCCACCACCGCCACGGCCAGCGCGCCCACGGTGGCCGGGCCCGGGCGCCGGCCGAACCAGCCCCACTCGACGAGCGGCACCAGGACCACCAGGAGATAGGTGAGGAACGCCGACGACGCCGGGTCGATGGTCTGCAGCCCGATCGTCTGCAGCGACATGCCGATGGCGTACGTGAGCCCGGTGGTCCATGCCAGCCGGCGCATCGCCGCCGACGTCGGCCGGCGCCGGGCCAGGGCGTACAGCACGAGGCCGGCCAGCCCGAAGCGCATCGCCAGGTAGGGGATCGGGTCGACCTCGTCGAGGAAGGCCTTCACCACCACGAAGCTGGTGCCGAACAGGAACGCCGCCCACACCAGCGCCGCGGTGGCGAGGAGGTCGTCGCGGCGGGCCATGGTCCGAAGATGGTGCCCGAGTCGGGCCGTGCGCCCCCTGTCCGCACAGCGTCGCGGTGCGCCCGGCCCGACCGGGGACCGTGGTGCGTTGTGAGCCGGGGGCTCAGGTGGCACCACGGTGAGGTGCGGCGGCGCGTCAGCGGTGGGCGGCCCAGGCGGCCTCGGCCCGGCCGAGCTCGGTGGCGGGCTCCCCCTGACCGCGGTACTCGAGGAGGATGGCCCGCCAGGGGCCCCTCGCCTCCAGCTTGCCGAGCAGCGCGCTCACCCCCCACACGACCCGGTCGAGGATCACGAAGCTCGGTGGCATGTTGAGTCGGCGGATGACCGGCGCGTGTGGGCCGTCGACGTCGAGGATCTTGGCCAAGGTGTCGGCCACCCACTGGCGCGTGAAGGTGAACTCGTCCGACAGGTAGGGGACGTAGGGGCTGCTCACGTAGTCGTAGACGGCCTGCGGGTCGAGCCCGTGCCCCGGCTCGAGGAAGCCCGACGACTCCATGGCGCCGACCAGCGCGACAGGGTCGCGGTCGCCGACGATCGCGTCGAGGCTCGGCGACAAGCGCTCCCACTCGCCGGGTGCCCACTTCTTCACGAGGCCGAAGTCGAGGAACGTGACCGTGCCGTCGAGATGGAACCGGTAGTTCCCCGGGTGGGGGTCGCCGTTGAAGATGCCGTGGCGGTGCACGCTGCCCTGGGCGAAGCGGAACAGCACCTCGGCGGCCCGCTGGCGGGTGGTCTCGCCGGCGGTGGCCTCGAACTGGGCCCAGGTGAGGCCGTCGACCCACTCGCTCGTGAGCACCCGCTCGCCCGACAGCTCGCGCACCACGTCGGGCACCCGCACGAACGGGTGGCCCTGGTAGCGGGCCGCGAACCCGGCCTGGTGGCGGGCCTCGATGCGGTAGTCGAGCTCGTCGCCCATGCGGGCCCGCAGCTCGTCGACGAGGCCCTTCACGTCGAGGCCCTTCAGCTTGAGCGAGGCGAACATCGAGTAGAGGAGCTCCGCGTTGTCGAGGTCACTGCGGATGGCCCGGTCGACGCCCGGGTACTGCACCTTCACCGCCACCTCGCGGCCGTCGCGCAGCACGGCCTTGTGCACCTGGCCGATGCTGGCCGCCGCCACCGGCACGGGGTTCCAGTCGAGGAACAGGTGCTCGGGGTCGGCGCCCAGCTCCTCGCGGACCACCCCCTCGGCCAGTGTCGGCGACATCGGCGGCACGTCGGCCTGCAGCACGGCCAGTGCCTGCTGGGCCTCCGGCGGCAGGCCCTCGGCGATGAAGCCGAGCAGCTGGCCCGCCTTCATGATGGCGCCCTTCATGTGGCCGAGCTCACGGGCGACGTCCTCGGCCGAGCGCACGGCGAACTGGTGGTCGAGGGCGGCCCGCCGCTCGGCGTCACGCCCCACGCCCCGCACCTTCACCGTGGCCCAGTGGGCGCCGCGACGGGCGGTGAGCCGCCACACCCGGGCGCTGCGTGACATGCGGGCCCGCCGGTGCTCGTCACGTAGCACCGCGGCACCGGTCGCCGCCGTTGCGAGTGCCGCCCCCGTCACCGCCCCGGCCACGATGGTGCGCCTCACGTCCCGCCGCCCCCCGGGCCCTCGGTCGCCTCGGCGCCCGGGACCTCGTCGTCGACGGGCGCCTCGGCGCCAGCCCCGGGAACGGGGACCGTGTCGTCACCCTCGGGCGCGGTGCGGTCGGCGTGGCCGGTGCCGGCGAGGAGGTCGGCGAGGTCACCGGGCTCAACCGGCTGGCGCAGCGACTCGAAGGGGAGGTCGGCCCCGGCCTCGAGGGCGGCCAGCGCGTCCTCGACGGCGGCGAGGTCGGCCTCGATCCGGTCGAGGATGCGGTCGAGCTCGTCGGCCATCCCGGCCACGCTACCGAGGAGCTCTCGGGTCGCCGTGGGCGTCAGGGCGCGGCGCAGGCCAGGGCCAGCTCCGTGACGGGCGACGTCACCACGGTTTCACCCGGTTCGCCGAGGCGCTGGTTCACGTCGGCGTGGGAGTAGCCCTCGGCCACCAGCAGCTCGGCCTCGCCGCCGGCGGCCGAGACAGCCGCCGCGAAGGCGGTGGCGTCGGCCACCCGCGGCGCCGCTCCCCGCGTCACCACGAGGAACCGCGGCAGACGACCGTCGCCGACGTGCGTGATCGGCGAGGCGTCGGCCAGCCCGGCCGAGTCGGTGCCGAAGGCGTTCGTGTACAGCAGGGGCGTCTCGATGTCGCCACCGGCGAAGCGGGTGAGGTCGAACGTGGCCGTGTCGAGCGCCACCGTGCAGTCGACGAGGCCGTCCGGCGCGCCGGCCTCGGCCAGGTGCCGGGGGTCGGTGCTCACGAGCGACACCAGGTGGGCCCCGGCCGAGTGGCCCACCAGCACCAGCCGGCCGGCGTCGGCCCCGAACCCCGTTGCCTCGCCGGACACCCAGGCCAGCGCGTGGGCCACGTCTCGCACGTGGTCGGGGTGCATCACGCGGTCGGGGTCGTCGGGCTTGGGCGGCCGGGGCGACAGGCGGTAGTTGACGCTGACGACGGCGTAGCCGAGCGAGTGGAAGAGGTCGAGCTTCGGGCCGACGCGCGCCTTGTCGCCGATCGACCAGCCGCCGCCGTGCACCCACACCATCACCGGGGCCGGCGAGCCCGCGCACGCACCCGGTGCCGGGTAGACGTCGAGCGACAGCAGCGCGGGATCGACCCCGGGGAGGGCGTCGTACGGCACGTCTCGCCGCACGGCCGGATCACACGCCGGCGCTACCGAGGTCGGCGGCGTCGAGCTCGGAACCTCGGGCGGCGACGTGGGAGCGGGCGGTGTGGTGGTGGAGGGGGCCACCGCCGGCGATGTGGTGCTGACGACGGCCACCCCGTCGCCACTTGCGCACCCGGCCAGCAGCCCCGCCACCGCCGCCACCAGCACCGCCCGCATGGCCGCCAGTGTGTCGCCCAGGTGTGAGAGAACGATGAGGGACCCGCGAGCGTCTACGGTGACCGCCGATGGCGGGCGTCCGGTTCGACCACGTCTCGAAGCGCTTCGGCGACGTGGTCGCCGTCGACGACTTGAACCTCGAGGTGCTCGACCGCGACTTCCTCGTGCTCCTCGGCCCGAGCGGGTGCGGCAAGTCCACCGTGCTGCGCATGATCGCTGGCCTCGAGCGACCGTCGGGGGGCACCGTCACCATCGGCGATCAGGTGGTGAACGACGTGCTCCCCAAGGAGCGCGACGTGGCGATGGTGTTCCAGAGCTACGCGCTCTACCCCCACAAGACCGTCTTCCAGAACATCGAGTTCCCGTTGAAGACCCGGGGGATCCCCA
>Ga0209594_1000812_pt1 | contig 16935 bp, 15 predicted proteins | sample AshMeaCrysSpring_FD_184126 | JGI IMG/M metagenome (GOLD analysis project Ga0209594, IMG submission 184126) | Groundwater microbial communities from Big Spring, Nevada to study Microbial Dark Matter (Phase II) - Ash Meadows Crystal Spring... | ecosystem: Environmental > Aquatic > Deep subsurface...
ATCCGTCGCAGTCTCGCGCTCAATCGCGCGGCCGTGTTCCTCGCGCTGTTCGACCTCGACGACCCGGCTGCGGATCCGCGGCTGGCGCAGTTGCGCCTGACTCTGTCCGAATCCGACACGGCATTCATCTGTAGAGAGCTGGAGGTCGACGGCAGCCGGCGTGCGCGTGAATTTCTCTTCGACTGGCGCGAGTTGCTGCGCGAGGCCCTCGAGGAGCGGGCCGCCGCCTGAGCCCCGCCGCTCAGCCGGTCAGCGGGTGGCGGTCGAATCCCAGCTGGCCGCTTCCGGTTCGGGCGCATCGCCATCGACCACCGGGGCGGCGGCGCCCGGCGTGCGCACCGTGCCGAGCCAGTTGGCGTAGTCCCGCGGCTTGCGGCCGTCGAGCCAGCCGAAGACCACGCCGTGCCACGACACGCGCTGCACGTAGCCGCGCGTCTCGTTGTACGGAATGTTCTCGACCCACACATCCGTGGGCATCGGTGAGGGCGGGAGCCAGCGCTTCACTGCGCCGGGCCCTGCGTTGTACGAGGCGATTGCGAACGGCGCCTGGCCGTCCCAGCGATCCAGCATGCTCTTGAGGTAGGCCGAGCCGAGCGGCACGTTCACCGCCGGTTGCAGGAGCGACGCTCGCGACGGCGGCGGCAGGTCCCAGCGGCGCGCGGTGTGCGTGGCCGTGGCCGGCAGCAGCTGCATGAGTCCGAGCGCATCGGCGCTCGAGCGGGCGTCTGCGCGATATAGGCTTTCCTGGCGGATGATCGCGTAGATCAGGTCGGGCGGCAGGCCGGTCAGGCTCGCGCCACGTCGAACCTCCGGGTCGTATGGACGCGGATAGAGCAGGTCGTAGTCGTCGAAGATGCCGAGCTTTGCAGCCGCGGCGATCGCCTGCAGGTACCACTCCCACCGCGCGGCGAGCCCGATGGCCTGCACCCGCTGCGACGGGGTCAGCGTGTCGTACGCGGCTCGCCACTCGGCGATCGCCTCGGTCTGCATGTCGACGAGCTCGAGTTCGCGCGCGCGCACGAACGGAGCCTCGCCCGCGAGGCGATCAATCTCCGCGTCGCTCAACCCGGCGGGCTTGAGCGTCGGCGCGAACGGCTGGCCGAGGCGGGCGGCCGACAGCACGGCGTACCAGTTGTCGGTGGGCGCGACGCTCGCGTATCCCTGTTTCGCGGCCTCGACGTTACCTGTCTCGCCGGCCGCACGCGCCGCCCAGTATTTCCAGCGGTTCTGCGTGCGGAGGCTGTCGGGCATCGCTGCGACGGCCTTGCCCGCGCGCGCCCAGTCGCCGGCCCAGAGCGCCGCCCGCGCGTGCCACTCGTGCGCCGGCTCGTCGAAGTCGTCCGGGTGGCCCAGCGTGAAGAACTCGAGCGTGCGCGGATCGCGGCTGAGCGCGAGGCGCACGGCCACCGCCAGCGCAAACGGGCTCGCCGATCGGGCGTCGAGACCACGGGCCTCGACGAGCGCGGGAAACCGTTCGGCCGCCGCCTGTGGATCCGCCCGCGCATACCGCTGCCAGCCGTCGAGCAGCGCGCCCGGATCCACGGCGCGGGACGGGTTGGCGATGAACGCATCGACCTGCGCCCGCGGCTGCTCGATCAGCGCGGCCCACTGGTTGATCGGCGCCGCCTTCGACTCGGGCAGCGAGCGGGCGAGGTGGCGGGCGAGTCCCGCCTGGCCGGCATCGAGCGCGGCCTCGGCGCGGCGCTCCACGAGATCGGCCGTGAGGAGGCCGCGGTCGCGTGCCCAGTCGAAGGCGGTGTTGCAGACGGGAGGCAGGCTCTTCGGCTCCGACCACTGCTCGATCACCTCGCGGCCGAGGCCCTCGGTGCGGCCGAGCGCGATGCGCGCGGCGAAGGCGTTGCAGCGGGCTGCCACCGTGTCGTCGATCCCGGGGTCGTAGGCGGCGAGGTACGCGTCCCAGCGCTTGCCGAGCGCGAGCGTCATCAGGTACCCGCGTCGCAACGAGCGCGACGCGGGCTGGTCGCCGTACCGCTCGAGGAACGCCTGGATCTCGGGGCCGGCCGCCGGATCGTCGATGCGCGGCCCGAGGCGGGCGGCGAGCAGGTACGGGTAGAGCGGGTACTCGCGGAGTGCGGTGCTGTCGGCGGGAGGCGCCGCAGACGGCCGTCCCGCCGCCGCGTAGGCCGCCTTGAATTCCGCACGCACCCCGGCGTAGCGGTCGTCGGACGGTGCACCGCCGGCCCGCGGCGCCACGGCGGCGACGGCAAGGAGGGAGAGCAGCGCGGCGGCGAAGCGGAGGGTTGGTTTCACTGTGGGTCCGGGTTCCTGGGGAGCGACGTAAGTCTATGATGAAAAAGGACCCGGCCGGGTTCCCCGGCGGCCCTCGGAAATTCCCATTAACTTTGGTTGTGCGGTGCCGCAAACTCCGGCCGATGCCCGGCACGCCGAGGTGCGGCGGCCGGTGCGTGCGTCTTTGCATCCTAAGAAGGGAGACCACTCCATGCTCTACTCCGGACCCGCTTTCAGCGTCACCGCGCTGGGCGACGGCATCGTCGAACTGAAGTTCGATCTCGCCGGCGAATCGGTCAACAAGCTGAACCAGGCCGCGCTCAAGGACCTCGACGCCGCAACGCAGGCGATCGCGAAGGACTCGAGCGTCAAGGGCTTGCTCCTGACGTCCGCCAAGGGCGTCTTCATCGTGGGCGCCGACGTCACCGAGTTCGGTGGCATGTTCGCGGCGGGCGAGGAATCGGTTGCCAAGGGCGTGCTCGAGGTCAACCGGATGCTCAGCCGCTTCGAGGACCTGCCCGTCCCGAAGGTCGCGGCGATCAACGGCATCTGCCTCGGCGGCGGCCTCGAGCTCGCGCTCGCGTGCGAGTACCGCGTGATGTCGACGGCGGCTTCGGTCGGCTTCCCCGAAGTGAAGCTCGGCATCTTCCCGGGCTTCGGCGGCAGCGTGCGCATGCCGCGCGTGATCGGCGTGGACAACGCGATCGAGTGGATCTGCACGGGCGCCGACAAGAAGCCCGATGCGGCGCTGAAGGACGGCGCGGTCGACTCGGTCGTCGAGCCCGACAAGCTGCGCGATGCGGCGCTCGCGACCCTGAAGCAGGCGATCGCCGGCCGGCTCGACTGGCAGGCGAAGCGCGCCGAGAAGCTCTCTGCGATCAAGTTGAACCCGATGGAGCAGATGATGGCGTTCACGAGCGCCATGGGCTTCGTGGGTGCGCAGGCGGGCCCGAATTACCCGGCCCCGATGCTCGCGATCCGCAGCATCCAGGAGTCGGCACCGAAGGGCCGTGACGACGCGCTCGCGGTCGAGGCGAAGTATTTCGCCAAGGCCGCGGTGACGCCGCAGGCGAACGCCCTCGTCGGGCTCTTCCTGGCCGACCAGGCGGTGAAGAAGACCGCCGGCGTGTGGGCGAAGAAGGGCACCAAGGAGATCAAGCAGGCGGCCGTGCTCGGCGCCGGCATCATGGGTGGTGGCATCGCCTACCAGAGCGCGGTTAAGGGCACGCCCATCATCATGAAGGACATCCGCACGGAGGCGCTCGACCTCGGCATGAACGAGGCCGGCAAGCTGCTCTCGAAGCAGGTCGAGAAGGGCCGGATCAAGCCCGAGCAGATGAGCACGACGCTCTCGCGCATCCGCCCGACCCTGAACTACGGCGACTTCAAGGACGTCGACATCATCATCGAGGCCGTGGTCGAGAATCCGAAGGTCAAGAAGGCGGTGTTCGCCGAGGTCGAGGGGCTGGTGCGCGAGGACACGATCATCGCATCGAACACCTCGACGATCTCGATCAGCTTCCTCGCCGAGGGCCTGAAACGCCCGCAGAACTTCGTCGGCATGCACTTCTTCAACCCGGTGCACATGATGCCGCTGGTGGAAGTGATCCGCGGCAAGCAGTCCTCCGACGCGGCGGTCGCGGCCACCGTGGCGCTCGCCTCGAAGATGGGCAAGACGCCGGTCGTGGTGAACGACTGCCCGGGGTTCTTCGTGAACCGCGTGCTGTTCCCGTACTTCGCCGGCTTCCACCTGCTGCTGCGCGACGGCGCGGACTTCATGGCGGTCGACAAGGCGATGGAGAAGTTCGGCTGGCCGATGGGCCCGGCGTACCTGATGGACGTCGTCGGCATGGACACGGCCGTGCACGCGGCGGGCGTGATGGCCGAGGGCTTCCCGGACCGCATGAAGCCCGACTTCGAGAACACGACCGCGGTGATCGTGGCGAAGGGCCGCTACGGGCAGAAGAACGGCAAGGGCTACTACACCTACGCGCCCGACAAGAAGGGCAAGCCGAAGAAGAGCCCGGACCCCGAGACCTACGAACTCATCAAGGGCGTCGTGGCGGCGCGCAAGGAGTTCGCGCCGGAGGAAATCGTCGAGCGCTGCATGGTGCCGATGGTGAACGAGGTGGCGCGTTGCCTCGAGGAGAAGATCGTCGCCTCGCCGGCCGAGGCCGACATGTCGCTCATCTACGGCATCGGCTTCCCGCCGTTCCGCGGTGGCGTGTGCCGGTACGTCGACCAGATGGGCGCGGCGAAGTTCGTCGAGACGGCGAAGAAATACGCGTCGCTCGGCAAGCTCTACGAGCCGCCGAAGCTGCTCGTCGACATGGCAGCCTCCGGCAAGAAGTTCCTCGGCTGATTCCTGCGGCCCTCAACGAATCGGAGAGATCAAGATGAGTCTCAATCCCCGCGATGCAGTCATCATCGATGGCGTGCGCACCGCCATGGGCCGCTCCAAGGGCGGCATGTTCCGCAACGTACGGGCCGAGGTGCTCTCGGCCGAGCTGATCAAGGCGCTCTTCCGGCGCAACCCGGCCGCGAAGATGGACGAGGTCGAGGACGTGATCTGGGGCTGCGTGAACCAGACCCTCGAGCAGGGCATGAACATCGCCCGCAACTCGCTGCTGCTGGCCGGCCTGCCGCACACGGTGCCGGGCCAGACCGTGAACCGTCTCTGCGGCTCCTCCATGCAGGCGCTGCACACGGCCGCGGCGCAGATACAGACCCACCAGGGTGACGTGTTCGTGATCGGCGGCGTGGAGCACATGGGCCACGTCGGCATGATGCACGGCATCGACCTCAATCCGTCGTCGTCGAAGCGGTACGCGAAGGCCTCGAACATGATGGGCCTCACCGCCGAGATGCTCGGGCGCATGCACGGGATCACGCGCGAGATGCAGGACAAGTTCGCGCTGCGCTCGCACCAGAAGGCCTGGGAGGCCACGCAGACCGGTCGCTTCAAGAACGAGATCGTGGGCATCGAAGGCCACGATGCCGACGGCGTGCGCGTGCTCTGCGACGTGGACGAGGTGATCCGCACCGACGCGTCGCTCGAGGCGCTCGCCGCGCTCAAGCCTGCGTTCGACCCTAAGGGCGGCATGGTGACGGCGGGTTCGTCGTCGGCCATTTCCGACGGCGCCTCGGCGATGCTGGTGATGAGCTACGAGCACGCGAAGGCACTCGGCCTCAAGCCACGCGCGAAGATCGTGTCCATGGCCGTGGCGGGCGTGGACCCGGCGATCATGGGCTACGGCCCGGTGCCGGCGACCAGGAAGGCATTGAAGCGGGCCGGCATGGACGTGAAGGACGTGCAGGTCTTCGAGCTGAACGAGGCCTTCGCCGCGCAGTCGCTGCCTTGCGTCAAGGACCTCGGCCTCATGGACCGCATGGAGGAGAGCGTCAACCTGAACGGCGGCGCGATCGCGCTCGGCCACCCGCTCGGCTGCTCGGGTGCGCGCATCACGACGGCGCTCCTGAACGTCATGGAGCAGAAGAACGCCGAGTTCGGCGTCTCGACGATGTGCATCGGCCTCGGCCAGGGCATCGCGACGGTCCTGCAGCGTACGAGCTGAGCGGGACTCGAGCCTGAAGAGAAGTGCCTGCGGCGAGAGTCGCAGGCATTTTCTTGCGCCCTGGTCGACTCCGGAAGCCGCCAGGGCAACGTCGGCGCGTCCTCAAAGTGGTCTCCTCGGACATCGGGACCTGTCGAGTCCGGAGGCGAATCCACCTCCAGACCGGATACGGAAGCAGTCCCGACAGCAAAGGGCCACGCAATCGAGGATTCCCGGAGGCGCGTTCCTCCGCGGGCTGCGCCCGGCTCAGGATCTCGCGGGGTCGCGCGACGAACCCGCTGTGGGACCCGATGCCGGATTGCTGCCGGGGAAGCTCGAGCTCGACGCGGATAGTGCTCTTCGGATCGCCCCGCCTGTCTGCGGACCCGTAGAGTCCCGGGTCGCACTGCACAAATCCGCAATACCCGCCCCCCGGGCAGCTGGGCGATAGTCCGCCGCTGACACAACTTCATTTCCTTTCGACCCGGCCGCGCTGGGGGGATCACCATGAGCGATAAAGACGTTGCGATGCAGTTGGCCGAGGACGCCCGTCAGGCCGAGTGGGAGAACGTCAGTTTCACCGCCGAGGTGTTCAAGGGCAATTTCCGCTGGGACCTCGTGCACCCGTTCCCGGCTCAGTCCGCCGAGGACAGGAAGATCGGCGATGATTACATCGAGAAGATCCGCCCGGTACTCGAGAAGTACGTCGATCCGTGGCAGATCGACGAGGACGGTGAGTACCCGCGCGAGGCGCTCGAGGCGCTGGCCGAGGTCGGCCTCTTCGGCATGAAGATCCCGAAGGAGTACGGCGGGCTCGGGCTGTCGGTCACCAACTACGCGCGCGTGCTCGGCTTCATCGGCGGCTACTGCGCGGTGACGGTCGCGTACCTCTCGGCGCACCAGAGCATCGGCGTGCCGCAGCCGCTCAAGGAATTCGGCACCGAGGAGCAGAAGCGCAAGTACCTGCCGCGGCTCGCGAAGGGCGAGATCTCCGCGTTCGCACTCACCGAGCCGGGCGTGGGCTCGGACCCCGCCCGCATGTCGACCGTGGCTACACCGTCGGCCGATGGCAAGTATTTCGTGCTGAACGGCGACAAGCTCTGGTGCACCAACGTCACGGATCCCAGGACGACCCTGCTCGCGGTGCTCGCGCGCACGCCGGACAAGGTGCTGCCGAATGGCAAGTCGCTGCCGCAGATCTCCTGTTTCGTGGTCGAGACGGGCTGGCCCGGCGTCGACCGCGTGCGGCGCTCGCGCTTCATGGGGCTGCGCGGGCTCGCCAACGGCGTCGTCACGTTCAAGGACGTGAAGGTCCCGGTCGAGAACCTGGTCGGCAAGCCGGGCGAGGGGCTCAAGATCGCGCTCGCCACGCTCAACGTCGGGCGGCTCGGTATCCCGGCCGCGGCCATCGGCGGCGGCATGGCGCTCGTCGAGGACGCGAAGTGGTGGACGTCGAACCGGCAGCAGTGGGGCCAGCCGGTCGGCAAGCACCAGGCCGTGGCGAAGATGACCGCGAACTACATGGCGCAGCTCTTCGCGATGAAGGCCATGGTCTCCGTCGCCTGCGCGTTCGCGGACCACAAGAACGCCGACATCCGCCTCGAGGCGGCGGCGGCCAAGTACTGGTGCTCCGAGACGCTGTGGAAGATGTACGACGACTACGTGCAGGTGCGTGGCGGGCGCGGCTACGAGACGGCGAAGTCGCTGTACGCGCGCGGGGAGCGGCCGACGAACGTCGAGATGGGCCTGCGCGACTCGCGCATCAACCGCATCTTCGAGGGCTCATCGCAGGTCATGCACCTGATCATGGCACGCGAGGCACTGGACACGCACTTCAAGCTGGTGATGCCGATCCTGCAGCCGAAGCCCGGCCAGAAGGTGTCGAAGCGCGAGGCGATGATGAAGGCGGCCGGGTTCTACTCGACGTGGCTGCCGAAGCTGTTCGTGCCTGACACCGGGGGCCACCTCGAGGCGCCCAACCTCAACGAGCGGAACCGCAAGCACCTCGCCTACGCAGCGAAGACCTCGAAGCTGCTGGCGCGGCGGCTGTTTGCCACCATGGCGAAGTTCGGCCCGAAGCTCGAGAAGGAGCAGATCGTCCTCGGCAACTTCGTCGACATCGGCGTGGATCTATTCGTGATGGCCTCCACGCTGTCCTACGCCGACCACCTCGTCGGCGCGAACCCGGAGGACCAGTCGCCGCAGGAGCTCGCCAACCTGTTCTGCTGCGAGGCGCGCCGCCGCATCGAGGGCAATTTCCGCGGCGTGAAGTCGAACTTCAACCGGTCGTACAACAAGGTCACCGGGCTCTTGATGGACGGCAAGCTCGACTGGCTGGCCGAGGGCTCGATCAACCCGATCCCGCCGCGCTACCGCGACTGGGAGAAGAACGACTACGAGCATCCGTCGGGCGAGGTGAAGAAACCGCAGGCGCCGAAGGAAGCCGCGTAGGGGAAATTCGGTGCCTGGCACCGAATTTCTCCCCTATTTTCCCGTCACCAGCCGCACGACTTCCGCGGCCGTCTCGGCACGGTGGATGACGCCGATCTCGGCCTCGTCGATCGTGCCCTGCCGCACCATCGAGTCGCGCAGGAACGCGAAGAACGGATCCCAGAAATCCCGGCCCACCGCGATCAGCGGGAAGTGGCCGAGCTTGCCGGTCTGCATCAGCGTCGCGATCTCGAGGGTCTCGTCGAGCGTCCCGAGCCCGCCCGGCATGACCACGAACGCGCTCGAGTACTTCACCAGCATCACCTTGCGCGCGAAGAAGTGCTCGAATTCGATGAAGCGGTCGAGGTACCGGTTGGGCTTCTGTTCCCGCGGCAGGTGGATGTTGCACCCGAGGCTGAGTCCGCCGGCTTCCTTCGCCCCGCGGTTCGCCGCCTCCATGATCCCCGAGCCGCCGCCCGTCATCACGGCGTAACCCTCGCGGGCGAGTGCGGCGCCGATTTCGCGGGCCAGGGCGTAATACGGGTGGTCCTCGCCGAACCGCGACGAGCCGAACACGGTGACGCAGGGCTGCGTCGCCTCGAAGCTCTCGAACGCCTTCAGGAACTCGAGGAAGAACCGCACTGCGCTCGCGAGGTCCGCCTCGCGCTTGCGACGGCTGGTGAGAAAGGCCTTCTCGGCACCTTCGATCTGCTCGAGCAGGGAGTTGGGCGCCGGGACCGGGTGCTTCGCGTCGGTCATGGCGTTCATCGTACACTCCAGCGCAACGAGCCGCGCCCATGGGGCGGCGGCGTAACCCGGAGGTTCACGACATGATCGGATACGTCACGCTGGGCACCCGCGACATCCCGCGCGCCGCGAGCTTCTACGACGCCCTGCTCGCCGAGATCGGGGCCGGACGCTTCATGCAGTCGGAGCGCTTCGTCGCCTGGGCCGTCGCCCCGGACAAGCCCTCGCTCGGCGTGATCCTGCCCTACGACGGCCAGCCCGCCACGGTCGGCAACGGCGTCATGGTCGCGCTGGTGGTGGACAGCCGCGCCAAGGTGGATGCGCTCTACAAGAAGGCGATGGCGCTGGGTGCGAAGGACGAGGGCGCGCCCGGGCCCCGGGGCAGCGAAGCCTTCTACGCCGCCTACTTTCGCGACCTCGACGGCAACAAGCTCAACTGCTACTGCTACACGCCGGGCTGAGGCCGCACGCCGAACGAACGGGCCACGCCCTTAACCCATGGAACGGTCGACCGAAAGGCTCATCGAGCGCTGGCGTGCGAACGACGTCATCGACGATGCCACGGCCACGCGCATCCGCGCGTGGGAACGGGAGCACGCCACCGCGCAGGGCAGCCGTTTCGCGCGCTTCGCCTTCGGGTTCGGCGGCCTCCTGCTCGGCGCGGGCGTGCTGCTCTTCGTAGCAGCGAACTGGCAGGAACTCTCTCCGGCCGCACGCATCGCCACGCTCGCCGGCAGCGTCGCACTGCTGCACCTGCTGGGCGCTCTCGCCGCGTCCCGCTCCGCGGCGCTCGCCACGACGCTGCACGCCGTCGGCACCGGTGCGTTCGGCGGGGCGGTGTTCCTGGCCGGGCAGGTCTTCAATCTCGAGGAATCCTGGCCCCTGGGGCTTCTCGTCTGGGCGGTGGGTGCGGCCGTCGGGCTCGCATTACGGCGTGACTGGCCCCATGCAATCTGGGTCGCGGTGCTCGTACCCGCGTGGCTGGTGGCGGAATGGATGGCCGCCCTGCGCTTTGGCATTTACGCGCAGGCCGTGCCGCTGGTCGGACTCTGCCTGCTCGGCGTCGCCTACGTCGCCGCGGTCGGTCCGGGGCAGGGCGCGAGCTGGCGTCGTGCGCTCGCGAGGCTCGGCGCGATCGCTCTCGTGCCCGTCGCGATGCTCATGCCGTTTGGTCGCTGGTTGCCGAGCCCGGGGCAGGTGCAGCCGGATGCGCTCGTCCCGATCGGCTGGATCACGGCCATCGGCCTGCCGCTCGCCGTGGCCGGGTGGCTGCGCGGGCGGGCGGCCTGGCCGCTGCTCGTGGCGCTGGTCTTCGCCGTGCTCGTCACCGGCCTCGATTACGAATCATCTGCGCAGCGCCTCCTGGCCCACGTGCTGTACGCCGCCGCGAGCGCGGGTCTCGCCGCGTGGGGGCTCCGCGAGTCGCACGCGCTGCGCGTCAACCTCGGCGTGCTCGGATTCGCGCTGTCCGTGCTCTGGTTCTACTACAGCAGCGTCTTCGACCGCTTCGGTCGCTCGCTCGGCCTCGTCGGCCTCGGCGTACTCTTCATTGGCGGCGGCTGGTGGCTCGAAAGTGCGCGACGGCGCCTCCTCGGGCGCATCGAGGCGGGCGAGCGGTGAACGCACTCGGCAAGGGGCTCCTGATCGGCGCGGTCCAGGTCGCGCTCGTGCTCGCGGTCGGCGGCAAGCTCCTCTACGACCGCGCAGCGCTGCCGCGCGCGTGGGTGGAGACGGCCGGCTTCGACCCCGTGCTGCCGATCCGCGGCCGCTACGTCGCGCTGAACCTGCTGTTCGAGGCCGCGCCAGAGTCTGCGACGATACCGGCGGGCGAAGATACCGCCTCTGGAACGCTCGTCGTCCGCGGCGAGGCGGCCATGGTGGTCCTCGAGCGCGACCCGGCCGATGAGCGGCCCCGCGGTCCGCTGCAGTTCATGCGGCGCGACACGCATGATGGGGAGCGCTGGATGCTCGTGCGGCCCGTCGCCTTTTTCCTGCCCGAGCACGCCCCGGATCCGACGCGCGGCGCCGAGCCCGGTGAACTGTGGATGGAAGTGACCGTGCCGCGGCGCTCGCTGCCGCGGCCGATCCGCCTGCGACGGTCAGGCGACGAATAGCACGCTGCAGCAGGTCACGCCGCCCTCGGCTTTCTGCACCTCGGAGACGTCGAGCGGCACGACCCGCACGCCCGCGGCTTCGAGCCGCTCCCGCGTGCGAACCTCGGACGCCGGGTGGATCACCGAGTCTCCCACGAGGAGCGCGTTCGCCGCGTGTGGCTCCGCGGGCGCGACTGCGACGAACCGCAGTCCCGGCCAGTGCCCGCGATCGACGCACTCGTCGTTCACGAGCAGCGTGTCGGGAGCGACCAGCGTGACGGCGCTCTTCAGGTGCAGGCAGCCGCGCACCGGCACCGGCACGACCCGGTAGCCGTGCGGCACCACCGCTGCGGCGAGCTGCGCGATGCCGGCCGCATTCGAGCGTCCCGATTGCCCGACGTAGAGATCGCGGCCGACGCGCAGGACGTCCCCACCATCGAGCGTGCCCGGTGATTCGATCCGGACGCAGGGGCGCCACAGCCCGAGCACGGCCGCGACCGAGTCGACCTCCGGCTGGCGGGAGGCGGCGCCCGGGCGCGTGAGCACCGCGATCTCGTCGAGCGCGACCGCCGTGTCCTCGACGAACACGCTGTCGGCCAGGTCGGGCTCGGACGGCAATTCGAGCAGGCGGCAACCGAGCGTGGCGAGCGCGTGTGAGTAGGCCGCGTGCTGGTGCTCGGCGAGGGCCACGTCGATCGGCGAGCGGGCGAGGTGCGTGAGCTCGCAGCGGGCCATCGCCGGGCTCACGGATCGGATCAGGGCGTGCATGACCGCCGATTATGCGCGAGTTCGTGGTCGCCACGGCCGGGGCCGGCCGTGCGCGCATGATTTGGGTTCTGCACCGCAGTCGGGCATCATTGCGCCCCGCATGCTGCTTCTTCGGAACGCCGACGTTTTCGCACCGCGCCCGCTCGGCGTGTGCGATCTTCTGCTCGGCGGCAGCAAGGTGCTCTGGATCGGCCGCAACGGCGAACTCGCGGACCTGCCCGCGCCGCTTGGCGCCGTCGCGACGACGCTCGACCTCGAGGGCCGGCGGCTGATTCCAGGCCTCATCGACGGTCACGTGCACGTCACGGGCGGCGGCGGCGAGGCGGGCTTCCGCACGCGAGTGCCGCCGGTGCCCCTCACCCGGTTCACGACCGCCGGCGTCACGACCGTGGTCGGGCTCCTCGGCACGGACGACGTCGCCCGCGGCACGAAGGATCTCGTGGCAACGGTCCACGCGTTGCGCGAGGAAGGCCTCAATGCCTGGGCCTACACCGGCGGCTACCACGTCCCGCCCACGACCCTGACCGGCAGCGTCCGCCGCGACCTGGTGTTCATCGAGGCGCTGCTCGGCGTCGGCGAGATCGCGATCAGCGATCACCGGTCGAGCCAGCCGACCTTCGACGAGATCGCCCGGCTCGCGGCCGACGCCCACGTGGCGGGACTCATGACCGGCAAGGCCGGTGTCCTGCACCTGCACCTCGGCGACGGCGCGCGCGGGCTCGAACTCGTGCGACGTGCGCTCGCGGACACCGAGCTGCCGCCGCGCGTCTTCAACCCGACGCACGTCAATCGCCGGCGCGCGCTCTTCGAGGAAGCCATCGCCCTCGCACGTCGCGGCTGCACGATCGACGTCACGGCCTTCCCGGTGGAGGAGGGCGAGGATGCCTGGTCCGCGGCCGAGGCGGTGCGCCGGTATCTCGATTCCGACGCCCCGGCGGAGCGGATCACCGTCAGCTCCGACGCGGGCGGCTGCCTGCCGTGTTTCGATGCCGACGGCCGCGTCTGTAGCATGGACGTGGGCTCCGCCGGCGAGCTGCTGAAGACACTGCGCGAGCTCACCACCGCGGGCATGCCGCTCGAGCGGGCACTGCCCGTGTTCACGTCGAATCCTGCGCGACTGCTCAGGCTCGCCGGCAAGGGCGAGGTCGTTGCGGGCGCCGACGCCGACCTCGTCGCGCTCGACGAGCGGGGTCGTGCGCACACCGTCATCGTGCGTGGCGAGCTGCACGTGCGTGCGGGAGAGGCGCTGCGGCGCGGAACCTTCGAGAACTGACCGACAGACACCGAGGCGACCGGTCCATGCCCAGCATCGTCCCCGAAGGCCAGACCCGCGGCTGGATCGTCCCGATCGGCGGCGCCGAGAACAAGGAAAACGATCGCCACATTCTCGAGCGCTTCGTGAGCGTGTCGGGCGGCCGCGACGCCGACATCGTCGTGATCCCGACCGCGAGCCGCCTGCACGAGACCGGTCCGCGCTACCAGAAGCTCTTCGGGGAGATCGGCGCGGCGCGGGTCGACGTCATGGACTTCGACACCCGGCGCGACTGCCAGGAGCCCGGGCGCCTCGAGCGGCTCGGGCGGGCCACGGGCATCTTTTTCACCGGCGGCAACCAGCTCAGGCTCACGACGCTGCTCGGCGGCACTCCGGTCGCGAAGCTGGTGCGCACCCGCAGCGCCCACGGCGTGACGGTCGGCGGGACGAGCGCGGGCGCGAGCATCCTCTCCGAGCACATGATCGCGTTCGGCGACGAGGGCTCCTCCGTCATCTCCGGCAGCGTGCGCCTCGCGCCAGGGCTCGGGCTCACCAATCGCTTCATCATCGACCAGCACTTCCGGCAGCGCGACCGGCTCGGCCGCCTGCTCACGGCGCTGGCGTACAACCCCTTCGCGGTCGGCATCGGCCTCGACGAGGATACGGCAGCGTTCATCGGGCCCGACGAGACCATCGAGGTCGAGGGCAGCGGCGGCGTCACCATCGTCGATGCGTCGGAGGTCACCTACTCCTCGATGGACGTGGTGAGCGAGGGGCAGCCGGTGTGCATGCTCGGGCTCAAGCTGCACGTGCTGGTCGCCGGTGCGACTTTCAACCTGCACACGCGGATCGCCGAGGCGGGACGGCTCGCGCCCTCCAAGGAGTGACGGATCGGCCGTGCGCGCCGATCATCGTCGAGCCGCCGGGATTAAGTGAAATCGCACGCACCGGCGCGAATCGTGGAGTAAGCTCGAAAAAGGGAGAACATAAGGGGAGGGGCGGCGCGCAACGGCGCCGCACCCAGGGAGCAGTTCCATGCCTCAGGCCGCAAGTGGCGGGCAAGCTCGCCTCGTCGGATGGCGTTTCGGCAATTGGGTGGGCCGCCTCCGCGATCGCCTCAAGCCGGCTGAGTACGTGGATTGGGCCGACACCCCGGAGGTGCCGGAGTCTCCGTATCGGGCCCGTCTCAGCTTGCCGGTCGAACACAGCCCCGCCGGCGTCGAGGTCCGGGAACGCGACGTGGTCCGCGGCGAATTGAAGGTGGTCTACGAAGTCCGCTGCGCGTGTGGACGGCGCTGGTTCAATCCGCGCCTCGAACGCGTCCAGCTCTGTCCCCGTTGCGACCGGGCCGTCCTGCTCCATCCGCCCGAGTGACGGGGACTCATCGGTCTGCGAACCCCCTGCGCGAGAGTGCGTGGGAGATGCGCGTCCTGACCGATTCCGGCCTGAAGGGAAACGCGCGGAAGAAGTCTTCCCTGGTAAGCGACGGCCGGCGTTCCCTGGCATTTGCAGCCCAAGAGGCCGCCTGCGCAAGGTCGCCGGCCAGGTCGTGCGCGGCGCTTGCAATCATCGCGATCAGCACGTGCGCGCCGGGTGAGCGGGCCGCGCGCCCGGCCCACTCTGCGGCCGCGGCGTCCTCGCCCTGCACCATGTGGATGAATGCGCGGGTGCCGAGCATCGCGTAGTAGAGCGGGTCGAGCGGGCTCAGTCGCATGGCGAGGTCCACGTGCTCGCGTCCTTCCCGGCCCCTGCCGGAGAGCGCCTCGGTCCAGGCACGCGCGTAGATGCCCTGGGCGTAATGAGGGCTGATGGCCGTCGCCCGCTCGAGCCAGGCCAGCCCGCCTTCGAGATCGCCCGTCAGCCAGTGGCTGCGTCCCATCGTGAAGTTGACGAACGGGTCGAGCGCATCGAGTTCGAGCCCCCGCTCCGCGTAGCGGCGGGCCAGCAAGGTCTCGTGCCCGACGTCATCCGCGTAGTGCATGAAGGCCGACTGGAAGTGCACGAACGACAGGCCCGCGTGGGCGCGCGCAAAGCCCGGGTCGAGGTCCACCGACCGCCGGAACAGCGTGGCGGCGGCAGCGTTGTCCGCGCGGTTGAAGCGGTAGACGTGCTGCAGGCCTAGGTGGAAGGCGGACCACGCGTCGAGGTCGTCGGTCACCGACAGGCGCACGATATCGGCCTCGTGCATGGCGATGCGGACATCGAGCGCGGCCAGGATGCGCGAGCGGATCTCCTCCCGGAACTCGTGCACGTCACCGACTGAACCGCGAAAGCCCTCGGCCCACACGAGCCGGCCGTCGCGAGTGTCGGCGAGTTCGACGTTGACCGTCAGGTGAGACCCCGACACCTCCACGGTCCCGCGCAGGCAGTAGCGCACGTCGAGCAGCCGGCCGACGTCGGTGACGTCCTCGCCTGAGCTGAGGCGGAACGCGGAGCCGCGGGCCGTCACGAGCAGCCACCGGAGCCGCGACAGGTCGACGATGAGCTCGTGCGGGAGTGCTTCGGCGATGGTGGCATACGGCCCGGCATCGCCGAGCAGCCGGAACGGCAGCACGGCGATCGAAGGTTGCTCCGCTTGCCCCGGCGTCCTGGCAGGCGCCGCGTCGACCGTGGCCGGGAGGCGGGTCGATTCGCGCGCCACCAGGACTTCGGCGATGAAACGGAATCCCTGCTTGTGGACCGTGCGGATGTAGCGCTGTGACCCGCCGTCGTCGCCGAGCGCCTGACGCGCCGACTTGATGCGGCTGGCGACGGCGGCGTCGGAAACCACGCGGCCGTCCCAGACCTTCTCGATGAGTTCCTCGCGGGACAGCAGCCGTTCGCGGTTTTCGACCAGCAGCGCGATGAGGGCGAAGACCTGCGGCTCGATCGGCCGTGCAAGCCCGTCCTCGCGCAGTTCATGACGCGCCAGGTCCAGCTCGAACGGGCCGAACCGGTAGATCATGAGCGCAAGCTTAGAGCACGGACACCGGGTCTCCCACCCGCGTCCCCGAATTCTCCATGAAACCGTCATGCGGCCCGCAAGCTTCGGGCGCGGCACAGCGGCAACCTGTGCTCACCCGCGGCGGAACGGTTCCACCGGCGGCACACAGGAGGAGATCACGATGAAACAGCCCATGACGTCCCTGCCGACCCGCCTCGAGGCGGGTGGCGTCTGCATACAGGCGCAGGACTGGTCGGGCCTCAACGTGGCACGCATCCGCTTCCCGCGGGGCGCCAATGCCACGCCTTTGCTCGAGGGGCTGCCGAACGATCTCTGTCAGTGTCCCCACTGGGGCACCGTGCTGAGCGGGTCCATTCACGTGCGTTACGCGGACGGCTCCGAGGAGATCGTCCGCGCGGGCGACGTGTACTACTGGCCGCCGGGGCACACGGTCTGGGTCGACGAGGACTACGAAGCCGTCGAGTTCAGCCCGAGCGAGCCGATGTGCCGGGTGATCGACCACCTCAAGTCCAAGCTGTCTACCTGAAGGAGAACACACATGCCTCTCGTGACCATCGACCTCATCAAGGACGTCTTCACCCCGAAGCAGAAGGAGGCGCTGATCGCCAAGGTCACCGCCGCCATGATCGAGGTGGAGGGGGAAAACATGCGCCCGGTGACCTGGGTGCGCATCCAGGAGTTCGAGCAGGGCGACTGGGCCATCGGCGGAAAGGCGCTGAAAGCGGCGGACGTACAAGCGCTCGCCGCGGGCAAAGCGGCGTAGCGCGCAGCCGGGGCCCGGGCCACCCTCCCAGGGCCGTCGCGCCGCAGGGACGCGGCGCGCGGAGCCTCCAGCAACTGTCTTGCCATTTAGGCATCTGCAACGACCTGTATGCGCCATGGCTGGCCGGTCTTGAC
>Ga0209594_1000816_pt1:5000-10000 | contig 16900 bp, 6 predicted proteins | sample AshMeaCrysSpring_FD_184126 | JGI IMG/M metagenome (GOLD analysis project Ga0209594, IMG submission 184126) | Groundwater microbial communities from Big Spring, Nevada to study Microbial Dark Matter (Phase II) - Ash Meadows Crystal Spring... | ecosystem: Environmental > Aquatic > Deep...
GGAGCTGGAATTACCGCGGCTGCTGGCACCAGACTTGCCCTCCAATTGGTTCTCGTTAAGAGATTTAAATTGTACTCATTCCAATTACAAAACTCCGAAGAGCTCTGTATTGTTATTTATTGTCACTACCTCCCTGTGTCAGGATTGGGTAATTTGCGCGCCTGCTGCCTTCCTTGGATGTGGTAGCCGTTTCTCAGGCTCCCTCTCCGGAATCGAACCCTAATTCTCCGTTACCCGTTAAAACCATGGTAGGCCTCTATCCTACCATCGAAAGTTGATAGGGCAGAAATTTGAATGAACCATCGCCAACATAAAGTTATGCGATTCGAAAAGTTATCATGATTCACCTAAAAACGGGTTGCCCCGATTGGTTTTTTATCTAATAAATACATCCCTTCCAGAAGTCGGGATTTTAAGCATGTATTAGCTCTAGAATTACCACGGTTATCCAAGTAGTAAGGTATTATCAAATAAACTATAACTGATTTAATGAGCCATTCGCAGTTTCACAGTATAAATTGCTTATACGTAGACATGCATGGCTTAATCTTTGAGACAAGCATATGACTACTGGCAGGATCAACCAGGTTTCTATCATTTTACAAACTTGAAGTAGTTACTTTTTTCAATAAATCAATAAAATAGATTTGACTCTATTTCATCTCTTCATATCCAAAAATATCCATTTTCAAGTTTATAATAGAAAAAACGAAGGGGTTTAGAACCAAAAATAATACCATTCTCAATATAAATTGTTAACAGTATTATTCCCAAATCGTTAAGGTTTTCATAATCTTTCATAGGTTAGTTAAATTCATAAACATCGAAATGCTATGAAATTCAACAACTCTATAAAAAATCACTTTTATCCATGACAGTACTACTATTTTCTTTCATAATCAATTAAAACCAGTCTTTATAAAAAAGATACTAGTTTTAGTTAATTACAATCGATGGAAGTTTTAACTGATCACCGAGTTATAAAACACTTAGTTCACAGTATACCTTCCAAGTTTATGGTATTATATTGTTACCTGTTAAGGTATCAATCTACACCAATCAACTGTGCCTTCCAATCAAATTTCATGGTCGGTCTTAATAATACTACACAAGGTAATATTCCATCAATAGAGTTCCTTCATATCCTACTAAAATAGTAAAAATATTCAAGTTCTCTATAGATCGATGTTTAATACCTCTTACCGAATCAATATAGACCCTACATAGGCCAAGTTCATTCGCAGACTATCCCCTTTAAGAGATTATCCTATGAAAGTCACCTAGGTATAATTTTCCCACAAAGGACCTACATAGTTTCTATATTGCCCGAATAAAAGGTATAAGCTCATGAACCAATTTTTATATAGAATTTTGCCATCTTCGGTATATTAATTATATAGTGTTTTCTGGTGTGACCCAGCGTATCCTATATAATTTATATACCTAGTCAAAACTCCGTATAAAAATTTGCCCAACAGCTATGAGACGCGTCAAAACTTCATAGCTTTTTTTTCACTACTCTGTTTTTTCACTCCCCACAAGACTCAAAACTCGCGTTTTTTGCTCTTCCACCGTTGGAGTAAACTGTTTTTCAACGCAAATATGATACATTCACCCCCTTAAGGGCTACCCACCCCTTTTTTATAGACTTTTCACACATTCCTATATTTTTTTCACCACATTATATAGACCTCTATATAATTCCCCCTAAAACATCCAACTTTGTTTCAAAGTATCATCCTTCCTAAAGGGGTTCTGGTGTACACATGTTGTACACATATCCTCCAACTCACTATACGCTTATTCTAAACATCAAAATCACTTGAAATATCGATCCTAATTTGTTTGAAACCTTTCAATAGACATATTCATCCCAAGTTGATTTTTTTCGGATTTTGTTTTTTTGATTTTAATCTCTTTATTTGAGTCTCAAAAGCATCTAGTTTTGATGCCTGGCTTGTTGGACGTCTGTAGCGTTTTTTTGTGAATAAATACATCAATTTTATCCCGATTACTTTGTCAAATTACCAATCGCTTCTGCTTGATGTGCTCTATCGATTATATATTGGAACATATTGATACCATGTCTCAGTGTGGAGAAATCATCAAGTAAACGCGCCCCAAGGGGAGAGAGTTTTCTAGTGTGAAAAACGCGAAAATACAAGTCCTTTACTCTTGTCTTTCTTGAGTGATGAAGCAACTATACGTTTCTTTTTCAACATGAATCAAATTGCATTCGATTTGGTTTTGAATAAACTATATCACACATGAATCCCAAGTGTTTACCATCACTCAAACATGAACTCGGTCAATAATGGTCCTATCGAGATGAAATAAATTGCAATCAGTTTGTCTGGATTAGTTGTTTTGATTGAAATCATCAAACGAGTAAAAACTCGTTGTTTCTAGTGACTTGACTGTGAATGTCACACGATCTGTGCGGTGAGCGTGACAAGTAAAAAAAAAGAAAAGAACCCTAAACCTACAACGACTTTGAAACATAATTGCTCAATCAATAATAAAGCTATTCAAGCTTTGAAAACGGTTTTGGGATCTCCATCATGCGTTGTCCATTCTCTGAGTTGCTCTTTTTTTTCAAACCAACTTTACAATCTTTCATGATTCTAGGTTTCAGAAACCTTTGAAACACATTGTAATCCTTTTGATTACTTGTTTCCAACATCCTCAAACAATCTCCATTGTCTGGGATGAAGGGAACATCAACTTTTGCATTGTTGAAACAAGAGATAGTATTCATTGTGTTGATTCAGAATCCATAGAGTTTTTGATTGTAGCTATTGTTCTTGAATGTCCAAAGTGTTTGGAACGTGATTGACGTTTTTCTTCAAACACTTATACAGCCCTTCAAAACAACAGCTACAACCAAACCCCTTCTGGATTCTTGAATAACCAATTGAATTTGAGTTTGTCCTTGTTGGAGGATTGATTTTGATTGATTTTGAAGAAATTCCCTCTTCTAGGGTTACATTTGAATTGCATTTTGACCTGCTAAATCCACCCTCTGACATCAAACCACGAATGGTCAACCTTTAATAGGTTTCATTCTAGATGATACTGAGTGGAATTGAGTGTATGATTAAGGGTGTCACTTGTAGCGTCAAAAACGTCATACAAAACCCATTTACATCATCCCACATCACTCCAAAACAGTCTTTCCATCTATTTAACAATAGTAATCAGTTGTAATATGCTATATCCAATGTTTTTGAACTTGGTTGGTGAATTGGTAATGTCTAAAGTACCAGGATGGTCAAGACAAGTTAACGCGACATTCAGTCATCTTTTGACCTTGTCAAACTTGCCATTTCCAACTCCCGATACCTACATAAACTACTAATGATACTGATTCAGAAAATATGTGGGTTGGAGCGTGAAAGTGATTCTTGATGGAGATAATGGGAAAAGAAAAATAAGCGTGGACGCGTCAAACGCGTCCACCGTCTCACTAGAGACCATTTAGACTTTAGCTGTTGAGACTTTACTTTTTTGAGTAACCATAAAAGGACACATCGCTCGTATCATTTCAAAGTCATTTGACACCTCAAGACCAAGTTCTATGTTTTCCACTCAATCATCATTTAATCGCGTAAAACTAAAGATATCAACCAAAACATGATATAATGAATTTGAATAAAAATAATATAAAAGATACAGCACTCGAAATTCCCGTGTGGTCCCCCACCACAGTACTACCCAAGCCAGCTACAGTTTAACTTCGGAGATCAGACGGGATCCGGTGCTTTCTGCAGTGTATGGCCGTATCTGAAAAGGTTCTTTGTGCTGGCTATTTATACATTTCAAAAGTTGATTGACGTGGCGATATTAATCATGCTGCGATTTGACTGCAATTTGAGCTTATTGATTGCCAATAAGGATTGAGATTGACAAGATTGTGCTTGATTTCACTTCATCTCATTGGATTTGGAATATCATTCATTGTAGACTGTAATTCACTCATTTGTTACTATCTGCTGACGTGTTGTTTTGTCAATTGACGTGAAAAAAGTCAAGAAACGTCAGACAACTCGAATTCATAATCTATTCAATGATTCCTATTGGATTTTGTTGAGTGACATCATCTACTTGTCAAGTCGTGTCGAGATGTCGACGTGGTCAGATGAGATGACACTTTTGAGAAAAAAATCTGATTGGTCCACAACAAAAACCTCTGATTGGCTAGATGAATAGCCCTACATTTAAAAGGGTAACTCACCTTTTTTTTCTTTCTTATTTACTCATCTACTCATCTGCTCATCTACATTCTCAACTGGCAAGTTCGTCAACACCACTCATTCGCACACTCAAAATGACACTCACAAATTTTGATACATTCTCCTCGATGTGTGTCTTGGACGCGTCACTCTTGGCTGGAGGTTGATTTGATACTGTTTTGGACGTGTCACTCTTTGCTGGAGGTTGATTTGATACTATCTTGGACGTGTCACATATTGACTGGAGGTTGATTTGATACTATCTTGGACGTGTCACATTGACTGGAGGTTGATTTGATACTATCTTGGACGTGTCACATTGACTGGAGGTTGATTTGATGTGGTCAATACCAATTTGACAATGTGCCAATATGCTGCATGGATAGCTGCTTTCACAATTGTCAATTGTTGGATGTACTGTAATTTCTGTTTATTGACTCGCTTACATAAGCTACTGGCTTACGTAAGCCAAGTTGAATCTCAATATGTGATTGGATCTATGATTTTGGCTGTGTTGTCAGTCAACAACTTAGTCAATATGTTTAGATTTCATACACAACTCAATTCAGTCAATGTGATTAATGGATGTCAAATGGATTGTAACTTTGCAAAATGTGCGTTGATAGTAATTTGATTGCTACTGATTGTTCCATCCTTTGGATTGATTGAATCAGTACCCTTCAATTTGCCAACAATACAATCATCAGCAATTGTCATCAACAACCATCATTAGCAAACATCATCATCAGCAACTGTCAGGAATGATTA
>Ga0209594_1000816_pt1:15000-16900 | contig 16900 bp, 6 predicted proteins | sample AshMeaCrysSpring_FD_184126 | JGI IMG/M metagenome (GOLD analysis project Ga0209594, IMG submission 184126) | Groundwater microbial communities from Big Spring, Nevada to study Microbial Dark Matter (Phase II) - Ash Meadows Crystal Spring... | ecosystem: Environmental > Aquatic > Deep...
TTGAAATCTATTTCATCAAACTATAATACAAAAAGTATATAGAATTGACAATTCTTTTCATATACAATTATGAAATTATATAGAAAAATGAATACAATAGATTCTCAAACAGGTATACTCTCAAAGAGAGTGCAATATGCGTTCAAAGATTTGATGATTCACGAAATTCTGCAATTCACATTACGTATCGCATTTCGCTGCGTTCTTCATCGTTGCGAGAGCCAAGAGATCCGTTGTCAAAAGTTGTTTTTATCATATTTTCTTTTATGAAAACAATCAAAATTCAGTCTAAAAATATATAGGGTTTAATAAGATTGTTCGAGTCATCATAATGATAAACTCGAAAAAACATATAAACAGTTCACAATGGGTATAAAAAGTGTACATACTATTAATTATTAGGAAATCATCAATAAAGATAACCTCAACCAATAATAATAGAATGACAACTTTTTTATAGGATTTTTTAATGATCCAACCGCAGGTTCACCTACGGTTACCTTGTTACGACTTTTAGTTCCTCTAAATGACCAAGTTTGACCAGCTTCTCGGCAATTAAATGGTGTTGCCACCATAAAATCGCTAATCCGGAGGTCTCACTAAGCCATTCAATCGGTACTAGCGACGGGCGGTGTGTACAAAGGGCAGGGACGTAATCAACGCGAGCTGATGACTCACGCTTACTAGGAATTCCTCGTTCAAGTCCAATAATTGCAAAGGACTATCCCCAGCACGATAAAGTTTCAAAAGATTACCCAGACCTTCCGGCCAAGGTGAATACTCGTTGCCTTTATCAGTGTAGCGCGCGTGCGGCCCAGAACTTCTAAGGGCATCACAGACCTGTTATTGCCTCAAACTTCCATAGACTAAAAGTCTATAGTCCCTCTAAGAAGTTATTATAAACCAGAGTTTATATAACTATTTAGCAGGTTAAGGTCTCGTTCGTTATCGGAATTAACCAGACAAATCACTCCACCAACTAAGAACGGCCATGCACCACCACCCATAGAATCAAGAAAGAGCTCTCAATCTGTCAATCCTTACTATGTCTGGACCTGGTGAGTTTCCCCGTGTTGAGTCAAATTAAGCCGCAGGCTCCACTCCTGGTGGTGCCCTTCCGTCAATTCCTTTAAGTTTCAGCCTTGCGACCATACTCCCCCCGGAACCTAAAAACTTTGATTTCTCATAAGGTGCCGAACGAGTCATAATTGAACATCGTCCGATCCCTAGTCGGCATAGTTTATGGTTAAGACTACGACGGTATCTGATCGTCTTCGATCCCCTAACTTTCGTTCTTGATTAATGAAAACATCCTTGGCAAATGCTTTCGCAGTAGTTAGTCTTTAGACAATCCAAGAATTTCACCTCTGACGTCTAAATACTAATGCCCCCAACTGTTCCTATTAATCATTACTTCGGTCTTAGAAACCAACAAAATAAAACCAAAGTCCTATTTTATTATTCCATGCTAATGTATTCAAGCGTAAGCCTGCTTTAAACACTCTAATTTTTTCAAAGTAAAAGTCCTGGTTCCCTATCGCACTAAATGAATAGCACAATAGTTTGCCAGAAGGAAAGATTCAACTATAGCAGTACAATTCATACGAATAGACCACAAAGTCAAACCTAAAATTCAACTACGAGCTTTTTAACTGCAACAACTTTAATATACGCTATTGGAGCTGGAATTACCGCGGCTGCTGGCACCAGACTTGCCCTCCAATTGGTTCTCGTTAAGAGATTTAAATTGTACTCATTCCAATTACAAAACTCCGAAGAGCTCTGTATTGTTATTTATTGTCACTACCTCCCTGTGTCAGGATTGGGTAATTTGCGCGCCTGCTGCCTTCCTTGGATGTGGTAGCCGTTTCTCAGGCTCCCTCTCCGGAATCGAACCCTA
>Ga0209594_1000817_pt1 | contig 16900 bp, 15 predicted proteins | sample AshMeaCrysSpring_FD_184126 | JGI IMG/M metagenome (GOLD analysis project Ga0209594, IMG submission 184126) | Groundwater microbial communities from Big Spring, Nevada to study Microbial Dark Matter (Phase II) - Ash Meadows Crystal Spring... | ecosystem: Environmental > Aquatic > Deep subsurface...
TTAAGCCCCTTGTCTGGGGGCAAGGGGCTTAAGCCCCTTGTCTGGGGGCAAGGGGCTTAAGCCCCTTGTCTGGGGGCAAGGGGCTTAAGCCCCTTGTCTGGGGGCAAGGGGCTTAAGCCCCTTGTCTGGGGGCAAGGGGCTTAAGCCCCTTGTCTGGGGGCAAGGGGCTTAAGCCCCTTGTCTGGGGGCAAGGGGCTTAAGCCCCTTGTCTGGGGGCAAGGGGCTTAAGCCCCTTGTCTGGGGGCAAGGGGCTTAAGCCCCTTGTCTGGGGGCAAGGGGCTTAAGCCCCTTGTCTTGCTTAATGTTATAAAAGCTTTGCTAGATAAATAACTGACAATAATTGATAATTAACAATTATAAACATTAATCATAAAATCATGGCTTATTACTGGTTTAAAGCATTTCATTTGATTGGCGTTGTAGTTTGGTTTGCTGGGTTATTTTACCTAGTTCGTCTCTTTGTTTATCATGCTGAAGCATCATTAGAACCTGAACCCGCTCAAACCATTCTGAAAAAGCAATATGAAATCATGGAAAAGCGCCTTTATAATATTATAACTACCCCAGGAATGGTGGTAACAGTAGTAATGGCGATCGGTTTAATTTCTACTGAACCAGATATTTTAAAATCTGGTTGGTTGCACATTAAATTTGCTTTTGTGGGTCTTTTATTAGGGTATCATTTTTACTGTGGACGCATTATGAAGCAGTTAGAAAAAGGTGAATCTAAATGGACTGGTCAACAATTTAGAGCTTTAAATGAAGCGCCCACATTGTTATTAGTTGTTATCGTGATGTTGGCAGTATTTAAAGGCAATATTCCCCTAGATCTTACCACTTGGTTAATTGTTGCTTTAGTAGTTTTAATGGCTGCTTCCATTCAACTTTACGCCAAAAAACGCCGCCAAGATAAGGAAAAGTTGGCTGCATAAAGTGATTAGTCATTAGTCATTGGTCATTAGTCATTAGTTGTAAATTATTAATGGTTAATTATTAGTGGTTAGTTATCATAATTGACATATTATTACCAATGACTAATTACCAATGATTAATGATTAATGACCAATGACCAATGACTAATGACCAATGACCAATGACCAATGACTACAAATATTTAGAAGCTAAATTCATTAAATCTACCATATCAACATCCCCATCTCTATCTGAGTCTAAAAACGCTTTTAAAACAGGGTTTGAACCTAAGCTACCAGTACCAGTTTTAAGAAAGTTTAATACTAAAGGAACTAATTGAGGTAACATTGATTGAATTAAAGCAGAGTTCATTCCTGTTTTACCCCCAATTTCTCCAACCATTTGTTGAACCATTGGGGTAGAAAAAAGCAGATTTACAACTTGATTGTTGGGTTGAATACCAGCAAATTGATTAATAATTTCTTCTACTTGTCCTTCACCTTCCGTCTCACGTTTTTCTTGCAAAGCACTGCGAGTGTAATTACCTACAATAGCCATAGCAGACTGCACCGCTGTAGGCTCAGTTTGAGTAGAACTACTGAGCTGTTGTACGGTGTTAATAATACTAGCTAGTTGATTTGGATTCCCCTCTTGATTAGGATCGGCGATCGCTGCTTGAACAAGATCAAATAAACCCATAATTGTTGATTCCTACCTTTTTATTAAAAATCCCATAAAATTGGAAATTAGTCACCAGTCATCAGGTGACTAACCAATGACTGATGACTAAATAATAATTTATCTATGCCTCTTTCCCGCATAATTACTCTGATAGTTGGTATTAGTCTAGTTCTGGGTATTTTACTCTGGCTAATAAGTTCTATTTTTCAACTTTATAGCGAAATTGCCTGGAATAGCCCATTACTGGCAAATTTGTTTGTTTTCTTGCTCATTGTTCTGCTGTTAGTTATTCTTACTGTCTTTGCTTATTATTTTCATCTGTTATTTTTCAAAAAATCCTCTAAAAAATCCCGTCGTCGTCGAAAAGTTCCTGTAGAGAAAAAAGAAGCAGCCACAGAAAATTTGAAGGCGTTAAAAAAACAAGTATCACAAATTCAGGATGATGTGGCACAAAAAGTTCTCTTGAGTAAATCACGACAAATTGAGGAAAATTTGGCGCGGGGTGAACTAAAGGTGGTAATATTTGGCACTGGTAGTGCTGGTAAAACTTCCCTGGTAAACGCGCTGATAGGGGAAATGGTGGGTAAGGTAAATGCAACTATGGGAACTACTGAGGTGGGAGAGACTTATCGTCTCAAGTTACCAGGTTTACAAAGAGATATTTTAATTACTGATACCCCAGGAATTTTAGAAGCGGGGGTTGCGGGAACAAAAAGAGAACAACTGGCGAGAGAATTAGCTACAGAAGCTGATTTACTGTTGTTTGTGGTAGATAATGACTTACGTCAGTCGGAATATGAACCTTTACAGGGTTTAGCAGCCATTGGCAAGCGTAGTCTTTTAGTATTTAATAAAATTGACCTCTATGCTGATGAGGATTTGGAAGTTATTTTGACACAGTTACGAGAAAGGGTACGGGGAATTATTGTACCTACTGATGTGGTGGCTGTAGCTGCTAACCCCCAACCTGTAGAGTTTTCCCAGGGAGAAATCATTACACCAGAACCTGATATTATTCCTTTAATTAAACGTTTGGCGGCTGTTTTGCGCGCGGAAGGAGAAGATTTGATTGCAGATAATATCTTACTCCAGTCGCAACGTTTGGGCGAGGAAGCACGAAAAATTATTGATGCTCAACGACGAAGAGAAGCTGATAAGATTATTACTCGCTACCAGTGGATTGGGGCTGGTGTAATTGCGGTTACACCTTTACCTGTTGTGGATATGTTGGCTACGGCTGCCGTGAATGCACAAATGGTTGTGGAAATAGGTAGTGTATATGGTTGTGAGTTGAATAGTGAACGGGGCAGAGAGTTGGCTTTCTCTTTGGGGAAAACTTTAGTAAGTTTGGGCGTGGTTAAGGGTGCAGTTGAATTGTTAGCTAAAGTCCTTCAGTTGAATTTAGCGACGTATATAGTAGGGAAAGTAATTCAGGGGGTGACTGCTGCTTATTTAACTCGCATTGCTGGGAAAAGTTTTGTGGAGTATTTTCGCAATGATCAGGATTGGGGAGATGGGGGAATAACGGAAGTTGTGCAACAACAATTTCAGTTGAGTAGAAAAGATGAGTTTGTCAAAGGATTTGTGAAAGATGCCATCGCCCAAGTGGTGCAACCATTAAAAGAGGAATTGGAAATAGGAGAAGAATGGGAAGAAGAAGAAGAAGAAGAAGAGGAATATCAAGCAGATGATGAATGGAGTAAAACTAATTATAATCACCACAATGATGATTGGTAAAATTCAACAATTTTATCATAAGCTTGTTTTTATGCAGGCTGTTTATGCCTGCACTTTTTGTGATTTTAAGCAGCAAAATCAGGTTTTTGATAGCGACTGGAAAGAGAATCAAGAGATTGAAAACCAGAGGCGATCGCTTTTATTTTTTCACTAAAAATTGGATTTAACAAAAAGCCTAAAGGCTGCTTAACTTGATTGAAATATTGCATCCCTTCAGTTGCTTGTAAATCCCACTCCTGATAATGTTGCCAAAAATCATGAGTTGTGATGATCCGAGGAGTAAATTCATTTTCTGGCAAACATTCAAAATCGCAATCAGAGCAATAACTGCGATAGTCTTCAGTTAATTCTTCCCCTGGATAAATATCCCGAAAAGCGATACTAAAATCATAGGCAGTACCCACACAATTGGCATTAAAACTATGATTAACAAACCTGCCCAAGTCCCAACATAAAACATACTTTCCCTCGTGGTCTTTGTAGCTATATTTAGAGACTTGAGCCCAACGCAATGGATCGAGTTTTTTAACAAAAGACTCATCCATTTTTTGATCCAAATCATCCAATACCCAGGTCATAGTTCCCGCAGGAATAAATCCCGTAGCAAAGACACCGAATCCAATTGATTCGTTGATATATTTCAATTCAGTGTCAGGATGAATCATAAAACTTACAAATTCCTTTGAATGTAAAAAGATTTATACATTATCTCAAAGAAACAATTAAAAGTCAAGGAGTAAGGAGTAAAGTTTTATTGCAGACATTTTAAGAGTCAAAGTATCAGCAATAATTATCTGTTTATTTATTGACAAATTGAGCATAAAATCAAAGATGTAGAAATACCTAAAACCATGACTTTAGCACCTTGGCGGGAACCTTTAGCCCGTGCACTTCATCGTAACCGCTCTAACCCAGTTTCTCGTTACTATGAACTACGCAAGTCCGCCTGACGGCTGAGACTTGCGTATAAGAGCGCTTCATCACTCCTAGTTGCTTCATGCTTCCGCAGTCAGTAGAGCTAGGCAGCTCTGCGCTTAAAGAGGTTCGTTCCAAACCCCTGACGTAATCCTCTATGACCATTGCAGCGGCAGTGTCTCTATCACAAGTAAAACCACATTTCTCGCATTTATGAATTCGTTCTGAGAGTGTTTTTTTCTTCTGAAAATAACACTTAGGACAAGTCTGAGATGGCTTTACTTTCCTAGTAGGAATTTCTATATAAAATCCACCAGCTTCAGTAACTTTATACTTGATCATCGCTTTTAATTCTCCTATTCCTACGTCTAGAATAGAGCGATTTAGACCAGTTTTTTGTCTCTTCCTTTTACTACCTTTTTTTGCCTTTTTGGTCATCCCTTTAAGGTTTAATTCTTCAGTACCGATGAGGCTATTACGGCTTACAATCTCTACCGATACTTGATGTTGCCAATTATGTCTTTGGCGAGCAACTTTACTGTTAATCTTTCCTATTTTTTTAGCAGCTTTTCGCCATCTACTTGATGCTTTTACTCCTCGTCTTGGATTTCTTTTTCTCCTGGCTTTCTTAGCTTCAGTTTTAATTTTTTCTTGTGCTTGTTTTAAAAATCTAGGGTTATGGACAAAATCCCCTTTACTATCGGCAATAGCTGCATTAACTCCAAAATCGAGTCCAATAACGACCGTATCTGTTTGATATCTTTTAGGTGTACAATCAACAGTTATTGAGGCATACCAGCTACCATTCTTGAACATTATGGTACAAGTTTTTGGGTCTCCCCAATCCCTAGCTTGTCCTCGCATTTTAATGACACCTAAATTGGATATCTTTAACCTTCCATTTTTGCCATTAGTCAAGGCTTTCCAACCTGCTTTGCAAGGATAAGTCCAACCTTTATAATGCCTAGATGACTTAAATTTTGGATAACCACTTTTAATCTTAAAAAATCTATTAAAAGCAAAATCAACACGCTTTACAGTTGCTTGTAAGGAATGACTGCCTAATTCTTTGTACTCAAACCACTGCTCTTTGAACTCTGGTAAAGCATTTTGTTGATCAAAATAAGTTATATTTTTGCCATTCCGTTTCCACTCGTTTTTGCGATGGGCTAAACACGCGTTATACAAATCCTTGTGCAGCCTTCGCCAATAGTGCATCTTATCGGCTTGTGCTTTAGTTGGATATAGTTTATATGTAACTCGCTTTGTAGCCATTTTTCTCTTTGAGTCAACTGATATAATCAGCATAACAGTTAAAGTGGGGTTTGTCAAGATGAAACCAAGAAAAGGTTCACATAGTATTTTTTCTGTTAGGCTGCACTTTGTCTTTGTAACTCATTATCGCAAGAAAGTCCTCACGGAAAAAATGCTTTTGGAATTAAAAAAAATGATTAATCAAGTGGCTACCAGCATGGATTGTGAGTTAATGGAATTTAATGGAGAGCCAGACCACGTACATATTTTAATTGATTTCCATCCGAAAAATTCTATATCAGCCGTAGCAGGTTGCTTGAAAAGTGCTACGGCAAGAATGTTGAAAAAGAAATTTGGGGAGGAAATTGAAAAAGTCTATTGGGGACAAAAATCCTTTTGGTCAGGCTCTTATTATGTCGCCAGCAGTGGAGGTGCCCCAATAGATAAGCTAAAAGAATACATAAAGAATCAAGAGGGTGGATTGCCCTAGCCTGAAATCGCTATCCTTCCCCTATCCGCCTGCGGCCCATATTGGGGACTGTCGCTTTTTCGTTCAACTGGCTACAGTTACTCCAGAAAGACTCCCCACCAACCGTACAGTAGTTTTTCGGGGATTTTTCCCCAACACCAACCAACTGCAAATTATAACCGACTCTCGCAGTGAAAAAATTAGCCACATTGAGACTCAACCCTGGGGTGAAATTTGCTGGTACTTTATCAAAACTCGCGAACAATTTCGCCTTGCTGGTAAGTTAACTTTAATTACTACAGACAGCGATGATGAAACTTGCCAAAAAGAACGAATAACTACATGGCAAAACCTGTCTGACTCTGCTCGGTTACAGTTTGCTTGGCCACACCCAGGAAAACCACGAGAACAAAATCAAGCTGCTTTTTCTGCTGAAGTTTCAGCTAATATTCCTTTACCTAACTTTTGTCTTCTGTTACTCGATCCAGAAAAAGTAGATCACCTTGAGTTACGCGGCGCTCCACAAAACCGTTACTTATACACCCGCAAAGACTCTCAAACCTGGTTAACTCAAGAGGTAAATCCATAACACACCATTACAAAAAAGTCAGCTTTTATGTAGCCGCAATTTCAATCGCTAGGCTTTATTATTTCCCTGATTATTTTTAACCAAATCTTAACTTAAACCCCCAATTTTTCTTAACCAAACCTTAACCCAAAAATCAAAAAAGTATGTATAGAATGACAATTAAGCAAAAAAACTTAATAACAAAAAAAAATGGCAGAAAATCAGCAAAACTCATCATTAACCGATGAGAATTTTGTCCTACAAATTCTTCATGCTTCTGACCAAGAAGCAGGTATCCCTGCACTGCAAGATGCGATCGCTCTTTCTGCAGTAATGAATGCCAGAGAAACCAAATATGAAAATACCATCAAATTGAGTTCAGGGGATTTATTTATTGCAGGACCATTTTTCAATGCAAGTCAAGATATTTATGACAGTGTATCTGAAGGAGAATCAGCAGGTAAAGCAGGTATTGCTGATATTTGAATTCAAAATGAATTAGGCTGGAATGCAGCAGCAGTAGGCAACCATGAATTTGATGCAGGACCTGGTACTTTTAACGATTTACTAGCAGCAAATCCTGATATTGTTAATGGAGAAAAAGGCGGTAAAGGGATTGGAGAAGGGGGTTATCCTGGTGCTGTATTCCCTTATTTGGCAACAAATTTAGACTATACCCAAGAACCAAATCTTCAATCTTTAGTAGTAGCAAATGCTCAAGCACCTCAACCAAATAGTTTAGCAGGTAGCGTCATAATAGATGTTAACGGAGAACAGGTAGGAGTTGTTGGTGCAGTAGTGCCTTATTTGCCACAAATAGCAAATATTGGTGGCATTCAAATGCTCACTGATAATAGTGCCTCAACCACTGAAACATACGCTCAAACTTTAGCAGAAAATATCCAACCAGTGGTAGATGAATTGGTGAATCAAGGGGTAAAAAAAATTATCCTAATGACTCACCTTCAACAGTTTGAAATTGAACAAGCCTTAGCACCTTTACTGAGTGATGTTGATGTATTAATGGGTGGTGGTTCTCACCGTGTAATGGCTAATGATGATGATATTTTACGGCAAGATGAAACCCAAACCCCACCCCAACTTTTACAACCCTATCCCCAAGAGTTCCAAGATGCAGATGGCAACCCTATCTATTTAATAAATACTAATTCAAATTACCGCTATTTAAGTGAGTTGGTACTTGAATTTGATTCAGAGGGAAAGGTAATTAGTATCTTAGATGATAGTGGCACTTATGCAACAGATATTGCAGGGGTTGATCGTCTTTATGAAGAAGAAATTACTAACTTTGAACAAGTAAAAGCAAAAGCAGATCCTGAGTTAGTAGAAATAGTTGAGGGAGTTGGGAATTTTATCAATACCCTGGATAGTGAAATTTACGGCAATACTCAAGTGTATTTGAATGGTTTACGCGGTTCAGTACGCACCGAAGAAACCAACCTGGGTAACTTCACCGCTGATGCTAACCTCTGGTATGCTGAACAATACGGTTTTGATGTGGATATTTCTGTTAAAAATGGCGGCGGTATTCGCGATCAAATTGGCGTTTCTTTTGTCCCAGGTGGGGGAGATGAATTAGTACAATTACCCCCTCAAGCTAACCCAGAAGTTGGTAAAGAAGAAGGCGATATTTCTCGTTTAGATATTGCAAATTCTCTGCGCTTTGATAACAGTATTTCAATAGTAGAAATTTCCGCTGCAGGAATAAAAGATTTAGCAGAGCATTTTGTGGCACAATGGGCACCTGGAGTAACTGCAGGACAGTTTGGACAAATTGGTAGTTTTGTCTTTAGTTATGACCCAGATAATACCCCCATTGAATTTGAACGGGATGCAAATAGTCAAGCCATTGGTGTAGCAATACCAGGCGATGCCCGTAGGGCATGCGCTTACGCGCATCGCATTCAAAACCTAGCCATTTTGCGAGATGATGGAACACAAGAAATAATTGTCAAAAATGGCGAGTTAGAGGTTGATACAGAGCAAACCTATACAATGGCAATTTTGAGTTTCCTTGCAGATGGTGGTGATGGTTATCCCGTTTTCCACTTTCAAAACCCCATTGCACTTGGTGAGTTAGATGCTTCAAATATTCCTGATAATGCACCAGATTTACAACAAGGTGGAGAGCAAGATGCTTTGGCTGAATATTTAGCAGCATTTTATCCTGATGCAGCGCAAGCTTATGTAGAAGCAGATACTCCCATAGAAGAAGATGAGCGCATTCAAAACCTCAACTTTAGGGAAGATACTGTTATTAATGAGGACGAAACATCATACCCTCAAGTTGTTTTTGGTACCGTAGAAGATGATATTTTTGATGCAGCTTTCCCTGATGAAAAACAATTTATTGGTGCTGCGCAAACTCTGATAACAGGTAGCGGAAATGATTTAGTTGATGTCTCTCAAACAGGGGAAGGAAACCGCATTTATACTGGTAGTGATAATGATGTGATTTTGGCAGGTAATGCTAACCGTATTCTTGCAGGAATAGGTGATGATATTATCTTTGCAGGTTTCGGTATGGGTAATAATGTAATTACTGGTGAACAAGGCGCAGATCAATTCTGGTTAATACTTGATACTGGTGCATTACCAGAAATGGCAAATATTATCACTGATTTTGATATTGAAAATGATGTGATTGGTTTGGCTAATACTGGTTTAACTTTTGCAGATTTGGGTAATAGTTGGAATTATACTCAAATAGATGGAGATGTGTTAATAACAGCTTTTGGTCAAGAAATTGGCTTATTATTGAATACTCAAGCTGATGCTTTAACTGAAGCTAATTTTGCACTTTTTTAAACAGAATCTAAAAAGCAAATCATAATCATATACCAACGGGTTGAAACCCGTTGCTACATAGACGAAACCCGCCTACGCGGGTTAGTTTGTTGGTGTGTATAAATTTAATTATTGGTTAGTTACAAAACAAATTGTTGATGTCACCAATAAATTTAGATTTTTAATACAAAACAGCCCTGCTGCTTAGTAAGGAAGGGAGTAAGTCAAAAAACAAGGATTTTCCCCCCCCGAACTTGCGCTCTTGGTAGGCAGGGCTGTTTCATTTTACGTTTATAATTGCATTTTCTACATTAACAAAAGTTTTCTGTAACTAACCAATAATTAATTTTACACACGCTGACCAACTAACCCGCGTAGGCGGGTTTCGTCTCTATAGCAACGGGTTTCAACCCGTTGGTATATGGTTATGATTTACAAATTTTTGATTAATTGACAGTAATTAAACCCTAAAAACCTTTGTACAAGGCTTTTAACAATTATCAAATTTTTTTTATGAAACAGCCCTGCTTGGTAGGGAGGTTAACACCAATGAGTGCAAAAGATCTAATGACATAAGACCAATGACTAATTAGTCAGACCTATTTCTGTACCCTCAAAAAACTCTTGAATTTCCTTATCTCTAATGAGGCAACTTTCATTATATTTATTAGTAGAAAAAGTTGCACCAACCAGATGTTTTTCTTGGCGTAACTCTTCCATTTGTTGTTCTAAAGACTCAATGCGATCGAGCAAAACACGAATTGCAGCCGCTTCAGAGTCAGGTAAATTACCATGTTCAAGAGGGTTAACCCTTACACCAGAGCGATAGACAATGCGACCTGGAATACCCACCACAGTACAATCAGAGGGAACATCGCGCAACACTACCGATCCAGCCCCAATACGCACATTATTGCCAATTTGAATATTACCTAAAACTTTTGCTCCTGCCCCAACCACCACATTTTCTCCCAGAGTAGGGTGACGTTTACCACCCTCTTTTCCTGTCCCGCCCAAAGTAACACCTTGATAAATCAGGCAGTAGTCGCCAACAATAGCCGTTTCCCCAATTACAACCCCCATACCATGATCTATACATACACCCTTCCCAATTTGCGCTCCTGGGTGAATTTCAATACCCGTCAAAAAACGAGCAATATGGGAAATTAATCTAGGTACAAAAGGAAGACCTATTTGATACAGCCAGTGAGCGAAGCGATGAAACAAGAGTACTTGCAGACCAGGATAGCAGAAGATCACCTCTAACCAGTTGCGGGCTGCGGGGTCACGCTCAAAGATAATGCGAAAATCGGCAATAATTGAAGATAGCACGAGTAGTTTCTCTATTCTGTAAATTCTGTCACTAATTATTTTAAATGATTTTGGGGTCAAACTTACCCAAGATAACCGAACTCTTGCTGGATGTTTGGTTATTTTAAATATTGAGGCAGTTATTTCCTCCCTTAGAAAGTTGAGAAACCAAAACTTTTTAGATAATTTTACCCAAAAAATTAATCAAGGATTGATGAAATGGTTACAACAAATCAAGTTATCCAACAACCAACTTTAGAAGAGTTTTTAGCACTTCCTGAAACTAAACCAGCTAGGGAATATTTTAAAGGAGAAATTTATCAAAAACCCCTGCCTCAAGGAGAACATAGCACCATACAAATTCGTTTAGGACAAGCTATTAACGAAGTTGTTTTACCCCCAAAAATTGCTCATACATTTTCAGGAATACGCTGCACTTTTTGCGGACGTTCCCTTGTGCCAGATTTAGCTATTTTTGAGTGGAGTCGCATTCCCAAAACCGAAAAAGGAAGAATTGCAAATCGTTTTACCATCCATCCTGATTGGATAATTGAAATACTTTCCCCCGAACAATCAGCAAATAAAGTAATGAAAAAAATCATTTTTTGTCTTAATCAAGGAACAAAATTAGGCTGGTTAATTGACCCAGAAGATGAGTCAGTTATGATTTTTTTACCTAATCAATTACCTGAAATTAAATCAACAGGTGAGGTATTAACAGGATTAGCAATAATGGAAAATTGGCAATTATCAGTAGCAGAAATATTTAGTTGGTTAAAGGTTTAAACAAGTGTTTTTTTTAGTTGTAGCGGGGGATTAAAATCCCTCGCCATCATGTTATTATTTAAAGAGAATTAACTTTAAGAAAAGTCAAAGCAAACAAGGTAAAACTACTTAAATTAGCCACTGCAAACATAAAAGAGCGCCCCAAAGCAAGATCAGTAAGATAAAAAATTGGGTACAAAGTACGAGCAATTAAATAAGCAATTACTGCATATATTGCTATATTAGAATCTACCCCAACCACATAAGCAGATAAAGCCGCTGGTGTGTAAATAATAACAGACTCAAAAGCATTTTGATGCGCCCAAGTAGCTCGTTGAGCATAAGGAGGTAACTTGTCAAACATTTTGCGCGGGGCTTTCATATCGTATCCCACTTGTAAACGTGCTCCAGCTACCACCAAAAATGGTAAATAAATCAGCACAACTGCAACTGCAAGTGAATAAAGTAAAATAGCCCCAGTAGAGGTATTCATAAGTAAAAATTAATTACACAAATTAATCAGTTATTTTTATTTTACAGCATTATTACCTCATACCATTTTTCTAAAGTTGTAATAGAGATACTCCTCTGAAGACAAGGGGCTTTAGCCCCTTGCGACTTCTCTTGGGGCTAAAGCCCCTCGGAGTGAAACCGTAAAAAACCCCCAACCCCCCCCTTATTAAGAGGGGAAATGACCGAAAAAATAAGCATTTTCCCCCCCCTTCCCTGCGCTCTTGCTGGGGAGGTTAACACTACTTTCGCTCCGAAGGTCTATTTCTTGAGAAAAATGGTATCAATCATTTAAACTAAATTTAAGCTAATAAATGTTATAATAACTAAAAATAATGAGTAAAATATTAAAATTGATGGATTGATTTTGCGGTATTAGTAAAAGTTGTTAGAAAACTCTAAAATATAAATAGGTAATAAGTAATAGGAGGATAACTTTCAAACTTTTTATTGCTCACAAATAATGAGACTTCTCTTCTTGCGAAGCAGAAATTAAAATCAATATATTCTGGAAAATTTACCCTATTACCTATTACTTAATAATCATTTATATCTAACCCCACCAGTAATATAATTCATTGTGGACTGATGCTTAGGTTTTTGAAAAATAATTTCAGTGCGGTCATATTCAACTAAATAAGCTATCTTTGCTCCGTTTTCATTGGTTTTCAAGTCAAAGTAAGCAATATAATCGGAAATGCGAGCAGCTTGTTTTAAGTCGTGAGTAACAACCACAATAGTGTAATTTTCTTTTAACTCATAGAGCAAATTTTCAATATGTAAAGTAGAAATGGGATCGAGAGCGGAACAAGGTTCATCCATTAAAATTATCTCAGGACTGAGGGCGATCGCCCTTGCAATACATAACCTTTGCTGTTGTCCTCCTGAAAGACTCAAAGCATTTTTCCTTAAATTGTGCTTCACTTCATCCCATAAACCTACCTGCATTAAGGAATATTCCACCACTTCATCTAAATCTCCCTGATAACCATTTACTCGCAGTCCCACTGCAATATTTTCATAGATAGATTTAGGAAAGGGATTCGGTCTTTGAAATACCATTCCTATACGTCGACGCACTTCCACAGGATTGAGACTTTTGTCGTAGACATCTTGACCGGAAAGTAAGATTTTCCCTTTTACTTGAGCACCTTTCACCAGATCGTTTAAACGGTTAAAAGAGCGTAATAAAGTACTCTTCCCACATCCTGACCTACCAATGATACCTGTAATTTGATTGCGGTAAATAGCTAAATTTAACCCTTCTAATACAGGAATACCATCATAAAAAACCGACAAATTTTCAGTGCGGAGAATAACATTATCTTCCATTACTTATCACCGATTTTTGAAGTAATTCTTCTAACTGGGCGATCGCCTCTTGAGTTTGTCGTGAACTCTCCACCAGCGATCGCGCTACTTCTTGACTTATATGAGCTGCATCTCTCAGTTCTTGAATTTTATTTTTAAACCCACTAGCTATTTTATTCACTTGAGTATTTGCTGTTTTAGTTTTATCATTTAAAGTTTTTATTTCTGATGTTATTAAATCTAATCCCTCACCTTCTTGAGCCTTCCCACTTTGAAAGTGACAAGCCAGAAAAGAGGCTTTTAATGATAAAAACTCCATCTTTTTACTAATTTGATCAATGGACTGAGTTGCCTTATCTACCGCCTTTAGTTCTTCCCTAAAAGTTTCGCCTATTCCCATTATTTCCTCTGTACTCTTGCAGATAGCATTTACCCCTTTTAGCATCTCTTCAAATGTCTTCTTTCCTTCTTCAGAAAGCAAATGACCAATTTTGGCAAAACGCTGATTTAATTCACTTATTTGTTGTTTTTGTAAAAAGAGGGTTTGAGTTTGTTCTGAGAGTTGCTCTTTTTGTTGTTCAAGTATTTGGTTGCGTTGCGACAGTTCAAACTGTTTTAATTCTAATTCACTTGCGTATTCTTGAACTTTTTCTTGTTCTATTTTCAAGCTTTCTGCATATTGTCGCGTATTTTCCTCCTGTTTGCGGATGATAGCATTTATCTGAGAAAATATCTCAGACTGAGCGAGAATTAGTAAATGTAGGTCTAATATTCCTTCTCCTTTTTCTGACACCACTACTATTGGTTCGTAAAGCAACTCTGGTGGTCGATTGAGCGCCTGAATTACCGCCTGCTCAATATTACAGTTGCTCGGTATTTTCAATGCTTGATATTCCAAAACATTTACAAGTACCCGAATTGGACGCTTAAGATAGATATCTCTGCTGTATTCCTGACTTATTTGTTCAAAAAACTTCCGCCGTGAAATCACTCCCATCACAGCCGATTTTTCAGTTACAAAGACTCCTGGTAATTCTGGATGGTCGAGAAATTCATTTTCTACAACCTGAGTCAAGGTACTAGCTTCTACTCTAAAGTTATGGCAAGGTAGATCGACTAAAGTTGAATTGATTGTCAGAGACAGAAAGTTAGGTGAAAACACTTGATTTATTTAAATGGATTTTCCCAATATTTTATTATAAAAAATTAAAATTAAGATTTGGTTAATAACAGCTCTAGGTTATCTTGTTTAGATCAAGGAAAAATTTAACTTATTCTTAACCTACTGATGGTAGATTTAGTGCAAAAAGTAATTTATTGAGCTCAAGTGAAATTTCAACAACGCAATCTTCCCCAAATAGAACTAATCCAGTATGGTTTGGGTGTTTTATTTACAGCTTTGGGGTTTATCCCAATTTTGCTCACCTTCTCTATCCTCGGAGTCTTCGTTGTTGAGACTATACTCTTTTTTCAAGAGGTTTCTCCCATCAACTTTTTCACCGATACCAAATGGACACCAGCATTTGAGGGAGGTCAAGAGTTTGGCATTCTTTTACCTATTTCTTCTACTTTATTGGTCACTACCATTGCCCTCCTCTTTTCCATTCCCATTGGCTTAATGGCAGCCATTTACCTTTCAGAATATGCTCCCCCAACCATGAGGCGTTTCTTAAAACCTACCCTAGAAGCTTTAGGGGGGATACCTACTGTGGTTTATGGTTACTTTGCCTTTTTGTTTCTCACTCCCTTACTCAAAGCAACCATATTGCCCCAGATTTCTACTTTTAATGGTTTGAGTGCAGGGATAGTCGTGGGCATTTTAATTACCCCAACTATCTCTTCTCTGAGTGAAGATGCCTTGGCTACCATTCCCCAAAAATTGCGAGAGGGAGGTTATGCTCTTGGTTTCACCAAAAGTGAGGTGATTCTTAAAATTGTAATCCCTGCTGCAATGCCTGGGATTATCTCCGCCTTTACTTTGGCAGCTTCTAGAGCTCTCGGAGAAACTATGATTGTGGCGATCGCCGCTGGGCAAAAACCCACTCTCACTTTAAATCCCCTTGTACCCATCGAAACTATGACCGCTTTTATCATTCAGGTTAGTTTGGGTACAGTTACCCCAGGTTCACTTGTATTTAGAACTATTTTTACTGTTGGTTTTGTACTATTCTTAATAACTTTTATCTTTAATAGTTTGGGGTATTGGTTGCTATATTTATCCCAAAAACAAAACACTGAGTTTATCAGACCACACATTGAGGATAATCAATTCACCCGAGCACTTTATGCCTCCCCTCTTGCACAACCTGAACCTCAAAATTTAAAGCTACAGCCCTATCGCTTCTGGTGGAATGGTTTATTTGGCTTTTCCACCTTCGCCGCAGCTTTTACAGGGCTTATCTTCCTCTTGATTTTATTCTTTGACCTCAGTCACACTGGTTTACCTCGACTGAGTTGGGATTTTTTAACTAGCTTCGCTTCGAGAAAACCTGAAGCATCTGGCATACTTGCCCCTTTGGTTGGCAGTTTATGGTTATTGATTCTTACAGGAGTGATTGTTTTTCCTTTTGGAGTAGGAGGAGCCATTTATCTAGAAGAATATTGTCCTAAAAATTGGTTTAACCGTCTCTTGGAAGTTAACATTGCTAATCTCGCTGCAGTGCCTTCTATTCTTTATGGTTTATTGGGACTAGAATTATTTGTGCGCATTCTCCACCCAGTCACAGGAGGCAATACTATTCTCGCTGGTGCTCTTACTCTGGCTGTGATGGTTTTGCCTACTTTGATTATCACTTGTAGAACTGCGTTGCGTACTGCAAACCTCGCCCTCCGTCAAGCAGGATACGGAGTGGGTATGACTCATTGGCAAGTTTTGTTTCACCTGGTAATTCCCTCCGCTCTCCCAGGCATTTTTACAGGTACTCTCCTTTCCCTTTCCCAAGTTATTGGCGAAACAGCCGCTCTCATTGGTGTTGGTGCTGTTGCTTTTATTCGCTTTCTTCCTCCCCTCTCTCTCCAAGGTTTGCAAAGTGAATATACCGCTTTACCTGTGCAGATTTTTTACTGGCTTCAAAGTTCTAAGGACGGAGTACAGGCAAATGCCGCAGCCGCAACTATTGTATTGCTTGTGATTATATTATGTCTTAATCTTGCTAGCTTGATAGTAAAAGACTTTTGCGATCGCTTTCTTGGCATTGGCTCAAAATCTTTGTATTATAAGTAAAACGGCAAAATTCCCTCCCAGTTTTGAGACCAAAAACCCCCATTCACCCACTAAAACCCTCGCCTTCGGCGGGTTTGGTCGAAGGTGTAAACCTTTTTCAACCTGTTGTTTTCAGAGGCGATCGCCCCTACCACCAACTAAAACCCTTGCTGTGCGGGTTGGGTCTGTGTAGCAACGGGTTTCAACCTGGGGTGTTGATTTTGGCTCAAATTTAACAACGTAATTTCATACACTTTTTATTTTAAGTAGTGGGCTATGCCCACCACAAATGCTTAGGTGGGCATAGCCCACCCTACAAAGAAAAATTGTCTAGACGACAAATTTATTGTCCCCATTGCCAAAAATATTCTACTGAAATGTTAAATTTTGTCTCAAGGCGACGAACTTTTACTAAAAGATACGAAGAATATATTTATGAAAGAGTAAAAGAGTTAAC
>Ga0209594_1000819_pt1 | contig 16870 bp, 11 predicted proteins | sample AshMeaCrysSpring_FD_184126 | JGI IMG/M metagenome (GOLD analysis project Ga0209594, IMG submission 184126) | Groundwater microbial communities from Big Spring, Nevada to study Microbial Dark Matter (Phase II) - Ash Meadows Crystal Spring... | ecosystem: Environmental > Aquatic > Deep subsurface...
ATTAACTACTCGACCAAGTAAACGGGTTGCTAGAGTAATTAAAGTCTTGCTTCCCTCCTTCATGGCGCGGACAGCAATACCCCTAGTTGTCCCACAATCAATTTCCCGAATAATCACATCCTGGGAAACGTCAACAAGACGCCTAGTTAAATAACCAGAGTCAGCAGTACGTAAAGCCGTATCTACCAAACCCTTTCTTGCGCCATAGGAAGAAATAATATATTCAGTAACAGTCAAACCTTCACGGAAATTAGTCTTAATAGGCAAACCAATAATTTCCCCTTGGGGGTCAGCCATTAGACCGCGCATACCGACTAACTGACGCACCTGGGAAATATTACCCCGTGCCCCAGAAAATGCCATCATGTAAACAGAGTTAAGAGGATTAGTTTTCTTAAAGTAACTAACGACCTCATCTTTTAAAGATTCTGAAGTTCCATTCCAAGTATCAATTACTTTTTGGAAACGTTCTACTTCAGTAATTTCACCGCGCTGATATCTTTCTTCTGTAGCTCTAATTTCTTCCTCTGCGGCTTCTAATAACTCTTTTTTACTAGGAGGAACCATTAAGTCATCAACACTGATGGATACACCAGCCTTAGTCGCATAGCGAAAACCTAAATCTTTTAGTTTATCCGCCATCATAGCGGTTCTAGCGGTTCCATAATGAGTAAAAGACCAGGAAATTAAATTTTTTAATTGACCTTTATCAACTACTCGATTGCGGAAAATCATTTTTTCAGTCATAAGAGTTATGAATTATTAATGATGAATTTTGGGTTGTGAGGTGGGCGATAATTTAAAGGAGGGTTGAAAATCTCCTCTATAAAAGTTGTGCGAACAAACATGAACTACAGCTATAAATCTGGGCTGTAAATTCAAAATTTCCGTGGCAGTATTTTTAATAGACTCACTAGGGCGCAGTTCCATAAGAGTATAGATATATACTGATAACGGTTCAGAATTGAACTTTTGTCATGCTTACTAATGATGTATGTCAAAGATTTTCACTTTGATTGAAAGTAAAGCTGTAACTCGTTGTTGGAATAAAAAATTATCAATTAGGAATTATCAGTTAGGAATTATTAATTATGAATAATGTATAATTTATTATTTATTATTTATAATTCTTCATGATTAATAATTCCTAATTCTTAATAACTCCTCAACCAAGGGCTTCTTGAATAGCTTTGTTGTAAATAACTCTTCCGGGAGTAGTTTTTACATACTGAGAAACTAATTCTCCCTTTGCATCCCTTCTTTCTCGGCGATATTTGTACATTAAAGTCTTACTACCATCACCATGTTCAGTAACTTCTAAAGCTTCATTATCAACCTCTGGGGAGTCCACTTCCCCATCAAATCTCACATATACATAAGCATGTAAATCTACTTGCTTCTGCTCGTAGGCAATAATCGCATCATCAAGGGAAGAAAAATAACGACCAGCACCTAAGGTTGCCTTGGGATTTTCTGCAGTTAAATAATAAGCTCCCAATACCATATCTTGGCTAGGAGTAATAATTGGTCTTCCTGTGGCAGGAGACAATACATTATTGGAAGCCAACATCAATAACCTAGCTTCTGCCTGGGCTTCTAAAGATAAGGGTACATGCACAGCCATTTGGTCTCCATCAAAGTCAGCATTAAATGCTGGACAGACTAATGGATGTAGCTGAATCGCCCGACCTTCTACTAATATTGGTTCAAATGCTTGAATACCTAAACGGTGCAAGGTGGGCGCCCGGTTAAGCATTACAGGGTGTCCATCAATCACTTCTTCAAGTACATCCCATACCTGAGGGTCGTTTCTAGAAATTAACTTTTTAGCGGCTTTAATATTATTAACCATGCCGCTACGTATCAGTCGATTAATAACAAAGGGCTGGAATAACTCAATTGCCATTTCCCTTGGTAAACCACATTGGTGGATATGAAGTTTGGGACCAACTACAATTACACTTCGTCCAGAGTAATCAACCCGCTTACCAAGTAAATTTTGTCGGAAACGTCCCTGCTTACCTTCAATAATGTCTGATAAGGATTTGAGAGGACGGTTGTTGGCACCAACAACTGTTCGTCCGCGACGACCATTATCAATTAAGGCATCTACAGCTTCCTGTAACATCCGCTTTTCATTGCGGACAATAATTTCTGGTGCTAAAATCTCTTGGAGTCTAGCTAAGCGATTATTACGATTAATCACCCTTCTATATAAATCATTTAAATCGCTAGTGGCAAAGCGACCACCATCTAGCTGCACCATTGGTCGTAAATCAGGTGGAATAACGGGTATCACTTCCATTACCATCCACTGGGGAAGGGAACCTGTGGCGATAAAGTTATCAATGACCCGTAATCTTTTGATTAACTTAGCTCGCTTTTGCCCTTTTGCAGTATTAATATCTTCTCGTAAACTTTCAGCTTCACTTTCTAAAGTGATATCAGACAAAAGACGTAGTAAAGCTTCTGCACCAATACCAACTTCTACATCTTCCAGCTTAGAGTCTTCGCTATATATTTGGTCTTCAATTTCTAGCCATTGGTCTTCTGTTAGTAGCTGCTTATAAGTAAGAGTTTCTGCATTACCAGCATTTAAGACCACATAGGAGTTGAAGTAGACTATTTGTTCTACATCCCTTAAGGGCATATCTAATAATATAGATATGTAACTAGGAATACCTTTTAAATACCAAACATGGGCCACTGGAGCTGCTAATTTGATATACCCCATGCGGTGACGGCGAACGCGGCTTTCTGTAACTTCAACTCCACAGCGTTCGCAAACAATACCACGGTGACGGACTCTTTTATATTTACCGCAATGACATTCCCAATCTTTGGCTGGCCCAAAAATGCGTTCGCAGAAAAGACCATCCATTTCTGGCTTTAAGGTACGGTAGTTAATAGTTTCTGGTTTTGTAACTTCACCAACTACCTGACCATTAGGCAAAGTTCGTTCTCCCCATTGACGAATTCTGTCTGGGGAAGCGATACCGATTTTAACATAATCAAACTGGTTATTTTGGGGATTTCTCATAAATCAAACTCCTTATAGGGAACCATGAAAACGCTAAGGAAGCGAAGAAAGTTCGTCCTTAGCGTCAAGGGTGGTTCAATTACTCCTCATCGACGGTATCGTTAGAGAGAGACTCATAGGTTGGTCTGGGTGGGGTCCGACGATTACCTTGGTCTGCCATTAAGTCAACTTCTACATCAAGGGAACTACCATCATTCTGTGTTTCCACCTTATGGACTGCGATATCTAATCCCAATGACTGTAATTCCCTCATTAATACTTTGAAGGATTCCGGTGTTCCAGGACGAGGTATAGCTTTTCCTTTAACAATGGCGTTTAATGCTTCATTTCGCCCTTGCATGTCGTCAGATTTGACTGTTAATAATTCCTGTAATGTATAAGCAGCGCCAAATGCTTCCAATGCCCATACTTCCATTTCCCCAAAACGCTGTCCTCCCTGTTGAGCTTTTCCTCCTAATGGTTGTTGGGTAACTAAGGAATAAGGTCCAGTAGAGCGAGCGTGGATTTTATCATCTACCAAGTGTACCAGCTTCAACATGTAGGCTACACCGATAGTAATAGGACGGTCAAAGGCTTCCCCTGTACGTCCGTCGTAAACCATTATTTTTCCAGGCTCGTTCTCGTTATATATCCATTTTCTACCTGTTTCATCACGGGCTTCTTCCAATTTCCCGTGAACTATTCGACGGGATGATTCTTCCCCATACATTTCATCAAAGGGAGTAATCTTAAAACGTAGCCCCATGTTGTGACCAGCCCAACCTAGGAGACATTCAAATACTTGTCCCACGTTCATCCGGGATGGTACACCTAGGGGGTTAAGTACAATATCTACACAAGAACCATCAGCTAAATAGGGCATATCCTCTAGGGGCAGAATCCGGGAAATAATACCTTTATTTCCGTGACGGCCTGCCATCTTATCGCCGACTTGAATTTTACGCTTTTGTGCTACATAGACCCTCACTACCATATTGGCACCGGGAGGTAACTCATCTCCCTGTTCGCGGGTAAATAATCTTACATCTACTACCCGACCCTTTTCACCATTTGGTACCCGAAGGGAATTATCTCTCACATCGCGAGCTTTCTCACCAAATATCGCCCTTAGTAGTTTTTCTTCGGGAGGTTGGTCTGATTCACCTTTTGGTGTAACTTTTCCTACTAATATATCCCCAGATTCTACCCATGCCCCGATACGAATTATTCCCTGTTCGTCAAGGTTCCGCAAGGCATCTTCACCAACGTTGGGTATTTCTCTGGTAATTTCTTCAGGACCTAGTTTTGTTTGACGAGCTTCTATTTCATACTTCTCAATGTGGATTGAAGTATAAACATCTTCCTGTACTAAGCGTTCGGAGATAAGAATCGCATCTTCGTAGTTGTAGCCTTCCCAGGGCATATAAGCAACTATTATATTTTGCCCTAATGCTAATTCTCCTCCTTCTGTAGAAGAACCATCAGCTAATACTTGACCTGCTACTACTTTTTCCCCAATGCGAACCAGAGGTTTTTGGTTTAGACAGGTATCTTGGTTAGAACGTTGATATTTTGAGAGATAGTATTTTATTTCTTTTTCACCTGCTTTTGGGCGAATGCGAATTTCTGTTGCATCAACATAGACAACATCGCCATCGGTTTTAGAGATAATCACCATCCCGGAGTCTCGCGCGGCTTGGGCTTCTAAACCCGTGCCGACAAGGGGACGCTCTGGTTTTAATAAAGGTACAGCTTGTCGCTGCATGTTAGAACCCATGAGGGCGCGGTTGGCGTCATCATGCTCTAGGAATGGAATCATTGACGTAGCAACAGATACTATTTGTACTGGCGATACTGCTACATAGTCAACTTGTTCAGAAGATGTGGTAGACCACTCTTGGCGATAACGCACGGGAACAATGGGCCCTATGATGTAAGCATTTTCATCAAGTTGGGTATCTCCCGGTGCTACCTGTAGGTCGTCTTCCTCATCTGCTGTCATATAAGTAGCGGGTAGGTCAAAACGAACGCGACCATTTTCTACGCTACGGAAGGGAGTTTCTAGAAAACCATAGGCATTAACTTTTGCATGGGTAGCTAAAGAGCCTATTAAACCAGCGTTAGGACCTTCTGGTGTTTCAATGGGACAAATACGACCATAGTGACTGGGGTGAATATCCCTCACTGCAAAGCCAGCGCGCTCGCGGGTCAGACCCCCAGGACCAAGAGCGCTAAGACGACGTTTGTGGGTTAACTCAGCCAACGGATTTGTTTGATCCATAAACTGAGAAAGTTGGCTGGAACCAAAAAATTCTTTAATCGCTGCCACCAAAGGTTTGGGGTTCACTAAAGATGCAGGAGTTAAAACCTCAGCATCTGATACGGTCATGCGTTCGCGGATAATCCGTTCTAAACGGTTAAGACCAACCCTGACTTGGTTCTGCAATAATTCACCAACACTTCTAACCCGACGATTCCCTAAGTGGTCAATGTCGTCAGTACTACCTATGTCAAATTCTAAATTTATTAAGTAATCGACGGCTGCAAGGATATCTCCGGGAGTTAAAACACGAACTGTATCGGCTACTTGTAAGCGTAATTTCTTATTTAGCTTGTAACGTCCGACACGTCCTAGGTCATAGCGTTTCGCGTCAAAGAAGCGAGAATCAAGTAATTGTTGACCCCCCAAAACAGTAGGTGGTTCTCCTGGACGTAATTTTCTATATAGCTCCATTAGAGCTTCTTCTTCTGAAAATTGTCCTTCTTTTTCAATGGTTTTTTGGAAATATTCTGGGTGGCGTAGGGCATCAAATATTTCGTTATCTGATAGTCCTAGGGCTTTTAATAATACTTGTGCAGATAATTTACGGGTTTTATCAATTCTTACCCACACTAAATCATTGCGGTCTGTTTCAAACTTTAACCAAGCTCCCCTATTGGGAATTAAACTTGCGGAATAAGTCCTACGTCCGTTTTTATCTATTTCTGACTTGTAGTATACCCCTGGCGATCGCACTATTTGGTTAACAATAACCCGCTCTGCACCATTAATAATAAAAGTACCCCGGTCAGTCATTAAAGGCAGGTCGCCAATAAAAACTTCCATCTCTTTTATTTCACCGGTTTCCTTATTTATTAATCGGGTAGGCACGTACATCTGTACAGCATAGGTACTATCCCTACGTTTAGCCTCCTCTACACTGTACTTAGGCTCTTTTAACTTATAGTTTTGACCTAGGAAATGTAGCTCTAACTTACCTGTATAGTCGGTTATTGGACTAAATGATAGCAGCTCTTCTATTAACCCTTCCTCTAAAAACCAGCGAAAACTTGAACGCTGGATTTCGATTAAGTCGGGTAATAAAAAGGCGGGTTCCATTGTTATTTCGTCTGTCATACCTCTACCTTCGCATCCGTTGTTCAAACCAATAGGACTAAATATACCGATATACCGAGGAGTTAACTTGGCTCAACAATTGCATAACGCAATCGTCGCCTAAGCCATCTAATATCCTATATCTCATTGAGTTTAGGATTTTATCGAACGCGATTAAATTTAATTTGCTCACTTCCCCTCCAAAAAAGCTTTACTTACCTACACCGTCGGATTTTTATCCTATATAACTTATTTATTTCTTAATCAAAGTGGCGCTATGGGACTAAAAGAAGGTACTTTTAGTCCGAAAAGTAATTTATTATTTTTGTGTACTCGGTAATGGTAACAAGGTAATTAAACGTAACAATTTTCTATCTAAATTAAATATACAGGGGCAAGAAAAGTGCAAACACTTGACTTAATTTTTTCAACGATGGCCTAAATGGTGGTTGTGATATATCCTATGGGTGGAGATAGGATGGTTTTGATGGATAACAGCGAAAACATAACACATTGATTAGTTTTTTGCCATCATCTTAACCATTATGTCCTATAATATAAATTTTTAAAGGATTTATTATATCATATTTTATCCTGACAAATTATTTTATTTTCTTATAAGGAAATACCAAAGAGCTTACAGGCATTTTGAGTCGTTTGATTGGCTATAGTCTCCACAGTTTCAAGTCGCAGTTTAGCTACCTGCTGTGCAACAAAAGAGACATTTGCTGGTTCATTACGCCTTTCTCCTCGTTTGGGAACAGGGGCAAGGAAAGGGCAATCAGTCTCTATCAATAAGCGATCATATGGAGTGACCACAACAGATTTGTGGATTTGTTTTGCATTTTTAAAAGTAACAGTACCGCTAAAACTTATATAAAAGCCTAAGTCGATAAACCATTGAGTCTCTTCGGGTGTTCCTCCCCAGCAGTGCATTACCCCCCGAAGATTTTCCCCATGATGTTGTTTCCATTCTTTTAAAACATCTCTGAGTTGGGCCGCAGCATCGCGGCAGTGAATAATAACTGGGAGATTTAGTTCTACTGCGATTTTTAATTGTGCCTCAAGAGCTTGGTGTTGTTGTTCAAAGTTATTCGCTTTATAAAAATCTAACCCTGTTTCTCCGATAGCTACCACTTTTGCATCAGAAGCTGCTAACGATAAAATTTCAGATGCTGTATTAGTGTCCCACTTATGGGCGTCTAATGGATGTAAACCCACAGCAAAACTGATTTCTGGAAAACTATGGGCTAGGTTTTGAATGCTAGAAAATTCTGATGGCTCTACACAGGAATGAACCAAATGTACTACACCGGCTTCTTGCCACCGCGATCGCACTGTTGTTAAATCTGATTGAAAAAGCTCAAAGTTTAAATGAACGTGGGTGTCAATTAACTGCATTATAGTCATTTGTGATTAGTTAACAGCCACTAGTCAGTAGTCATTAGTCGTACAAGTAATAAACTCTTGACTATTGACTATTGACTAATGACTATTTTGCCGCAGCAGCTTTTATTTTTTGTGCAAGTCTAGACTTTTTCCTTGCGCCATTATTGGGATGAAGTACACCCCGCTTTACGGCTTTATCAATTTTGCTATAAGCATCCGACAGATTAGTCATCAGCAGTTGCTGTGATTCCTCAGAAGGATTAGTCTTATAGCTATCTACAGAAACTAAGCACTTTTTAACCAGCGTTTTCACGGCTGATTTATAAGACTTATTACGCAGACGATTGCGTTCAGCGATTTTTGCTCGCTTAAGAGCGGACTTTGTATTTGCCACAGTCAGTTCTAGAAAGACTATTTAATATGTACACACACTACTAGACTTACCACTATAACATCCAGAATGCAAATAATGGCTCATCTTTTAGATTTTAGATTTTAGATTTTATACTGATTAGGGCATGTTAGTTTAAAAACCATCAATCTGTTTCTATGAAAAACTTAAATATATCTTAATATATCAATATATAAAGATGAGAATCAGTAAATAAGGTTCTTAAAAACACATGCCTTTTCATCACTTAATGCTGATATCATCTACCAATAAATAGGCTAGAATGAAGTACCACTGTAGATTTTACCACTTCTTTTTAAAAGAAGGCAAACTGCCTTGGGTCGAAATCTAGAAATGGTTAAAGTTCATGAATCACAAGTAAAAACTCGATATTTTGTCTCTGTACGCAATCGAGTTAGTAAATTAGCTTAACTGGGCAAAAAAATATACTCAATAGTTCCCTCTAAGTTTACTTAATGCTGAAAAAAGTGAATAATATTCATTTTTCGCATTATTTCGTAACATAATTTTTGCTTTTATCATTTAAAAGCCTAGCTTATGATTACTTAGAATGAGTAATTTTAGTCCTAGAAAAAATATAGTCCCCGTGCTTTTGTCCGTGGGGAGTTAAAAAAAATCAAGTTAAGCTAGAAACATAGAGTAAGAGTTAACTTAACACCCCTGGGTAAAAGTGAAACTCATTCTCTGGTGGCTATTATCCAAAGTTGGCATTGTCCTTACTCCATGCTGCGAATCATCACTCAGCAGGCAGACGTTAAAGCAGAACTGCAACGAATCTGCGAACGCACTCATGACGAACAAGTGCTTCATAAAGAAGCCACTGTGCGGGAAATCTTGCAAACAGTAAAACGCCAAGGCGATAAAGCTGTATTGCACTACACCGCCGAATTTGACGGACAAAATCTCAAAGCCGGAGAATTACGTGTTACCGCCACGGAAATTGATACGGCTTACCGTCAAGTATCAAAGGAATTACTTGAAGCCATTCGTTTGGCTTCCAGGCAAATCGAAGCCTTTCATCGCCAACGAGTCCCAAAAAGCTGGGTACATTTTGGTGATGATGAAGTAGTTCTTGGTAAACGCTACACAGCCGTAGACCGTGCTGGATTATACGTTCCAGGAGGTAGGGCTTGCTATCCTAGCACGGTATTAATGAATGCCATCCCGGCAAAGGTCGCGGGAGTACCCCGTCGCGTGATGGTAACACCCCCAGGAAAAGATAAAGAAATTAACCCTGCCGTATTAGTTGCCGCGAGAGAGGGTGGTATCGATGAAATTTATCGTATTGGAGGTGCCCAAGCAATTGGTGCTTTAGCCTATGGTACAGAAACTATTCCCAAAGTTGATGTCATAACTGGTCCAGGGAACATTTACGTTACATTAGCCAAAAAAATTGTTTACGGTACCGTCGGAATAGATTCTCTGGCTGGTCCGAGCGAAGTTTTAATTATTGCTGATGAAACAGCGAATCCCTTCCATGTGGCTGCGGACCTATTAGCCCAAGCCGAACATGACCCAATGGCTGCTGCAATACTATTAACAACAGATGCTGCATTAGCAAGCAAAGTACAAATGGCGGTGGAAAGACAACTAGTAGACCACCCTCGGCGAATGCTCACCGAAAAAGCGATCGCCCACTATGGTTTGATAGTAGTCGTAGATTCCCTAGAAGAAGCCGCCGAATTTTCCAATGACTTTGCTCCAGAACATTTAGAACTAGAAGTCAAAGACCCTTGGGCAATAGTGCCCCATATTCGTCATGCAGGGGCAATTTTCTTGGGATATTCCACACCAGAAGCTGTGGGAGACTACCTAGCTGGTCCAAATCATACCTTGCCCACATCTGGGGCCGCCAGATACGCATCTGCTTTAAGTGTGGAAACTTTTCTTAAGCACTCCAGTATTATTCAGTATTCCCCAAAAGCTTTAGAAAAAGTCGCCAGCGCTGTAGATATTCTAGCTACAGCAGAAGGTTTACCTTCCCATGCGGATTCTGTGCGTCGGAGAGTAGAAAAAGAAGAGTAACAAATAATTAGGAGTTATCAAATCTAGTCAAAGATTAAAAACATACTAAATAATCAGGGTGTTATTACGTGTATAAAATCACTGGGACATTCATATTTAGAGTTTTTAGTAAAGTCAAATAAAGCAATACGTTAGAAAATATACATAATTATTTTCTAATACTTAATTGCTAACTCCTAATCTCTGATTTTTTTAATTATTAATTCTTTCCTTAGAGTTTTGCAAAAACTCTACTTCTGGTTACAAACTAAAGGTCTGGGAAGTATAACAGGTATAACAACCGATTTTAATCCCAGGTGTGTCAACCATCTAGAAACTGATTAACCAGGAAATTATGCAAGTGGTCTACTCAGTAGGAGAATCCGTGGTGATTAAAAATGTTTTGGTAGCCTTAGATGCTTCCGAAATCGCCGACAGAATAATTCAGACTCTCAAAGAATTACTACTATCGGCAGATTCTACTGTTGTACTCTGTCATGTTTTCCCACCGCCAGAGTCAGAAATAGAGTTACCTGCAGACAGGCCTCATTTAGAGTCGCCAACTTTTTCCTATCTACAACTAGAAAAACAACTACAACTTTATCAAGACCAATTAGCCTTTAAAAGCCAAGTCGAATTAGTTATCGGCGACCCAGCAGAGGAAATTATCCGTCTTGCTAATATTCACAAAGCCGATTTGATTATTATAGGCAGTCGGGGTTTAACTGGAATGAAAAGAATTGTTCAAGGTTCCGTTAGCAGCCAAGTTGTGGAAGAAGCACCTTGTTCAGTACTAGTTGTGAAAAGCACATAGGTTTAAAATCTAGTATTTCTCAAAAATACCTTTAATATATCTATTTACAGGTAAAAGTTTGACTACATTTTGGCTACTATATTATGATTTTTCTGGCGATAGGTTCTCTTCCTGCAAACAAAGGCAGATGCCATTGCCCTAAAAAATCAGTAGTTAATCTAGTCAAATTTGTTATTGTTTTTTTTCATAACAACTCAATCCTAACTTAGGGATTTAAAAAATCTAAATGTTGTCCCGTTACTTGTCTTAAATCCTCAACTTTCCCTTGCATTTTTAATTTACCATTCTCTAGTAACACAATCCAATCGGCCCTTTCAATAACTCTTGGGCGATGGCTAATTAAAATAGTAGTCTTCCCTTGACGGTAAAATAACAATTTATCCAAAACTTGATTTTCACTTACAGGGTCTAGTCCACCAGTTGATTCATCTAAGATTAAAACCGGGGGTTCATTTACAATAGCCCTAGCAATCGCTAATCTTTGTCGTTGTCCACCAGATAAATTTGCCCCAAACTCCCCTAAAATAGTCTGATACTTTTCTGGCAAATTACTAATAAAATCATCAGCCTCAGCAACTTTACATGCTTTTACAACTTGTTCAAAGGTTATATTAGGCGACCCTAAACGAAAATTTTCTAATATTGACCTGCTCCAAAAATGAGCATCCTGTGGGACTAAAACAACCTGTTGTCGTAAGCAATTCAAAGAAAGGTCATCTGAATTATAAATGTCAAACCTAATATTTCCAGATTGGGGCTGATACAAGCCAGCAATCATTTTTGCCAAACTACTTTTACCACAACCGGATTTGCCAATCAAAGCTATAACTTTGCCTCCAGGTATCATCAAAGAAAAATTTTCAAGTAATTCCATCCTTCCTGGATAGTTAAATATTAAATTATTACAAGTTATATCAGTATTATCAGGTATTGTCACCCAAGCTTTTTCTATATGGGTAACACTTTCTGGAGTATGTTCAATAACTTCCTGAATTCTATTAATTGCAGTTTGAACGCGAGTAAAATCATCGGCAAAATTAATCAGAAAGTCTAGTAATGAAACCACATTAATATTAAGATTAATAAAAGCTAATAATTGTCCTATACTTAATTGCTTATTAATAACAAAGCTACTACCTATCCATAATAGTATAGTGCCACCAATCTCAGACACTAAGCGAGAGAATTGACTATTAAATATTTCAATTTTAACAGTTGTTAATCCCAGATTTGCTAATCGGCTAAATCTACTTTGAAACTCTTCCCAAAACTGAGGATAAGCCGCAGTTGTCTTGAGGGTTAACGCACCTTTAAATGTTTCTACTAATACACCCTGATTCTCTGCTTCTAGAATCATATGGCTGCGAGTTTTTTGTTGCAAAGTAGGTAAAAAGATTATAGTTGAAAAAGTCATCACTATGGAGACTAATAATGCTACTATAGTTAGACTCCAACTATAAAATATCATTAAGCATAAACAAATTAAAGCTACAAATAAACGACTAGGAAAGTTAACAATAGATTGAGAAATTAATCTATTTATTTGTTGAATATCACGAAGTCTACTGATTATTTCTCCACTTCGTCGAGATTCATAATAAGTCAAAGGTAATCTTAATATTTGTTGCCCAAACTCTAAAATTAAATTTAGCTCTAAACGTTTCGCAAAATGAGCAATTAAGATATTTTCTATTAATGTTAAACAACTTCTAATAAAATACATTGAACTAACGCCAATGACTACGCCAGTTAATAATTGTGTATTCCCCTGTACTAATACATCATCTGTTAATATTTGTACTAAAAAAGGAGAAGTTAAAGATAGTAAACCAATTACTAAGGCACAAAGTATAGCCTCTAAAATTATCTTATTGTAAGGTAATACTGCCCGTAATAATTTGCTAAAGTTATTAACTTTATCATTGGGTTGCTCAACAAAACGTTGGGGGTCAGGCTGTAATAATAACATTACTCCATCGCTCCAACCCTCCTTTAATTCATTTTTATTAATTTGGCGAATTCCAACAGCCGGATCGGCAACTACATATTGCCTTCCTTTTTGACCATATAAAACTACCCAATGATAGCCTTTCCAGTGAATAATCGCTGGTAAAGGCATTTCTTTTATGTGTTTTAAAAAATCACTAGAAGCACGACCAGAACGAGTATTAAAACCTAAATTTTCCGTTCCTCGTCGTAAACCAAGAAGAGTAGTTCCTAACTGTCCAGTGCCAATCACTTCTCGAATGCGATTTAATGCTAATGTCCGTCCATAAAATTTAGCCACTGATGCAACACAGGCAGCCCCACAATCTTCTTCACTATATTGACGGATTAGAGGATATTTCAATCTGAACTCCTTAGCTAAAATTAGTTAAAATGTATTTTAGTCAGGACTTACATAACCAGCAGAAAATTTAAGTTTCTAATAAGGTTAACTTAAGACTTAACAGGTCCATTCCTCACAATAAACAAAATTCTAGAACACTTTCTAATATCCCTTTTAGTTAAAGAGTAGATAAATATCTTTTGATTCAGGGTTTAAATAAGGTAATTCTATCACAATGCCAAGTTTAGAAAAATGTTGACGAATAGCTGCCATTTTTACTTCTTTTGAATTATCACCATGTTCCCAGGCATCAATTAATGCATTAGCAATTATTCGACAACGATTCATTCCAAAATCTTCCTGGTTATTGAATTTATAATTTGGCTCTTCTGCTAAACTTAATCCAGGAGCTAATAATTTTGTAAATATAGGTGATTCTTGACTAAAATAAGGTTTATACTGATTATAAATTACTTGTAATTCCTCTTTAATAATCGAATAGTCTAGGGAATTAAATTGTAACACACCTGAATCATAACGCCCGTATTCCTCTGGGTCATTTAGGACTTTAAATTGAAAAGGAACTCCCACTAGGTTTAATCTTTTTGTTAAAGATTCCATTACAAGTAAAGCACCGTGGGATGTAAAATTAAAATAAATATTGACTAATTTATCTTTCGCTAATCCAGCATCTCCAACTGCAATATAGTAACCATATTCAATTAAATTATTTGGCATCATGACATCAACTTTATCACCTAATTTTGCAGATTGTTCCCTAACTCTTAGATGACGATTTCTCTTGAGATGCAAAGTTAATTCATCTTTTTGTACAACTAAAGTTTCAGCATCTTTTTCCTGTAATACCAGCCACCCGTTGTCATAATACCCTGTACCATTATTATTCGCACATATTGCGTTATAAAAATCTCTATTTATTCCTCTAAGAGTATTATTTTCTATAATCTCTGTTTTGGTTAAGCTATTATTTTTGAAATTTACATCTAACGAGTTTGATGTAAAACTGCCATTGAAATATACATCATACAAAAAGCTTCTCAGTTGTAAATTAATGTACTGGTTTTGAATTAACTTTGGTAATTGTTTCAGAAAAGAGATTACATCGGGCTGTAAATTATAGGGAGTGTAATCATTGTGAATAATAGAAAAATCTGACAAAATATTAATTTTACAAATATCTTCTAACTGTTTTAATGATTTATTACTGGCAACAAAAGTATTTTTTATCATTTTTTACTCAAATAAGTATTGTGGGTAATGAATGTCAAAATGTTTGATTATTAAAATAATTTATATTTGTCAATATAAATTGTCTGATTTTGGTGATGAATATTATATTCTACATCGTTTATTTTTTCATAAATATTATGATTTAAATATCATGTAGTGAAAATTTGTACAAAATACTCCTAAGCTGATTAAATTAAATATATTTTAAATTTTTTTCACAAAGTTAAGCTAATGCCAAAATATTTTACTCAAATTCTGAAGATTTTTTACCACAGACTATTTGTATAGATTTTTCTGGATAACAAAGTAAAGTGCTTGCAACCTGTAGCATACAAATACTATGATTGTCGAAGGGTTGATGATAATATATATCCGCTTGTATTTTCTCTATTAAACCTACTCCAGTGAACTGCATTGTTTTATTTAAAAAATCTGGATATATTGTAAATATTTCTGGAAAATTTACAATATAAGATTTAATCAAAGCAATAATACTAGATTGAAGTTTTTCTAAAGGAAGCATCGCTAAGCTTAAAGCTGTTTGTATATCTATATCACTACTAATTACAAAGCTACTAAGCCATAAATTTAAATAGTTAGCAATAATGTTGCCTAAATCTAATGCAGGGTCTCCCCATGTAAATAGTTCCCAATCTATAATTTTTATGATACTTTCTTGTTCGTTATCTTGAGAATTAATATCCTGCCATTGATTATGAATTAATATGTTATTAAAATTTAAATCATTGTGAATTAAGCATCGAGGCTCATAATTTTTTTGAAGTTCTTTAATTGCTTTTTGTAAATTAATCGAACGCTGGTAGAGTTTATAGAATTTAATATTGTCTTTTGAAATTTTACTAAAAATTACAGGATAAATTTCTTCTAATTCAGACAAAAAAATAGAGGATGTATCAAAATCAACTTTATTCTGGATAAAAAATTGTTTTGTTTTATCTGAATCAAAAGTAATTCTATGAATTGATGCAATTGCACATCCTAGTTGATAGGCAATATTTGGGCTATATTTTTTTTGTGATTCATAAAAATGCTTGAGGTCACTATATTGATGTAAATACTTTAAAATCATAATTGAGTTTTCGGAATCAAAGTCTAATACTTCTGTAAAAAAATCAATTATATGGCTATCTGGAATAAGATTTTTTAACCACTGATATATTGTCCATTCCTGTAAAAATGTACCACCAGTTTTACCATCACTATGATATCTTTCTTGTTTAACTAATATCTGATTATTATCAGTTAAGGTAATTAGTAAGTTGAAATTTTTTGAACTTTTTTTTTCAAAATTTAGCTCATGATTATTTCCGCAAATACTTTTATCTAGTAAATATTGTTTGATGTTTTGCGAACTTAATATTAGTGGCATAATTAAAACTCTTTGATAATATTAATTTAATTATCATAATTAGGACTTATATTGTTGTTGTAATTGGTCGTCGGTGCGTAACCCTATAAGTCTTATTAATAATTTTAAATTTCTCCCTGAAGTCTGACATCTTACAAAAAATATGTACGAATCTTGTAAGTCTTAACAATCATTAATTCGTAATTATGTTGTTTTAACGTTAATATATTTCTACATTTTTACATAAGTCTCATTACTAATTTCAATTTACTCAAAACATTTAAATTTCTTTCAGATGCACCAAAATAGAAAAAGAATTGGCTTTGTGTAAGACTTGTTAATTATTTGAGGATTGTTAATTTAGAAACCAGGCTTTGTGAAAAACCTGGTTTCTAAATTAACATTACTCAATCGACTGTAATTCATTACTAGATAATTATTAGAGTTATTACCATCGTCATAGTTATAACTCTAATAATTATCTAGTAACATAGCATTTAATAATGCTATTATTTAGGAAATGGATGTAGCTACTATTCCACATTCAATTAAGTTTGTTAAATATTGGTATGTATTTAGTGGCAACCGAAGAAGCAACCACCTTTTCCGCTTCTGCTTCCACGGCCTTTTCCGCTTTTGCTTCCGCGACCTTTTCCGCTTCTACTTCCAAATCCACAGCCTTTATGACCACCACCAGTAATTACAGATTCATCTTCTGCGGTTAATTCTGTCATTAGGTTTTCAGAGAGAGCAAATAGTTCTAAACCTGATGATTTACTAGCCATTGTAGTTTCTCCTTTCATGGACAATAGTCTTTATTTGTTATCACCTTAATACGGCTGTAATTCAGTGATTACTCTTTTACTATAAATAAGTCATTTGATTTTGTATTGCCAATTTGGCATTT
>Ga0209594_1000822_pt1 | contig 16760 bp, 15 predicted proteins | sample AshMeaCrysSpring_FD_184126 | JGI IMG/M metagenome (GOLD analysis project Ga0209594, IMG submission 184126) | Groundwater microbial communities from Big Spring, Nevada to study Microbial Dark Matter (Phase II) - Ash Meadows Crystal Spring... | ecosystem: Environmental > Aquatic > Deep subsurface...
GGCTCGACGTGCAGGCCGGTCTCCTCCTGCACCTCCCGGACGACGCCGTCGGCCAGTCTCTCGCCGAGCTCCAAGGCGCCGCCGGGCAGCTCCCACCGCCGCGGCTCGCGGCGCTGGACGACCAGCACGCGCGCCTGCTCGTCCAGCACCGCCCCGGCAACCCCGACCACGTGCCGGGGGAGGCCGTGCACCTGCGCCTGCTCGAGCGGGTGCGGCTCGCTCACTCGGCGTCGGCGGCGTCGTCGGCCAGGGCGCGGGCGACGGCGTCGTCGGCGGCCTGCGACCGGGCACCGGCCGAGCGGGCCGCCTCGCTCACCGCGTCGCGAACGAACGGGTCGGCGCTCTCGTCGTCGAGCGCCTCGCCGGCAAGCACGCGGTAGAGCTTGCGGCGGGTCTCGGCCAGCACCTCGATGGCGGCGGTGATCTGCCCGGAGTCACCGGTCTGGGCGACCTGCCACAGGGCGGTCGCCGCCTGCCGGGCGGCGTCCACCAGCTCGAGCGTCGACTCGGGGAACCCGCCGACGTCGGCCCACGGCTCGCCGAGCTCGTCGGCGTGCTCCTCGACGTAGCGCCGTCCTGCCGCCGTCAGCTCGAACACCCGCCGCTCGCCCTCGGTGGTGGCGGTGACGAGCCCGTCGGCCGCCAGCTTCTTCAGCACCGGGTACACCGACCCGGGGCTCGGCTGCCAGCGGCCCTCGCTGCGCTCGACGAGCTCGGTGATGATGTCGTAGCCGTGCCGCGGCTGCTCGGCCAGCAGCAGCAGCACCGCGGCGCGGACGTCCCCTCGCGCGGCCCGGCCGCGCGGCGAGCCGAACGGGATGCCCCACGGCCCGAACGGGCCGCCCTTGAACCCGGACGCCCACGGCGGCGGCCCGCCCCAGCCGCGGCCTCGCCCGGAACCCCCGTACGTCATGCCGATCATGTGTCCCAGCACTGCACCGTCTCCTCTCCTGCGCTGGGTCGCCCACCACATCCGCAGTGACGACCTGTCTCGACATGCTCACGATATATCGTCCATGGCGGCTGTCAACAGGTCCGGGCCGTCGCGCACAATGGCGGCGTGTCCGCCCTGCACGACCGGCTCCGGTCCGACCTCACCTTCGCGATGAAGCAGCGGGACGGGGTGCGCACGGCGGCGCTGCGGATGGCGCTGACCGCGCTGAGCGTCGAGCAGGCCTCCGGCAGCGCCGCCCACCAGCTCAGCGACGACGACGTGGTGGCCGTGCTCACCCGGGAGAGCAAGAAGCGCAAGGAGGCCGCCGACGCCTTCGCCTCCGCCGGTCGCGCTGAGAGCGCGCAGCGCGAGCTCGCCGAGCAGGCCGTCCTCGCCGAGTACCTGCCCGCCGCCCTCGGCGCCGCCGAGCTCGACGCGCTGGTCGCGCAGGCCGTCGCCGACGCGGCAGCCGCCGGCGCAACCGGCGCCGCTGCCATGGGCGCGGTGATGAAGCGGCTCCAGCCGCAGGTGCGCGGGCGAGCCGACGGGGCCGAGGTGGCCCGGCGGGTGAAGGAGGCCCTGGCCGCGGAGTGAGCCCCGCGCGGCCTGGGCAGCGGCAGGCCGCGGCGGCCCGGGTACCGGCCGCGTCCCAGGTGTCCTGGCGCGTCCCAGTACATAGTGGTCGCCAAGATCACGCCGACCTGCGGATTCGTGTGCCTCAAGATCGCGCCAGGGCGACTATGTACTCAGACCTGCGCGGCACGCTGGTCGCTCACGGCCGCAGGGCCTGACGAGGGAAGCCCGATTCGCGCAACCCGGCCCCTGGTGGAGTGCGTGACTGCCATCCTTCTGCCCATGACGGCCCTGCGCGCCGCCCTGGTCGAGCCCATGCTGCGGCGCGCCGTCGTGCTGTTCCTCCTCTTCATCGTGACCGAGGAGGCCATCTGGCTGGGCATCCTGCTCTACGCCCACCAGGTCGGCGGAGCCGTCCTCGTCGGCGTGGTCGCCGTCGTCCAGCTGCTCCCGGCCGTCGCCTTCGCACCTCTGGGAGCCACGCTGCTGGACCGCCTGACGGTGCGGGCCCGGCTGCTGTGGTCGTACGGGGTGATCGGGCTGAGCGTGGGCGTCACCGGCGTGCTACTGGTGCTGGACGCGCCGCCGGCGCTGGTCATCGGCTCGGCGATCCTCGCCACGGTGCTCATCACCCTGGGTCGGCCGGCTCACTACGGGGCGCTCCCACAGCTGTCGGAGCTGCCGTCCCACCTCGCCGCGGCGAACTCGGTCAGCGGCTCGATGGAGGCCCTCGGCGTGCTGCTGGGTCCGCTGGCGGTGGCGGTCGCGCTGAGCGTGGGTGACGTCGGCACCCTGTTCGTCGCGCTGGCGGTGCTGATGCTGACGGGTGCGTTGCTGCTCGTCCGTGCGCCCCGGTCGCGGCACGAGGTCGACGTCGACCCGTCCGAGCCGTTCGTGCGCTCGCTGGTGCAAGGCGTCACCGAGATCCGGCGCATCCCCGGCGCGTTCACCCTGCTGCTCCTGGTGGGGCTCACGTTCGTGCTGCAGGGAGCGCTCGACGTGCTCGGTGTGGTGTTCGCCATCGACGTCCTCGAGGCGGGGGATCAGGGGGCGAGCGCGATCGCGGCGTCCAACGGGCTCGGGCTGCTGCTCGGGTCGCTGGCGAGCATCGTGCTCATCGGGGTGGCCCGGCTCTCCCCGGTGTTCGTCGCCGGCTGCGTGGCCGGTGGCCTGCTGCTCGCAGCGGTGGGGCTCACCTCGACGCTGCTGCTCGCCCTGGTGCTCGTGGTGGCCTCGGGCCTGGCTCGGGCCTTCGCGGAGGTTGCCGGGCGCACCCTGCTGCACCGCAACGCCGACGATGCGGTGATGGCCCGCGTGTTCGGGGTGCGCGAGGCGATCCTCACCGCCGGTCTCGCGCTGGGAGCGGCGCTCGCGCCGCTGGCCATCACCTGGGTGGGGGAGCGCGGCGCCTTCGCCGTCATCGGTGCGGTGCTGGCTGTGCCTGCCGTGCTGTGCCTGCCGCTGCTCGTGGCACTCGACCGCAACGGCGTGCTGGCCCGCAATCGCATCCGGCTGCTGCGGGCCCTCGATCTGTTCGCCCCGCTGGCCCCACCCGAGCTCGAGCGCCTCGCGGTCAGCGCCTGCCGCGAGGACGCTGCCGCCGGCGAGGTGCTCATCCGGCAGGGGGACCCCGGCGACTGCTTCTACGCGGTGGAGTCCGGCCAGTACGGGGTCGACGTCGACGGGACCCAGGTCGCCGTGCTCGGCCCCGGCCGCTACTTCGGCGAGATCGCGCTGCTGCGCGACGTCCCGCGCACGGCGACGGTCAGCTGCCTGGAGGCGGGCACGCTGGTGGTGCTCGAGCGCGAGGTGTTCCTCACTGCCCTGACTCAGAGCCGCCCACCGGAGCGGCGGGACGAGCGGCCCCCGGACCGGTAGCGTCCAATCGTGGCCGAATGGGTGTATGCGCCGGTGGTCGGCGGGATGAAGACCGCGTTCGCCGCGCTCGGCCTGAGGTTCGTCGCGCGGGGGTACGAGAACATCCCCCGCGAGGGCGGCGGGGTCATCGCCACCAACCACATCAGCTACTTCGACTTCATCTTCAGCGGCATCCCCGCTGACAGCGTCGGCCGCTACGTGCGCTTCATGGCCAAGGACGTCGTGTTCCGCCACCCGGTAGCCGGCCCGCTCATGCGCGGCATGAAGCACATCCCCGTCGACCGCGAGGCGGGTGCCGGCGCCTACGCGGCCGCCGTCCAGGCGCTGCAGGCGGGCGAGCTCGTCGGCGTCTTCCCCGAGGGAACCACCAGCCGCTCGTACACGATCAAGGGGTTCAAGACGGGGGCCGCACGGATGGCCGCGGAGGCCGGGGTGCCGATCGTGCCGGTGGTCACCTGGGGCGGCCAGCGGATGTACACCAAGGGCCGCAAGCCCGACCTGTGGAAGCGGCGCCGGGTCATCTCCATCACCGTCGGCGAGCCGCTGCACCCCACGGCGGCCGACGACCCGCTGGAGGTCACCGAGCGGCTGCGCACCGTCATGTCCACCCTGCTGGACGAGACGATCCGAGCCCATCCCCAGGGCCCGGACGGCCCGGGCGACACGTGGTGGCTGCCGCCGGCCTACGGGGGCACGGCGCTGACCCGGGATCAGGCCCACGAGATCGAGGAGGCCGAGCGCCGCGCCCGCCTCGAGGCTCGCCGCCGCCGCGACGCGCCGTCCCCACCACCTTCGAAATGATCACGTTAAGTAGGCATGCGTGCACTTTGCACGGCATCGAGACCGTGCAAAGCGCACCGAAGCATGCTTAACGTGATCAGTTCCGCGCGGGCGGGGCAGGTGCGGCGGGACGCGCTCGCGCACCTGCAGGCCCTCGCCGGAGACGCCGGCCTCTGCTCGATCTCGCGGTCGGGACAGGCCTTCCCCTCGGCCAAGTACCACGAGGGTCGCCTCGCCGCTGCCGCCCAGGTGCGCCGCCTGTCCGCCGGGGTCACCCTGGACGCGCTGCGCGCCGAGTGGACGGCTGTGCGCAACGCCGCCGCATCCCGCGGCTCCGACTGGCAGGCCTACGCCTACGGGGGCCTCGACGCCCTCGACGAGATCGAGGCGCCGACTGATCCCGCCGACCTCGCCGACCCCGCCGCCGGCCCGGTGGGCAGTGTGGGTACGCCATGAGCGCGCTGGTCCCGCAGCGGATGGCTGTCGGCGCCGCGGCCATCGGGCTGGGCGTGCTGGTGCTCGTCCGCGACGTGGACGTGCTGCTCACCGGCGGGGCGATGCTGCTGCTGCTCGGCGCCGCCGTGGTCGTCATGGCGGCGCGGCCCCGCGCCCGGGGGTGGGTCATCGCTGCCGGCATCCTCGCCGGCGAGGCCCTGTTCGTGCTGGCCTGGGCGCCGTTCGTGGTGGCCCAGGAGCGCGCTGCCGACGCCGACGCCTCGGTGTGGGGGTGGGCTGCGGTGGCGCTGGCCCTGATCGGTCTCGGTGCGTCGGCATGGCTGCTGGCCGTCCAGCCGCGGGGACGCTTCGCCTTCGACCGCGACCGCATCGGCGGCCTGGCCGGCGTGCTCGTGCTGCTCGCCGGCCTCGGCACGGGATCGCTGGCCGTCGCGGTGGCCGTCGGCGGCGGTCCACCGGGACTGGCGGTCGCGCTGCTGGTCGCCGCCGCGGTGCTGCTGCGTACGTTCCGCCCGGCCGAAGCCGGCCGTCACCTCGCCGACGTCGTCGTGGCGACGGCGCTGCTTGCCTGCCTGGTCTGGTGGGTGTTCGTCGGCACGGTCCTGGGGTCCGGCAGGATCGGCATGCTCGCCGTCGTCGCCGTGGTGTTCCTGGCCTCGCTCACCCGCGCCGGCCACGCCGCCGACGCGGTTGCGCCGCCAGGTCAGCCGAAGCGGCCGGAGATGTAGTCCTCGGTGCGGCTGTCGGCCGGGTTGGAGAACAGCTTCGCCGTGTAGTCGTACTCCACCAGCTCGCCGAAGCGCTGGCCCCGGTCGTCCAGGTTCGCGGTGAAGAAGGCGGTGCGGTCGGAGACGCGGGCCGCCTGCTGCATGTTGTGGGTCACGATGATCACGGTGTACTTCGTCACGAGCTCCTGCATGAGGTCCTCGATGAGCGCCGTGGCGATCGGGTCGAGCGCCGAGCACGGCTCGTCCATGAGGATGATCTCGGGCTCGGTCGCGATCGCGCGGGCGATGCACAGCCGCTGCTGCTGCCCGCCGGAGAGGGCCAAGCCGCTCTTGTCCTTGTACTCGGCCTTGACCTCCTCCCACAGCGCCGCACCCTTGAGGGCCTCGACGACGAGGTCGTCCAGGTCGCTCCTGGAGTACTTGACCCCGCTCACCTTCGGTCCGTAGGCCACGTTCTCGAAGATGGTCTTCGGGAACGGGTTGGGCCGCTGGAACACCATGCCCACCTGCCGGCGAACCTCGACGGGGTCGACGTTCTTCGCGTACAGGTCCTGGCCGTGGTAGGTGACGTGGCCCTCGACCCGGGCGGTCGGGATGAGGTCGTTCATCCGGTTGAAGCACCGCAGCACCGTGGACTTGCCGCAGCCCGACGGCCCGATGAGCGCCGTGATCTGGTTGCGGGCCACGTCCATGGTGACCTTGCGGACGGCCCAGAAGTCGCCGTAGTAGACGTCGAGGTCCTCCGTGCGCACGATCATGTCCATCGGCGCCCGTTCGCGGTCCCCGTGCTCCTCGTGCTCCAGGGTGATGCGCGGGCCCTCGGTCTTGGGCGCGCTCGTCGGCACGCCCACACCGGTGGTGGGGTTGGGGCTGGTCGTCATGTCGTCACCGAGTCCTCGTCGGTCGGGTCAAGGGTCACCACTTGCGGGTGTAGCGGTTGCGGATGAAGATCGCGGTGCTGTTCAGGACGATCAGCAGGATCAGCGAGACGATGATGAGAGCTGCCGACAGGTCCTGGAATGCCTCCTGCGGCCGCTTGGCGGTGTCGAAGATGAGGATCGGCAGCGCGGTGAAGCGGTCGTCGAGGGAGTTGGGGTTGAAGGTGATGAGCCCCACCCCGATCACCACCAGCGGCGCCGCCTCGCCGATGGCGCGGGACACCGCCAGGATCACCCCGGTAGCGATGCCGGGGATGGCGTTGGGCAGCACCATCTTCCACGTGGTCTGCCAGCGGGTGGCACCGAGCCCGAGCGAGCCCTCCCGTAGCGAGGGGGGCACCGCCTTGATGGCCTCCCGGGCGGCGACGATCACCACCGGCAGTACGAGCAGCGACAGGATGAGGCCACCGACGAGCAGGGTGGGCTCGCCGAAGATGACTCGCACGAAGATGCCCAGACCGAGCAGGCCGTAGACGACGCTGGGCACGGCCGCGAGGTTCTGGATGTTGACATCGATGGTCCGGCTGAGCCGTGACCCCTTGGTGGCGTACTCCTCCAGGTAGACCGCCGCTGCGGTGCCCAACGGCACGGTGATCGCGATCACGAGCAGGCCGAGGTAGATCGTGCCGAGGATGGCCGATTGGCCACCGGCCGTCTCCGGGCTGATCTGGCTGAACTGGTTCAGGAACAGGTTGGCATCGAAGCGAGCCGCGCCCTCGATGATGATGTAGGCGAAGAGCACCACCAGGAAGAATGTGGCGAAGACCAGGCAGGCGAGCAGTACCCCGCGGAAGAGCCGCTCCTTGAGCAGGTTCTCGTGCGGCGCGCCGGTGAGTGCTGCCGCCTTGTCGACGCCTCGGGTCGTGGTCAGCGTGCTCACTCGTACTCCTCGCGGTACTTGCGAACCAGGCGGATGCTGATGATGTTGAGGACGAAGGTGATGACGAACAGCAGCATCGCCACCGCGAACAGCGACTCGTACCCGATCGAGCCGGTCGGCTGGTCACCCTGCGCGGCGTCGACGATGAAGCCGGTCATCGTCCAGCCGTCCTGCAACGGGTTGAAGGTGAAGTTCGACCGCTTGCCGGCGGCCAGGGCCACGATCATCGTCTCGCCGACCGCCCGGCTGACGGCCAGCATGAAGGCAGCTGCTATGCCCGAGAACGCGGCGGGTACCACCACGCGGGTGGACACCTGCATCTTGGTGCTGCCCATCCCGTAGGCGCCCTCCCGCAGGTTCTGCGGAACTGCCGTGATCGCGTCCTCCGACAGTGACGCGACGACCGGGATGATCATCACCCCCATGATCAGGCCTGCGCTGAGCATGTTGAAGGTCCCGATCGAGTCGCCGAAGATCGGCTCGAGCACCACGGGGGTGAAGAACGTCAGCGCGAAGTAGCCGTACACGACGGTCGGGATGCCGGCCAGGATCTCCAGCGTCGGCTTGAAGACCGAGCGCACCCGTGAGCCGGCGTACTCGGCCAGGTAGACCGCCGCCCCCAGGCCGAGCGGAATGGCGACGGCCAGGGCGATCCAGGACGTCGTGAACGTCGCCGCAACCAGCGGCAGCACCCCGAACTGGGCCTGACTCGCGGCGAACAGCGGCGTCCAGGTCGTGCCGGTCAAGAACTCCACGAGGGTGATCTCCGGCTCGGCGAAGAACTCGATCGCCGGCTCGAAGATGGCGAAGATGATCGCGACGGTGGTGACGATCGAGGTGAGGGCAGCCGCGAGCAGCGTGCCCTCGATGATGCGCTCGCCGGTTCGAGGACGCGCCGGGCGCAGCGAGGGTGCTGCGCCCGGCGCGGTCTTGGTGATGCTCACGGTGCCCGAGTCTCCCGTATCCCCGCGGGCCTCAGGAGCCGAGCAGCTCGTCGTAGGTGGTCTGCAGCTCGGCCTTCTGGTCCTCCGACAGCGGGACGAACTGCGCGGCCTCGACGATCGCGTCGATGTTCTCGATGTAGAACCGCACGAACGCGGCCACCTGCGGCTTGTCCTCGAGCGAGGCCACCGACGGGTAGATGAACAGCTGGCGGCCGAGCGGGGTGTACGAGCCGTCGATCACCGTGTCGACCGACGGGGCGATGCAGCCCTCGCCGTTGTCGATCTCCACCGCGGTCAGGGTGTCGGCGTTCTCCTCGTAGTAGGAGAAGCCGAAGTAGCCGAGCGCACCCTGGGAGCCCTGCACGCCGGCGACGATCTGGTTGTCGTCCTCCGACGGCTGGAAGTCGGTGCGCGAAGCCCCGCCCTCGCCGTTGATCTCCTCGGTGAAGTAGTCGAAGGTGCCCGAGTCGGTGCCGGGGCCGTACAGGTCGAGCGGCACGTCCGGGAATCCGTCGCGCACCTGCGCCCACGAGGTGACGGAGCCCTCGGACTCGGGTGCCCAGATCTTGTTGAGCTCCTCGACCGTGAGGCAGGTGGCCCAGTCGTTCTCCGGGTTCACCACCACGGTGAGGGCGTCGTTGGCGATGGCGAACTCGTCGAACTCGACGCCGTTCTCCTCGCAGATCGCGGCCTCCTCGTCCTTGATCGGCCGCGAGGCGTCGGAGATGTCGGTCTCGCCGCGGCAGAACTTCTCGAAGCCGCCGCCGGTGCCGGAGACGCCGACCGAGATCTTGACGTCGGGGTTCTCCTGGTTGAACAGCTCGGCCGCGGCCTGCGTCAGCGGGGCCACGGTGCTGGAGCCGTCGATGTTGATGGCACCGGACAGGGCGCCGCCGCCGCCGGCGTCGTCGGTCGAGGTCGCGGTGTCGTCCGAGCCGCCACCGCAGGCGGCCAGGACGAGGGCGAACGACGCCACGCCCACCAAGGGGCTGTAGCGGCGCATCGTCGTGAAGGTCACGGGAGTCGGTCCTCTCGTTCGGTGGGTCGTCGCAGAGCGGTTTGCTCCGGGACTTCGGACGGTAGGAGCCGACGGTGACGCCATCGTCCGATGCACGTGAACGAGCAGTGAATCGTGTCCGGACGACGCGAGACGACTGGGTCACGCCCGGGTCACGGAACGGTGAACGACCACGGGCGGGCTCGCGGCGACCCGGTTAGGGCCCGTGCCGCTCGGCCGCCACCAGCCCCGGGCCCCCGACCGTCAGGCCGTCCACCGAGGTGGCCCAGCGTCGGTGCACGACGACGAACTCGCCGGGGCTGAGCGGGTTGTCCTCGGGCGCCTGCATGCCGAACGGGCTGGGCGGCAGCTCGCCGAGCGCCTCGAAGAGCGCGGGCAGCACCGGTCGGTGCGAGCAGAGCACCGTCGGCCGGGGGTCGGCGAGCAGCTCGGCGATGGCGTCCGACGCCCCCGTTCCGTTGCCGTCGCCGTGGGCCTCCTCGCTCACCCGAGCCTCGATCTCGACATGCAGCCGGGCTGCGGTGGCGTACGGCTGCACGGTGCCGACGCAGCGCAGCGAGTTCGAGGAGACCACGCGCTCGACGCCGTAGCAGGCGAGCAGGATCGCCAGGCGGTCGGCCTGCGCCCGGCCTCGGCTGTCGAGTGGACGCTCGAGGTCGGTGCGCCGCCAGCGCTTGCGGGACAGGGCCTTCGCGTGGCGCAGGATCACCAGCGGGCTGGTCACGACCGGCGGGTCACCCAGCCCCGCGACGGACTGCGCGACGAGCGCGGCGTCGCGCTCCTGGGTCAGCCGCTCGGTCGCCTGCGGGATCGGGACGAACTCCATCACGTCTATCTCGCTGGTGCCCGGCCACGCCGGCGCGGTGTCGTCGGCCCGGGCGATCCAGTAGTGCACCTGCTTGGGCACTCCGGCTACCGGGTAGCGCTGGATGCCGGCCGGAGCCCCGACCTTGATCGCGTGCCCGGTCTCCTCCAGCACCTCGCGCACGGCGCAGGCCAGCAGGTGCTCGCCGGGGTCGGTCTTGCCCTTGGGCAGCGACCAGTCGTCGTACTTGGGCCGGTGGACGATCGCGACCTGCACCGGCCCGGTCGGGCTGTCCGGGCTCGGTCGCCACAGCACCGCACCAGCCGCCTGGACGGTCGGGACGTCTCGCGTACTCATCGGTGTCGACTCGGTCCCCTCGGCGAGCAGGCCGCTCAGCCGCGGAGCCAGCGCCGCCAGCGGCGGCGGGTGACCTCGGCCCAGACCCCGGCGAACTCCTCCCGGGTGGCCCGCGCCGACTCCTGCTCCACTCCCAGCAGCGCCCCGAGCCCGAAGGCGGCTGCCGCCGCCACGCGCTTGGTGTGGGCCAGCTCCACGATCCGGTCGGCGGCGATGGCTGCGTCCTGGTGCTCGCCGAGGATCTCGGTGACCCGCGAGAGCTGCTTGGCGAACGCGGCGGCCTCCTCGCCGAAGACCGGCGCGGCGGCCTCGGCGGCGTAGCGCGCCTTCTTCGCCGAGATGCGCGCCTGGTGCCACTCCGCGTCCGGGGCACCCCCGGGCCTGGTCTGCTCGTCGGCCAGCAGCCGGGTGGTCTCCCGCGCGAGCTTCTTCCACGCCCGCTCGACCAGCGGAGGTACCACGGTCCGGCTGGGTAGCAGGGCCTTGTCGGTCGTCACCGGGTCAGCCGCAGCCTGCACCAGTCGTACGTGCAGGTCGTGGTAGCGCGGGGACTCCAGCATCGCCAGCGCGCGCTCGCGGGCGTCGGCCAGCCGCTGGGTGAGCACCGTCTCGATGTGCACCCGTGCCGCCTCGCGGTCGACGTCCTCGGGCAGCCGATCGAGATGGTCCTCCAGTCGGGCGAGCAGCACCTCGGTGTCGCGGTAGTCGCCGAGCTCGCCGGCGACCCAGGCCAGCTCTTCGCGCAGCTCGTCGGCCCAGGGCTGGTCCAGCAGCGGGCGGAACACCTGCAGGCCGCTGCGCAGCCGGCGGGCCGACACCCGCATCTGGTGCACGGCGTCCGGCTGGTCGCGGCGCACCCCGATGTCGGCGGCGCGCAGCCGCCTGGTGTGCCGGGCCAGGTGGGCCTGGATGGCGTCCCGGGCCGGCTGCTTCGGGGTCACGACCGCCGGCTCGGGCACCTCGGGAGGGGCCGTCGCGAACGGGCCCAGGGCCCGCACCGCCTTGCTCACGAACTCCCCGGTGACCGCCCCGGCCACGGCAAGGGCGCGGCCGACGTCGAGGGCGCTCGCAGCGGCCAGGGCGGCGTCGGCTCCCGGCAGGTCCTCGAGCTCGACCTCGCGGAACCGCGCGGCTGTCGCGCCGCCGGGGTCCAGCACGCTGACCACGTCGTCGGTGAGCAGGGCCACCGGCTGCGGCTCGGCCGGCTCGGGTGCCTCCGCCTCACCGTCGGACGGCTCCGCGTCGGCGTCGGCGTCGGCGTCGGCGTCCGCGGCCGACGGCCCAGGCGGCTGCGGCGGCTGCGCCCAGAGCCGGTAGGTGTGCCGCTCGGTGCGCAGCGTGGCCACCGGGCGCTCCGAGCGCACGATGGCCCCGACGAGGTGGCGCAGCTCGCCGGCGACCTCGTCGGCCCCCGCAGCGTGCAGCGGCAGGTGGATCTCCTCGCGTACGCCCGTCCCACCGTTCACGGTGACGGGGAGCTTGAGGTGCCACCCCTCGTCGTGCCCGCCGACCCGCCGGCGCAGGGTGATGCCCTCACGAGCCAGCCTCAGGTCGTCGGTGTCGTAGTAGGTGGCGTCGAGCGTGGTGACGCCCAGGTCCTCCATCGCGACCACCGCACCCACGGCGACCAGGTCGGGCATCCGGAACAGGCCGTGCACGCGGTACTTGCGCTCCACCTCCTGCACGGCGGTGGGGCTGGAGCTGACCACGGGGGTGTCGGGCACCTCAGACCTTTCGTCTCTTCTTGGTCCTCTCGATCATCACCTGCTGGACGTCGGGCAGCGGCGTGCCGTCCTCGGCCCGGTGGTGACGGACCCAGCCTGCCTCGGGCTCGAGGCGCCAGGACGCCAGGCCCGGGTCGAAGCCGAGGTCGAACAGCTCCACCAGCTGGTTGATGTGGTGCCGCTCGCCGATCTTCACCAGCGCCTCGACCCGGCGGTCGAGGTTGCGGTGCATCAGGTCGGCCGACCCGATCCACACCTCGTGGTCGCCGCCGTTGGCGTAGGCGAACACGCGGGAGTGCTCGAGGAACCGGCCCAGCACACTGACCACCCGCACGTTCTCGCTCAGCCCCGGCACGCCCGGCTTGATCGCGCAGATGCCGCGCACCCAGACGTCCACCGGGACCCCGGCCTGCGAGGCGCGGTACAGGGCGTCGATGATCTTCTCGTCGACGAGGCTGTTGACCTTGATCTTGACCCAGGCGGGCCGGCCGGCCGCGTGGTTGTCGATCTCGCGGTCGATGCGGTCCATCAGCCCCTTGCGGATGCCCTGCGGCGCCACCAGCAGCCGGTCGTAGTCGGTGCGGTTGGAGTAGCCCGACAGCGCGTTGTAGAGGTGGCCCACGTCGTCGGTGACGACGGGGTCGGAGGTGAGCAGGCCGAAGTCCTCGTAGAGCCGCGCCGTCTTGGGGTGGTAGTTGCCGGTGCCGATGTGGGCGTAGCGGCGCAGCCCGTCCCGATCGGCGCGCACCACCAGGCACAGCTTGCAGTGCGTCTTCAGGCCGATGAGCCCGTAGACCACGTGGCAGCCGGCCCGCTCCAGCTTGCGGGCCCACGAGATGTTGGCCTGCTCGTCGAACCGGGCCTTGATCTCGACCAGGACGAGTACCTGCTTGCCCGATTGGGCCGCCTCGACCAGAGCGTCGACGATCGGGGAGTCGCCCGAGGTGCGGTACAGCGTCTGCTTGATGGCCAGCACGTGCGGGTCGGCCGCGGCCTGCTCGATGAAGCGCTGCACCGAGGTGGAGAACGAGTCGTACGGGTGGTGCACGAGCACGTCGCCCTGGCGCAGCGCGGCGAACATGTCGGCGGGTGCGGCCGACTCCAGATCCGGAAGGTCGCGGTGGGTCGCCGGCAGGAACGGCGGGTACTTCAGCTCGACCCGGTCGATGTCGGCGATGGCGTGCAGCCCGCGCAGGTCCAGCGGGCCGGGCAGGGTGTAGACGTCCTCGGGCCGGATGGCCAGCTCGCGGACGAGCAGGTCGAGCACCTGCGGGTCCATGCTGTCCTCGACCTCCAGGCGCACCGGGGGGCCGAAACGGCGCCGGATGAGCTCCTTCTCCATCGCGGTGAGCAGGTTCTCCGCGTCGTCCTCCTCGACCTCGACGTCGGAGTTGCGGGTCACCCTGAAGGTGTGGTGCTGCAGCACCTCCAGGCCCGGGAACAGGTGCGCCAGGTGGGCGGCGATGACCTCCTCGAGCGGCACGAACCGCTGACTGCCCAGCTCGACGAAGCGCTGCAGCATCGGCGGCACCTTCACCCGGGCGAAGCGGACGGCGTCGGTGCGGGGGTTGCGCACGACGATGGCGAGGTTGAGCGACAGCCCGGAGATGTAGGGGAACGGGTGGCTCGGGTCGACCGCCAGCGGGGTCAGCACCGGGTAGATCTGGGTGCGGAAGAGGTCCTGCAGGTCCTTCTGCTCGTCGTCGTCCAGGTCGTCCCAGCGCAGCAGCTCGATGCCCTCCTCGGCCAGGGCAGGCACGAGGTCGTTGCGGAAGCCGTGCGCGTGGCGCTGCATGAGCTCGCTCGCGGTCCGGTTGATCGCGTCGAGCACCTCGCGCGGCAGCAGGCCGGACGCTGCCCGCACGGCCACGCCCGCGGCGATGCGGCGGCGCAGCCCCGCGACCCGCACCATGAAGTACTCGTCCAGGTTGCTGGCGAAGATGGCGTAGAAGCGGGCGCGCTCGAGCAGCGGCAGGTCGAGGTCCTCCGCGAGCTCGAGCACTCGGGTGTTGAACTCCAGCCACGACAGCTCTCGGTCGGCGAACCTCTCCTCGGGGAGTCCGGTGGTGGCGGTCATGGGATGCATCGTCGCACGTCAAGCGGGACCGTACCGGCCCCTGTGGGGGTGAGGCCGGGGGTCGCGGGCATACATGACGTCGGTGTCCCAGTGGGTGAACCCGAGCGACTCGTAGAGCCTGATCGCGCCGGCGTTCTGCACGTCGACGTAGAGCATCACCTCGCCGAGCCCGCGCGCACGCAGGTGCTGCAGACCGAGCACGGTCAGCGCGGGCCCGATGCCGGCGCCGCGCTCGTGCGGGTCGACGCCCAGCACGTAGACCTCGCCGATCGGGTCGTGGCCGTGACCGCTGTGCTCGTGCGGCCCGAGCTCGCCGTGCTCGTGGTCGCGGTGCCCCCCGTGCACCTTCGTCCAGTGGAAGCCGACCATCCGCCCGCTGCGCTCGGCGAGCAGGAAGCCGGCAGGGTCGAACCAGGGCTCGGCCATCCGCTGGGCCAGGTCGTCGCCGGTCCAGCCGGCCTGCTCCGGGTGCCCGGCAAACGCTCGCGCGTTCAGGGCCAGCCAGGCGGCCTCGTCCCGTCCCGGCTCGAAAGCCCGGACGCTGACCCCGGGGGGCAGCCCCGCCGCCGGGATCGGCGCGTACAGGCTGCGGCGCATCTGCCACAGCGAGCGCACGTGGGTGAAGCCCATCCGGTGGGCGAGCTCGCGGGCGGAGCGGTGGGCGCCGTGCGACCACAGCCGCAGCGGCCCGCGTCCGTGTCGGGCTGCCTGCTCGGCGACGGCCTGGGTGAGGGCGCGTCCGTAGCCCTGGCCGCGCGCCATGGGGTGGACGACGAGCTCGGCGCTCGGCCCTGCGACGGTGTCGGTGACGTCGAGGTGGGCGTAGCCGACGAGCGCGCCGGCGTCGTCGTGGAGCAGCACGTTGCGGGTGTCGGCGTCCCCGCCGTGGCGCAGGTGCAGCATCACGTGCTCGTTGAGCGGCCGCACCCCGTCGGCGGTGGTGGCGGCGTCGATGAGGTCGCGCACCTGCTGGACGGCGCTGCGGTCGAGCCGCTGGCGCACCTCGACGCGGGCCCCGCCCGCGGGCACGTCCACGCTGGGCTCGGCCACGCTGGGCTCGGCCACGCTGCCGGTAGGCCCGTCCACGCTGCGCAGGCTACGTCGTCGGAGCCCCGCGGTGCTCGCGCTCGATCGACGGACGACTGCGCTGCCAGGGCCACTTGGCTGGAAGGTCGCTGCGCCCCGCCTTGATCATCGGAAGGCCGCTGCAGCCCGCCTTGATCGCCGGAAGGGCGTGGTGCCAGTGGCTTGATCATTGGAAGGTCGTGGCGCCTCCAGCTTGATCGTTGGACGGCTGCCGCGTCCGAGCATCGTCGTTGGAAGGCTGCGTGGGCGGTTTCCATGATCGTTGGAAGGTTGCGGCTGCTATGGCAACCACAACCTTCCAACGACGGGTGCCGGGGTGCGGGCCACTCCGGCGCGGTAGGCCGACTCCAGCTCGAGCAGCACCGTCGCCGGGTGAGCGCGTAGCCGCCTGGGCCCGACCGGCAGCACCGTCCAGCCGGCGGCCGCCAGCTGGGCGTGCCTGACCTGGGTGTCCACCGCGTCAGGCCCGATGGCGTGGTGCTCGACGGAGTCCACCTCGACCACCAGGCGGGCCTCCTCCCACCATCCGTCGGGGGTGAGGCCGGGTAGGTCGGGCAGCGGCTGGTTCCACTGCGGCTCGGGCAGCACCCGCGAGGTGAGCACGAGGTCGCGCAGCTCGCACTCCGGGGCGCTGCGGCAGCCGGCCCTGACGTCGGCCACCGCCTGCCGCAGCAGCCGGGTGCCGCGACGCGGGGCCACCGCGAGCACGCCCGCGAGCCGCTCCGGCGTGGTCAGCCGACGCTGGACGCTCTCGCACACCAGCGCCCGGACGTCGCGCAGCGAGGTGCCGCCCAGGCACGCATCGGCCACGGCCCGCTCGACCGGGGCCACCGGCAGCCCGGTGACCAGCCGCGCCGGCGGCAGCACCAGTGTCCGCCGGATCGTCACCAGCGGGCTGGGCGCGACCCGCTGCGCGGACGGCACCAGCGCAAGCGGGCGCTCGACGTCGGGGACGTAGCGCATCCCCTGGGCGCGGCACGCGTGCGCGCCGGTCAGCACCGCGTCGGGGCCGGCGACCAGCAGAGCCGCCCGCAGCCGCTGCCGCAGCCCGAGGTTCCCGGTGAACGCGGCATAGACGCCGCGGTCGAGCCGCTGCCAGGGCCCGCCGGGCCGGGCGGCGTGTCGCAGCGCCGCGTCGGTCATCCCGGCGGCCAGGGCCTGGTGGCGAGTGACCAGCCCGTCCTGGGCGGCGAGCAGGTCGGCCAGGGTGGCGGCGGCCGGGGCTACGCCCTGCGGGCCGGCGATCGGGTGGACGAGAGGCACGCGGCCCTGGGTAGCGCCCCTGCGCGAGCGGCGGAGCCGTCCGCGCCGAGGCTGGGGACGACACCCCGGCCCCGGGGGCCCTGTGGAGGAGCCTTCTACCTAGGGGGCAACGTAGGTAGGACGCGAGAATGGCACTGAGCATCAAGAGTGAGGAGGCCGACCGCCGCGCGCGGCGCGGCGCCGCAGGGTCGCTCGGCGCTGGTCGCGCTGCTGCTCGGCCAGCCGTCCGGCAGGGCTCAACCTGGCCGACTGCCACTCCGACGCCCTCGCCGTCCGCTGAGGGGAGAGCCTGCGCTTCGTCGGGGACGACGTCGCGCGG
>Ga0209594_1000823_pt1 | contig 16751 bp, 14 predicted proteins | sample AshMeaCrysSpring_FD_184126 | JGI IMG/M metagenome (GOLD analysis project Ga0209594, IMG submission 184126) | Groundwater microbial communities from Big Spring, Nevada to study Microbial Dark Matter (Phase II) - Ash Meadows Crystal Spring... | ecosystem: Environmental > Aquatic > Deep subsurface...
GCGCATCATTTCAAAAATATTGCGGGCAATCGCCTCCCCCTGTCCTCTTTCCTCCGCTTCGATGCCGGGGAATGCCCCGGGTGTATCCACCAGGGTAATGATGGGCTTGTTGAATTTCTCCGCCAGTTTCATCAACCGAAGTGCCTTGCGGTAACCCTCTGGGTTGGCCATCCCGAAATTTCTTTCCTGCCTCATTTTGGTATTGATCCCCTTCTGTTGACCGATGATCATCACCGTCTGGTCTCCCAGCATCCCCATGCCGCCCACAATGGCTTTGTCGTCCTTAAAAGTCCTGTCCCCATGCAGCTCAACGAAATGGTCCATCATCCTTTTGATATAAGCCAGGGTATAGGGGCGATCAGGATGTCTGCTCAGCTGAACCCGCTGCCAGCTGCTCAGGTTGGACATGATTTCATGCTTCTTTTCCGCTACTTTGGCCTCCAGTTCCGCGATGGGCGCAGACAGGTCCGTATTGCTTTTCTCCGAAGTGATCCGGAGTTGAATGATCTGATCATTGAGCTCCTTAACGGGTTTCTCAAACTCCAGGTACTGTCTGTTTTGAAGTGCAGGCATGGGCCAAAGGTAAGGTTTGTAAATAAATCGTTATTTCCCGGTTTGAAGCCGAAAAACGGCCCAAAAAATCCCAATATGGCAAGATTTCCAGTTGGAATGCGCGCTAATTCCTCCAAAATTTATATCAGCGAATATTTTTTTGAACCCCAAAAAAAGATATCTTTGCCGTCCCGAAAATCAGACGACAACCGTTTTATGGTTTTCACGGATCGGTAGTTCAGTTGGTTAGAATGCCGCCCTGTCACGGCGGAGGTCGCGGGTTCGAGTCCCGTCCGGTCCGCAAATAAAAGCTCGTTGTTTAACGGGCTTTTTTTATTCCACCCCCGCAAGCTCTGCTGCAATATTTAACCGCCTCCCAATCCCTTGTCCACTTTTTGCGCCAGGTAAAGGGTCTTCCGCAGACCGAACAGGTTTTTGAAGGGCGATTTTCCTTTTTGACGTTCTTCATTCAAATATGCGTTAGGGCCATCTGTTGAGATTTAGCTGGTTGAATTGGGCACTAGTCAAGTGAACGAAGGTAACTTTCTGCTCTTAGCAATAAAGTCTCCCGCTTTTCCGGATCCATGTTGTCCAGCGTGCGCAGCAGCATGCCCAGTCTGGGGTTCTGTGCAAAAAAGGATCTATGCACGTGCATGAATCTCCAAAACAGGGCGTCCCATACCTGCTGCCAATCGCCCCTGGGATAATCGCTCATTTTCATCAGGTAGTTGCTGCCGCTGATATAGGGTTTCGTAGTCATCAGGCCTCCATCGGCAAACATCGCCATCCCATAGACGTTGGGCACCATTACCCAGTCGTACGCATCAATGAACATCTCCATAAACCAACGGTATACTTCATCCGGATCGAACTCACAGAGTAACATGAAATTCCCAAGGACCATGAGCCTTTCGATATGATGACAGTATCCATTCTTCAGCACTTTTCGAATGGTTTGATCCACCGGCAGGATGCCGGTTTTGCCCTTCCAGAATGAAGCGGGCATCTTCCGCTTGAATTTCCAATAGTTTGTGGTGCGCTGTTTCACTCCCTCCCGGTGATAGATAATTTGCATGAACTCCCGCCAACCCATCACCTGTCTGACAAAACCTTCCAGGGCCGGAAGCGGCACTTCGTATTCATCTGCCACTGACAATGCCCTGTCCAGCACCTGGGCAGGTTCCAACAAACCAATATTGAGCATGGGCGTCAAGACCGAATGATAAAGAACCTGTTCGTGAACGGATATAGCGTCTTCAAAGCGACCGAAATCCTTAAACCGTTCCAACAGGAACTGCTCCAGCCATTGATCAGCCTCTTCGAAATTCACCGCAAAAAGGCAGGGGGCAGATCCATCCCCGTAATTATCCGGAAAGAAACGCTGTACATATTGCTTTGCCTCCAGCAGGAACCCAGACTCCACCGGCAGTCTGAGTGCAGGAGGTACCTTACCAGCAGGCAGCTTGTTCCGGTTCTCCGTATCATATGTCCACCTGCCTCCCAAAGGCTTTCCAGACCCATCCAACAGTATTTTTCTTTGCTTGCGCTGCCGGATGTAAAAATCTGTTTGGTGGTAGCCTTTCTTTCCATCAAAGTATGAAGCAAGATCCTCAGCACGCTGTAAGAAATTGGGACAGGGATATTGATGAAGTGTCACTCCACAAGAGAGGCATCCCTCTGCCACCCGCTTCTGAAGCCAATTGTCCACCGGATCGGTGAAATGAATTTCATCATAACCCGCCACGTTCAGTTGTTCAATGAGGACCCTGCAGTCTGATTCAGGCACCTGGGCATCCACATATCTGACATCATGTCCCTGCCTGAGGAGCAGGTCCTCGTAGGATTTCATGCTTGCCCGATGCAGGATGAGTTTATGCTGATGGAATGTATACTGGCGGAAATAAAGCCATTCTTCCACTAAGTATATGATGCGGCCCTTTGCCAGCGCAGGGTGGTTTCGATAAAGCTGGTGCGGAAATATGAGCGTAACGGCTTTAGTCATCCGGATCAGAACATTCCGGGGGACCGGAAAGTTTACAAAACCATTAAAACCGGCTTCGCAGTTGTGCCAGCCCAAAGAAACCAACTTTCCGGGAATTTCTTTGCCCAAATCCACTTACCCATGAACCGGATAAACCCTTTTGCTGTTCAATTTGGATGCGCACATGGTTAAGCTTCTTGCTTCTTTGTCTCAGTTTGAAAGCCTCCGCACAGCATGTATATACATACAAGAGTGGAGATCCCAATGGGATCGATAAATGGTATATGGGGCGACAAATAGCCCATATCATGAGCCATTATGGCATAGAATGGCTGGAAAGACCGGAGCGGGAAAAAGAGGAAAACTCCTCGCTCCTGCTGAAAAATATGCAGGTAAAGGACGGGATGACGATTGCCGATATCGGCGCGGGAAGCGGCTATCACAGCATGAAACTTTCCAGGCTCACGCCCAACGGAAAAGTCTATGCCGTGGATGTGGAGCCTGAGATGATTGCTTACCTCGAAGCCCGGATCAGGAAAGAAAACCGAAAAAATGTGGTGGCCCTGCAGGGCGCTTCCAAATCCACGAACCTACCCAGCAACAGCATGGACATCATCCTGCTGGTGGACGTTTACCACGAATTCGAATTTCCATACGAGATGGCATTGTCCATGAAGGATGCATTGAAAAAAGACGGTACCCTCTACCTGGTGGAATTCAGGACAGAAGACAATCGCGTGCCCATAAAACAGGTCCACAAGATGAGTGAAGCGCAGGCTGTCAAAGAGCTGACCGCGGCAGGCTTCGTGTTTGAAAAAAATATACCGAACCTTCCCTGGCAGCACTGCCTGGTGTTTAAAAAAGGCGGTTGACCATCCTGTTTCCAGGGGTTTGTTAGATTTGCCTTATGGCACCCGTAGGATTTGCATTTCAGCCCATCCTGGAAAATGATCTTGTTTTGTTGAGGCCGTTGGAGCAGGCAGATCGGTCCGCGCTCTATGCCCTTGCCTCAGATCCGCTGGTTTGGGAACAGCATCCCGCCAAAGAACGCAGCACACCGGAGGGCTTCGAGCCCTATTTTGCGGAAGCCATCGCCTGCGGAAAAGCATTTGCCATCTTAGATAAAACAAACCATCAGTTGATGGGCACTTCCCGCTATCACCCGGTGCCGGAATACGAAGACGCCATAGAGATTGGATGGACCTTCCTGGCACGTAAATACTGGGGAGCCGGGTACAACCGGCAGGTGAAAGACCTGATGATCCGCCACGCGTTTCATTTCGTTTCCCACGTGCTGTTTCACGTGGACGCCCAAAATTACCGCAGTCAGAAAGCCGTGGAAAAAATCGGGGGCCGAAGACTTTTCGAAATCAACGACATCATGATTTCGCCCAGAGGTCCCCGTGAGTTCATCTTCGGCATTCACCGGGATCAGGGCAGCCCGCAATATCCCTGAAGGAGCTCAAACAGGCTTTCGGAATCCGTAGCTGTAGGCTCCATGCCCGCATGTGAAGCAATTTGCCGGTAAATTTCCGCCCGCTTCAATCCCTGTTTGCGCAACTGAAAAATAGAACTTGCACCCTCGGATTTTGACATCTTCTGTCCTTCCTTCAATAAAAGCGGATGATGAAAAAAAACGGTTTCTCCAAATGAGTTGGCAGGCAGATAACCGGAAAGACAAAGTTGCAGCAACGAAGAGTCATGGAGGTCCGTGCCCCTCACCACCAGGTCTACACCAAAAAACAGATCGTCCACCAAAGAACAAAGCTGGTAAGCAGGCTTTCCGTCTTTCCTTCGTACTTGTGCATACCGCACCGATTCGGGCAGCGCATGCACGCTTTCACCCTGCACCAATTCCCGGATGGAAACTTGCTCTATCCCATCTGTATTCAATCGCCATTGCAAGTCTTTTCCATCCAGCGGCCATCCCATGTGCAGACAGGTTCCGGGGTAGCCTCCCGAAGCATGTTGAACGGACAGGGCAGAACGGGAACAGTTGCAGGCAAAAACACGTTGCCCGTCCGCCAATGCATTCAGCGCCGATGCATACTGATCCAGGCGCAGCATTTGCGAAAAAGAATGGTTAAAGTCCCGCGTATCACGGGGTCCTTCATCCCAGGGTATCTCCATGAAATCCAGGGTATCGAAGATATCCTGCACGTAGGCATCGCGGACACGCTCCCGGTCCATATCATCAATCCGCAGGAGGACCTTCGCGCCAAAACGCCGGGCCAGTCCTGTAGTAAGGACAAAGGAAAGCAGATTGCCCAGGTGCAGATAACCGCTGGGCGTGGGTGCGAGTCGGGTGCGTGAGCATACAATACTTGACCTCATTCCACTGAAGATTCACTGACAACCGCAAACCCCGAACGGCATACCCGGACGGGGAAAGTCAAAGATTGTTTTGACATCCTCAAATGTACATCAGACACACTGTAAACAAGGCCATTCCCGCTGCGGATTCTGCCTTATCTTTCCACAGGGAAACGACCATGGAATTATTTGAACATACTATCGACGCGCGAAGAAATATCTTGCCTTACGACGGTGAAGTGATCTATTACGGGCGGGTATTCAATAAGCCCCTTGCAGATGATTTTTTGGAGCGATTGCAAAAAGACATCGAATGGAAACACGATGAAGCCATGATCATGGGGAAAATCATCATCACCAAAAGGAAGGTGGCCTGGTATGGCAACAAACCATTTGAATACACGTACTCCCGACGCACAAAAATCGCCCTCCCCTGGACCCCGGCGCTCCGGGAACTCAAACAGATGACGGAAGCGCAAAGCGGTGAAAGCTACAATTCCTGCCTGCTGAACCTCTACCACGATGGAACAGAGGGCATGGCCTGGCATAGCGACGGAGAGCCGGATCTGAAAAAGAATGGGGCGATTGCTTCGCTCAGTTTTGGAGCGGAGCGAAAATTCTCCTTCAAGCACAAAAAAACCAAAGAAACGGTCTCCCTGCTGCTTGAACACGGCAGCCTGCTGGTGATGAAAGGAAGTACCCAGGCCAATTGGCTGCACCGGTTGCCTCCTACCACCAGGGTTTCCAAACCCCGTGTCAACCTGACCTTCCGAACCATCGTGTCATAGCATGAAAAAAACCGTGCTCATCCTTTTTCTTCTGACCCTTTCTTTTTTCAAGCTCTTTGGACAGGACACCACAAACTTGGTACCAAGGGATTCGCTGAGTACGCAGAAGGACATGGTTGACCTGTGGAGGGCCATTACAAAGAAAAAAACTGCCCGTGTCTATGACCCCGGTTCTACATCCGCCATCTTACCGGCCATTGGCTTCAACCCCAGCTATGGCTTCCTGCTGGGCCTGAACTATGTCAGGACTTTCAGATCCGCAGGTGCTGCACCGGATCAACTCTCCACGATGCAGATCGATGGCTCCTACACCACCAAAAGACTGGTCATCGCCAGGTTCAGGCACAACCTTTTCCGAAAAAACGGGACCATCCTTCTCCAGGGCAACTGGCAGTATACAAGGAATTATGTGGAAGATTATGGGTTAGGCGACAGTGCCCGCAGGAGTCCGGCGGTTAGCTATCCGATCAGATTCAATTACTTCCGATTGACAGAAAAAGTCTATAAAAAATGGCCGAAGACCTGTTTGCAGGCTTTGGTGCCAGTTTTGACATGAGAAATGATATTGACGACCAGGTGCTGGATAGAGGCAGGTCCACACCGCATAGCCAATACAGCGCACAATATGGATTTAACCGCAGCAAGTATTTTGTCAATGGCTTAATCGTCAACATCCAATACAATACGCGGGATCATCCGAATCGTCCGTACAAGGGCATTTACGCGGATTTGAATATCCGATACAACACCCGCCTGTTAGGCAGTACCCAGGAATCTGGACAGTTATACACCGAGTTCAGAAAATACTTCGGCCTGTCCAAACAAAGCCCGGATCACCTGCTGGCATTCTGGTACTACGGGTCCTACCTTCTCTGGGGAAAACTTCCTTATCTGGAACTGGCTGGTACAGCTTACGGCAACTTCCTCCGGAGCGGAAGGGCATACACCCTGGGAAGATTCAAAGGCCAGGACTATGTCTACACCGAAGCAGAATACAGATTTCCCATCATACCGTCTTCCAAGATTCTGAGTGGGGTAGCCTTTATGCATATGCAGACCGCTTCAGAGCGCGGCAAAGTGCCGCTTTTCCGGTACCTGGAACCCGGATGGGGCGCCGGCCTGCGCATTCATTTCAATAAGTATTCCAGGACCTATATTTCCATCGATCATGCCTGGGGACGATATGGATCGAGAGGATTCTTTTTCGCGCTGAACGAAGCGTTCTAATCAAATGCGATATTTTTTCTTCAGGTAACCCAACGCCATTCCATAAGCCTCCTTAGAGAGCGCCGCGTCGTACTTAGGATTGCTGGGATTGGCAAAGCCATGGACACCATCAAAAATTTTATACTCAAGGCCTTTGCCCGCCGTCTTCATGTTCGCCGCGAACTCCTCAATGATTTCCTTAGAGATATACTTCTCCGTGGCAAAGAGCCCCAGCACATCGCTGTTGAGTGTCTTCAACTTCTCAACATCCTTCACCGGCATTCCATAATAGATCACAGATCCTACATTTTGTTTACCCCCAAGGATGGCGGATTTCAAACTCCAGCCGCCACCAAAACACCAACCCACATTGGCAACCCTTGCCTTGGACCCGGCATGGGCATAAGCACCCCGGACAATATTTTCCAGCCTCGGCTCCTGTACACTCTGCATAATGGATCCGGCTTCCTTGGGATCCGTAGTTGACTTTCCATCGTACATATCCAGTGCCAACACATTAACCTGTCCGCCCAAATCGTCGTAAAAAGTTTCGCTTTGTTTCTTAATATGATCGTTCAGCCCCCACCACTCCTGGTACACAAAGAGCCACTGATCGGATTTCGACTTCGCCTTCATAAAATACCCGCTGGCCTCCTGTCCATCTGCGGTCCTGAACTTGATCATCTCACCCCTGGCCTGGAAATGAAATGGAAGGGGCGATAAATGCAAGGCCTGGAAAGCAGGATCGCTTGCAAACCGCGCCATATCATCCGGCAAGGGTTCGGGATGGCAATACACATATTCCCGCTCGCGGGGAGGCGATTGCTGAAAACTAAAGACGCCGGAAATCATCAGGAGTGCAGTAAAGGCAAAAAAGTATAACCTGGACATGTAATGTTGTTTAGATGTGAAAACCAGGGTTAATTTAGGGATATTCTCTGAACTTTGCCGTTTAAATCCGGTTCGAAAACCCCCAAAAGCTTAGCAGCCTATTGTCCCGGCTCAGCCTTAAAGCCAGGTGCAATGCGCTTTCTGGAAACCTGCTCATAGGCATATGCCATCCCCAGCAGGGGACCTTCCGTATATGCACCGGACATCATGGACAATCCTACCGGGAGGCCGTGCACATGGCCCATGGGCACGGTGATATGCGGATAACCTGCCATAGCTGCCGGCGGACAGAAATAGAAGCCGGTGCTGTAGTCTCCGTTTATCCAGTCCGTACACCCCGGCACGCCGATGCTCACCCCAGCGATCACGTCTAACCGATTCTGCAGCATCAGATCGTCAATGATCTTCCCAACACCCTTGGTCTTAGCCACAGCATCCCTGTATTCCTGGCTGTCCAGCCCACCCTTGGCCTGCGCATTTTCCAGGGTCTCCTGTCTGAACCAGGGCATGGCCTTATCGGCATGTTCCTTGTTAAAACGGATCAGTTCCTCGAGCGAATGGATGGGTGTTTTGTGCGATGCGAAATAGGCATTGAGGCCATCCTTGAATTCATACAGCAGGACGTTGTATTCGTTGGCCCCGATGACGGAAGTCATTTTCAGCAACTCGATCTCAACGATCTCAGCGCCAGCCTGCTTCATCTTCTCCATGGCCTCCTGGTAGAGCCCAACCACACCCTCATGTCCACGCAAAAATCGCTTCTCCACCCCCACCCGCTTGCCGCGCAGGCTGCTGTCCTTTAAAAACACCGTGTAATCTGGCTGGGCCTTCCCTTTGCTCTGCAAGGTCACTGGATCCTGCTCATCCGCACCAGTCATCGCCCCCAATAAAATGGCCGCATCGTGTACGGTGCGGGCCATGGGACCAGCCGTATCCTGCGAAGCGGAAATGGGGATGATGCCCGCGCGACTCACCAGTCCAACCGTAGGTTTCAGTCCTACAATCCCATTGCAGGAAGCAGGCGCAATCACGGAACCATCGGTCTCCGTCCCCACGGCCACCACGCATAGATTGGCAGACACGGAAACCCCGGAACCTGAACTGGAGCCGGATGGATTGCGGTTCAATACATAAGGATTCCGGGTCTGGCCGCCCCTTGAACTCCATCCGCTGCTGGACCTTGAACTGCGGAAATTGGCCCACTCACTCAGGTTGGTCTTGCCCAGGATGACGGCGCCGGCCTTTCGCAACTGCTGCACCACAAAGGCATCTTTGCTGGCCCGATGACCCATCAGCGCAATGGAACCAGCCGTGGTCATCATCTGATCCGCGGTATCAATATTGTCTTTGACGAGGATGGGAATGCCATGCATCGGACCGCGGAGTATGCCTGCGGCTCGTTCCCTATCCATTTCCTCCGCAATTTTCACGGCATCCGGATTGATTTCAATGACAGCACGCAAGGTGGGGCCCTGTTGGTCGATCTCCCTGATCCTTCCCAGGTAGGCTTCAGTCAGCGATTTGGAACTCAGCTTTCCGGACTTCATGGCAGCCTGCAGATCCGGAATGGTGGCTTCGAGGAATGGAAACGTATCCTGCCCGGAACTGATGGACAACTCACGGTGCCGATAGCCCGAAATACCCGCGGATCCAAAGGCCAGACCGGCCAATGACCCAGACTTGAGAAAATCCCTTCTTTGCATGACTGGAAATTTAACGGTTGAATATAGGCTGTTTGACGCCGGCATGGTATTCCCGGGCTTCAGTCAAACAGCAGGCTTGAATATCCTTCATTCCTCCTTTTCTACAAAACATTCCCGCAAGGATTCTGTTTTATCTTCGCAGAAATCCCGCCATGGCTTACTCATCCCTCGAATCCTGCTTACAGGACCTCGAAAAACACGGACACCTGTTTCGTGTGCGAGAGGAAGTGGATCCACATCTTGAAATGGCCGCCATCCACGAACGGGTCTTCAAGATGGACGGTCCCGCCCTTCTCTTTGAAAAGGTGAAGGGAAGCAGGTTCCGGGCGGCTTCCAATATCTTCGGCACCCTCGAGCGAAGCAAGTTTATTTTCAGGGATCAACTCAGGCATGTGCAGCAGCTCATAGAATTGAAAAATGATCCCATGCGGGCCCTCAAAAAACCCTGGAAGCACATCGACGCGGCCCTGGCCGCCTGGAAGGCCTTGCCCCTGAAGAATCCATCTTCAAAGCCGGCGCTCTACCAGGAAATCAGGATCTCTGATATCCCCCAGGTGCATCACTGGCCGATGGACGGAGGCGCTTTTGTGACCCTGCCGCAGGTCTATACGGAAGATCCGGACGAACCGGGGATCATGAAATCAAATCTTGGCATGTACCGTGTGCAGCTCTCCGGAAATCAGTACAACCAGGATCAGGAAATCGGCCTCCACTACCAGTTGCACCGGGGCATCGGCGTACACCAGACCAAGGCAAACGGTAAGGGACAACCGCTAAAGGTCAGCGTCTTTGCGGGTGGTCCTCCCGCACACACCGTGTCCGCCGTCATGCCGCTGCCGGAAGGGATCAGCGAAATGACTTTTGCCGGCGTGCTGGGCGGCCGACGGTTCCGATATTGCTATGTGGACGACTACTGCATCAGCACCGATGCGGATTTTGTCATCACGGGTGAAGTCTTTCCGGGAGAGAACAAACCGGAAGGACCTTTCGGGGACCACCTCGGATACTATAGCCTGCAACATGATTTTCCGCTCATGAGGGTCCACAAGGTCTTTGCCCGCAAGGACGCCATCTGGCCCTTCACCGTGGTGGGCAGGCCTCCTCAGGAAGATACCAGCTTTGGCCAGCTGATCCACGAAATGACCGGCGCCGCAATCCCACAAGAAATCCCTGGACTGAAAGAAGTCCATGCGGTGGATGCGGCTGGGGTTCACCCGCTGCTGCTGGCCATCGGAAGTGAACGCTACACGCCCTACCAGCCCTCCCGGCAACCGGCGGAACTGCTCACCATCGCCCACCATATCCTGGGCACCGGGCAGCTTAGCCTGGCAAAATACCTGTTCATCACAGCAGACGACAAACGAGCACTCAGCACACATCACGTAGACGCATACCTGCAGTTTATCCTGGAAAGGATTCACCTGGACCGGGATATCCATTTTCACACGCAGACCACCATGGATACCCTGGACTATTCAGGCACGGGCCTGAACAGCGGCAGTAAAGTGGTCCTGGCAGCATATGGAGACCCCGTCCGTACCCTTTCCCGTGAATTTCCAAACAGGCTGCAGGAAATTGGCATGATCCGCAAGGCAGGGGTAGTCATACCCGGCGTGCTGGCCATACAGACAACCCCATACACCGACGCGCAAGAAGCGGCGGAAGAAATTCAAAAACTTTGTGGAGCCCTTGACCATCTGCGGGAAGACCTCGAAGGATTTCCCTGGATCACCCTGTGCGATGATGCGGAATTTGCTGCCGCAAGCCTGGGCAATTTCCTATGGGTGAGTTTCACACGCAGCAATCCCTCCCATGACATCCACGGCGTGGGATCATTCACCGCTCACAAACACTGGGGATGCAGGGGACCGCTGATCATTGATGCACGCAATAAGCCCCACCATGCGCCTCCCGTACTACCGGACCCGGTGGTTGAGCGGAAAATAGACCGGATCTTTACCGGCTCAGGAAGCCTCGCAGCCCTGAAGTAAGGATTATCACCAGCCGTCATCACCTCTTCCGCCCCCCGGGAACTCCCTCCCCTGCTGCCTCCGCTGTATTTTCCCCGGTAAGCATCTATCTTTAAAGCATGAAAAAGCGATTGCTCACCTGCGTCCTGCTGCTTTTGGGATCTGGTATAACCACAACCTTGCGGAGCCAGTCCTGGCTACAGTCGGGTCCCGAATGGATCGATCTGCTTGGCAGGAACTACCGCAGCGGTTGGGTGCCCAAGATTGCCGGATACGAACTGGGCACAACTATCAGCAAACCTTCCTGGTGGGCAAAAGCAAGATTCGCGTGCAGTATAAAGGATATGATTCTTTTGGCGTACGCTATGGACACCTGTTTTACAAACAACCGTATTCCCATTATGTCCTGCGGGTTGAGTATCGGTTCTCCGGAGAGCAGGCTAAGGGGGGCCAGGGATGGGCAACAAGAAACAGCGGCATCATGATCCATGGCCAGGATCCCGCCACCATGGGAAGGAACCAGGATTTCCCCATATCCCTGGAAGTGCAGTTGCTGGGCGGACTGGGCAAGGGTCCGCGCACCACCGCCAATCTGTGCACGCCCGGAACCCATGTGGTCATGAACGGCAAACTGCTTACCGATCACTGCACCAATTCAACATCCAAAACATACGACGGAGATCAATGGGTGCGCGTGGAAATCCTGGTACTGGGCGATTCCCTGATCCGTCACAGCGTTAACGGGGAAACGGTCATGGAGTACACAAAGCCCGCAGTGGGAGGCGGTATGGTCAACCAGTTCCTGCCGGGCGCCAAGCAGGATGGAATGCCCCTGACAGGCGGATATATTTCCCTGCAAAGCGAAAGCCATCCCATCGAATTCAGAAAAGTGGAAATCCTCAACCTGGCCGGCTGCAAGGATCCTGCTGCATCCAATTACAACGCCTATGCGGTCAAAGAAGACAACCGCACCTGCATATACGCAAATAAGAAGTAAACAGTCCCTCAGAGTTTGGCCCAGCTGAGCTGCAGATCAAACCGCCCGTCTCCCAGATCCAACTCAGCGGCAGCTGCATTGCTGATCCGCATTAACAGGCCCTCGTTCTCTTTCATCGGGGGGATCTCTCCTAACACTTTCGCATACACGAACTTGGCATTCGAAGGATTGGTTACAAGCACGATGGTGCCGGGCGGCACTTTATTCATCAGGACATAATATTTTCCGTCTTTCCATCCACTCGTGCTTTTGAACGCCGCCGCAGCGCCGCTGAGGCTGTTTCCGGCACCGTTTCTCGACTGCTCCTCGTACAGGCCCCTGAAGGCTCCGCCACCCTTAGACTGTGCGCCGCCGTTTTGAACAGGCGCTGTCTGCCTGGCTTCAGGCTTGGACGCAGGTGGTTCCGTCTTGACAATCGCGGGATCACTTTTAGATGCAGGTGGATTCTGTTTGGTACCCGTTGGCTCCGTCTTGGTAGCTGATTCAGTTTTCACCACGGAAGACTCTGTCACGGCCACTGGAGCTTCTGCTTTTACTGCAGGTGCCTGCGCAACCAAGCTACCATCACCCGGCCTGGTCGAGGGAAGTTTGGCCAGGGGCGACTGATCCGCCTTCACCTTCAAGAAACCCACGATCAACGGGGTGCCCACGGAAATCTGATCACCGGGCAATTTATTCCAAGCTTTCAGGAGGTCAACGGAAACTTTATTATACTGCTGGCTCACGCGGTAAAGCCCTTCCTTCTCGCGGACCTTATGATAAAGGGGCACGATCATCTCATGCGCTGCAGCCCCGCCCTCCTGGGTGAAATTCTGTGGCCCCATGGGGATGCGCAGGACCTCTCCGATGGATAGTCCCCGGGACATGGTGGTATTGTTGTACGGGGCGATTTCTTTGGGACTGACGTTGTACAGGCGGCCAACACTATACCAGTTTTCCTTTGCCGCAACGGTATGTTTCAGGAAAAAACGGCTTCCTTCCACCTGCAATTCCAGCGGAACTTTCTGTGCCCGGACCAGGGCTGAGGCGGACAGCAAGAGAAATGCGGATAACAATCGCTTCATGCGGCTGGATTTAGCTGGGTTTCCATAGAATCGGACGCTTCACCCCTAAAATTACAAATTTCGTGCAATCTTGTCAGTACTCCTTGCGGATCCGCCATTCTGATGGGTAATAATTGTTGATCCGGTTAGGCAGACCTTTCGCAAAACCCAGCGATGACCCCTCGTATTGCACGATGTTCCAGCCTCTTTCCGGCGCAATCTCGCCCAGGGCATCTTTGCGCAGGTAGCGAATGGCATCCGGCAGATCCAGCGCAATCAACGGTACGGGGGACCTCAGGCAGACACTCATGGCCAACTCATGGTCCGGATTGAAATCCCAGTGTGCAAATGTCCCCACCCTCAGCCCGGATTTCCGGAGCCTGCATGCGGCGGAAAGGTCCACCAGGTCCTGCACACATGCAGCCGGTACCGCCATGCAGGCATCCTGCTGCTGAAAAAATTCAAGGTCCCAGTTTTCGGATACCCATGTACGTAGGATAGATTCCTGGTTGGCTAAAACCGGGGTCAGTTTTTTGGCCGCCGTGGTCCAATGCCGGATACCCTTTTTCTTCCGGAAAGCCGCCAGGAAAAATCCCTCGCCCTTCAGCAGGTGCGGATAAAACCTGTATCCATATGCCTGTTGGGCGGATGACAGGGTCTCCACAACACCCCATGAACCGGGCAGTGGTATCTGCATGGATTCCATCTCCTGGTCCTTCAGGAGCCAATCGCATATATCCTCATCTTCCTCCCTTGAATAGGAACAGGTAGCGTAAAACAGGATACCGCCCTCCCTGAGCGCGGGCAGGGCATCCGCCAGGATCCTTTGCTGACGCTGGCTGCAGAGGGTGACGTTGGCAGGCGACCATTCGCGGATGGCCTGCGGTTCCCTCCTGAAGAGGCCACTGCCACTGCAGGGGGCATCAACCAGCATCGCATCGAAAAATCCGGGCAGAGCCTGGAAATCCTTCGGATCCTGGTTGGACACAAAAAGATGGGGTAAGCCCCATTTGACAATGTTCTCATAAAGAACCGGCACCCTGGTCCGGATCAGTTCATTGGAGACCAGCAACCCTGTTTCCTGCTGCGATGCCAGCAAGGTAGACTTTCCTCCTGGCGCTGCGCAGAGATCCAGCACCCGCGCACGCTCCATATCCGCGCAGAGGCAACGCCATGCATGATGCAGGAACATACTGGACGCCTCCTGTACGTAATAAAGCCCCGCATGAAAGAGCGGATCGAAAACAAACGGAGGCCTGCCATTCAGCACATACCCATCTCCACACCAGGGCAGGGCCATCGGCCGGAAAGATTCCGCCTGTCCCTGAAAAAGGGTTGCCGGCAGGCCCGGCAAAAACGCCCCAGCAACGGACGCATGTTGCTTTGCCGGATTGAGCCGGACGGCAGGCCATTCAGCGGGCGCTTCGTGGCAGGCAATAAAGGCTTCCCGGTTGTAGCCGGGAATCCCCTCCAATGCCTGCAAAAAAGATTCCGGCAGATGATGCATGCAGCAAGGGTTATTTAATCAGCCCCTGAGCCTTCTGCACCATGGCAGCGTAGGCATCCAGCACACGGGCCACTTCATCAATATATTGCTGCGCTTCAGACCAGCTCTTTTCTTCGATGCCTTCCCGGATGCCGGGCAGGGTTTTCACGCCATAACCGGTATAAAAACCAGGCGCGTAGATCTGGTGCCGATACCAGGGCCTGCGGGGCAGACCCGACTGACTGAGCAGGCTTCTTTCCGTTTGATATAGCAGTGCGTTCAGGCCGGCGAGTTGCGCAGCAGGCATCTGGACGGCTTCCCGCGACGATGTCTTAAATCGCGCCGCAATGGCTTTCAGCTTCAGGAGAGCGTTATCCAGGTTGGCGAAATTCAGATAGGGAACCGGTACGGGCCTGAGGGTATCCGCGAAAGGCTTCATCGGGTCCGCTGCAGCTTTCAGGATGCCATCCTGCAGCATCTTCTCCCGTTGATCCGCTTCCATCCGCATGGTTTCCACCAGGGCCTTAAGCTCTGAAGTGTAACCGTTCACGGTTTCATAGAAAGCATAAAAATCGAGCGGCAGAACGGATGCATTGGCCAGCCGCATGGTAATTCGGCCCGCGGTCTTGGCCAACAGGGTACCATACACGAAACCGGGATCCTTGAAACGGATGAAATGATCATAGGAGTCGTAAATCGAATGATATTCTCCGCCGGATCCTTCACCACCGAACCCAAGGTTCATGGATGCAATGCCCAGGTGCTGGAGGAAGGGGGAATAATCTGACCCCGCACCCAGGGCAGCGAGTTTCTGGTATGGATTGCCCATGATGCGGGGCCGCGCTGCTGGACTTGCGTCAGCCAGCTGACGGGCATAGCGTCTCTGTTGCAATGAAACACCTGCATTGGGATCCTGAACAGAAGAAATGACTTCATTGAAAAGCGGCTCAAAAATATGAGAACCGCCACCAAATACAAACCCCCTGCTGTTGCCATCTGAATTGATATAGGCCACCGCTTTCTTACTCAACTCCTGCTGATGGTCTTCCACCCATTCCGTAGAACCCAGCAGGGCAGGCTCTTCGGCATCCCAGGCACAATAGATGATGGTCCTGCGCGGACGCTCCCCATTTGCAGCCAACTCGCCCACCATCCGAGCTTCTTCCATCAGGGCCACCATACCACTGAGCGGATCCGCTGCTCCATTCACCCATCCGTCGTGATGATTCCCGCGAATCACCCACTCATCCGGAAACTCAGCGCCGCGCAGGGTGGCAATGACATTGTACGCCGGTTTGATATCCCAGTTGAATGCAAGTTTCAAATGCACTTTGGCCTTCGAAGGTCCCGCGTGATAGGTGATGGGCAGGGCGCCCCTCCAGGAAGCAGGCACCACCGGGCCTTCCAGGGCAGAGAGCAGGGGCAGTGCATCTGCGTAGGAGATGGGAAGCACGGGAATGCGCATGATGGTCCGGGCTTCCTCGCGTGAAATTCTTTTGGCATCTTTCGTGGCGCCATAACCAGGCGTCAGCGGATCCCCGGGGGCCACGGGCATATCCAGCACAGAACCGCGCTGCACACCGTCCGAAGGACGGAAAGGCCCTTTCGGGTATACGTCACCGGCAGCATAGCCATCGTCTTCCGGATCAGAATAAATAATGCACCCAACGGCGCCATGTTCTGCTGCCACTTTGGGCTTGATCCCGCGCCAGGAACCCCCATATTTAGCGATGACAATTTTTCCCCTGACACTGATGCCCAGTTTGGCCAGTTCTTCATAGTCTTCCGGAATCCCCCGGTTGACAAAGACCAGCTCCGCCG
>Ga0209594_1000825_pt1 | contig 16724 bp, 17 predicted proteins | sample AshMeaCrysSpring_FD_184126 | JGI IMG/M metagenome (GOLD analysis project Ga0209594, IMG submission 184126) | Groundwater microbial communities from Big Spring, Nevada to study Microbial Dark Matter (Phase II) - Ash Meadows Crystal Spring... | ecosystem: Environmental > Aquatic > Deep subsurface...
AAGAATTAGATGAGTTAGCCATAGACGGTAAAAGTCTCAGAAGCACTCTCAAAGACTATGGGGGGCAATCCCAAAATTTTGTGATGATTGTTTCACTGTTTAGTCAAAGAACGGGATGTGTATTAAAGATGAAAAAGTTAGAGAATAAAAAAGAGTCAGAAATTAGTCAGGCTCAATGTATAGTAAGGGATTGCCAGTTTAAAGGAAAGGTAATAACCTTTGATGCGTTGCACTGTAATCAGAAGACAGCAGCCCTAGTTATTGAGAGTGGAAATGATTATATAATGGCTCTTAAGAAAAATCAGAAAAAATTATACGAGCAAGCACAAGCGATAACACAAACCGAAAAACCATTGAGTATAGATATCAATCAAGATGTCAGTCATGGTAGAAAAATCACTCGAAAAGTTTCAGTTTATAGAGTCAATAATATATTACATCAAGGAGGGAAGCATCTGAAAGTTGTCATTCAGATAGAAAGAAGTGGATGGAGAGGAAGCAAGCCTTATACAGAAAAAGTGTATTACGTCAGTAGTGCCATGAAGGAGGCAGAAATATTCGCTCGAAGAATTAGAGGACATTGGGGAATCGAGAATCAATATCATTGGGTTAAAGATGTAATCTTTCAAGAGGATAAAAGAAGAATTAGTCAGTTTCAAGCTGCCACTAATTTTTCGATTCTAATAACTATAGTCATCAACTTATTCCGCAGTTGGGGTTTTCTCTCAATTAAAGAAGGACAACGCTGGTTAGCTGATCACTGGTACAAGATTTTTCTTCTCCCGGATTTGTCGGCATCTAAATCTTTGAGATGATGGAGTAAATTTCAGGAAAAATTTAAACAAAATTAATTAAAAGCCTCCATAGCTTTACTATAGAGGGGTTTTTGATGTCACAAAATAATAAAAGCTATGTCTTGAGAAACATTATGTATAATTGATCTACAATTAGTGAGCTTTTTTTCCTCAAGCCTGATAATTGGGAACTCAAATTGAATCCCCAATTTTGTAAAATGAAACAGCCCTGCCTTCCGGAAAATGGGTTTGAACCCGATGCATAATCTCATTCATCATCGCAGCGGAGAGGGGAGCATCGTCTAGAAGGGCGCTATTATAGGCAAGATGTAATCGGTCTGGCCCTGCCACATACTGACTCGATAGTAGGATGGAGTCTTCACATAATGTCACTTCCCCTAACGAGACGGTATGGGGATATTCATCCAGTAAATAGCGGATACGACTCAATTTTTTTAGGGTTTCTTCTCGGCAAAAACTATTCGTAAACAGTTGCTGCGCCATGGGGTTATCGGGTGCAATGCCATCGGGCAAACCATCGGCTTCTGTGCGAATTGGATTATCCTGCAATTGAGGATCATGGACAAAAAAGTTCACCGCATCGACGCGAAAGCCATCTACCCCTAACTCTAGCCAAAAACGGGCTTTGTCCAAAACAGTCTCAACCACCGTGTCATTGTACCAATTCAGTTCGGGTTGGGAGGGCATGAAATTGGCTAGATAATATTGCTGTCGCGGTTCATGCCAACACCAGGCGCTTTCACCGGTAAAAGCAGATAACCAATTATTGGGCGGGTTTCCTGCCGCCGTTCCATCTGCCCATACATACCAGTCTGCTTTTGGGTTATCCCGACTGCTGGCACTTTCAACAAACCAGGGATGGGTATTGGCGGTGTGATTCCAGACTTGGTCAATTAATATTTTAAGACCAAAGCTGTGGGCGATCGCCAGGAGATCTTTAAATGTCTCTAAATCTCCTAATAAGGGGTCAATATCATCTAACTGTTTGACGGCATAGCCAGCATCGTGACGTTTTGAGGGGTATATAGGGTTCAGCCAGATTGCATCTACCCCCAGTGAGCAGACATAATCGAGTTGATTGATAATTCCCCGGATGTCTCCTAGCCCGTTCCCTGTAGTATCTTTGAAACTCCAGGGGAAAATTTGATAAATTACGGCGTGTTGCCACCACTGACCCCGATGCCGTGTATGGTTAGCATCTTCCCAGGCCCAGGCGCGACGATTGATTACTGGAACGCGCCACCAGCAATCTTTCTGCGTCGCGCCACTTGCAAGTGTCGCTTTATTTTTCATACCATCCTGTCCTTTACAGCCATCCAGTTCATCGATTGCCGTGAAGCATTGTCACACTGAATCTAGGGGCTGTTAATACTACTGCTTAGATCACATTGTAGGCAGTATGGTTAATTTTCCGATTGTACCCTAAGAGAGATTTTAAACTTTCAGATTTGGATTTGAATCTATCGAAGTCAGAGTTAATTATTGCTGGGAATATCAATGATAATGATATTGCTGGCGATCTGTTTCTGAGTTTATTATCATGAATACTATAACAGTTGGATCATTAAGTAATGACTCTAATTACAGCAACATGGGATATTACAGATTATCATCGCATGATTTCAGCCGGAATCCTAGAGGGGAAAAGGGTTGAGTTAATCAATGGAGAAATTGTAGAAATGTCGCCGGAGGGAGAAATTCATGCTTATTCTAGTGATGAAGCTGGAGAATATTTGATTTATCTATTCGGAAATCGTGCTAAAGTTAGACAAGCCAAACCCATTACATTATTACAGAATAATTCTGAACCTGAAACGGATATTGCCATTGTGCAAAGGTTGGGAAAGCTGTATCAAGACCATCACCCCTATCCTGAAAATATCTTTTTATTAATTGAATATTCTCATTCTAGTCTCAGTAAAGATATTGAAGTCAAAACTAAAGTTTATGCAGAAGCGGGTATTCCTGAATATTGGGTGATTAATTTACAGAAAATAGAGTTGATTGTATTCAGAGTCCCTCAAAATACAGGATATCAATCTCAAGAGATATTTACTGAAGGTGAAATTTATCCGTTAGCATTTCCGGAGATTACAGTTTCAGTTCAACGATTATTAGGAATATAGTCTTTCATTCAACTGCTTGCCGTAAAGCGTTAATATCTCCACTACAAATAACTTCAATATTGCGAGTAATTTTTTCAATTTCCCAATCCCACCACCGAATCTCTAACAGTTCTTGAATGATTGATTCATCAAAACGCTTACGAATTTCTTTTGCTGGATTTCCCCCAACAATACTATAGGGTTCAACATTCCGGGTGACAACAGACTGTGCAGCAATAATAGCACCATCGCCGATATAAATTCCTGGCATAATTGTGGCATTATATCCTATCCATACATCATGGCTAACTATAGTATCTCCTTTACTTGGCCATGAATCTGGCATCGCAGTTTCCCAACTGCCGCCGAAGATAGGAAATGGATAATTTGTTAACCAATCTGTTCGATGATTTCCCCCGTTCATAATAAACTTAACGTCAGAAGCAATAGAACAAAACTTACCAATAATTAGCTTATCATTCTCAAATTCAAAATGATAAAGTACATTTTTTTCAAAGTTTTCAGGGGTTTCAAAATCATGGTAATAAGTGTAATCCCCAACAATAATATTAGGATTTTTGATAATATTTTTGAGGTAAACTAACGAGGTTTGATTTTCTAAAGGATATTTATTATCAGGAGAAGGAATATTATTCATATTTAATTTCAACTTCAAACTGCTACGGCTGCAAAAATCGCATCTGTTGTTAATTCTAATTTAGGGAAAACACAGGATTCTAAATATTGACCTGCTGTAAATCGTTTCATCTGATATTCCTCTTCAATTAACTGACAAATTGTAATTGTGGGTTGTTTAGGTTTACCAATATATCGCACCGCACCCAACGCGCGATAATCAACCATCCAATATTCAGCTATTCCCATGGCTTCGTATTCAACAAATTTATGTCCATAGTCATCTCGCCAATTAGTACTTACAACTTCAATCACTAACGGCACTGTTTGACCGTTTTGAATAACAGAAGCTGTTGACCAGATTGGTTCGTTTTTGATCAATTCTCGATTAATCACAATAACATCTGGTTGATATCCTGATTGATATCTATCCGGCTTGATAATACAAGTTCTGGGAATAGAATAAGGTAAGTTTTGACGACGAATTTCAAAGTTTAATTCAGCTATTAAGAATCCACTCACATCTTCATGAGAACCTGTCGGTAGCATTTCTACAATTACACCTTCAATTAGTTGATATCGTTTATCATTGTCTGGATACCATTCGATAAACTCTTCAAAGCTAATCGGTTTTACTTGTGATTCAATCATAATATTACTGCGTTTGAAAAATATTCTGAACCATTTTTTTATCTGTACTAGCCGCCGCTTTATCTAGTTCTGCTATTTCCCCTTCACTTAAATACCATCCTAACGCGCCGATATTCTGCTTTGCTTGTTCAACAGATTTTGCACCGGGAATGGGAATTGTACCTTTACAAATGCACCAATTAATGGCTATCTGTGCCATTGTCTTATTTCTAGATGCCGCTATTGCTTTTAAACTCTCTAAAATGAGTTTTGCACCCGGTAAAAGCTGTCTGAATAATAATCCTCTAATTCCTTTAGGAAACTTTCCATTTTCTGAATATTTTCCCGTTAATATTCCCAACGCTAATGGACTATAAGCAATGAGTTGAATTCCCATTTCATCACAGACTTCTTTTAAACTTAATTGAGTTACCGGATCAGTTGAAAGTAAAGAATATTGTACCTGTAATGTTACAATCGGAATATCTCTTTCTTTGAAGATTTGATAGACTTGTTTTAAGCGTTTCGGCCCGTAATTCGATAACCCTACTCCTTTTACTTTTCCCTGTTGATACAAGTCAGCTAACCCCTTCAAGAGTTGGGTTTCTTGCCATGGAAAATAGTTAGCGGTAGACCAATGCATTTGTACTAAGTCTACATTTTGCCCTAAACGTTTTGCTGATGCCTCACAAGCGGATATCATCGACTGACGAGTCAACCGCCAAGGATAAGGGGCTAACTTGGTAGCAATACAAATTTTATCGGCATTGACCCCTGTATAGCTTTGTGAGAATTGCCCTAATAAACTTTCACTGCGTCCGTTTAATTTTCCTGTACCATAGGAATCACCGGTATCAAATAAGGTCACGCCATTTTCTACACAGCAGTTAAATACAGCCTGTAGCTGGCTATCCATACTGGGGTCATATCCCCAAAGCAAACGGTTGCCCCATGCCCAGGTTCCGCAGCCCATTGTTGGTAGGGAGAGGTTTTGATTCATCTTGATTAACGTCGAATGAGTACAGGAATTTTATCAATAATCTGTAAAATGGGGGAGAGTTTATGATTTTATTCCCTCTAAAATAAGACTTATACAAAAATTATATAACTTTCATTTTTAGTGCGATACGCCTGTAGACAGGCTACACGAACGCTATCAATTTAAAACAATACAATAGAGGCAAATGATACAATTAAAACGATGGCAATGGATTATCCTGGCAACTCCAGTTACAGCAGTGATCGTTTTTCTATTGGTAGCGGCAGGGTGGCAAATACACCAATGGAATATTAACTGGATATGGGGTATCTTCACCCTTGTGTTTGTGGGCTGCCAATGGTTGTTAGTTCATTGGACTCGACCAATGGTAAAGGAAATGGAGAATGTGGTGGCAGAAGTTGAACAGGAGTTAGAAGCCACCATTACCAACACATCAACTTTATCCAACAAAGACAATCAAACTCAGAACTTAGAAACAACGATACAGCAAGTTATACAGGCTTCTCGCAATGATCCACCCTTTTGGGCAGACTGGCAAATGTTTTGGGGACGGTGTCAAGAATTGGTGGTGGCAATTTCTCGGATTTACCACCCGGAAGTACAATATCCCCTATTAAATATCTATATTCCCCAAGCCTACGGTTTAATTCGAGGTACAGTAGATGACATGGATCGATGGATGCAGAAACTGTCTCCAGCGTTAAATAAAATTACGGTAGGACAAGCCTATCAAGCATACGAAACCTATCGTAAACTAGAACCCTCTGCCCGTAAATTCTGGAAGTTGTGGAATTGGTCGCAATGGTTAATTAACCCCGTTGCAGCAGCAGCCAGGGTAGCAAGTCAACCGTCGAGTGATGCGGCGAGTCAACAATTGTTGGTGAATTTAGGGCAAATGTTACGAGAAGCTGCCCTACGCAATTTAGCAAAACAAGCGGTGGCATTATATGGTGGCAATACATTACCCAGTTTAGAAACTTCGGTGGTGACACCCACCTTACCCAAGGCTGAAACGCAAACGTTACGAGAAATTTTAGAGAAAGCTGAACCGTCTCAAAACGTTGAACAAAAACCTGTTAGTATTTTATTGGTAGGACGAACTGGGGCGGGAAAAAGTAGTTTAATTAATACCTTATTCCAAGCCGAACAGGCAGCGGTGGATGTATTACCCAGTACGGATCAAATTCAAGATTATCAATGGCAAACTGAAACAGGTGAAGCGTTAACCTTGTGGGATACGCCCGGTTATGAACAAATTAACCGTTCAGATTTACGAGAATTAGTTTTAGATTATGCCACGACAGCGGATTTATTACTGTTGGTGACTCCTGCTTTAGATCCGGCGTTGCAGATGGATGCGGATTTTTTACAAGATCTAAAGACACAAGTAGAAGATCTTCCTGCGATCGCAATTGTAACTCAGGTTGATCGACTCCGCCCCATTCGGGAATGGAACCCTCCTTATGACTGGCAATGGGGTAATTCTCCCAAAGAAAAATCGATTCGTGAAGCCACACAATATCGGGCGGAATTACTCGGGGAATATTGCAACCGTGTTTTACCCATTGTTACTGCTGATTATAATAGCAACCGCCAAGCTTGGGGAATCGAGACGTTATCGCTTGCCTTAGTCGAAGCCCTTACCCCTGCTAAACAACTTCGTCTTGCCCGTTTTTTACGGAATTTAGAAGCCCGTACCGTTGCGGCTGCGGAAATTATAGATCGATATACGTTCCAAATGACAACGACTCAAGGGGTAACAGCATTGCTGAAAAGCCCAATTTTGCAATATCTTTCCATGTTATCAACAGGTTCACCCAAGTTAGCTTATTTGCTAGCAGAACAAATTCCGGTTGAACAGTTACCTGTTGTTATTAGTAAATTACAAATGGCGTATGATTTATTTTTACTATTAAATACAGATAGTAAAAGTCCACTGAATTTAGATTTACTGGCATTGTGGCCGTTATTGTTAGAAAATCAAGGTGATCCTGATCGTAATGCTTGGGCGTTTGGTCATGCATTAGTGGAGTATTGGACGCAGAATTTAACAATTGATCAATTGCGGGAACGGTTTAAATCTTATTTAAAACAGGATTAATTTGAGTTGATTTCATGGATTGTAATCTGACTGAAACGCTTTTCAACCCACTCATTTGATGGTAGCCTGACCTCCTTCAAAATCTACTGCTTATTTTGAGTATATTCCTGAAAAACCTATGATACAAGGAATTTTTCTAAATCCCAGAAGGGAAATTATCGGTATTAGAATGGAAAAGAAATACTGTTATGACAGAAGTGTATCTTGAAAACTGTTCAATTTCGAGTCAAATCACAATACTGCAAAAATCCTTCTGGAACTAACTTTAACTCCCTGGATTGAAATCGAGAAAGGGGAACCCAAAGCGCCGTTTTTTCTCGTTCTTTTTCATAAAATTTAAGAGAGTCTATTTGATAGAATATGGGGTCGGTAAAATCACAGCGATACAGTTGAATTACTTCATGATAGGGTGTGTCATTATATTCAAAAATATTTTCTAGACAGCCGAGATATTTTATATTGGTTAAAGCCGCTTGTAATTCTTCCTGAAATTCTCGCTCTAAGGCAACATGACTTGGTTCTCCAAAGTCTATGCCGCCTCCTAACGCTCGATAAAATGTCGTTTGTTTAACGGCATCAAATCCTTGAGAAACAAAGAGGCGATCGCCGGATTGAATTAAGCCTAATGCTAATACCCTAATTTTACCTGATTTTGCCATAAAAGCTGATCAATTATACTAATTATAGTCTGCAAAACTGGCTTCTTGATTGTCTCGATCAACAGGCCAATCTTCATTTTCTCCGCCAATGATTAATTTTTCAATGATTACGTATTCTTCACTGAGTTGGGTGAGGGCATTAATCAAAACATCGAAGGCAAAAGCATCACTGGTTCCCAAATCAAACCAACAGCGTGACCAAACACCATTGTATTCAATTTCTCCCATATTATGCATTAATGCCATCATGCTATCCTTCGATAAATTGGAGTCATAATTCATATAACTCAGATCAACTCCTGTTTCCTGAACCTTTAAGTTCTCAGCATTAAACCCCCCTAATTTACCTAGTAAAAACCAAGAATTTAATACCTCCTCAACATATTGCCGTTCAATGATTGAAGGAACCGTACTAAATTGAATCCAGATCCATAAATCAAACGGATCACATTCGCGGAAATTAATATCCATAACAATGTTAAATAATTTGATAACTATAAAGTTGGCATTTGTTCTGAAGTCGGCCCCCATAGACCCTCTCGATCTCTAATTGTATCTCGAAGCGGATCACAAGCTCGCTGATTTTGATCAATACGATTTAAATTTTTACATTGTTCATAAAAAATTTGGGCAACTACCCGCTTAGGTAACTGTTGGGGTTGGGCTAAAGCAGCTTGGAAGTTGTCTTCGGCAGCAGTCAGTAAAGTGGGATCGGTTTTCTGCCCCAAAGAAGCCAAAATTTGCGCTTTTAAATACAGAACTTCAGGATGATTCGGAACGTCTGCTAGGGCTTTATCGACAAAGTTTAAGGCTTTTTCTAGTTCTCCTAAATCACGATAAGCAATGGCAATGCCTCGGTCAGCTAAATAGCGAGGGCTAGCATATTTTTCTAGCTTGGCAATGGCAGCTTCAGGAGTATTGAATGGTAAGTTTAACGATAAAAATAATTCTAAATAGCCTCGAATTAAATTTAACTCAGGATCTTCAGGATTGACCTGTTCAGCCGCATCTAAAGCCGCAAAAACCTCCTCTAACTTATTTAAAGCTTTTGGTGCGCCTCGAAATGTTCCTTCTGTAGCTAATGCATGAGCACCTTCCATAAAATGACCAATGGCAATATATAAATTCCCCCGCAGTGGATCGGTCTGTTTTAAAGCTTGAGAAACAGTTAAAATCTTTTGACTATAATCCGCTAAAGCTTGCCAATCTTCCTGTTGATAAGCGAATGCAGCTAACATTCCATAAACCATCGGTTCTGGGGTGTCTTCGGCTTGGGCTTGCTGCAAATACCATTGAGCATTTTGATAGTTTCCTTGCTCAAACATAGCCTGAAAAGCAGCAGCGGCTGGCTCACTCATCACTCGTGCTTTAGTGGATAAACGAAACGGATCAGCCGCGATTGCGGAGCGTTGCACTAGCAGTATCGGGCTACTGATATTCAGCAAAGTCAAGGCTATGCTTGTACTGATTAATTGAAGTCGCTTTGACTGAGAGAATAAACGGCAAACTTTCAATAAATTCTGTAAAATCATGATTCTATTTTTACCCAAACAAGGTTGGAATTAAACAGATAAAATCTCGATGAGATTGATGATTTTTTGAGAAAATAAATTTAAACAAGAAATACATCAAACCTCAATCAATGCTATAATTTGAAACAGTGATGACACCAAAAATTGAGATGAAGTCATTTCCCGCGCCTTAATGCTGTATATTCAAAATTTACTGTATCATCCGACTGCTAGCTCAACACCGATTCTGAAAAATGTTAATTTAGAACTGGCTCCGCAGCAGATGGGATTAATTATCGGTCAGAGTGGTTCTGGTAAAACCACTTTATTAGAAATTTTAGCGGGATTAGCAGAACCCACCAAAGGACAGGTGCGCTGGCGAGAACAACAACTCACTGCAGATTACCTGCAACAGCTTGCAGGTTTGGTGTTTCAGTTTCCGGAACGACATTTCTGCGGTAATACCATTTTAGAAGAATTGCGTTTAGGTCATCCGGAACTCAGCCTCGATCAAGTTACGAATGCCCTGACGGAAGTAGGACTGAGTCATCTTTCTCTGCAAGCAGCTCCTCATGCCCTCAGCGGTGGCCAACAGCGCCGTCTCGCCCTCGCTGTCCAACTTATTCGTCAACCCCATATCTTGATGCTAGATGAGCCGACAGCAGGCTTAGATTGGTCGATGCGACAACAATTAGTGAGTTTAATTGCTAAGCTGAAAACCCATTGGACGTTATTAGTGGTCACCCACGATGCTGGAGATTTAATCCAAGTGGCAGATCGCTGTTGGACATTGAATCATGGGGATTTACAGCCGACTGAGAAGACTTTGGTTATTCGGTAAAATTAAAATTTTAATAACGCTTAAGGTGCGTCAATGACGCACCCTACCATAATTGCAATTTTCCCGATTCCCTACACCCCACTCACCACACCCTTCACGTTCTAAATCTTAACGGGTTCTTCTAACATCAATTTCGACCGCTTCAAAGGTTCCGGCACATCAATGGGGTAATCTCCGGTAAAGCAAGCCGAACAAAAACTATTGGGATCAGTTTGGGTCGCTTGTAACATTCCTTCCCAACTGAGATAAGCTAAAGAGTCTACACCAATTTGTTCCGCAATTTCTTCAACCGATTTCGTGGCAGCCACCAACTGATCTTGGTTATCCGTATCAATGCCATAAAAACAAGGATGAGTCACCGGTGGAGAAGAAATTCTCATGTGAACCTCTGTTGCACCCGCATCCCTCAAGGCTTTAACAATCTTGCGACTGGTAGTGCCTCGAACAATAGAATCATCCACAATAATCACCCGTTGTCCCTCTAACACGTCTTTGAGGGGGTTTAACTTCATGCGAATACCCGTTTCTCGCATCTTTTGAGTAGGTTGAATAAATGTGCGACCCACATAGCGATTTTTGATTAATCCTTCCGCATAAGGAATACCGGAAGCTTGGGCAAATCCAATCGCAGCGGGAATCCCTGAATCCGGTACCCCAATCACCATATCTGCCTCAACAAACGATTCTTTCGCTAACACTTGTCCAATGCGGCGACGGTAATTGTAGAGGGTTTCCCCTTCCATCATGCTATCGGGCCGGGAGAAATAAATCATTTCAAAAATACATAATTTCCGAGTCGGTTTCTGACTCCAGTGAAACGATGATATTCCCTCATCTGTGATCCAAACTAATTCCCCTGGTTCAACGTCCCGCAGATACTCCGCCCCGATAATATCTAATCCGCAGGTTTCAGAAGCCAAGACATAGCGTTGAGGCTGGGTTCCTAATGTACCAATCACTAACGGTCGCACGCCATGGGGATCGCGCACTCCCATTAATCCTTCCGGAGTGGCAATAGCTAAACTAAACGCCCCCTCACAGAGATGAAATGCACTCACACAGCCTTCTAGCCAATTTTTACCGGAATTGACTTCTGAGGCGATCGCTAAAGCAATCAGTTCAGTATCTGTTGTAGTGACAAAATCTAACTGCCGATTAGCCAATTCCTGGCGTAACCCCGCCACATTCACCAAATTCCCATTATGAGCAACTGCCACTGTTCCCAGTCGAGTGTCCGCCACCGCGGGTTGAGCATTAGCAACTTTACTTGAACCCGTCGTAGAGTAGCGAGTATGTCCAATCGCCAGTTCTCCTGTTAATTGGCTGAGAATGGATTCATTAAAGACTTGAGACACTAATCCCATATCTTTATGAATTTGCAGGGTTCCCTGATTAAAGGTGGCAATTCCGGCTGACTCCTGACCCCGGTGTTGTAAGGCATACAATCCAAAATAGGTGAGCTTTGCCACATCTTCACCCGGAGCATAAACACCAAAAACACCGCACGCTTCTTCTGGCTTATCCACTGGAGACGAAAGGATGTTGGTCTGCTCAGTGTTTTGGGAATGGTTTTGCATCATGTTGTTGTTAAGCTTGGCTTCTAACCTCAGAATGATCTAAATTTTAGGATCAGACTCAAAGTATTTTATTGTTGGGGATCTCGGGGAAACTTTGCAAGACTGTCCGATTGCTCTCCCCTTTTTACAGTAGCGTAAAGATCGGGGTTCGTCATCTGTAAAAGTTACGGAAGTTTGACCCTAGATTTGTCTCTATTCTGTAAAACAGACTTGGATTATACCACTTTTGTTTTCTTAGGAGAGCAAACTGCTTCAACTTGATCTCAGTTGTTTGATTCGTTTTCAATGTTTTTTCTAGATCCATGAGAATATCTAGAGAAACAATCTGATTTTTTAGCAAAATCCGTCTATTTTTGATAACGTTAACTCATTAATTAGATTTAAAACTTTAATCAAAAGAACCGGGTGCATCTGATGCACCCGAGCATTTTTTACAACTGAAGCCCTAGAATTGATCAGATTCAGGGCGAGGACGAGCGGGTGTCATGCCCGGTTGATTCAGAAACATGTTCTCGTCACTATCATTTTGATAGATACAACTAATTTCAGGGTCTTTCTCCAGTTCTCCCGTAAACCCAAATGTGTTCATGTGTTGTTTGCAGTCTCGTTCTTCTGCAGAAGAAATTAAATTTCGCTGCTTGAGAATAGTCCAGTTACTGGTTCTTAACACACAACCCGGTTGCATTTTTGGCTGAGTGACATACACGTTAAAAGGGTTGAGGGTAATAAACACTCGCATATCCGTGACCATTGCACTGGCACCAAAGCGAATACAGGTTTCTGTATTTGGCGAACTGCGATCAATAAATTCACTCGATGCCACATTTTCAGGCGTGAATGTTGCCGTTGAGCTAATGGCAATACCAATACCAATTCCCAAAATAAACACCCCTGCCACTACCGCTAAGGCTGTGTAGTTAAACAGTGAGGATTTTATCGTTGTTGGGGGTTTACGTCTCATATTGTCTGAATTTGCTGTTTAGGCGAGCATCGCACAATTTAAAACTTATCTATAACAGATCTATACTGATTATTGTAGCTAGATTCACTCATTTTCGGTTGGAGCAACCTCAGAGATTTCTGCTAGACTCACTGATAGCGGTGCGATCCATCAACGCATACCACCACTGTTGCGGAGGACTCAGACCGACTGATGGGGATTGTTATAGCGCTACGTGCTACGGTTAGGACACTTTACTATTGCCTGTTCCCTCTCCCGAAAGAAGTTGACCTTGTCTCGATTGAAATGTTTGATTACACTGTGTATTATATTACTCACTGTGTCAAGATCTGTGAGTAGCGATTTAAAGCAATAGAACAAAGGAGATCAAACTGTGTCTGTAGAAACCTTAAAGAAGCGTTCTACAACTCGTAAACTTGCCCCCCGCTATCGTGTACTCCTCCATAATGATGACTTTAACAGCATGGAGTATGTGGTACAGACGTTGATGAGTACTATACCCAGTATGACTCAGCCCCAAGCGGTGAGTATTATGATGGAAGCTCATCAAAGTGGAATTGCCTTGGTAATTACCTGCGCTCAAGAACACGCAGAATTCTATTGTGAAACCCTGAAAAATCATGGGTTAACCAGTACCATTGAACCGGATGAGTAATCTCATTACCGTTTATCCTGTGATCAAGGTATGACAATGGTATCAATTCCCTCAATCAAAAAACTTTGAAATGTAGCCGACATTCCATCCCTGATTCTCCGACACCGATTAGACTTTTGCTATTTGTGATCAGTTTATTGGTGTTGTGGAGTCCTATTGCAATTCCGCTTTACACATTAGCAGGGGAACACAATTGGGTCAATATTGTCACGCTCATCGCTCTATATACTGAATTTATCATCTTGGTGCGTTATTGGGGAAAACAGATTTATCATCAACCTCAACTCCTGCAACAATACGGCTTAGAATGGTCTCAACGCAATGTTCGAGAACTGTTCCAAGGAATGGGTTTGGGGGTGTGTAGTCTATTCGTCCTATTTGGTATTCAAGCCAGTTTCGGATGGTTAGTTTGGAATACGACACAAATTATTCAATCAGTTCAAACAACCCCTCAATTTATTCTAGAAGGTTTAGCGATTGCTTTGGGTATTGGGTTTGCAGAAGAGTTGCTGTTTCGCGGTTGGTTACTTGATGAACTGCGACGAGATTATTCACTACCAAAAACCGTGTGGCTCAGTAGTCTGATTTTTGCCATCTTACACTTCATTAAACCCTTAGAAGAAGTCTATCGCACAATCTTACAATTTCCTGGGTTAGTATTACTCGGTTTAGCACTGGCTTGGGGAAAGTTATCAACTCCTTCTTCAAACACTCCTAACGGACGGTTGGGGTTACCCATCGGGTTTCATGGCGGGTTAGTTTGGGCTTATTATTTAATTAATGTCGGACAATGGATGACAGTCTCTGGACAAGTTCCCCAGTGGGTGACAGGAATTGACAATAATCCATTAGCAGGAATCATGGGATTATTATTTTTAACTGCGATCGCGCTGGGGATGAGACAACGCGCGACTGTAGTCAGACAATCAACTTGACTTGATGTACGACTCCTGCTTTTAACTGACAATTAACTGTTGTTTAAAAACGTGATGTTCTGTGGAGGCTAAACCCATCTGTAATATTGCCATCACCTGTGCCATATCTCCTTCTAGGAGGGCAGAAACCGCTAACCATAATCCCGGAAAAACCCGGCTTTTAATCATATCATTTTCTGGAATTAAAGAAATATAATCTTCGTTTTCTAGCATAAACCAATCTAACTTGCGATCGCTAACCTGCCAAACAATATATTCTTTTACCCCATTACGACGATATGCCCGTTTTTTATCCCGTAAATCAATGGTGGCGGTACTGGCAGAGACTTCCGCCACAAGTTCAGGCGCACCCTCAATATAACCCTCCCGACTGAAGCGAGATTGTCCACCCAATTGACTGTCAATCAGTAAAACAGCATCGGGTTGCGGTTCATTATCAGAATCTAAACGGACTGTGGGATTATCCCCCAGACGCACCCCTGGAGTGGCAATTTTATAAGTCCATAACCAACCCATTAAATTTGCATGGGGTTCAGCATGGGATTCAAATCTTAACGGAGATGCCATATAAACAATTCCTTCAATCAGTTCAGCTTTTTTGAGATGGGGCATGGCGTTGTAGCGTCGTTCAAACTCCAGACGAGTCAAAGCGTCTCCATTTTCCAAGGGGGGAATTAAAACGGTCTGTTTTTGTTGAGGTGAGGTAGTTGTCATCAGAAATAGGGATGATTCTTTGCTGTTTTTAATTTAACGCAAACGTCCTATATCCTCTCTCAAGCCGACCAGGAGCAGCGACTCTCCTGTAAACAAATCAGATATAATAAAGAGTCCGTGTGAAGCCATCCCGCTGTACCTTCGGGAATAGACAACCGCACAATAGTTGTAGAAATTTGAATACTGTTAATTATTAGAAGGAGTTTCAGTTTTGAAACGAGCAGAACCCCAACAAGGTTTACCCGCCATTCTTTTGGGCGGTTTAATTGCAGCAGTGGTGCTGGTGGCACTCAACTGCTTTATTATCATTAATCCAGGACAAGCAGGTGTTTTAAGTATATTAGGGAAAGCCCAGCCTGGAACGCTGTTAGAAGGGCTACATTTTAAACCCCCTTTAATCTCTACTGTGGATGTTTATGATGTTACAGTACAGAAATTTGAAGTGCCGGCGCAAAGTTCCACGAAAGATTTACAGGAACTGTCTGCTAGTTTTGCCATCAACTTTCGCTTAGACCCTGTTCAAGTGGTAAAAATTCGCCGGGAACAGGGAACATTGCAAAATGTGGTTTCTAAAGTGATTGCCCCCCAAACTCAGGAATCTTTCAAGGTAGCGGCTGCTAAACGAACCATTGAGGAAGCGGTGACTAAACGGATTGAACTCAAAGCGGATTTTGATGAAGCCCTCGATCAACGCTTGAAAAAGTATGGCATTATTGTGTTGGATACGAGTGTAATTGATTTAGCATTTTCCCCTGAATTTGCCAAAGCGGTTGAAGAAAAACAAATTGCGGAACAGCGTTCTCGTCGAGCCATTTATATTGCTCAAGAAGCAGAACAACAAGCGAAAGCAGATGTTAACCGCGCTCAAGGTAAAGCAGAAGCGCAGCGCCTGTTAGCCGAAACTTTAAAGGCTCAAGGGGGTGAATTGGTACTCCAAAAAGAAGCGATTGAAGCTTGGAAATCTGGGGGCGCTCAAATGCCAAAAGTTTTAGTGATTGGCGGGGATTCTCAAAGTAGTGTTCCGTTCTTATTTAACCTCAGCAATACAGCAGACTTTGCTAATCCATAGATATAATGCTGTGTACCATAATGTAGGAGTTTGGTCTGAGCATTAGTAGATGATGAAGCTGATTTGATCAAGGTTTATCCCTGAAATCGGTTAACATAAAACGGCTCACTACTCTAGGTTAATAGAGGCGTTCTCCAGAACGTCTCTATAAAATTGCTCACCATCAGATGTGATATGAATCAACCGCAAAATCAGTATATTTTCCTTTGTCAGGTGCTTGAAAGCCTAAAACAATATCTTTTTGAGGAACTCCGGCTTCTATTAGTTCATTAGCCACTCCAATTTCTGTAAAATCACGCTGAATCCAGATTTTATGATCTTTAATATCAATATGAACTGTACAGCCATAAACTCGTCTCATTAGATCAATTCCCTCCCTTTTTAAGGGCAGGGCTGTTTCAAAGTTAGGTCAGAAAAGATAAAGAAATAGCGATCGCTACCTGATAAAATCAAAAGCGGTCGCTAATTTTTTCAAAAAAACTGATGCTAAATAATTTAATAGAAAAACTGAAAAA
>Ga0209594_1000826_pt1 | contig 16723 bp, 21 predicted proteins | sample AshMeaCrysSpring_FD_184126 | JGI IMG/M metagenome (GOLD analysis project Ga0209594, IMG submission 184126) | Groundwater microbial communities from Big Spring, Nevada to study Microbial Dark Matter (Phase II) - Ash Meadows Crystal Spring... | ecosystem: Environmental > Aquatic > Deep subsurface...
TAGGCGCTAAATCAGGAGCATTTGCATTTACTGTAACGTTTACATCGTCGAAGTCGATAAATTTACCTTGATTGAGGTTATTCTCTTCATTGGTTTCTGTTACTTGATTTTCCTCATCTACTATCATTCCTACATAATAAGTCCCATTTTCACCCCAGAAAGAGTCATCTTCTGGTGGTAAATCAAGATTGATGGTAGGCTTCCCAGTAGTGCCACTTCCTGCTAGGCTAGTTATTTTATAAGTTCCGAGGAGTTTGTCAGAACTAGAGAACCAGTCATTGGTGGAGAGGTAGAATTTTACCCGGGTATTATAATCGCCAAAAGCCCCCTATCTTTAGATGGGGGATGAAGGCGGGTTGGCGACTAAGCTCGCCGTGAATAAAAAAATTGCCTCTGGTGGTTGACATTCCCAGTTTTTATTTGTTAGAATGAATTTATCCAAAGTTAATCAGCGTAAAATGTTTGTTCTGGAGTTTAAGGTTAAAGCTAAAACTAAGCAATTTATGGCAATAGACGAGGCTATTCGGGCTTCTCAGTTTATCCGTAATAAATGCGTACGATACTGGATGGACAATAAAAATACAAATAAGTACGATCTGTCTAAGTATAGCAAAGTTTTAGCTCACGATTTTAAATTTGCCAATGAGTTAAATTCAATGGCTAGACAAGCAAGCGCTGAAAGAGCATGGTCATCAATTTCGAGATTTTTTGATAACTGCAAAAAACAAATTCCTGGAAAGAAAGGCTATCCTCGATTTAAGAAGAATACTCGCTCAGTTGAATATAAAACTAGCGGGTGGAAATTAATCAATCCTAAAACTATCAAATTCACTGACAAGAAAAACATTGGTATTCTTAAATTAGTAGGAACGTGGGATCTAGCCTATTTTCAGGAAGCGGATATCAAAAGAGTAAGGTTAGTTAAACGAGCAGATGGCTATTATTGTCAGTTTGTACTGTCTTGTGATATCAAGGAAGAAATGCAACCATCAGGTAAGTGTATTGGACTTGATGTTGGCTTAAATTATTTCTACACTGATAGCGAAGGAAACCAAATTGAAAATCCTAGATTTTTGCGTAAAGGAGAAAAAGGACTAAAACGTCTTCAAAGAAGATTATCTAAAAAGAAAAAAGGCTCAAATAATAGAAAAAAAGCAAGACAAAAGTTGGCTAAGGCTCATCTTAAAGTAAGTAGGCAGCGTAAAGATTTTGCTGTGAAGTTAGCAAGATGCGTAGTCTCATCTAATGATGTTGTAGCCTATGAGGATTTAAGAATAAAAAACTTGGTAAAAAATCATTGTCTAGCAAAATCAATATCCGATGCAGCATGGTATCAGTTTCGAGAATGGGTTGAGTATTTCGGACAAAAATTTGGAAAAATAACTATTGCTGTGCCCCCACATTATACTTCTCAAGAATGTTCTAGTTGTGGCGAAGTGGTTAAAAAATCTTTGTCAACTAGGACTCATATTTGTTCTTGTGGCTGTGTAATGGATAGAGATTGGAACGCTGCTATAAACATATTAAAAAGAGCCTTAAGTACTGCGGGACACACAGGATCTCAAGCTTGGGGAGAGTTTGCCTCTACACTGATGGAAGCAATTTTATCAGAGCAAGTGGACTCAGCGAACCAAGAATCCCCGTCTCTTTAGAGCGGGGAGTGTCAACTCAAATTCTCCTGTACTTCCCGCTTCTGTATTTTCCACCTCAAATTGTACATCTACACTTTGTCCTGCTGCTCTGGGTTCTTGAATTACGTCGAAGTATTTAGCAGATAATTCAGGAGAGGATAATTCATTCTCTACTATTGTCGCCAGCGCTATTTCATCCCCAATGATGCCATTGCTTGGATTATACAAAGATAGTCCAAAAATCTCCTCCCCTTCCTCCACGTTGTCTTCCACCAGGGGAATGACTACCGTCTTGGTTGTTTCCCCTACTGCAAAATTCAATGTCTCGTTCTGATAAATATAGTCACCATCGCTACTACTATCACTAGCCGTTTGCTCTTCTGTGAAGTATGTTACGCTGACAATTTTAGTCCACGGATGGTTTAGAGTTACGATAAATGTTGCGGTAGTATCCCCTTCCCCTACCACTATATCCTCTACTGATATTACTGCATTATTCATGTTTGTTTGCTCCACATAATAACTTTCTCCTTCTTCCCACTCAGGTAATATCCCCAGACAGATTGATTATATATTCAGTTGCTGGGTCAGAATTAGCAATAATAATGGCATCCCGCAGAGACAAACCATTGTTAGTACTCCCATCATTCAAAGTATCTACCGTGAAAGTCTGGGTGTTTGGCTCCACTGATTGACCTTTAATTTCTTGCTTGCCTCATTATATGCATATTGTTGCCATGAATAACAATGTTGCTCGCCAATTCCCCCAGCCCTCTTGTAAAGGGGAAATTTGAGGAGATTTCCATTTTATTTGAATTGAGAAAATTTCAAACTCCTGAAACAGGAGAGGAAATTCTCTAGGAAAAGGTAACATCAAGATATAATTTAAATGATGAGTTCTAGGTAATAACTTATGAAAATTCAAGCAATTATACATGAAGCAGAAGAAGGCGGATATTGGGCTGAAGTACCAATTTTCCGTGGTTGTTACACTCAGGGAGAAACCATTGAAGAAATCACAGAAATGCTCAAAGAAGCAATCGAAGGTTGGTTAGACGCTATGAGTATTCCCGAAGAAGAATTAGGCAAAGAATCAAAGATCGTGGAGCTTAATATATGAAAAGTTGCTCTGGGAAGCGATTCTGTAAAATTATAGAATGTAGAGGCTGGATCCTTGTTCGTATAAATGGTAGTCATCATGTTTATCGAAAGAAAGGTGAAGATTTTGCTATCTCCGTTCCAGTACACAAAAACGAAGACTTAAAAATCGGTATTTTAAAAAGTCTGATGAAACAAACTAATTTAACCGAAGATGACTTGATTTAATCCTCCTATTACTCCTTACCACTCCATTAGAACTAAATATTATTAAAAGATGGAATTAGATCATAATTTCTGTTCTCTAGAAAATCCCCAGAAAACTTTAATCTCATTGTTGATAGTTCAAGTTTTATGTTTATAAACAGAAAACTTCAAGGTTCAATGCCAATTAAAAATTGAAAAAACAAGAGGAGAAAAACCCTCTCTAATAAATCAGAATAAAAAATAGGTGGGTAACACCATTTTTCTAAAGTTGTGATAGACAAGGGGCTTTAGCCCCTTGCGACTTTCAAGGGGCTTTAACCTGGGGTGTTGATTTTAACCCTTGATATAAAAAAGTAATTTCATACACTTTTTACGATTGGTAGCGTCAGATGCCGAGTCCGCCTGGGATTGAAATCCCAGGCTCATAGCTAAAGTCCGTTAAAACGGACTAAATGTATTATGTTATTAATGAAGAATTTTAGTCCACGAAGAGTGGACTTTAGCTACTCGCGGTGGGATTTTAATCCCAGGCGATCTAGGAAACTCACCAAATTGATAAATACTTGTTTAAAGAAAATTTGTATGAATTTATTTAGCGTAATCAACCTCAAAATCAACACCCCAGCTTTAACCCCATTTTTCCTAGAAGAGAGTATTGTCTGGGACACCTAAAATACCAGCAAAATCAGAAACACCTAACACCTCTCCAACGGTAATATTCACTCCGTCGTAGTCAATCCACTCACCTTGGTTGAGGTTGTTATTTTCGTCACTTTCCTCTACCTGTCCTTTGGCATCTACTATCATACCTATATAATATTCACCAGTTCCCTGCCAGAAAGAGTCTTCTCCTCCTGGTAAAGCAAGATTAATGTTTTGCTTTCCTGTAGTAGTGTTTCCTGCTAAACTGCTAATGGTGGAAGTTCCCAGCAGTTTGTCATTGGTAGAAATATAGTCATTGGTGGACAGGTAAAAGTCGATCGCAAATTCCCCAGCGTCTAGTAGTGACTTATTCTCCACCTCAAATTCCACATCAAAGTTATTTCCAGCAAAGAGAGGTTCTTGAATGACATCTAAAAGTTTAGGCGCTAAATCAGGAGCATTTGCATTTACTGTAACGTTTACATCGTCGAAGTCGATAAATTTACCTTGATTGAGGTTATTCTCTTCATTGGTTTCTGTTACTTGATTTTCCTCATCTACTATCATCCCTACATAATAAGTTCCATTTTCTCCCCAGAAAGAGTCATCGAATGGTGGTAAATCGAGATTGATGGTAATTTTTCCTGTGGTGTTGTTTCCAGGGAGACTATTAACTTGGTAACTGTTCAAGAATTTGTCATTAGTAGAGAACCAGTCATTGGTGGAGAGATAGAAGTCAACCGAAAATTCTCCCGCATTTCCAGCTTCTGTATTTTCCACCTCAAATTGTACATCAAAGCTTTCTCCAGCTACGAGAGGTTCTTGAATTAAATCGAAGAATTTAGCCACTAAATCCTTACTTTCTCCATCCCACTCCACTGCACCAATATCAACAATTCCCTCGACAACGCGCGGAAAACCATTACCCCTTCCATCGAAGGGTACCAATTCTGTAATATCGCCATCTCCATCTAAATCGAGGGTGTCTGGGGGGATTAAATCGTTATTTCCAACATTAATAACAGGACTACCACCAAGAGGAGCATGAGTTTTAGTCGTTCCACCATTATCTTGTAAAGGAGTAAGGTTCGGATCTGAGTTAACAATGTCGCTACCTGTACCCAGGCTATTTGAAGCTCCTGTAATATTGCCAATTAAATTAAATGAATTTCCTTCAATTTCACCCCACACATCAGGGAAAATATTGAAATTAGACTTGTCAAAGTTGCCAGCAACCAGGGTATTTCTGACAGTAACTTTGCTATTTTCGTTAGTATTGTTAAAAATTCCTCCACCATTACCAAAGTTATCTTGATTTTCTTCATCAGCGGTGTTATTAGTAACAGTGTTGTTACTCAATAAAGAAGTACCTCCCCCACCGTTGTTGATTCCGCCTCCATTCCCACTTGCACTATTGCCACTGACAGTCATATTGGTCAAAGTTGCCTGACCAGCATTAGATATTCCACCTCCATCAAACCCTGCCTTATTATTACTGACAGTACTGTTGAGCAAAATCGCTTCCGCAATGTTATCTATCCCGCCACCAAACTCTTCTGTGAGGTTATCACTTACGTTACTATTAAGTAAATTTACTGTACCTTCATTGAATATCCCGCCGCCGCTTTTCCCTGCACTATTGCCATTTACAGTAATATTATTCAAAGTCGCGAGCCCAGCATTAGCTATTCCGCCACCATCATCACTTGCGTTATTATTACTGACAGTGATATTAGTCAAGTTAGCTGTAGCATTTTCCTCAACTAAAATGCCCCCACCAGATTCTGCCACCCCTCCAGTGACAACAACATTTTCCAAATTGAGAAAACCCCCAGGGAGGACATGGAAAAGGCGATCGCCCAACCCAGTACCATCAATAGTAGCCACACCGCCGCCCACTGTTCGTATAGTAATCTTGCCCAGTACATCCAAATCCCCTGAATTTTCGCCGCTACCACCGATACTAAGTAAATAATTCTGCCCCCCAGACAGATTGATAATATATTCAGTTTCTGGATCAGAATTAGCAATAATAATGGCATCCCGCAGAGACAAACCATTGTTACTACTCCCATCATTGAGATCCAACAAAGTATCTACCGTCAGAGTCTGGGTGTTTTGAGCCACAGAATTACTTTCCGTTAAAAGTGAGTACTGCACCATTTGATTGACCTCCAATTTCTTGCTTGCCTCATTATATCCATATTTGTGCTTTGAATAGCAATGTTGATCGCAAATTCCTCCAGCCCTCTTGTAAAGGGGAATTTGAGGAAATTTCCATTTTATTTGAATTAAGAAAATTTCAAACTCCTGAGACAGGAGAGGAAATTCTCTAGGAAAAGGTAACATCAAGATATAATTTAAATGATGAGTTCAAGGCAATAACTTATGAAAATACAAGCAATTATACATGAAGCAGAAGAAGGTGGATATTGGGCTGAAGTACCAGCCTTACCTGGATGTATAACAGAGGGAGATACGATGGAAGAATTAGAGAATAATCTCAGGGAAGCTGTTGAAGGCTGTTTAGAAGTAATTGCCGAAAGAAATACAAAAAATCAAGCTAATCTGGTTGAAATCAATATATGAAATTGATTTCAGGCAAAGAGCTATGCAAAATTGTGCAAAGCAAAGGCTGGATTTTAAGGCGAATTAAAGGAAGTCATCATATTTTTGAAAAGACTGGACTAGAAATTACTCTATCTATACCAGTTCATGGAAACAAAACTCTAAAAATTGGCACTCTAAAAAGTCTGATGAAACAAGCTAATTTAACTGAAAATGACTTGATTTAATCCCCCCATTACTCCTTACCTCCCCATGATTGATATCAAGACTAAATATTATTAAAAGATGGAATTAGATGATAATTTCTGTTCTCTAGAAAATCCCCAGAAAACTTTAGTTGGATCAGGATTACCTATATCAGAGTGGAGTATTCCATTAAGGGCTTTAAAAAATATTCAGCTTCCTTTATGAAAATAAGGATTAAGAGGTTTTCCATTAGTTTTGATAATTCTTGTTTGGTTTGAGTTGGGTATAATTGAAATGATGAGTTAAAACCAATAAATTATGAAAATACAAGCAATCATACATGAAGCAGAAGAAGGTGGATATTGGACTGAAGTACCAGCCTTACCTGGATGTATAACAGAGGGTGATACGATGGAAGAATTAGAGAATAATCTCAGGGAAGCTATAGAACTATATTTAAGACCAATTCCTAATCAAAATCCATCTAATCAAATCTTAGAAATCACCTTATGAAATCAATTTCAGGAATTAGCTAATATTCTCAAGAAAAAAGGTTGGATATTGGTTGATGTTAATGGCAGTCATTTCAAATACTTAAAAAATAATCAGACAGTGATAATTCCTATTCACGGAAATAAAGATCTAAAAATTGGCACTCTAAAAAGTCTGATGAAACAAACTAATTTAACCGAAGATGACTTGATTTAATCCCCCTATTACTCCTTATCACCCCAACTAAATATTATTAAAAGAAGGTATAGAGATAGTAGGGAAGGCAATCTAGATAATTTATTGGTGAAAATCAAAGGTAAAAAAGTATTGTCAACCCTACAAACATTTTTGATGATTTTTATGATTAATGAGCAAGATTGTCTTCTCGCCAAGTAAAAATTATTTGTTCATCAGCTTGTTTAAATTCAATATTAAACTTATCAAAAACCACCTCTCGCCCTAATAATAATTGTTCCACATCTATAGGATTTTGTAACCAAGCAACCGTAGCGATAAAAGAGTGTTGATCGATAGTCATTTCAGTGAGCAGTGAGCATTAAGCAGTACTTTTGAATTTTAGGTAGAGGTACTTATCACCGCTTCATGCTACGTGCTCACTGCTCACTGAAATGACCTCCAATTTCTTACTTGCCCCATTATATCAATATTGTTGCCATGAATACAAACGTTAAAATCAATCATGTAATTCAGCACTTATCATAATAACCATAAAAATACAGTTACAAAGTCAAAAACTCCATCGCAAAAACTAGCAAAAATAAGGTAATATTAATTCAAAGGTCATAACCAAGCTTAAAAACAACTCAAACCTAAATTTATTGATTTAGTATGAATTAATAAAAACTACTAAATCGTGTAACTTTTAGCTGATTTTCACTTACGACTTTTTTTGTCAACTTAACCAAAAAAACACATGATTACTCAAGAAGAAATTGAAGAAATTGGGGCGAAAATAGAATTAACTATTGATAATCCCAAATCAGTAAAGAAGCAACTGCGACAACTGAATTTAATCAAACAAGAATTGATGATCAAAAAAAGAGAGTTACAACAAGAGTTGAAAGAGCTTAATTCAAATGATAATCAACAACTCATTAATAATGTATTGATGGCAGGAACTTCTTTTTTACCTAAAGAAGCCAGAAAGTGGCAAGGAGTTATTAGGGGAGGTGTGAGAGAAGTTATGAGAAATACAGGCAATAATTCTCGTAAGCCTCATGTAGAAGTGCAAGATTTAATTGAAGATTTTATTTTGCAAATAGATACTCTGAGATTACAAGCTCAAGAATATTTATCTGAATCGGAAGAAACCGACTCAAATAACTGAGTTTGATGCCAAAAACTAGAAACAGTTATTATCTTAAAAATTGCGGGATATTTGATAATTAGTCAGATATTCCCGTTCTTCATTTTTAAACACTCATACTGGCTATGGACATCTTTCTTAGAGCCTGGACAAGGGGCTGAAGCCCCTTGCCTGGGGGGCTGAAGCCCCTTGCCTGGGGGGCTGAAGCCCCTTGCCCTAACTTTGGTGTCCATTGCTATAATTCAATCTCATAAATTGCAAAATTATTGAACGCCAACACTTCTCCCAGCAGAGCCAAAAATAATAGGAGTATCAGAAGAAGAAGGCTCCCAACCAACATCAAAACCAGCCCGCCGAGCAATTTCTCTTACTCGTCGAAAAGTCTCAAAACTATCAGGTCTAACCACAAAAGCAAGATAATCAGTTTCAGGATTCAATTCACTTAAATGTTGATTAAATTCAGAGTAAGAACGCTCCAATTCAGCAAGAGATTCTCCTTCTACATTCTCTAAAGGTTTATAGAGCAAAGCATCCAAATCCACCAAACTCACTTGATAATAATTAGTTCTCGCCCGAAATGTTTTAAGAATTTCTGAGTTTTTCATTAAACATTTTTCAAACAAATCTAATTCTTTAACATAATCATCAGATAAAGAATCATCAAAACTGTTTGCTTTTTTAGGTTGCTCACAATTAGGTAGAGAATTTAAAAACTTTTCCATCTGATGGTCAATAGCTTCATAATCAATATAAGTAACTTTATCCTCTCTAATTTCAAAAAAACGAGGAATTTTATCACTAGCTGAAACCAAAGGAGTGCGAATAACTGTACCTGCTTCAACTGCTACTAAAGAAACAAACAAACTAATAAACATCAACACCCCAACTAAATTTGTCATCACATCTAAAAATGAATCTAAATTGGTAATGGGACGCATAGATTTACGAGGGCGTTTTCTTTTCATTTTCCCCACTCCTTCACTTTTAGTTTCCATCCCTCATCAAAGGGTTCGTATCCCAAATCAATACCCCGTTGTTCAATTAAATAACGCACTTCCTTAAACACTTCAATCCCATCAGGTTTAACCGCTAAAATCAAATATTCTTGATGACGTTTTGCACTTATTTCTTGTAACAACTGCGCTAAAGGATTGTTTGAATTACTTAATTCAGAAAAAGTAACCAAAACCTCACTAGGATAAATAATTACCCCATCTTTCCCACATTCTAAATAACGAGGGGTTTTACTTTTATTTACCCCATTGCCATCAGAGTAAGCTATTATACTAACTTCCCTTTCATCACTCACAGTTTGGGCACTCATCGCCACAATCAACAAAATAAGTGTGCCAATGGTACAAGCAAGAATGGAAAGAAAAGGAAACAATTCCATCTCCATACTGGCACGTGCTTTGCTGCCCTTCCTCATCCTTTTTCTACCCCTTCATTGTTAGCAACTCCCTCATTATTCTGTTCAACTAACATGATGCGACGAGGTTGATTTAATTGTTGTAATGCTGGTTGCAAATTCCCTAAAGTATCTTTCAGTTCTCCCAGCACTTTTTCTAATTGTCCTGTTTTTTCTAATTTCTGTAAACTTGTATCCAAACTTTGCTGAAGTTGGGCAATTTCAGCAACTTTATTCGTGCATTCTGTTAATGCAGCTATTCGGGTTTCCAATGCTTGAGTTGCTTGGGCTAATTCCTGTCTAAATTTTTCCGATTGTTTTGCTATTCCCTCAGTAGCAACAGTATTTTTTGTGTTAATTTCTCCTACTGTTTGAGCAATTTCTGCTACTATTTCTTTACTGAATTGCTGTTGTTGTTTAATAGCTTCTATAAAATTCTCCCGCTCCGCTCTGACTATTTTTGTAATTTGCGCTACTATTTCTTGGCTGATTTGTTGTTGTTGTTTAATCGCTTCTACAAAATTCTCCCGTTCTGAACTGACTATTTTTGCAATCTCCGCTCCTATTTTTTCGCTTATTTCCTGTTGTTGTTTGCTGGATTCTACAAAAATTTTAGAAATTTCTGCTCCTATTTCTTTGCTGCTTTGCTGTTGTTGTTTGATGGATTCTACAAAATTCTCCCGCTCTTCTGTTACTATTTTGGCAATTTCCGTTCCTATTTCTTTACTGGTTTTCTCTTGTTGTTTAATAACCTTTACAAAATTCTCCCGCTCTTCTATTACTATTTTAGCAATTTCTGCTCCTATTTCTTTGCTAAGTTGCTGTTGTTGTTTGATAGCTTCTACAAAATTCTCTCGCTCTGAGCTAACTATTTTGGCAATTTCCGTTCCTATTTCTTGGCTGCTTTGCTGTTGTTGTTTGATAGATTCTACAAAATTCTCTCGCTCTGAGCTAACTATTTTAGCAATTTCCTCTACTATTCCTTGGTTAGTTTGCTGTTGTTTTTTGATAGCTTCTACAAAATTCTCTCGCTCTCCACTTACTATTTTAGCAATTTCCGTTACTATTTCTTGGCTAGTTTCCTGTTGTTTTTTGATGGATTCTACAAAATTATTCCTATCTTCCATCACCATTTTATTAATTTCGGCAATTTCCTGAATTAAATTACCATGAATATTCTGGACTTTTTCGATTTCACTTACAAAACCTTTTGCTAAGGCTGATGCTGCTTGTTGCGCATATTCTTGAGCAGGTTGAATCAGATTTTTTGGTTCAGGTAAATATGATTCAAAAGCTTTATTTACTGCTGTTTTAATTGCTTTAGTGTTAAGATTTTCTGGTGCCTTAAAACAATGGAGAAGTTGGTCATTGATAAACATATCCACCGCCAATAATAAGCGAGCTTCTAACTGTTCAACCAACACCAAAGGAATCATAATCAACACGCTTAATAATAAAGCTAAAAAGGTCGTATCAAAGGCAACTGCTAACCCACTGGTAACAGTTCCAATCCCTTGTTTAATTTGTTCGATATCTCCTGCTTGTTCCAAAAAACTAGAAAATCCACTTACCCCCTGACTAATACCAATTACTGTACCAATAAATCCTAATAAAGGAATCGCCCAAACAAGAGTTCTAGGAATGGTAAATGACGATTCAGAAGCACTATTATAAAAAACAGAATCTTCTTCCGCAAATTCAGTAGCAGTTTGGCGACTACCTGAATTAATATAAACCCCTAGTATTCGACTGCAACGAGTAGCAATTAAACTTTTTTGATTCGCTAAAGTTTGTTGATAATTGTATAGTTGGGGAGATGCTGGATTTTCCCAATCAAGACTATTGAATAAAACAACTTTCTTAAAAGCCCTAAATTCTTTCTTGATTTTCAGTACTTTTTGCACTAAAATAACACCTATAATAGTGGTAAAAAAAATCACCAGATGTTGTGTAAATCCTCTTTGATAAATTAATTCCCCTAAAGTCGAATTACGCAAAGGTAATAAGAAAACGTAAATTAATACAGTCACCCCTAAAGCTATAGCAACAGCTTTAGTAATTTTAATTTCTAATTCCTGTCTTTCTATTTTTCCAAATTGGTTAATTAAGTTATAATTAGAAGTGGAAGTTGCAGTCATATTTTTTTGATCCTTAATAGGTGAGCTTCACCAACTTTTTGGCAACACTTAAATTTTGATAAATAATTATCTCTCTTTTCTGAAGTTATTTCCTCTCCATGTCCCATATCTCAATTTTGCTTAAACCAGGGTTTTTAGCAAACACCCAGACGGGTCAGTGGTAACAGGTAACTTCTATGTTTTATAACTTCATCCGAAGTTTGATTCTATATTTTAAACAATTTTTAAACAATTTTAGATGGACTTGCACCAATATATAAACCATTTGCGATCTTTTTATCTTAACCTGCCCAGGCAGGTTTTGTTTATGTAGCCATAGGTTTCAACCTATGGCTTATTATGGTTCTGGTGCTACTTTTGGATTCTAGATTACACCTACACAATAAAAGTTAGACAAGGGGTTTAAACCCCTTGTCTCTTGAACAAATGAACAAGGAATAATATCCCAGCTAGAAGCAAAAAAAAAGCCCGCTAACACGGACTTTTTCTTCTTCTTATTTAAATAGAGTGGGCAGAGAGAGACTCGAACTCTCATGGCCGAAACCGCCACATTTTGAGTGTGGTGCGTCTACCAATTTCGCCATCCGCCCTTGACCTCACTTTTTTTATTATAACCTATTTTTCCATTTTGCAACAATTTTTGATATTCTTGCGAACTTGCCCACCGATCTATTTCTCTTGCCCGAAGAACAGGAACTGGGTGAGTCAACTGAGCAGTCTGTGCTGATTTTAACATTTCTCCTAGCTCAGTGGAGCTAATAGCATCATAAGCTCTAGCTTGCTCAATAAAAGCATCTAAATTTAGCTGCGGGGCGATGGTTGGAGAACCACCTGCCAGTTTCATCAATACTGACATTACCACTTTTGGATCTTGGACAGCTAATAAAGCAGCGCGATCGCAGCTAAATTCTGCACAACGCACCCATTCTAACATTTGGGTTTGCAATGACTGGGCAATTACTGCTCCCCAAGTAGGAACCAAACCAGCCGCCAGTACCATTATATTCACCAGAGTCAAATAAGTGCCATGTTCACATTTCAGGTGTCCCAGTTCGTGTGCCATAACTGCCTGAATTTCTGCAGGTGTCAACATCTCAATTAAAGAAGTGTGGATCACCATAAAAGGCTGTTTTCCCCGCATAGCGAAGGTATAAGCATTAGGTACTGGGTTTTGCTGTATGTATAGTTGAGGCTCTTCTAAATCCAGAATTTTACAAGCATCTTGTAAAAGCGTATGCAGGTGAGGTAACTGATTTTTCCCTACCTGAATACTTGAAGCGATATTATTTAGATAAAAAAATTGTTCTGCAACTGGGCCTAGTAGAGTACGTATTGCCACGTCTACCCCTGGTAGTTGCTTTAAAGTGTTCGTTGCTTCAAGATCTAGGGGATGGCGGAAATCGTTTGCTTTTAATCCCAATAGTAGTTTTTGTGATAATTCCATCTGCTTATGGGTAAATAATCCTTAATTTGCTAGCCAGTTTTTGATCCGATTTAAACTATCCCACTCAGGTTTTCTGGTTAACCCGTCTTCTATATTCTCCTCTATAGCACTGCGCACCTCAGCATCTAATTTCATCATTTGTTTGACTATTTCTACATGGGGACGCACACCTGTACTTTCAGTCGCCAACATTGCCAGTGCCAGATTTATGCGACTTTGGGGTGATTTTCCATCGAGTTTCACACTTTTTTTTGCTGCTTTTAGTGCCTTATTTGGTTTGTCCACTAATAAATATAGCCAAGCTAAACAACTCCAGGCAGGTGCGTTTTTCGGTGCTTTTTCGCAAATTTCCTCAAAAACAGGTATCAAGGTTTCTACTTTTTCTCCTGATTTATAGCGCTCTAAGCTATTTTCAAAGATTGTGGCAACAGATTCAGTCATTTTTTTCAAAATTATTCAGATAATCAAAGCAGGCTGGATAAGCCTGCTTTGGTTTGAAATCTTATCAGGTTAATTTTAGCTTAAGCTGCGAAGGATTTACCACACCCGCAGGTTTGGCTGGCATTAGGGTTAGTAAATTGGAAACCACCGCCAATCATGGAGTTGCTATAGTCCAGTACTAAACCATAGAGATAAAGGATGCTTTTGCGATCGCATACTATTTTAAAGCCATCATTATACTCAAAAACTTCATCTTGTTCGCCTATTTTGCTAGGATCTTCAAAGTCCATCATGTAGGACATTCCTGAACAACCTCCCTGGCGTACACCTACCCGCAGACAGAGGTCTTTTCCTCCTTGTTGCTCTCTGAGCATTTTTACGTGATTAAGAGCTGTTTGAGTTAGCTGGATTCCTTGAAGCTGGGCTTGAGCTGCTTGTGTCATGTTTTTTTTTACTCCTTAGTTTTTTTTATAATTTTATGCTATTTATCCTGATTAATAATTCTTGCTGACACTGCAATATCTAATTACTGTTTATTTTTATTCAACATTATCCCGTTCCAATGGCTATTTTATTTATTTTTTTCTCAAAATCTTTTTTCCCTTCTATTTTTTTCCCTAAGTTTATATATCAATATTAGGATAGCTCTTATAAGGCATTTGCTTTTAACTTTGATTCAAAGGCGTCGATTTTTTGAAGAAATAAATCAGTTATTTCCTTTTTGGCGTTGCACTTCATTTCGGCGGAGTTTATCCTGCATTTCGTCCTCGGTAAATGACCGCTTTTCAGCTGCTCTCGCGAGTAAACAAGTCGAAGGGATCGCGGATAAACTTCGTCGAAGTGTTAAAGCTTTTTTTCGTTCCACGCCTTTAAAGAAAGGCGTGGCTAACTCGAGGGCGAGCTTTATCTTAGGTTTTTATTCCTCGAAGCTATCAATACTCATAGGAACAAAGTCACCATAGATAGTTAATGCTAATAACATTGGCTGACCTTCTTGAATTAACTTTCCTGTTAGTACACAGCTTTCGTCTTTGCGAGCTACTCCTTCGAGGGTTGCGCGAATATCAGCCCGAGAAAACTGGGGACGATAATCTCCAGATTTTTGCTGGACATAATTCCAGAGAATATCGCGAATTAAAGCTTGATATCCTTGATTGCCACACAGACTTTTTAGTTTTTCTTTCAGCTTCCGTTCTAAACGAATGCTGGTTACTTCCATTTCTGTGGTTGATGTGCGTCCGAGAGAACTACGAGTATGCATGAGGTTTTTCCTCTAATTACTAGACAACTATGATCTTGTTATTGTATTATTAATTTACCCGAATTGTCAACTAAACTCTCCAAATTTTTTATTTTTTGTTTTTTTCCTTTATTCAAAGAGACTAATAGCTGGTTATAATCATCAATATAGTCTTTGAGGATTTGAGGAGATTTTTAGGCGTGGGAACAATAGTAAGCTAGCTAGCTTACTATTATTACCTGGGTAAAACAACTGAGGGCAAGGCTATGGGTAGCAATTGTCTGCAGTGACTAAGCTGTTATCCAACCAGCACTGAATCAGAGTTCAGTTGCTGCAACCGCACCTCTGTAGATATTATATATCACTCTGATCAAAAAAAAGACGATTATAATTTTAAAATTTTATCTAAATAGCGCGAGAAGACTCCCGTTAAAATTCTCAACAGAAAAAAGAGCAGTCGAATTTAACGGGAGATGAATCGCGCCAAAAAAAACGCACGATAGTTGCGCTGGTTTTCGCTATTAATCAGGAGTTTTTTGTGACTCAACATACTTTTTAAATGTCTCAATAGTAACCCCCCCACAACTAGCTACAAAATAAGACCCCGTCCAAAAATAAGACTTTCCATAAAAAAATTTTTTAGATAATTCTGGGTGTTTTTTTCTAATTAATCTACTGCTAACCGTTTTAAGATTAGCAATCAATTTGGACAACTCAATACTCCGCTTGTAATCCACAAGCAAATGAACATGGTCAGATTCCCCATTAAAATCTACTAACTGACACTCCCATTTTGTTAAGGTTTCTTCAAAAATAATTTTGAGTTCATGCAGGATCTCTAGCGATATTGCTTTTTTGCGGTATTTGACAACGAAAATAATGTGAGCAGTAAGTTGATAAACACTCTTTATCCTTTTTTGTAAATGCTTGACATTTTTAAGCGGTAAGTATATAATGGCAATTGTACCAAGCAAAAATATCAATTAGCGGTGATTACGTTAACTTACCAGTACAAATTAAAGCTCACTAAGCACCAAGTGTCGGAAATTAAGTACTATTTGGATGTATGTAAAAGTGTTTTTAATTATGCTCTAAGAGAGCGAAAAGACTGGTTAAATTCACGCAAATCACCTATAAATGTTTGCAGTTTAAAACAAGAATATATTATCCCTGCTGACGCACCTTATCCTGGGTACAACCACCAAGCAAAAAGCTTAACTCGAGCTAAGAAAACCAGTGAACGCTTAAAATCCGTTCATTCTCAAGTCTTGCAACAAACACTAAAACAACTTGATAGAGCTTTCTCTGACATGAAAGCTAAAGGACATGGTTTCCCTAGATTCAAAAAAAATATGCGGTCATTTGTTTTTCCTACGTTACCTAAAAATTGCTTAGGAAATAACAAGATCAAATTACCTAAGTTTGGGTGGGTGAAAGTTAGACAATCTCGACCATACCCTACTGGTTTTGAACCAAAACAAGCAAGAATTGTTAAAAAAGCTTCTGGATATTATTTAATGATTGTTTTTCAATCAAACGAAATAATGCCAGAACATCCAGTAGGGAAAAGATGTCTAGGGATAGATGCAGGTATAGAAAGTTTTGTTGCTACTTCTGGAGGAGAATTAATCAAAGCGCCTAAGTTCTTAAGAGATAATCTGCGTAAGCTTAAATTGCTACAAAGGCGACTTAGAAACAAGAAAAAAGGCAGTAATGCTTGGTTAAAGATTCAGAAGAGAATAGCAAGATTACATGAAAAAATAACTGATACAAGACGCGATGAAAGAAGTCAAGGAAAAATGAAATTGGGGCGCTTTTTTAGTCCAGTTGATAATTATTCTCTTCCAAGAAATAAAGCGCCCCAATTTCATTTTTCCTTGTCTCCTCTCGCGGCATTTTAA
>Ga0209594_1000829_pt1 | contig 16698 bp, 13 predicted proteins | sample AshMeaCrysSpring_FD_184126 | JGI IMG/M metagenome (GOLD analysis project Ga0209594, IMG submission 184126) | Groundwater microbial communities from Big Spring, Nevada to study Microbial Dark Matter (Phase II) - Ash Meadows Crystal Spring... | ecosystem: Environmental > Aquatic > Deep subsurface...
TGTGAGTTGTGAGTTGTGAGTTGTGAGTTGTGAGTTGTGAGTTGTGAGCTGTGAGCTGTGAGCTGTGAGCTCTGAGCTGTGAGCCGTGAGTGCCGTCGTGGTATCGAGGGCTACTCCAGCCTTCGAACCAGCGCGGCGATCGGGAGTGGTGGCTGCTGTCGCAGATGCTGCCAGCTACACGCCCTTCGCCACCGTCACGCGCCCGCGTTCGTCCTCCTTTACGAGACTCACCTGCCCCGCTTCGGCCTCGGCCATCGAAAGCTGTCCCGGCGAGGCGTCCGCGAGCCGTGACTGGATCTGCGCGATCGCGCGCCGCGCGTCCGCTCTGAACCATCGGTCGAGCCCGTGGCGGCTCTCCCAGTCTCGCAACGGCGCGACCGCCCGCACCGATCCCACGCGCCCGAGCGTCGTCACGGCCTCGGCCTGCACGACCGGCAGGCGGTGCTCGAGTGCGGCGATCAGTGCTTCCTCGAAACCGGGGGCCTCGGCCCGCGCGAGCGCGTTGGCGGCGGCTTGCGCAACCTTGTCGTCGTCGCTGCCCAGAGCCCTGGCAACTGCGGTGACGCAGCGACCGTCGGCCGCGCGGACCAGCCGCGCCAGGCTCGCGGCCACGATGTTCAGGCGGCGCGACGCGGCAGCGCGATGCAGCAGCCACCGCGCGTGCCGCGGGGTGAACCGATCGCCCAGCAGCGCAATCGCCTCGACCGCGTGCGCCTCGAACGAGGCCGGCGCCAGGGCGATCCGCAACAGCGTGCGAGCCCCTTCGTCGCCGACGTGCCTGGCCGCCGCGAGGCGCACGTCATCGGCCTCATCGTCGAGTGCCGCAATCACGGCCGGCCGGGTGGCGGGATGCGCCGGGAACTGCCGCGCCAGGAAGCGCAGGTTGGCCAGGCGCACCGAGGCGAGCGGCTCGGGGCGCATGCCGTCGGCGATCCGCCGGGCGGGGTCGGCTGGCGGCATCAGACGCTCAGCGAGATCGATGATGGGGCGGAGCGCGCCGGGAGCGAGCCCGGGGTGCTTGACGCGGGCGAACAGGTCTCGGCCATCACGCGGGAACGTCAACTGGATGGCCCCACCTGCGACTTGACCGTAGCCAGACAGTGTCTCGGTCCCCGCGTCTCCCTCGAAGCGCAACTCCCCCGCGATCACGTCGCGGAGCGCACGACGCGTGTCGTGGTCAAGGAGCGCGCGGAGCACGGCCTCGCTACCGCGCAACACCACGGCCGCATCGAACCGCGGGTCGCCCAGCACGAGGTCCGTCTCCAGTCCGGCCCCGCTGTCGAACTGGGTCCGTGGGATGCAGGAGACAGAGCTGTCGAAACCGATCACAGAGACCCGCACGGCTGCAGCGTCGCTCTCGATGTCCACCTGGAGCGAACCCCGCGTGCCGACGAGGCGTGTGCCGGATTCCCGAGCGGCCGAGAGGCTCACTCCCGCCTCGCGAAAGGCGTCGCGCCACGTCGAGCGCGCCCTCGACCCGACGGCCTTTCGCCACGCTCCGGCCGCGAGCAGGCCGCCGCCCGCAACCAACAGCACCGCGACCAGGGCGAAGGGATCCACAGCCGACCCTCGTGAGGCGGGGCGTCAGCCCCGCTGAGAACGGCGCCCCTGAAGCGGCGCCCCACGCACCCGCGCTGAATGCGGAGAGCCACACGGCTCACAACAGCTGCACCACCGGCTCCTCGCGCATCAACTCCTTCCGCGTCAGCAGGTCGTGCACGGTGGCCACGAGCCAGCGCTCCGCGTTCACGCCGAAGGCGATCTCGAGCCGCGGCCGCCTGTCGCGCGGGTCGTGCGGCGGATCGAGATACCCGAGCGTCGGGCTCGACGCGTTGAGCGGCACGATGAGTTCGTCCTTGCCCGTCTTGCCGCCCACCTTGTGCAGATCGCCCGCCGCGTCCCAGATGAACGACCGCGCGCCGCCGTCCGCCCGCGCCACCTCGCAGATTACGAGCTTGAAGATCGTCTCGGGCTCCCCCATCGCGCACGTGGGCACCACCTGCCGCTTCCAGTGGTCGGGCGGCGTGGGGAACCGCGTGCCGTTCGGCACGACGACGATGTGCTGCTCCTTGCCGGTCTCCGCGTCGTGCGTGACGAAGGCGTAGTCGTGGACGATGAAGTCGGCGGCGTTGACGGCGCCGGCGGCGTAGCAGGCTGCGCCGTGGGCCACCGCCTCGAAGGGCTGCCACCCGCGCAGGCGGCGCCGGTCGAACCGGCGCTCGAGCAGGGCGAACACGTTGGGCAGCAGCGTGGAGCCGCCGACGAGCAGCACCTCCTCAACGTCGCCCGCCGTGACGTGCGCGGACTCGAGCACCGCGTCGAGCGACGCCTCGAGGCCGGCGTAGAACCCCTGCCGCTCGAGCACCTCGACGAGCTGCGCACGCGTCATCTCCACAAGCGAGGTGCCGGGCCGCCGCGGGTCGTCCAGCCGCAGCATGCCTGGCGGGACGAGCAGGAACGTGGCCTTCTCCTCCAGGAACAGCGATTCCTTCACCCGGCACGACTCGGCCAGCATCAGCCGCCGCCAGAACCGCGTTTCGTCGTCCCTGGCGCTCTCGTCGAGCGGGAAACGCAGGCGCGCGCAGACGTCGCGCAGCACCCAGCTGTCGACGGCGTTGCCACCGAGCGGCAGCGCCTGCTTGGCCACGACGTGCGCCTGGCCGCCCTTTGCGCCGTGCGGCGACAGCCGCACCAGCTCGACGTGCATCGTCCCGCCGCCGATGTCCACCACGCACACGAACGACTCGCGCGCGAGGCCGAGGCCATAGCCGAGCGCGGCGGCGAGCGGCTCGTCGATGAAGCGCACGCGCAGCACGCCGATCGCGCCGAAGATCCGCTGCAGCTCGGCGCGGTAGGTCTCGAAGGCAGAGACAGGTGCTGACACGACGAGGTCGCGGATGCGGTGGCCGGTGGCGCGCTTCACCTCGGCGAGCAGTTCGCGGAGGTAGGCGTGGGCCACGCCGCGCGCCGTCACCGAGTGGTGGTCGACGCGGGCGAGCGTGCGCGTCGCCTCGGCGGCGAGCGCGAGCTTGAACCCCGGCGCGAAGGCCGCGTGCACGCTGGCGCGGTTGCGCTCGAGCGCCTGGCGGCCGATCCAGGCCTGGCGGCCGATGAAGGCGCTGCGCGCGACGAGCGGCAGCGCGCCGAGCCGATCCTGCCAGCGCGGCCGCTCGACCATGTGCACGGCCGAAGGCACGAGCCGCGGCGCCTCGAGGACGTCGTCGCCTTCCGGGACGCGGCAGACGGTTGGGAGCTCGACGAGCACCGGCTGCCCGGCTGATGGGTCCCACCGGGCGATCCCGGAATTGGTGGTGCCCAAATCGAGGGCCCATCCCGTCATGCCGACACTCTAGACCTGCGGGAAGGACGCGGCAACTGCGCGACCGGCGGCACCCGGCCACAGGCGCCCGGCATCGGCCGTCCGGACCGAGGCGCTTGCCCCGACCTGCGTTCAGCGGCGAGAATTCCTGCGTTCTCGAAGGGAGCTCGGCATGAACCTCGGTGCGTTCTCGGTCAGCTTGGCGGTCAAGGACCTGGAGGCCTCGAGGGCCTTCTACGAGAAGTTCGGGTTCACGGTCTTCGCCGGGGATGCGTCGCAGAACTGGCTCATTCTCAAGAACGGCGACCACGTGATCGGGCTGTTCCAGGGGATGTTCGAGAAGAACATCCTGACATTCAACCCCGGTTGGGATCAGAGCGCGCAGAAGCTGGCCACCTTCACCGATGTCCGTGAGCTGCAGCGCCAGCTCAAGGCGCAGGGCGTGGTGCTGACCCAGGAGGCCGACGAGGCCACGACGGGGCCGGCCAGCCTCGTCGCCGTGGACCCGGACGGGAACACGATCCTCGTGGACCAGCACGTGTAGTCACGCCGAGCGCCGAAACGCCTGGCGCGCCGGCCGACCCGACGGCGCTGCGTCCGGCGGCCGGCCGGTCGCCGCTACAGCAGCGGCAGGCTGCGTGCCTTCGGGCCCCGCGGCTTCCCGTCGTACTTCTCGAAGAGCCGCGTGTGCCGGGTCTCCATCGGCACCGCACGCCCCGCGATCCACACCTGCTCCACCTTCGTCGTCAGCTCGAGCGGGTCGCCGTCGGTGACGACGAGGTCGGCCGCCTTGCCGGGCTCGATGGAGCCGACGAGGTCGGCGACGCCGAGGATCTGCGCGGGGTAGAGCGTGATCGCTTTGAGCGCCTCCTCGCGCGGGAGACCGAACGCCGCGGCCATTGCCGCCACGTAGGGCAGGTTTCGTGCGTTGCTCGCGTTGCCGTCGTCGCCGATCGCGAAGCGGACGCCGGCCTTCGCCAGCCGCGCCGGCAGTGTGAAAGCCTCGTCGTACGGCTCGTGGTCGCGGGCCGGTGTGTCCAGCGTGCTGCCGGTGATCACGCCGATGTCGCGCCGCTTCAGCTCGTCGGCGACCCGCCAGGCGTCGGCGCCGCCCACGAGCACCGCCTTCCTCACGCCGTGCTCGTCGAGGAGTTTCAACGCCGCGCGGATCTGCGCGAGCGAGCTGGCGTGCACGAACACCGGCACCTCACCGTCGATCGCCCGGGCCATGGCCTCCCATTGCAGGTCGCGGTGCTGCCGCGGCACGCCGCCCTGCCCCTTGGCGCGCTGCGCCGCCCGGAAGGCGTGGGCGTTCTCGAAGGCGCGGCCGATCGCCTTGATGGCCTCCTCGCGCTCCTTCTTCTGGTCCTCGTCGCTGCGTGTTTCCCACCAGGCGCGCGACGTGGTCATGCGCGGCCAGTAGACGTGCAGGCCGAGCGGCGTGCGACGCGTCATGTCCTCCCACGTCCACCCGTCGAGCCGCAACAAGCCGGAGGCGCCGGCAATCGCCCCGCCGCGCGGCACCACCTGCGCGGAGGTGACACCGTTCACCCGCGCCACGGGAATCAGCTCGCTGTCGGGGTTCACCGCCACCTCAGCCCGGATGTTGGCGTTGAGGCGGCCGGTCTCGGCGTAATCGTTCGTCATGTCCACGGCGGCGATCTCGGTGAGGCCGAGGACCGAGTTGGCCAGGACGTAGCCGGGGTAGACGTGCTTGCCGACGAGGTTCACGACGCGCGCGCCGGCAGGCGGTGCGCCCCTGCCCACCGACGCGACGCGACCGTCGCGCACGAGGATCGTGGCGCCCGCCACGGCCGGGGCGCTCATCGGGTGCACGGTGGCCCCGACGAGCGCGAGGGTCTCGCCGGCGGCCGCCGGCGTCGCAGACGGCGCGGCTGACCTCGGGCCCGAAGAGCCCGCGGCTCCGGTGAGCGCGGGGCCCGGGGTTCCGCCCGGCTGCGCCATGGCCGAGAACGTCAAGAGTGTGACGGCCGCGAACACGGCGGCGCCCCTGCAAATCGACGTCACTGGCCGCGTCACTGCGCACCTCCCTGCCGGTACCGGCGCTCGGCTTCACCCACGAACTCGTGGCCGGCGTGCTCCGCCTCGCCCGCGCCATGGCCGCAATCGTTCCCCGACCTGTCGGTGGCCTCGAGGTAGCGGAACGTCGGTGCGCCGCCGGGTCGTTCGCCGCCTCCCCCGCCCTTCTTGGCCACCTTTGCCCGCGAGATCAGCTCGGCCCGCTCCTGCTCGAGCGCCGCGCGCCCGGCCAGATCTGCGGCGCGGTCGAAGTAGCGCCGCCCCTCGATCCACGTCTGCTCGCACAGCGCGAGCGTCGAGAGCGGGCTGCCGTTCCAGATCGAGAAGTCTGCGTCCTTGCCCACCTCGAGCGACCCCACGCGATCTGCGATGCGCAGCTGGATCGCCGGGTTCAGCGTCACGAACGTGATCGCCTCCTCCGGCGGCACGCCGCCGTACTTCACCGCCTTGGCCGCCTCCGTGTTGAGGCGCCGCGCGAGCTCGCCGCTGTCGGAATTGAACGACACGGTGACGCCGCGGTCCCACATCAGGTAGCCCGCGTACGGGATGGCGTCGTACACCTCGAACTTGTAGCCCCACCAGTCGGAGAACGCGCTCGCCGTGGCGCCGTGTGCCGCCATCTCGTCGGCCACCTTGTAGCCTTCCAGCACGTGCTGGAACGTCTGGACCGTGAACCCGAACTCCTCGGCCACGCGCATCAGCATCAGGATCTCGTCGGCGCGGTACGAGTGCGAGTGGATGAGCCGCTTCCCGTCGAGGATCTCGAGCACCGCCTCAGCCTGCAGGTCGCGGCGCGGCGGCAGTGGCCGGGTGCCCGCGCGGTACTCCCTCCAGGCGGCCTCGTAGTCGCGCGCGCCCGCGAACGCCTGCCGGATCGTCTGCTCCACGCCCGCGCGCGTCCGGGGATAGCGGTCGGTGCCGCCGGCGCGCTTCGGGTTCTCACCGAGCGCGAACTTGATCGTCGGCGGCGTGGGGAACAGCAACTGCTCGGGCGCGGCGCCCCACTTGTTCTTGATGATCGCCGCTTGGCCGCCGATTGCGTTGCACGACCCATGCAGCAGGTGCATCATCGTCGTCCCGCCGGCCAGCTGCTGGTACATGTTCACGGTCTCGGAGTTGACGACGTCGGCGATGCGCACCTCGGCGGTCACCGAGTTGGTGCACTCGTTGACGTTGCCGAGGATAGCGGCGTGCGAGTGGGCGTCGATGATCCCCGGCACCACGTGCTTGCCGGTGCCGTCGATGACGACCGCCCCGGCGGGTGCCGTGAGCCCCCGACCAACCGCGGCCACCTTGCCGTCGCGCACCAGCAGGTCGGCGTTCTGCAGCGTGCCCTGGGGGCCCGCGGTCCAAACCGTCGCGTTGCGGACCAGGACGACCGCCGGCTGCTCCGGCGGTGCCGCCCGGAACGCCTCCGGGTCGCCTCTGACGGTCGGCGTCTCGACGAGTGGCTGCAACGCGGCCGCCGCCGCGGCCGTGCCGGCAGCCTTACCCGCGTCACTTGCGGCCCCGACAGTGCGCGGCCGCGAACCAGCCGCTGGCGTGGAGGAGGCCGACGTCGTCGCGCCGGCCTCACCCGCCGCCTTGCCCTCATTCTTGCCGTCAGCAGGCTTCTTCGGCGCCTCGTACCGCTGGCCGTCCACCCACACCTCGGTCACCGTGCTGTTTCTCGCGAACAGGTCGCCGCCGCGCACCACGGTGAGGTTCGCGATCCGGCCCGTCTCGATGGTCCCGAGCCGGTCCCCCACGCCCAGCAGGCGCGCCGGGACCGTCGTCACCGCGGCCAGCGCCGTGTCGGCTGGCAGCCCGCGCTCGACGGCGAGAGCCACCTGCTCGCGGAACCGGCCGACGTCCTTCAGGCCGTTGGCCGTGAGCGCAAAGGTGACGCCGGCCCGCGCGAGCGCTGCCGGGTTGCCCGGTGCGTTCTGCCAGTGCCGCAACACCTGCGTCGTCACCTCCACGGCGTCGCCCTCGTCGGCCACCTCGGGAGCCTCGGGGAAGTTCACCGGCACGATCAGGTCCACCTTCGCCGTGGCGATCTCCCCTGCCCGCTTGTACTCGTCACCGGCCGTGGCGATGATGGGCCGCACCTCGGCCTCGCGTGCGAGGCCGGCCGCCCGGAGCACCATGAGCATGTCGTCGGCCACAAACAGCACGGGCTGACGCCCGCTCACCGCGGGCTGCAGCGCGTCCCACGCCACGTTGACGCCGGGGCGGGCGGCGGCGCCCGGTGCCTTCGCGTACGCGGCGAGCGCGTCTCGGTGCCACCGCGCGTCGAGGAAGCCCTGGCGCACGACCGCAACAGCTCCCATCAGGGATCCGGGGTAGCCACTCCGCTGCGGCTGCAGTGCCACGACCTGCGCGGCATCCGGCACGACCAGGTTCTGGTTGAAGCGACCGTCGCCGAGCGCCACGATCGCGCTCGTGCCGCGGAAGATGCCCTCGCGGGCGGCCAGGTGCACCGAGGTGAACCCCGCGCCGCGGAGCCCCTCGACCTGCTTGCTCTCGGGCGGCGCGCCCTCGGCAACGCGGCGCTCCGGGCGCACGGAGGGCAGCTCGTGCACGGCGCCGGCCACCGCGGGGGCTGGCCCGCGAGGCGGGGCACCCGGGCCACCGGCTCCCGCAGCCGCGTGACGGGGCGGCTCGGGTGGCAGCACGAGCGCGTCGATCAGTCCCGCATACACCGTGAGGTCGTCGCCCTTCCACACGCGCGCGTCGGGCGGCGGCTGGACATCGGCCCCAACCGCGGCAATCAAGCCATCGCGCACGACGATGGTGCCCCGCGCGATCACCTGGCCGGGCGAGACGACAATCCGGGCGCCGGTGATGGCGTGCACCGCGTGAGGCGCGCCGGACTGGGCCGACAGGACGGCGCCGGCCGCAAGCAGTGCGGCCAGAGCGCAGGACGCGAACGTGGGTCTCTTCGTCATGGTCCGAACACGCATCATTCGAAGCTCTCCGCTCTCGGCTTTCCGCTCTCGGCCATCGGCCCTGCCGGCCCGCAGCCTCCGGCCCAGGCCCAGGCGGGCCAGGGGGCCCGCCCTCCGAGTGCCCTGCCCGAACGGAAGCCAGCGGGCCACGAAGTCGAGCAGGATATCAGCATTCGCGCTTGCCTTCCCTCGGTGCCTGTCTTGTAATAGCCGGCGATGTTCCCGCTCAGCGACGCGCCCAATCCGCCCCGCCTGCCGATCGTCACCTACCTGCTGATCCTGGTGAACTGCCTCGTGTTCGGCCTGGTGACGCTGCCGCAGTCCGGTGTGCGCCCCGCGCCGGGCGATCCGCGGGTGGCGGATTACGTCAACACGCTGCGCGAGTCGCTGCCGCCTGGCGTATCGGTGCAGCAGGCGTTCGGGAGCGTGAGCGGCTACGACCTGACGGTGTTCGAGCACGGCTACAAGCCGGGCGCGCCGCAAGCCACCGACCTGTTCTCGGCGATGTTCCTGCACGGCGGCTTCATGCACCTGTTCGGGAACATGCTGTTCCTCTGGATCTACGGCGACAACGTCGAGTACCGGCTCGGCCGCTGGCGGTACTTGCTCTGGTACCTCCTGACCGGCGTGGCCGCGACGCTCTTCTTCTCAGTGCTCTCGCCGCGGTCGATGGTGCCGATGGTCGGCGCCTCGGGCGCCATCTCGGGTGTGCTCGGTTTCTACTTCTGGTGGTTCCCTCGCAACGTCGTCCGTGTCCTCCTCCTCTTCTTCCCCTTCCTCGTCCGCATCGTCCAGATCCCGGCGCGCATCGTGCTCGGAATGTACCTGTTCATCGACAACGTGCTGCCGATGCTCGTCTCGGGGAGTTCGGGCGGCGGGGTGGCGCACGGCGCCCACATCGGCGGCTTCATCGCCGGGTTGGCCGCGGCCTGGTTGATGGGCGAGCGCGAGGTGAAGGCGGCGCCGAAGGAATTCAAGGCCGCGCCGAAGGACGTGGCGCTCCCGGCCGCCTTGCTGCGGAACGCCTTCGTCGCGGGCGACATGCCGGCGGCGGCCAAGGCGTATTTTGCGATGACCCCGCACGACGCGGCGGGCGTGCTCGACGCGGGACAGTCGATCGTGCTCGGCGAGTGGCTGGCGGAACAGGGTCACGCGCAGGCCGCGCTCGCGGTCTTCCAGCGCCACCTCAAGAGCTTTCCGCGCGGCCCTGGCCTCGCCGAGGCGCACGTGGGCGCCGGCCTCGTGCAGCTGCAACAGCTCGATCAGCCCACCTCGGCCTATCAGCACTTCATGGACGCGCTGCAATTCGATCCGAGGCCGGAGGTGGAGGCGCAGGCGCGCGCCGGGCTGGCCGCCATCGCGCGCATGCAGAAGTACCCGGCAAGGCGGTTCTCCGGTTAGAACTGCCCACATGTCGTGCCTCGGGCCTGGTGCCATGGGGTGCCATGGGGTCGGAGATCATTTCGGTTTCTGCCATGGCAATTTCTGAAATGATCTCCGACCCCAAACGGGCCACCGACCACTACGACCCGGCACGCCGTCGCTTCTTCAATCCCTGGAAGGACACCGACACGGCGCTGGCGGACCTGCTGCGGTGGTGGGTCACCGCCGATCGCAAGCCGTGGCCCGCGTCGGTGGAGAACCGTCCCCATCCTACGCCGCCGGCTCGCGTGCCGGCCGGGCGTGCCGCCCTCACGTTCATCGGCCACGCCACGTGGCTGGTGCGGATGCACGGGCTCACGATCCTCACCGACCCGCACTTCTCGCCGTCGGCGGGACCGCGCGGGCGGTTCGGGCCGCGCCGGGTGCGCCCGCCCGGGATCGATCTTCAGCAGTTGCCGCCGCTCGACGCCATCTTCGTGAGCCACGCGCACTACGACCATCTGGACCTCCCCTCGCTGCAGCGCCTCGCGGCCGCGGCGACAGCACCGCGTGTCGTCGTGCCGCTCGGCCTCGGGAGCTTCCTCGAGGGGCACGGGATTCCGCGCGTGACCGAGCACGACTGGTGGGACGAGGTCGACCTCGGCACCGCCACCCTCACCCTCACGCCCGCCCAGCACTGGTCGAACCGGACGACGCTCGCGCGGAACGCCACCCTCTGGAGCGGCGCGTACCTCGAGCACCGCGCCGGTGGAACGGTGTACTTCGCTGGCGACACCGGCTACGCGCCGTGCTTCGGAGACATCCGGGCGCGCCTTGGAGCGCCCGGCGTGGCGCTGCTGCCGATCGGCGCCTACGAACCGCGCTGGATCATGCGCGACCACCACATGAATCCGGACGATGCCGTGCGGGCGCACCTCGATCTCGGCGCGCGCGTGTCCTTCGGCATGCACTTCGGGTTCTTCCGCCTCACCGACGAGGGGTATGACGAGCCGGTCCAGGCCCTCGAGGTTGCGCGCACGGCACACGGTGTGGCGGCCGACGCGTTCCGCGTGATCGACGTCGGCGCGACAACCCTCGTCCGAGCGGTTTGACCGCACGCCGGGGGCGGCGTATGGTGTGCGCCACCTGGGTGGCGGGAGCGGCGGCGGCGCCGCTCGACTGCGCTCGTGGTGACCTCTGAGCGAGGTCGCAGGGTCGGCGCCAAAGGGAGCGGTGCGATGGAGCGCGTGGGAGCTGGCGTTCGAGGTTCACGGAGGCCGCACGGCGCGATCCTGGCCGCGGCCGTCATCATGGCGATCGCCTGTGCGGCGGCGCCGCGCGCGCAGGAGGCTTACCGCCCGGCACCCGAGAACATCACGGCGCGGGAGGCCTTCCGCGACGCCCGCTTCGGGATGTTCATCCACTGGGGCGTGTACAGCCTGCTCGCTGACGGGGAGTGGGTGATGAACAGCCGGGGCATCCCCGCGACCGTCTACGAGAAGCTGCCAGCCTCGTTCAACCCGACGCAGTTCGACGCGGCCGAGTGGGTGGCGCTCGCGAGGGCCGCCGGCATGCGGTACATCACGATCACCTCGAAGCACCACGACGGCTTCGCGATGTACGACTCGGCCTCCTCCCCCTACGACATCGTCGATGCCACGCCGTACGGAAAGGACGTGCTGAAGGCGCTCGCCGAGGAGTGCCGCGCGCAGGGGCTGCCGCTCTTCTTCTACTACTCGCAGCTCGACTGGCACCACCCCGACTACTTCCCGCGCGGGTTCACCGGGCGCCAGACGGGCCGGCCCGAGTCGGGTACGTTCTCGCGGTACATCGACTACATGAACGGGCAACTCACGGAGCTGCTCACCAACTACGGCCCCATCGGCGGCATCTGGTTCGACGGGATGTGGGATCAGCCAGAGGCGGCGTGGCGGTTGCCCGAGACCTACGCGCTCATCCACAAGCTGCAGCCCGCTGCGCTCGTCGGGTCCAACCACCACCACGCGCCGTACTCCGGCGAGGACTTCCAGATGTTCGAGAGGGACCTGCCGGGCGCCAACACGGCCGGGTTCAACCAGACGAGCATTTCTGACCTGCCGCTCGAGACCTGCGAGACGATGAACGACTCGTGGGGGTTCCGGCTGCAGGACGGGAAGTACAAGAGCACGCGCGAGCTGGTGGCCTACCTCGCGCGCGCCGCCGGGCACGACGCCAACTTCCTGCTCAACGTCGGCCCGATGGCCAACGGGAAGATCCAGCCGGAGTTCGTCACGCGGCTGCGTGAGATGGGCACCTGGCTCGCGAAGTTCGGTGAGTCGATCTACGGCACGCGCGGCGGGCCGGTGTCGCCGCGGCCGTGGGGGGCGACCACGCAGCGGGACGACACGGTGTACGTGCACGTGCTCGACTGGCCGGCCGGCGACGCGCTGTGGGTGCCGCTCGCGCGCGGCGTGCGCGCGGCGCGTTACCTCGCCGACGGTTCACCCGCGCGGTTCACCGCGGCCGAAGGCGGCGTGCTGCTGGCGCCGATCCCCGAGCGCGTGCGAGACGCGTACGACACGGTGGTGGCGCTGGAGCTGGTGAAGTGATCGGCCGCCTTGCGCCTTACGGCTTACGCCTTACGACTTACGACGCCTGACGCCTGTGGGGTGAAGAACAACCGACGGCCGCGAGGCCGAGCGTCCTCAAGACGAGGGAGTCGTCGCCGACCACTTCGGTCCGCCCGAAGCGCACCGAGTTGTCACGCAGCACGAGTTGCTGGTCACGCCGGGCGGACGCACGACGAGCACCGTCGCTCACTGCGGCTGCGGGGGTAGCAGGGGCGGCCCGGCTGCGCGCCGTATGGTTCCATTTTGGATCTAGAATGGAAGCATGCGGACCGTGACCCTGTCGGTGAAGAACGTCCCGGCCGACGTGGCGCGGCGTCTGAAGGCGCGCGCGGCACACCACCACCGGTCACTCCAGGGCGAGCTGCTCGCCATCCTGACCGACGCCGCGGAGGTGACCTCGATCGGCGACCTCGCCACCCTCGTGACGCGCCTGCGCCTGCGCACGCCGTCGGAGTCTGCCTCGCTGGTGCGTGAGGATCGCGATGGCCGTCGTGGTTGACGCCTCGGCGGTCGGCGCGATCGCGTTCGGTGAGCCCGAGGGGCCGGCCCTTGCCGCCCACCTGGAGGGCGAGACGCTGTTGGCGCCCACTCTGCTGGATTACGAGCTCGTGAACCTCGCCTTGAAGAAGGCGCGCCGGTACCCGATGGCCCTGTCGAAGATCGCGCTGAGCCTGCGCGCAGCCCTTGCGCTGCCGGTCTCGCGGGTGACGGTGCCCGGGTTCGACGTCTTCGCCCTGGCGGCCGAAACCGGACTGACCGCCTACGATGCCAGCTACCTCTGGGTGGCACGGTCACGCGACGCAGAACTCGTGACGCTCGATGCGGCCCTGGCACGGGCGGCCTCCCGCGATTCCCGCGTGACCGCCGACGGCGCCCGGGAAGGGGTGCCGGACGGGAACCCCGACAGACCGACGGACTGACAGACTGAATGCGTGTCACCATACCCGCGTGACCCTCGCGGAACTCGTCGGCACCTCGAACGCCGTGGCCGGGGTGCGCAGTCGGCTCCAGAAGGTGGCGCGGCTGGCCGATCTGCTGGCTCGGCTGTCCCCGGCCGAGGTGCCGGTTGCCGTCGCCTTCCTGTCCGGCGGTGCCCGGCAGGGCCGCATCGGCGTTGGCGGTGCGCTGATCCGGGCGGCGCGTGACGTGCCCCCGGCGGCTGAGCCGGCGCTCAGACTCGAAGAGGTGGACCACGCGCTCGACGCGCTCGACGAGGCGCGCGGGGCCGGCTCCACCCGGGCGCGAGCAGAAATCCTGCGTGCGCTCTTCGCACGCGCGACCGCGGAGGAGCAGGACTTCCTGGTCCGCCTGCTCTTCGGCGAGTTGCGCCAGGGGGCGCTCGAGGGCGTGCTCGTGGACGCCGTGGCGAAGGCGGCCCGCATCCCCACGGCAACCGTGCGCCGGGCCACGATGATGGCGGGTGACCTGGGTCCCGTCGCCGCGGCCGCCCTTGCCGGCGGCGAGGCCGCGCTCGCGCCGTTCGGTCTGCAACTGATGCAGCCGGTGCAGCCGATGCTCGCCGCCACCGCCGACGACGTCGAGGAGGCGCTGGCCGAGCTGGATCACCCCTCAATCGAGCTGAAGCTCGACGGTGCGCGCATCCAGGTGCACAAGGCGGGCGACGACGTGCGGGTGTTCTCGCGTCAGCTCAACGAGGTGACGGCGGCGCTGCCCGAGGTGGTGGAGGTGGTGCGTGCGATGCCGGCGCGCGATCTCGTGCTCGACGGCGAAGCCATCGCGCTGCGGCCCGACGGCTCGCCCGAGCCGTTCCAGGTCACCATGCGCCGCTTCGGCCGGCGGCTCGATGTGGAACGGTTGCGCGCCGAACTGCCGCTCTCCCCGTTCTTCTTCGACGCCCTCCACCTCGACGGCGCCACGCTGCTCGACGAACCGCAGCAGCGGCGCTTCGCGCTGCTGCAGTCCCTCGCGCCCGGCCCGGCGGTCGTGCCACACCGGCTGGCCTCGACCGTGGCCGAGGCCACCGCGTTCTACGACGAGGCCGTGCGGCGCGGGCACGAAGGCGTGATGGTGAAGGACCCTCGCTCCCCCTACGCGGCAGGGAACCGCGGCGGCGCGTGGCTGAAGGTGAAGGCCGCGCACACGCTGGACCTCGTGGTCCTGGCGGCCGAGTGGGGCAGCGGGCGGCGTCAGGGCTGGCTGAGCAACCTGCACCTCGGCGCGCGCGACCCCGAGCGCAACGCGTTCGTCATGCTCGGCAAGACGTTCAAGGGGCTCACCGACGAGATGCTCGCCTGGCAGACGCGTGAGTTCCTCGCGCGGGAGATCGGTCGCGACGCCTACACGGTGTACGTGCGGCCGGAGCTGGTCGTGGAGGTGGCGTTCAACGACGTGCAACAGAGCCCGCGCTACCCGGGCGGGGTGGCGCTGCGGCTCGCGCGCGTGAAGCGTTACCGCGCGGACAAGACGGCCGCAGAGGCGGACCCCATCGGGACGGTGCGGGACATCCTGCGCCGCTAGGCGCTCGTTGCTGGGCGTGAGGCTGCTTTGCGCAAGCCCAGCTGGTCGAGGATCGCGTCGAGCCGAGCCTTGCCCACCAGCTGATCCGCCTGCGCCGCGATCTTCTGCACCTGCTCGAGCAGATCGGCCTTGCCGGTCCAGTGCTCGGCCACGACCTGCTTGTCCACGTCGTTGAGCACCATGTTCAGCGCCGCCGCCACCACTGCCACGTCGTCGAGGTAGCCAGCCACGCCGAAAGTGCGCTCCGAGAGGAGGTCGATCGGCGAGAGCACGTAGGCGAGCGCGGCCCCCAGGTAGAGCTTGTGCCGTGAATCCACACGCTTGTCGAGCATGAGCTTGCTCACGAGCACGAACAGATCGGGGGCGAGCAGGACGTACTCGGCATACGGGCCCGTGTAACCGGCCACCTTGTCGCGAAGCTGCTTGTAGAAGTCCTGTGCGGACATCCTGCCCTCCTCTCCGCCTTACGCCTTACGCCGTAGGCCTTACTTCACGCCCTTGTCTGGCTAAGGTCGTGGCCGCCAAGATGACCTACGTGCCCGGCTCTGGATAGTTCGACGCCAGGAATCGGTCCCAGGGCCAGTCGGGCGTCCAGCGGCGCCGCCCCGGGTGCACCCGAAGCGTCCCGGGATTCGTATAGTTCATGGAGTGGTAGTGTACCCGAATGAGCCAGCGGAGCTGGGCGCCAGAGTCGGGCGTTGGGCCTTCGGCAACCGGCGCAGGGCGGACCCGGCCGCAAGGCGCAGGGCCTTGGGTGCAAGGCTGTTTGTTCGACTGATCGTCCTGCTTGCGCTGCAGGGCGTCCCCCTCAACGCCGGCCAGGAGCCGCGCACGCCCCGGCCTGCCCCGCGTGGAGAACTCGACCTGCTGATGGAGCGCGTGCTCGCCCGCCGGGACGAGACGTGGAAGCGGCTCAACCAGTACGTGCTCGACGAGCGCGAGTCGCTCGAGATCCTCGCGCCGGGCCGCCTGCCGCTGCACCGTATGTCCCGGGAGTACACCTGGTACGAGCGCGAGGGCATCCTGGTGAGAAGCCCGGTCCGCGCGAAGGGCGTCGCGGTAAGCGAGGAGGACCGGCGGCGGTACGAGGCCGACTGGCTCGCCGAGGAGCGCCGTCGCGAGGAGCGCCGCAAGGACAAGATGCGGGACGCTGCCCGGGCGGACGGCCCGAGCGAGGACACGGCCGGTGACACGTCGGCGGCCACGCTGCCCGCCGCGACACCGACCGACGCCGACGACGTCGCCGTTCAGGCCATCGAGCCCCGCTTCGTCTCGGAGGCCTACTTCCTCCGCTTCCGCTTCGAGCCGGGCAATTACTACTTCGTCGGCCGCGAGGCGCTCGACGGGCGCGAGGTGCTGCGGATCGAGTACTACCCGAGCCGGCTCTTCGTGGACGACGACGAGGCGCCCCCGCGAGAGGACGAGCGCGAGGTGGAGGCGGCGAAGGGCAAGCACGGCCGCACGCGGAGCGAGCGCAGCGAGGAGGACAAGGAGCGGGAACTCGACTACGAGCGCAAGTTCAACAAGGTCTCGCTCGTCACGGTGTGGGTGGATCCCGCCGCCGAGCAGATCGTCCGCTACACCTTCGATAACGTGGACTTCAACTTCCTGCCCGGCCGGTCCATCGTCCGGATCGAGAGCGTGCGCGCGTCGATGACGATGGGCCGCTTCCTCGACGGGGTGTGGCTGCCGCGCGGTATCGAGATGACGGGGGCCGTGACGCTGGCGAGCGGGCGGTTCAGCGTGCGCTACGGCCGCGACTTTTCGGACTACCGCCAGGCCGAGACCTCCGCCACCATCCGGGCGTTCGGACCGGTGCCATGAGCTGGTGGCGCGTGGCCCGTGTCCCCGGGCCTGAAGGCCCGGGGCTCCATTCCTCCAGGCCGGGGCTGCGTTCTCGGGGCGCGCAGACGGGTGAAGACGGGGGCCGGCGGACGGGCCGGTGGGCAGGCCGGGACTG
>Ga0209594_1000830_pt1 | contig 16690 bp, 29 predicted proteins | sample AshMeaCrysSpring_FD_184126 | JGI IMG/M metagenome (GOLD analysis project Ga0209594, IMG submission 184126) | Groundwater microbial communities from Big Spring, Nevada to study Microbial Dark Matter (Phase II) - Ash Meadows Crystal Spring... | ecosystem: Environmental > Aquatic > Deep subsurface...
TATTTTCAAATTAAAGATGAATAAAGGAAGGCAAAATTATGGATAATATTGATAAGAAACGTATGATAATAAGAAGAATATCTGGAGATATTACCAGAGTAGAATCTGACGCTATTATCACTGCCATTAATTCAAGCGGACTATGGTTTGGAGGAATCGATGGAGCTATTCGAAGTGTGGCAGGAGATATGTATCATGGCCAAGTGGCCCAAATGCTTGTCCAAGGAGAACTTTCAGATCTCAAAGTTGTCGTTGCTACAGGAGACCATAGTTCTCATAGAGGAAAGTTTGATAATGTGGTGTTTGTGATCGATGACTTACAATCTCCACTTCGCCAAGTAATAACAAAGGGTCTTGAAGCTGCCGATGATGCAGGATTTAAAAAGGTTGCTATTCCTGCTATTAGAACAGGTGTTATGATCGGTGTGGTAGAAAAAAATCTTAGAGATGTTGTACATGAATATGCTGCCGGGATCAGAGATTATGTCATCAATAAGACTATCAATGACAAGCAAGACCCTATTATTCAAGAAATCCGATTTGTGACGTATAATAATCCTGAATTAGAAGAGATTTTAAGAAGGATCATTAAAGAGTAAATGAAAGACGAATTCACTATAGCTGATACGAAAAGGAGATACAATATATGCCAAAAACATTAGCCGAATGGGAAAGGTCTCTAGAAGTGTTAAGTGACGACGAACTCAGGAATGTATCGAACGGAATAAAAGTCCTTGAGAAGGTCGATGGTGCACTCATTGGGCTTGTACCGGTGACATATGTTAAGTTTGATTTACAGAAAGAAAAGACAATTATTCCTGATAGCGAATTGGAGCCTGAGATAAAAAAGCCAGAAGTGGATATCCTTATAGGAGAAAAGAGTTAGAAGAGATTAGGGCCAATTCATTAGCAGATGCAAGGGAAATAGAAGACATGAATAACGAGACTCTGGTAGAGGGGTTTGAGCATATTGTCAGACGCGGTGCAGGTCCTACTGCTCGTAGGGTCATATTCATGAAAAGGGAGATATTAAAAAGGATGAATAAAGGAGATTGCTTATAAGAAAAAAGAAGATTGATGCAATGAAAGAACATATAAAAGAAAAGATAAAGGTACAAGATCTTCGATATGTAAAGATATAATAAAAATGGAGATGAAAAAATGGCAATGTTTGATAGAAAGAAAAATGAACTTCCACCATTGAAATATAATGTTGGAGACAAAGTAATGGGATACCATACAAGTATTGGAGGTCAAATGCTTGTTGGTGGAGTAATTGTAGAAGTGACACAGTCTACATCATATCTGAACGATAATGAATATAAGGTAAAGCTTGAGCCGGAGTTATGTGATGGGGCTAAAGAAGATCTTTTTTGGTGGTTAAATGAAAAAGAGGCCCAACCGTTCAATCAAGATATATGGCAGAAGACCGTGAGACATTGGATAGAACATAATCGACTAAAAGCAAAATCGTATCTCGAGTATGTTAGAATGCATAAGGCACTAAGAGGGGAACCTGACGACATGAGTGATGCTGTTCTCAAGAAAGAATTAGAAGAAAGACATGGTGCGAAGAAAACAGATGATGGTAATACTAAAAAGGTATCTGATATACCTATAGTCACATCTCATGTATCTGGAACTGATAAACCGCCTGTTGATACCGAAAAGCTCGCAAAAAAGAGCCGCTTCCTCAAACTGCCGATTGAGGCAGCTACCGTGGAAGATAAAAAGGAGGAATAAAATGGTTCAGGTTAGAATTGGTATGGTGCATGAAAGCATGGTTGAAATGTTGCTGAGTTCAGCAAAGCCATCCAAGATAAAGGACATAAGGCAGTAAATCTCGATGATGCGAGAAAATTGGAACATCTTGCTGTTGAACTCATAAGAATGTCGAGAGACACAAGGGACTGCTGTTATTGATAGCATCGTGGTGACTTATATGGTAGAAAATAGAAGAGTGGTACACAAGGAGCATGGAGCAGGACAGGTAATTGATCATGCATTTATCGGACCTGTACCGGTGACGTATGTCAAATTTGATTCGCAGAAGGAAGAGATGCTTGTTTCTGATAGTGAGCTAGAACCAGATATAAAAAAACTGGAAATAGATAACGATCTTGATAAGAAGACTGCCAGAGAAAGAAAGTTAGAAGAAATTAGGGCCGAATCATTAAAAGAGATGAGAGAAATAGAAGACATGAACAACGGAACCCTGGTAGAAGCGTTCGAGCATATTGTTAGACGTGGTACAGGTCCTGGCGCTCGCAGAGTTGTATTCATGAAAAGAGAGATATTAAGAAGGATGAATAAAGGAGATTGCTTATGGGAAAAAAGAAGGTAAGGACGGGATATAAATGAGTAATGAAGTAGAATTTCCTAAATGGGAAGGACATAAAGATCTAGAAGCATTGAAAAAATTGATCAGTACTGGATGTTTTAACGATCCAAGGCTTATACTTGAATATGCAGCAAAAATGTCAATGGAGAGAGCTTATTTTTTCAATTTACTGCTGTTCGTACAGTATAGAATCCAAAAATACCTCGAAGATAATGAAGGGTTAGGACTAGGGATTGATAGTTCTAAAGAAATATTTGAAGGTCTGATGTTAGTCGCAGCAGAGGATGTTGCATTTCCAGAAGAAGAAAAAGAAGAAGACTATAAGGATAAATACGAGCAATTTGTAGAAGATATGGAAAAGGCAGGTATTGATTATGATGGAGAATATAAAGGTAGGTTTTTCTATCACGGACCTGCTGTAAGGACAAATGAAAAAGGGTTTCCAACACGACAAGATGTAATTCGAGCAACTAAAATTAGGCTCCAATGGGATAATCTGGGGTTAGACTTTATAGTTTATCCTGCCTGATATATTCGCGATGGATGATGCGTGCGCCATTATTATGTATAGACAGGTGATTAATATGTTTGGGAAGAAAGGAATGAACCGAGAAGAAATTAAACAATTTCTGAAAGATTCCATGAAAGATAAGAATGTGGTTGAAGCGACTGACGATGAAGGTAGGACTTTCAAAAGTGTCTATCTTGGCTCTTTTATGAGTCTAGACCCATGTGGAAGGTACCATCATATTTTATCGCCAAACGGCATTACTGGAAGATGTGAACAATTTTGGGAGAGTATTGAGAAGGTAGCTGGAGAGTTGCACGGTGCTATATCATCTGGTGAGGGAGACCATACTGATATATATTTTGAGTTTGATTTCAAAGATGCTGTTGTGGAAGGCAGACTATTGGAGAAAAAGGACAGAAGTTGAAGAGCTAAAAAGGATTAAATTAGACAAGGAATTGTACGGTGGAAGATAATCGCAGACAGATACATCTCTAAAAGGAGTGTTGGCATGGTAGTATATATAGGTATGTTCGGTTTCGTGGCAAAGGCTGAAGTACTAGAAACTTCTTGTTATAATGGACAATGGACAGTCAAAATTATAAAGATATATTCGATGCCAGAGACTCCTGATAAATTTAAAAACATCAATATTAGAGATGTCAAAGAAGGAGATGAAGTTGTTGTTGAATATGGTTGGCTATTTGACACTAAGAAGTGCTTGTGCCGAGAAAAGTAAGAGTTTTGAAACAACTGGACACAGTCTGTTGGGATTACCCTTCTAGGAATGAATTATGGAATGGAACTGGAAAAACTTGAAAGAAGATGATAGAAAAAGGTTAATGGAACTGTTAGATAACCGCTCAAATCTTGGAAAATAGACCTCCAGACGAAATGGAAAGATTAAAGAAAATTAGAATTGAATTATATGGTATAAGAAAAAGAATAGAAGACCAGAAAAATGAATAAAGATTATAGTATCTATAGTTCGATAAGAGGAGACTGTGACAATTGTCCTGAGATATGCTGTGCCGAGAGAAATCATCACGAATTAGCGTGGTTCTTGTGCAGAAATCCGAATAGACCAAAACATACTGCCAACAGAGATATTAAAGAAATGAAAGTAATAAAATAGTTTTGATAAAACGGGTATAAATGTAGAATATAATACGGGAGTAACTAATATATGGAAATAGAAAAAATTAGGAAAGATGCCATAGAAGAAATTAAAGAAAAAGTAAGAAAGAATCCAAACTTTTTGAGTCCTGTAAATAAAGAAAGACTGGAATGTCAGGAAAAATTAAAATTTGCTAATGGAAATGACTTTACTCATTGGATGCAACAAAACGGAATAATGAATAATCCTGTTGATATTGAACGTAAGAGGAGAAAAAAGGTCATTGAAAATGCCGGATGTAAAACCGAGAAAGAATACCAAGATAAATGTGCTCGAGATGCTGGATTTAAAGATAAAGCGGAACGATATAGAGAATGGATGCACGATACTGGAAGAACTCTCCCAAAAGAATTTAATGAAGATTGTCCGATACATTTTGGAGAGTTTACAGAAAATCTTATGATCCAGACTTTTGAAGATCCTATAAAAATGCCTCCTAATAATCCCGGTTTTGATTGGAAATGTAGGAACGGGGACAAGGTAGATAATAAAGGTAGATGTTTGGATTATGATAATAGGAGCAACTGGTCTGGTTGGATATTTTCTATAAGATATAACGATGTTGCGGATATATTTATACTTTCTGCTTGGGATAATAGAGACAGTCTGAATCCTCTTCATGTATGGATATTTCATAAGAATGATATTATAAGAAAAGGAAATGGTGCGTATGCTCCTAAAGTGGAATTTTGGAAAAGAGATGGTTTCACTATAACTAATACTCCAGAAGGATTAAAAGAATTTGAAAAGCATGAGGCTACTAATAGGTTAGATAAATTGAAAGAACTATGTGGTAGAGATAATAAAGGAGAAAATGTGGATGGGATATGAGTGAATGTAGTGAATGTAGAAATCTAGTTCTTGCCAGATGTTATCAGGATGACAAATGTAGAGAAAATAATCCTATGCGGAGACATCTCTACAGGCTCCACGTAAGTCTATTTAAAGATTGTCTAGGTTTTAAATCAAAGACTAAACAATTATAACAGATAAAAATGTAGGCGAAATAGAAATGAATACGATATTATATCTACTGATTGTCATTATTATGATTGGAATGATTAGTGGATGTATAGAAGATGAAAATTTCTCAGACATAGAAGCGAAGGTAATATCTTTAAATAGGACAGAAGAAGAGTTAATCTACGTTAATCCGCCTTTCGTAATCTCAGGAAATATATCTTATTACGATATCCTGATTGGAAATAATACTATGACAATCAAATCAGAAAAAGAATTAAAGATAAATTCGACGATAAAAATAAAGGTTCAAAAGACGACAAAATGAAATTGAAGATATATGAGGAGTAGAAGGAGACATAAAAATGCCATATACAGAAATATCTGAGAAGGAATTTGAAGATGCATTGACCTCACAAGGATATAATTGGAAGAAAGTATCTGAGCCTTATACCAAAGAGAATCCGTACCTGATTGAATATAAGGGAGTCTATGTTAAGGTTTATAGTAGCATAGTGAGAGGCGTTAGTAGAGAAGTAGGCTCTGACGCAATAAGAGTCATTGGCTGGGATCCAGTTAGCAATTTCCCAGTAATGAGTAGTGAGAGAAGGGTAAATAGGACTGAAGGCTGGAGGCAAAACCTAGCCAGCAGGATCGAAGACGTAAGACAAAAAATGGAGAGCATTAATAAATGCAAGATTTGTGGCGGAATACTTGTTGAAAGAGAAAACAGGGCTACAAAAGAGAAATTTATGGGATGTTTCAATTATAAGAATCATCCAAAGAAAGATGGTACGGACAACAAATTTGGAAATAAATTTGGAGACAAATTTGGAAACAAAATGGAATATAAAACAGAAAATAAAATAGAAAAACCAGGTGGCGACATACGATCTATTGAAGATGCCGCAAAATCTGCCATAGATTCGATGATGAATACTAATGAGAGAAGCATAGCTGTTGTTCATGAGCCTGTAGAAATTACTACTCCTAATAATCCTCCCTGTATAGTAAGTCATGAAATAAAGATTGATAACTCAGGAAATACTGTTATGGTGCAAGAAGGTAATAGAGCCCCGGTTACGGAAAATGTCAGCGATGCGAATAAAATATTGAATGATTTCCGCCAAAAAATGGGTAGTATGTCGGATAGGCTCAATATAAGGTTCCATGAGGTAAAGGGAGACGAACCATTATTAGAAACTAAACTATTCCGATGGGGAATGTATCCTTTTGACAAATTCAACGTAATACAGAGTAGAGTAGCTCAATTTGTTGACCAGGACAATAATGTGGTCGTAGAGGCTAAGACCTCAACTGGGAAGACTATAATGGGCGAATTATTCATGTGGAAAGTGTTGAAAGATGGCAAGAAAGTCATATATACTTCTCCTTTGAAAGCATTAACACGGGAAAAGTGGGACTCTTGGACAAAGAAATTTGGAGAACTGGGGTATAAAATAGCTATCGTGACTGGGGATTACAGGCTTACTGATAAGAGGATAAAGGAGTTAAATGATGCGAACATAATTTTATGTACATCTGAGATGCTGGATCATAGGACAAGAAATATGACATCAGAGAAAAGCGAATGGCTAACGAAGGCAGGATTGCTAATTATAGACGAGGTTCAGATGATAGGGATGAAGGATAGAGGGGATAAATTAGAGGCCGGTCTAATGAGATTCGCCCAGATTAATCCTGCGTGCAGAATGATACTCTTAAGTGGTACAATGCCGAATAGTGGGGAGATAGCATCATGGATAAATATCCTAAATGGAAAGGAGACCATCCTAATTAAAAGTGGATGGAGACCTATAAAATTAAATATGAAATATGAAAAGTATAATGACAAACAGGGATATTATGCTGCAAAAGATAACCTGATGATGAAAGTAATGGAAGAGGTGAAGAAACATCAGAATGATAAGATTCTAATATTTGTCCACTCGAAAACTGATGGAAGGAGAATATTGGAGATGCTAGAAGAGGCAAAATATAGGGCAGAGTTCCATAACGCTGATCTTGAGGTAGATGATAGGGTTGGTATCGAAGAATCTTTTAAGAGCAGAAGTGATGAGAGTGTAAGAATAATTATCGCGACAAGCACGCTTGCCTACGGATTGAATCTACCAGCAAGGATTGTTATCATAACTGGGATGCATAGGGGAATAGAAGAAGTTTCTGAATTGGATATTATTCAGATGGCTGGAAGAAGTGGGAGGATGGGAATAGATACAGAAGGAGATGCTATTATATTATTGCCAGAAACCCAATTTGACGAATTAAAGAAAAAGATAGAGAATCCTGGAGATATAATATCTCAGATAAATGACCCTCTCATTGCAGCATTTCACGTAATTGGAGAAATTGTCGGAAAAACGATAGCTACTAGGGAGGATGTTTACAAGTGGTACTCAAGGACGTTGGCAGCCAGACAAAATATGAAGATAGATAAAGAATACGTAGATAACCTTGTCAATTATTTATTAAAGAATAATGCTATCAGAGATTTGGATGGAAAATTAGTAGAGACTGAACTTGGAAAGGCTTGTACGTACTTCTATTTAAGGCCCGACATGTTAAAGGACCTTATGGTTAATTGGACAAAAATATTTGATACAAGAATAGAGGGTAATGACTTCATGCTTACCAGAGCTTTAAGTAGGCTTAATCTATATAATGAAGTCATCGTAAGTAAAGCTGAGAAAGAATACATTGAAGGATATCACAAGGCGAGCAAAGCTATGGAAGCTACTTTTGGGAGTAGTTCTGACGGACAATCGAAGATAGGAATGGCATACCTAAATATGGTAAAAGGTGTAAAGAGTGTTGAGGTAAAAGATGGAAAGAAAGTGCCAAATCCGTTATCATCTGTGCAGAGAGGATTGCAGCAAGATGTAGAGAGAGTATTTCAGGCATTGGCTTATATTGATGCAAAATATGCAAAATGGAATAAAGGCTCCTATTGGTCTGCAATGGGAATAAGATTAAAATATGGAGTAGGGCCTGAACTTGTCGGATTATGTATGATGGAAGGTATCGGTGGGACGTACGCGAAAAGACTTTACGATGCGGGGATAAGGAATCCTATAGAACTACTAAGTAAGAAAAGAGAGGCAATAATGGTGCTAGGAGCGAAATATGACGGGATAGTATATAAGAATAAAGATATGTTCACTACAATGGGATATAATGTCAGCCAAATAGAGCCGAAGGTTCCAAAAAATGCACCAAAGAAAGATATACCGAGTAAAGAATCTCCAAAGACACATGCGAAAGAAAAAGTAGATGACGATGATATATTAAAATTTCCATCTTAGAGGTTATATTATATGGATATAAAGACTATTGTCAAATTTATATATTGGCAAGTGATGCCTATAACCTTGGGTGCTATCATGTTCTATTATCTGAATAAAATAGAAGATATCCGTGAATTTCTCATAATGAGTCTAAAGGCTTTCGTACTTGCAATTCTCTTTATAATAATTCATGTCTGGATAGGACATAAGATCTTACCAGAAAAAATAACTCTGGCGAATAAGATAATGAGATGTAGACTCAGGATGCAATATGGATACAATTATTGTGCAAAATGCCCCGATAGCTACGAATGTGCTACCGATTTAAAATAAGATATAGCAAATATAAAAGGTTGCATGAATAAAAATGGTGGAGAAAAGGCTCTTTTTTAAAACAGTTAGTGTTAGTTTTTCGATATCAGCGATTTTTCTCATCACAATTGCCATAGCGTCTGAAAATGGTATAACCTACCACGAAGATAATATACTTATTAAATTAATAGAGATTACGATTAGTTGCTTCGCTGTCATTTATTTATTATACGACTTACGTAAAGATATTATTAAAGGATGAGATGTATGACTCTTGACGAATATCAGAAAAAGAGAAATTTTGATATATCACCTGAACCAAAAGGAGATATAGAGCTAATTAATAGTGACGAAATTAAAGAAGAAAAAATAGAAAGTGCTAAAGGAAATACCAAAGGAGATGCTAACGGAGCCGATAAAGGGCATATATTTGTTATACATGAACACCATGCGACCAGACTGCATTGGGATTTAAGGTTAGAAATAGGAGGAGTGCTCAGGTCCTGGGCAGTTCCGAAAGATCCTATTGACGTTAATTATGGCACTAGAAGATTGGCAATACAAGTTGAAGATCATCCTATTGAATATGCCAGTTTTGAAGGGGAGATACCGGCAGGAATGTATGGCGCGGGTACGGTAAAACTATGGGATAGTGGAGAACTTATATTAGAAGAAGATAGAATAAATAAGTTGACTTTTGAACTTAAAGGAAAAAAACTAAATGGAGTCTTCTATCTTGTATATGTCCCAAAGATGGGAGAAAATTCCTGGCTTTTCATTAAGAAGAAATAGATAACTGAGCGGAAAATATGACAAAAATAATGAAAATAATAATACTAAATGAAATAAATATTAAATAATATGGAAAATAAAAAGGAGATATAAAAAATGGCTATAGAACAAGAAATAAGTCTGTTGGATTATGGAGGAAGTATAGATAAAAATATAGATTACAGAGTAAAAGAAAATCACTCTGGCATAGAACTAAAAGGGTTTGTATTGACAGCAGGAGAGATGTTAGGAATTACAGGAGAATCTATAAAAGAAGGTACTATAGAATTCACTGTTGAAAGAGTAATCCAATATAAACCGTGGAATTTTGGAAAAGTTACTCCAGGCGCAGGACAGTTGGGGATATACGAGTTGACGGCAAGTAATGGCAAGACATATTTCGCTCTGATCAAAGATTATGTAGCTTTTGAAGGAGATTGGAGAATAATGCTCTTATCCATGACAAAGACAGAGCACGAAATGAAGGAAGAGTTGGCGATGGATCGTCACGGACTTACATTTATGGACTATTTGTTTCCTTAGAAGAGGTAAGAAAATGAATATAAAAACGGAATGTTCTGGAAGTGAATGTAAGAACTGCGGAGAAATTAAAAAACACTCCGACGGAATCGAAATTGTGTGGACTTGTCCGAACTGTAGCCAAACGGTTCCAGGAGGTATGGATATCAAAGAAGATGAAGATATCCTTGCAAAAAATCTGATTATTAAAAAAGATTTCAAAGATAAGCTTGAAACCTTTGAAAGAACAATCGAGTTCTTCAAGAAAGAAATAGAGGAACATAACAAAAATCTTAAATGGTATCAACATGAATGGTATCTTAATTCCAACTTCTTAAACCTCTATTCGATAATGTGTCAAGGCTCTATTTTTGACCTTCATAGGACTATATATGGATGGAGCACAACGAAAATGGTAAAAGGATACCATGAGATCATGAAGCCGACATTAGAGGGGCTCCAACTATACAAATATATCGAGTGTCCTGGATGCCATTATAGACAGTATATCAAAGAATAGTAGGTAAGATGGTGAATTAATATACGATGATGTATTGAAAAATACGAAATTAATGCAATTAAAGAAGGAGGAAAATAAATGAAAAAGACAGTATTAGTAGTGGCAATTTTGGTGTTGCTGGCATTGTCAACATCAGGATGCATTGTGAAAGGAAAAGGAATGGCGAAAGACACCATCCATAGTATAGAAGAAGACGGATTCTTCTGGAAGACATGGAGTGTATGGCTCACCAATGACCATCCATCAGGAAAGCCTGGAGAGGAAGGTTATTATAGTGCTATATACTCCGTACCGAAGGGCAACGAAGACTTAATCAAAAGGATTAAGGAAGTGGCTGGAACGAATAAAGCTATGGTAATATACTACGAGAATCATGCATTCGTTCTTCCATGGGAATATAGTTCAGACGTAGTAATTACAGATATAAAACCTGTGAGTTAAGAGGTGAAATAGATGGCAGACCCGTTAAGGCATCACAAGAAATTGGATATAGCAGAGGAGATTCTCGATTTTATTGCAAATAATCCAGATGCAGAAGAAGTCAGAGTTGTGTTGAGAAGTCTTCTTGACATAGACGATAATGACTTCGATATGGCTCATGAAGTCGTGGAAAATATCGTAGATCTTATCGATGAACAGGAATTTTAAATGGTGGAACGGAGAAATATTTATGGGTTACGAAGGGGTAGAATTTGAAAGTCTGGTAACATTGGAAGTTGTGTTATCAAGAGCATTAAAAATAGAGAAAGACAGACAGTTCAAAAAAGATATAGATTATGAGTATAAGAGAATTTTGAAAGCCATAAATGAAAAATAATGAAAGATACTCAAAGGAAGGAATGTGATATGGTACCTATAATAATAGAAAAAAAGGATGAGAATTGGGTGGCATACATTGTTACTACCGAAAAAGAAGGTACTTATGAAATTGGTGTTGGAAAGACTTATAAAGAAGCTGTTGGAGATCTGGTACTAAAGAATCTGGTATCTTTTAACATAAGTATCGGTGCTATAAAAAGATAACAGAACAGACATAACAGTATATGTAAAAGTGTGCGGCGGTGTATGGCGAATAAAAAATTGATCATTTTAAGAGGATTACCCGGTTCAGGAAAATCGAAAAAAGCAAAACAATTGGTTGGAAATGGTATAATCCATTCCACGGACGACTATTTCACCAAAAATGGTAAATATGAATTCGACATCGATAGTGTGGGAAAATTTCATGGCTTTAATCTAGCGGCAAGTATCAGATCTATGAAAAAGGACATATCTCCTGTCATAATAGATAATACCAATATCGTTGCCATGCACTGCGCAAAATACGTCGAAGCGGGCAAGGTGTATGGCTATGAAATTATAATTATAGAGCCTGATGCGCCTTGGGCTTTTGATGTGGAAGAGTTACTAAAAAGAAATACACACGAAATTTCAAGAGATACATTAGCAGAAATGCTGAGACAATATGAGGACCCTGAAATATTCAAAAGAAAACTGGGGCTATAAAAACTAAAATTAGGAGATTGTCCCGTATTAAGACCTAGGAAATGACCAAACATGATGACCATATTACGCAAGCATCGTATGCTCTGTTTTAATATCGTAGCTATTCTGTTTACAAAAACTATATATACTTTAACGTCGTAATATAGGTAACATCATTATTTACGTACGAGTAATGTTAGACAGGAATTGCAGATAGAATAGGAAAACAAAAGGAGATGCAAATAAATGGAATCAAATGCTATTAAAACGGTTAGCTCTGCTGGCTTATTTCATTTTTTGGTTGATAGATAGCGGCAATTTATGATGGGGGTCTATTATCTACATTAGCTTATTACTAAGGGTAGGTTTTGGGCACATGAATTACTCTATCCAGCACAATCTGTGAAATATGAGGAATATTGAACGGAGTCAGAGGGACTGTATAGAACGTAGAACTAAATAAAATAGATCAACGGAGATGATTAAATGGTAGTACCATTAGTGAGTATAGAGGAAGTTCAGGTAGGGCGTGGAGGAAAAACTAAAGGCGAAAAATATGGGAAGTATGCACAGGCTATCGCTTCACAGGTACAATGGTTTAAGGATAGAATAAAAGAAAGTCCAGATGGAAAGATAAGAGCAAAAGCAAGAGATGTTGCAAAGGCAATGGGTCCAGAATTCGAGAAAAAGAGTGACAAGGCGATATATTGGGGGTTAAAGTTCGTGCTATTCCATGAAGGAATGGTCGTAACTACAGGAAAGGCTAAAGATGGAGCTATGCTATTGGTGATGAAATACGCAACTCCTGAAGATAAACTGCCTCCATCGTTGTCACAGGTATTAGAACCTCCGGAAGAAGAAATGCCTGAACCGGGAAGTGAAGACTAAGAGTAAACATTCACAAATTATAGCAGAGGCATACGAAAATATATATTGAAAATGGTGTTAGGCGATTAATCCGAAGTGCCCCATTAGCCCTTCACCGGTGGGGGAGTCTTGGGATACACGACGGGGTCGTAACCTGGCATCATTTTCTCAACAACTATATCTAACAATCATATTTATGATTGCTGTCAACAATAGTAAAGCAGGAATGCCGATCGTTATGGTGTTCTCGGATATGCGTTATATAATGGAAGTTGAGGCGAGGTCTACATACACGTCGACTGTCAAGGCTTAAAGCCGTGATTAGTTGAACCGTGGAGCTTCCCGGTAACCCGGTGCGATCTTCTGAAGCGTAGAAGCGGTTTGACTGTGGAGATAAATACGGCAATAGCGACATCCTGATGTAGAAAGAATCAACTTGGTAGATGTATTTAATAAAGGTCTCGGTACAAATAAACAAAAAAATCGGGATCGTCTGCAACTATCAGTCTACCCGGCGGCACTGCAGATTTATTATTGTTGGCACTAAAACTCACGGTTTGGCTTGACCCGTCCTTACCGTGTGAATGCCCTAACGGGTCCAGAATGGGAAGCAGAGGCTACCAAAAATGCCATGCAGGGGCTGTTATGTTGATGGTAGGAAGCATAGACATGGGAAATATATGCGTGACTTGTGGTCAAAATCATTTATGTAAATCTTGCCTATATCATAGGAGACTTAAATTGATGGAGCCATGTTCAGATTGCTTCCATAATCAAAAATTTATTCCTATATCCGGAATAGGAAAATGCTGTTGGATAAACCGTTTGGAGAAATAAAAATGGAATGTAAAAGATGTGGTTGTACATTATACTCGGATGATAGTATAAAGGCTGGATATTGTGGGACATGTGCGAGTCAGGACGAAGATGCAAGAAATGCATGGAAAGAGAAAGGACTTGCGAAATTTTGCTCTGAATGTGGACATATGCTTCATTCTGCAGACAGTATTACTGTTGGCATATGTACAATATGCAGAATAAAAACTTAAAGAGAGGTAGATATAAACGGAAAAAGGAATGTGGACAACAAAAGACGGAAGAATCACTAAGATCTCAGATATGGATGATAGGCATCTTATAAATTCTATTAGGTTCCTTAGAAGCACCGTAAAAGGAATGAAACTTAGACATGAATTAGCTGGATTCTTCGCATTAAATTTTGTCCAGGGAGAAATGGCTGAGCTTACAATAGAGCATTCTTTAGCACAAGAAGCGGCAATGACAGACGACGAATGGTTAGAATACCACACTTCTTATGAAGACCTAATAGAAGAAGCCAAAAGAAGAGATATTGTTATGTTTATAGGGGCAGAATTCTTCAGAATGCTGAAATAAAAAATATATAAAAAGGAGATGTAAAAATGGTCATAAATGTGGATGGAATAAAGAAATTACTATCTCAGAAAGAAGGTGCAGAGATAAGGATGGGATTGAAGCATGCAGAAGTTATAGGAATGGACTTCAGTGACAAATCCATAGTGGAACTCTTTGAGAATGGAATTGCTGTAGATATAGTAATCAAGAATGTCGATTCAGAAGACTTCCTCCCAAAGAGATTAGAAAAATATATTAACATGGGTGATTCTGATCAAATTGATAGAGATAATATGTTTGTAAAGGTAAAAATCGTTGATTTATTAAAAGGAGATACATTAAATCCTCTTGAAATATCCGGCCTGTTGTTGGCAACACTTTTAAACGACTTCAAAGTCGCGGGATATATGAATGGAGACTCGGACGGGTTTACCAGGATTAGAGTCATTAACGTTAAAAAGGATAGATTCTTAAACTTAAAAGAAATAAAAGACCTGCTAGGTCTTATAATACCTAAGGATAAATATGAATTCGTCGTAGAGGAGATATAATCATGGTAATCAAAAAAGATACAAAAAAGGATATAAAAATGACATTGACAATTGAGACTACAGAAAAATATTGGGATTGCGAGTGCGAAGTAAACTACATACATCCGAGAAGCCAGAAAGCATGCTTTAAATGTTGTGCGATAGCCGCAGAACAACCAGATTCAAGAGTTGATGAGGTATTGGCACAAGGATTACCTCTTTAAAGGAAAGAAGAAAGGATAATAAAAAAGAAAAAAGGAGATGTATAAAAATGGAGAATAAGACAAAAAAAGAAGAGTTGGAAAATAAAAAAGAATTCCAAGTCAGAGCAAGTAATAGTCTTTTAGAGGGTAGAAAAGAACTTAAAAAATTCGTGCCCGTTCCAGAATGTGAAGATAAACCATTCCAAATGGATGATTACGGAAATTTCAGAATAGCTATCAACAGTGCCAAAGGTAAAATATATAGCGACTGGACCATATACAAGGGAGTGGCTGCCGTACATGTCGGTACAGGTCTGTTCATCGGAGTATCAAACTACTATGTAGGATACCTACCTACTGAACGTGTTCTGAGAGTAGAAGAAGTTGATGAGGATGGAGAATCTAACTTCTATAAATGCAAAATTGCAGATCTTATCGCTGATAAAATAATGAATCCAAAGGAAATAGAGGAGATTTTGAAAGATCCTCCGTTTGATGTAGAAGAATACGGATTCGTCGTCAAGCCAGCGTCACAAAAAGACTTTGTTAAGATCAGGATTATACAGTTCGGCAATGTTGACGAGCAGGACAGATTCCTGTCTAAGGAAGAGATCGTAGATTATATCATTGATACGTTTTCTGCAGAAGATTTCGATGTCTATGATGAAAACAATAACCTTATAAATCATTGAAGAAAAATAATGTTTGCCTATGACGCAAGAGATATAAGGCATCTAATATTGAATAGAGGTGATAAGATATATAAACAGCAAAATAATAGAAGAAATTAAATAAAGGATAAGATCCTTGTACAGTATACGAACACGAAAAACATAAAAAAACTTAGATATAGGAAAAACGAAAAAGGTGGAGAGAGATTATGAACAAAACGTACGGTTTGCTATCAGTAGTGGTTATACTGGTAGTAATGATGACAATCACAAATGTGGTTGTAGGAGGACCTCCTTGTGCAGATCCTCCGTGTGGGCCTCCAACAAGTGGAACAGAAATGTATGTTGGGGGAGATACCCTAGGAAAGACTGGAGACAACATTACTGTATATGTCAATATCACAGACGCACACAATATAAGCAGGTTAAAGTTCGACCTTCTTTATAATAGTAGTGTTTTGAATGCTACTGATGTGACAAATGGAAGTGCGGTATTATCTCCAGATTTCCGTGCAACGATAGACAATATAAACGGAAAGGTGGGCATACAGATAGGACCGCCTCCTAGTGACCCTCCAGAGCGTCTTATAAATGTTCTAAGGGTTAACGGTACTGGCTCTGTTGCCATAGTGAACTTCACGGTCATAGGACCTGAAGGAGGTATGAGCAATCTTAATGTCTCTATCAGAGGAAATGCGAGAGACACAGATCATAATAAAGTTGACATAAACGTTACTGATTCTGCGTTCTATGTAGACGATGAACCTCCAGCGATTAATAGCGTGGTTCTAGATAATTATACTCCAAATACTGGAGATAATATCTTAGTTACAGTGAATGCGACAGATAACTTTGGTGTTAAGGCTGTAACGGCTAATGGTGTCTTACTGACCAAGCAAAGCAGAGATATCTGGAATGGAATCATTGTCGCTATAGAAGGAACCCATTCGGTCAATGTGTCTGCAAGTGATTTTGTGGGAAATGTCGTCTGGGATAATTCAACCAGTTATACAGCGACTGTTGAAGGTACTGGAGATGAAGGTACTGGAGATGAAGGTACTGGAGATGAAGGTACTGGAGATGAAGGTACTGGAGATGAAGGTACTGGAGATGAAGGTACTGGAGATGAAGGTACTGGAGATGAAGG
>Ga0209594_1000832_pt1 | contig 16687 bp, 15 predicted proteins | sample AshMeaCrysSpring_FD_184126 | JGI IMG/M metagenome (GOLD analysis project Ga0209594, IMG submission 184126) | Groundwater microbial communities from Big Spring, Nevada to study Microbial Dark Matter (Phase II) - Ash Meadows Crystal Spring... | ecosystem: Environmental > Aquatic > Deep subsurface...
GCACGCGGCTGGCAGAGCTGAGCCCCGCGGCTCACGGCCTGCCTGCGCAGGCCGGGACGGGGCGAAGGGTGCGAGCTGTGCGAGCACGCGGCTGGCAGAGCTGAGCCCCGCGGCTCACGGCCTGCCGGCGCAGGCCGGGACGGGGCGAAGGGTGCGAGCTGTGCGAGCACGCGGCCTGCAGGGCTGCGTCGATCTGCGCGGCGTGGCCATCCGCGCGGCAGGTGTGCGCGGGCGCCCATGCCGGCCGGAGCCCGTCAGCCCGAGGCTGCCAGCGCGTGCATGCGCTCGATCAAGTCCGATGCGCGCAGCGGCCCACGGCCCAAGCCCTGCGCGGCTTGCCCATGCCACCACACGCTGGCGAGCGCGGCCGACCACGCCGAGGCGTCGCGCGCTGTCGCGGCGTTGCCCGGTGCCGAAACCGATGTCGACGCCGCCGCTGACCACCATCCACCGATCCACCCGGCCAGCACGTCGCCCGTGCCGGGCGACGCCAACGCGGCACTGCCGGTCGGATTGACGTGCGGCACCTGTGCCGCAGCGGCCACCACCGAACCCGAGCCCTTGAGCACGACCACCGCACCGAACGCCTCGGCCAATCGGCGCGCTGCGCCGAGGCGGTCGGCCTGCACCTCGGCCAGCGACCGCGCCAGCAGGCGTGCCGCCTCGAGCGGGTGCGGCGTCAGCACCGAGGGCCATCCGCGTGCTGCTCGCGCTTGCAGCGCGTGGCGCAGCGCCTCGTCGCCGGCCAGCGCGTTCAGCGCATCGGCGTCCAGGACCAGACGCCCCGCATGGTGAAGCAGCGGCGGCAAGGCCGTGCGCACCTCGTCGCCGCCGCCACAGCCGCACACCACGGTGCGCTGCGCCAGCCACGGCGGGGCGGCCAGCCAGGCGCGCTCGCGCAGCATCAGCTCGGGCCGGGTGGAATCGATGGAGGGAAGTGCCTCGTCGAGCGGCGCCAGGTAGACGCGGCCAGCGCCGGCTGCCAGCGCCGAGCGTGCGGCCAGCACCGCCGCGCCGCCCATGCCCGGCGCGCCACCGACGACGACCACGTCGCCGAAGCTGCCTTTGTGCTGGGCGTGGCGTCGCAAGGCTCGAGCCTGCGCGGGGGGCGCGCCCGCCAGCCAGGCATCGGGCTCGACGGTGGGTTCGATGCCCAGGTCGTCGAGCCAGACCTCGCCTGCGGCGTCGCGCCCCTGCGCCGTGAACAACCCCGGCTTGAGGGTCAGCAGACTGAGCGTATGCGCGGCGCGGACACAGTCCGCAGCCTCGTCCACAGCGCCCGTGTCGGCGGCCAGACCGGTGGGCAGGTCGACGGCCAGGCACGGCTCGCCGGCGGTGTTGATCGCAGCGATCGCGTGGGCGAAGTCACCTCGGGGCGGGCGCGTGGAACCCAGGCCGAGCAGGGCGTCGATGACCAGGTCGCACGCGGGCGCCTGGGCGGGCAAGCCGGGTTCGATGCGCACGCCGGCGCCACGGGCACGCTCCAGCGCCGCGCGCGCGTCGGCGGGCTGCGCGTGCAGGCTGCCGATGAGATGGACGGTCACGTCGTGTCCGGCGCGGCGCAGATGGGCGGCCGCCTCCAGGCCATCGCCGCCGTTGTTGCCCGGCCCGGCCACCACCCAGGTGCGGCGCGAGTAGGGCGCCACCGCCAGGGCCAGCCGGGCGACGGCGAGACCGGCACGCTGCATCAGCCCGTGTTCCGCGGTTCGCTCCAGGGCGCGCTGCTCGATCGCGCGCGAGTTCGCGGTTCCGTACAGCGGCCAGGCGCGATGGGATCCCAGGATGCGGTGCATGGAGGCGGGGCTGGACGGGAGGGCTGGATGCATTGTGGCGCCACCGCGGTGGTGCCCGGCTCGGTCAGCGCGCGATGCGCTCCCAGCCCAGGCCGTCGATGCAGACGCTGGGCTCGCGCGCACCGAGTGCGTCGGCCAGCAGCCGTGCCGAGCCGCAGGCCAGGGCCCAGCCGCTGGAGCCATGGCCCAGGTTGAGCCACACGCCGGCGGCCGGGCTGGCGCCGATGACCGGCGGGCCGTCGGGCAGCATGGGTCGGGCGCCCTTCCAGGACTGCGCCTGGGCCAGGTCGGCGCAGCCCGGGTACCAGTCGTCGAGCACCTTGTACAGCGTCGCCAGGGCACGAGGGTCCACAGCGTCGGCACGCGCTCCGATCTCGGCGCTGCCGGCCACGCGCACGCGCTGGCCCAGGCGCGTGATGGCCACCTTGTAGCGCTCGTCCATCACGCCGGACGAAGGGCCGAGCGCGCCGTCGCCCGGCCGCAGGGGCGCGCTGACCGAGTAGCCGTGCACGGCGATGATCGGCAGCCTCAGCCCGAGTCCCGACAACAGGTCGCGCGAGCCCATGGCCGCGCACACGACGACGGCATCGAACTCGAGGCGGGCCGGCGTCCTGCTGTCGGGCGCACGCAGGCGCGACGGCAGGGCACCCGACGATGGTGCCTCGTCCAGGTGCAGCAGGGGCGCGCGGCCCGGCTCGATCGCACGCACCCGCGTGCCGAACAGGAACTGCACGCCGCGCTTGTCGGCCTGCTGGCGCAGCAGGTGTGCGAACTGGCGGCAGTTGCCGACCTCGTCGCTGGTCAGGTGCACCGCCGCCATCAGCGGCGTGGTGGTGCACAGGCTGGGCTCGGCCGCGCGGCACTGGTCGGCGTCGACCCAGTTGAAGGCAATGCCGAGTTCGCGCAACACCTCCAGGCTGTGCTGCGCGGCAGCCACTTCCCGGGGTCCGCGCAGCAGCACCAGGTAGCCGGTCGAGCGCTCGTAGTTGAGCTCCAGCTGGGCCGTCAGGGCGCGCAACCGGTCGCGGCTGAACAAGGCCAGTCGCTGCATGCGGCGGCGGTTGGCGAGGTAGGTGTCGGTGCGGCAGGCGCGCCACCACCGCCACAGCCACTGGCGCACCGACGCGTCCAGGCGGCGGTGCACGCGCACGGCGGCGTGATTGCCCCACAGCATCTGCCGCAGCACCTTGGCCGGCATGCCGGGCGAGGCCCACGGCGTGACGTAGCCCGGGGCGACGACGCCGGCGTTGGCGAAGCTCGTCTCCTCGGCGACGCCGTGGCGCTGTTCAACGACGGTGACCTCATGCCCGTCGCTGGCGAGTTCCCACGCCGTGGTCACCCCGACGATGCCGGCGCCGATGATGCCGACCCTCACGATGCGTACCTGTGCAGGCCATCCTCGATGGCCAGCGCCGCGTCGAGCACGGTGTCGTCGCGCAGCGCACCGGACCACACCATCAGGCCGCTCGGCCATTCGCCGGGCGCGTGCATCGGCAAGGACACGGCGCAGCCGTCGAGCAGGTTCACCACCGACGGGTTGCGCAGCAACCGTGCGTTGGTGGCGAAGAAGCGTTCATCATCGTCGACCAGCGCGGCGATCGGCGGCGCGACGAGCGGCACCGTCGGACAGAGCACGGCGTCGACGTCGTGCAGCTGCGCCTCCATCTCGGCGATGAAGGCCACGCGCGCGTGCAGCAGGTCGATGTAGTCGGCCGCGCTGAGGGTGCTGCCGCGCCGGATGCGGGCGGCCACGCGCGGGTCGTACTCGGCCTCCCGCGAAGCCATGCGGCGGCGGTGCCAGGCCCACGATTCGGCAGCCGACAGGCCGCCGCCGGCCTGCAGCTCGGGCAGGCGCTGCAGCGCATCGAACGGGCGTTCCAGCACGGTTGCGCCGCCCCTTCGCAGGGCCTGCAGGCTGCGCTCGAAGGCGCGAGCGACGGCGTCCTCCAGGTCGTCGAGCATCAGGCGCATCGGCACCGCCAGCCGCAGCGACGCCAAGGGCTTGCCGGCGAGCGTGACGCGGCGGTCGGCGAGCACCTGATGCAGCACGACCGCATCACGCACCGAGCGGGTGATCGCGCACGCCGTGTCCAGGCTGGGTGCGAGCGGGATCGCGCCCTCGAGCGGCGTCAGCCGCTGTGTGTTCTTGAACCCCACCAGCCCCTGCAGCGCCGCGGGAATGCGGATCGAGCCGCCGGTGTCGGACCCGAGTGCGGCCCAGGCGGCGCCGCTGGCCACGCTCACCGCGCCGCCACTGGTCGAGCCCCCGGGAATGCGCGGCGTAGCGTCGAGCGCTGCCGTCGCCGCATTGGGCGGCGTGCCATGGTGCGGGTTGATGCCCACGCCCGAGAAGGCGAACTCGGTCATGTTGGTGTGGCCGACGAGGGCTGCACCGGCGGCGCGCAGGCGGGCCACCGCGGGCGCGTCGACGGTGGTTGGGGCAGCGTCGGCCAGCACCTGGGCGGCAGCGGTGGTCGGATGGCCCGCCACGTCGAACAAGTCCTTGACGCTCACCGCCAGTCCGGCCAGCGCAGAGGCACGACCGGCACGCGCTGCGTCGTCGGCCGCACGGGCCTGCGCCAGCGCCTCGTCGTCGAAGCGGCGCACGTAGGTGTGGCGGTTGGCGGGCGCGTCTGCCGCCGCCAGGCAGGCGGCCAGGGCGTCCTGCGCCGACGTGCGACCCTGGGCGATGTGGTCGGCCAGGGCGGTCAGATCGAGCGTCATGAGGCGGTGCTGTTATACTTCGCGGGTTTACCCGCAAGTGAGCCCCACGACGTGGAGGACCTCGATCGGGCGGGTGGACCAATCGCGATTCCGGCCACCACAAGGTGTCGCCCCGCATCGTCAGGCGCCTGTTGCAGGCACTGTGCGGGCAAGGGCGATTCGGCGCGGATTCTAGAACCAACCTTTGGAGAGCACCATGAGCGTCACCATGCGCGAGATGCTGGAAGCCGGCGTCCATTTCGGACACCAGACCCGCTTCTGGAACCCCCGGATGGCCCCCTACATCTACGGCCACCGCAACAAGATCCACATCATCAACCTTGAGAAGACGCTGCCGCTTTTCGAGACCGCGACCAAGTTCGTGCGCCAGCTCGCCAGCCGGCGCGGCACGGTCCTGATGGTCGGCACGAAGCGCCAGGCGCGCGACGTCGTCGCTCAGGAGGCCAGGCGCTGCGGCATGCCCTACGTCGACCAGCGCTGGCTCGGCGGCATGCTCACCAACTTCAAGACCGTCAAGGGGTCGCTGAAGAAGCTCAAGGACATGCAGGCCCAGGTCGAAGCCGGCTCGCAGCCGTCGATCAAGAAGGAGGCGCTGATGTTCCAGCGTGAGATCGCCAAGCTCGAGAAGGACATCGGCGGCATCGGCGACATGAACGCGCTGCCCGACGCGATGTTCGTCATCGACGTCGGCTACCACAAAATCGCCGTGGCCGAGGCGCGCAAGCTCGGCATCCCGGTGGTCGGCGTGGTCGACAGCAACCACTCGCCCGAAGGTATCGACTACCTCATTCCCGGCAACGACGACTCGGCCAAGGCGGTGGCCCTGTACGCCCGTGCCATCGCCGATGCCGTGCTGGAAGGCAAGGCCAACGCCACGGCCGAAGTCGTGCAGGCGACGACCGAGGACGAGTTCGTCGAGGTGAGCGAGGGCGCCTAGCGTCCCCGCCCACCTGCGGCGGGACGCACCGCTTGCCCGAGCCCCTGCCGCGAGGGGGCTCCACCTCGGATCACATGCCGGCCTGCGGCCGGCCGACACACAGGACATCGCGGGCTCGGTTCCGCATGGATGGAGTTGATATGGCAGCAATCACCGCAAGCATGGTCGCCGAACTGCGCGCCAAGACCGACGCACCGATGATGGAGTGCAAGAAGGCGCTCACCGAGGCTGGCGGCGACATGGACAAGGCCGAGGAGATCCTGCGCGTCAAGCTCGGCAGCAAGGCCGGCAAGGCCGCCTCGCGCATCACCGCCGAAGGCGTCGTGGCCGCGGCGGTCGACGGCACCACCGGCGCCCTTGTCGAGGTCAACTGCGAGACCGACTTCGTGTCGAAGAACGAGTCCTTCCTGGCCTTCGCCAAAGCGTGCGCGCAGGCAGTCGCGAACAGCAACCCAGCCGACGTGGCCGCGCTGGGCGCGCTGGCGCTGTCGCAGGACGGCTTCGGGCCGACGGTGGAGGACGTGCGCAAGGGGCTGATCGGCAAGATCGGCGAGAACATGACGATCCGGCGCTTCCGGCGCTACAGCGGCGGCGGCCGGCTGGCCAGCTACCTGCACGGCACGCGCATCGGCGTGCTGGTCGAGTTCGACGGCGACGACGTGGCCGCGAAGGACGTGGCCATGCACGTCGCAGCGATGAAGCCGGTGGCGCTGTCGTCGGCCGAGGTGCCCGCCGAGCTGGTCGACAAGGAACGCCGCATCGCCAGCGAGAAGGCCGCCGAGTCGGGCAAGCCCGCCGAGATCGTGGCCAGGATGGTGGACGGCTCGGTGCAGAAGTTCCTCAAGGAGGTCTCGCTGCTCAACCAGCCGTTCGTCAAGAACGACAAGCAGACCGTCGAGCAGATGCTCAAGGAGCGCAAGACGGCCGTGAAGGGCTTCACGCTGTACGTCGTGGGCGAGGGCATCGAGAAGAAGGTGGACGACTTCGCGGCCGAAGTCGCCGCGCAGGTGGCGGCGGCCAAGGGCGCGTGAAGACGCGCGGCTAAACTGCGGGGGCTGAAGCCACAAGTACCCCCAGGTCGAGGACGTCATGCCCGCGTACAAGCGCATCCTGCTCAAGCTCTCCGGCGAGGCCCTGATGGGCGACGATGCCTACGGCATCAACCGCGCCACCATCGTGCGCATCGTGCGCGAGATCCAGGAGGTCACGGCGCTGGGCGTCGAGGTGGCGGTGGTGATCGGCGGGGGCAACATCTTCCGCGGCGTGGCCGGGGGGTCGGTCGGCATGGACCGCGCCACCGCCGACTACATGGGCATGCTGGCCACGGTGATGAACTCGCTGGCACTGGCCGACACGATGCGCCTGGAGGGCATGACCGCGCGCGTGATGAGCGCCATCGGCATCGAGCAGGTGGTCGAGCCCTACGTACGGCCCAAGGCGCTGCAGTACCTCGAAGAGGGCAAGGTCGTCGTCTTTGCCGCCGGCACCGGCAACCCGTTCTTCACCACCGACACGGCGGCTGCGCTGCGCGGGGCCGAGGTGGGGGCGCAGATCGTGCTGAAGGCGACCAAGGTCGACGGCGTGTACACGGCCGACCCGAAGAAGGATCCGCAGGCCACGCGCTACGCACGCATCAGCTTCGACGAGGCCATCGTCAAGAACCTGCAAGTGATGGATGCCACCGCGTTTGCGCTGTGCCGCGACCAGCGGCTGCCGATCAAGGTGTTCTCCATCCTCAAGTCCAGCGCGCTCAAGCGCATCGTGCTCGGCGATGACGAAGGCACGCTGGTGCATGTCTGAGTGGAGGGCCGCGCGATGACGATTGCCGACATCAGGAAGACGGCCGAGGCCAAGATGGCCAAGTCGGTCGAAGCGCTGAAGAACGAGCTGCACAAGATCCGCACCGGCCGTGCCCACCCTGGGCTGCTCGATCAGGTGCACGTCGAGTACTACGGACAGGTGGTGCCGATCAGCCAGGTGGCCAACGTCAGCCTGCTCGATGCCCGCACCATCAGCGTGCAGCCCTGGGAGAAGGGCATGGGCGCGAAGATCGAGAAGGCCATCCGCGAGAGCGACCTGGGGCTCAATCCGGCAGCGCAGGGCGACCTGCTGCGCGTGCCGATGCCGCCCCTGACCGAGGAGCGCCGCAAGGAGCTGACCAAGGTCGTGCGCCACACGGGCGAGGAGGCCAAGGTGGCCGTGCGCAACGTGCGCCGCGATGCCATCGAGCACTTGAAGAAGCTGCTCAAGGACAAGCTGGTGGCCGAGGACGAAGAACGTCGCGCGCAGGACGACGTGCAAAAACTCACCGACCGCACCGTGGCGCAGATCGACCAGATCGTGCACGCCAAGGAGCAGGACGTGCTGGCCGTCTGAGGCGGGCGCGGCTCGCTGCTGACCGACGCTTTCCGCCCGCCCGCCCCCACACGCCCCGTGTCCGAGTCTCCGCCCATCCCGCGCCACGTCGCGATCGTCATGGACGGCAACGGGCGCTGGGCCCGCAAGCGCGGCATGCCGCGCTTCTTCGGCCACAAGCGCGGCGTCGACGCCCTGGTGCGCACGGTGCAGGCCTGCGCCGATCGCGGCATCCGCTACCTCACGGTGTTCGCCTTCTCGTCGGAGAACTGGAAGCGCCCCAGCGATGAGGTCTCGGGGCTGATGGGCCTGGTCCTGGTGGCGGTGTCCAAGTACCTGTCCAAGCTCGCCGGCGAGGGTGTGCGCATCCGCATCGTCGGCGACCGCACCGGTGTGTCCGACAAGGTTCGCGACGCGTGGCAGCAGGCCGAGGAGCGCACGGCGCACAATTCGCGCATCACGCTGTCGGTGGCGTTCAACTACGGCGGGCGCTGGGACATCGTGCAGGCCTGCCGGCAGGCGATGCGCGAGGGCGTACCGGCCGACGCGCTGGACGAGCAGGTGCTGGCTCGGCACATGGCCATGGCTTACGCGCCGGACCCGGATCTGTTCATCCGCACCGGCGGCGAGGTCCGCATCAGCAACTTCCTGCTGTGGCAGGTGGCGTACTCGGAGCTCGTCTTCTCCGACGTGCTGTGGCCCGATTTCGGAGCGGCCGAACTCGACGCCGCGCTGCAGTCCTTCGCCCGGCGCGACCGCCGCTACGGCGGCGTGAAGACCGAGGTTCCTCCAGCCACGGCCGGGTCGTCACTACCCGCTACGGTGCGAGGCTGAGCCGATGCTCGGCCAGCGCATGGTCACTGCGGTGGTGCTGCTGGCGGTGCTGCTGCCGGCGCTGCTGGCGCCCCGGGCGTGGCTGTTTGCGCTCGTCACCCTGGTGTTCATCGCGGTCGCGGCCTGGGAATGGTCGCGCTTGAACGGCCTCGCGCCGGCGGCCGCGTCGGCCAGCGGCGCGGCGCTGGCCGTGCTCGGTGCGCTGTGGCTGCTCGGTCGCGCCGACGGGACCGCACCGGCGTCCGTGTGGACGCTCGCCCTGCTGCTGTGGGTGCTGGGCGGCGCCTGGGTGTTGCGACGCGGCGTGGCCGGCTGGCCCGGCCTGCCGCGGCCGCTGCGCTGGGGTATCGGCATGGCCGTGCTGGCGCTGGCCTGGACGGCCCTGGCGTCGGCGCGAGAACGCGGCGTCGGCTTCGTGCTGTCGGTGTTCGTGCTCGTGTGGGTGGCCGACATCGCCGCGTACTTCGGCGGTCGTGCCCTGGGCCGGCGCAAGCTGGCGCCGGCCATCAGCCCGGGCAAGTCGTGGGAAGGCGTGTTCAGCGGCATGCTCGGTGTGCTGACCGCGACGGCGGCGTGGCTGTGGGGCATCGAGCCGCGTCTGGGCGGCGAGCAGCCCAGCCTATACGGTCATCTGTGGGCGCGCTTCGGCACCGTCGGCCTGACGGTGGCCGTGCTGTTCCTGGCGGGTATGAGCGTGGTCGGCGACCTGTTCGAGTCGTTGGTCAAGCGAGCCGCGGGCGCCAAGGACAGCAGCCAGCTGCTGCCCGGCCACGGCGGCGTGCTCGACCGCATCGACGCGCTGCTGCCCGTGTTTCCGCTGGCCCTGGCCTTGTGCACCCTGTGAGGACCGAGATGATGCATCGACGCCAGCGTGTGTGCGTGTTGGGTTCGACCGGCTCGATCGGCACCAACACCCTCGACGTCGTCGGCCGCCACCCCGAGCGGTTCGAGGTCTTCGCCCTGTCGGCCATGCACCGCATCGACGACCTGGCGGCGCAGTGTCGCCAGTGGCGGCCGCGTTTTGCCGTCGTGCCCGATCGCGCGCGCGCTCGGGGGCTGCGCGACCTGCTCGGCGACGCGCGCACCGAAGTGCTCGACCACGAGGGCGCATTGGCCGAGGTGGCCGCGCATCCCGACGTCGACGTCGTCATGGCCGCCATCGTCGGCGCCGCCGGCCTGCGGCCCTGCCTGGCTGCGGCGCAGGCCGGCAAGCGCTTGTTGCTGGCCAACAAGGAGGCGCTCGTCGTCGGCGGTGCGCTGCTGATGGCGGCGGTGCGCGAAGGCGGTGCCACGCTGCTGCCGATCGACAGCGAGCACTCGGCGATCTTCCAGTGCCTGCCCACCGATGCCTCGACCTGGCGTGCGCGCATCGACCACATCGTGCTCACCGCGTCGGGCGGCCCGTTCCGCACGCGCGATGCGACCACGCTGCGCGACGTCACGCCCGACGAGGCGTGCGCGCACCCGAACTGGGTCATGGGGCGCAAGATCTCGGTCGATTCGGCCACCATGATGAACAAGGCGCTCGAGGTCATCGAGGCGCGCTGGCTGTTCGACCTGCCGCCCGCGGACATCCGCGTCGTCATCCATCCGCAGAGCATCGTGCACTCGATGGTGGTGTGCCGCGACCGTTCCGTGCTGGCGCAGCTGGGCACACCCGACATGCGCGTGCCGATCGCCTATGGTCTTTCGTACCCCGAGCGCATCGAATCCGGCGCCGAGGACATCGACTTCGCCTCGCTGGCCGCGCTGACCTTCGAGGAGGCTGACGCACGCCGCTACCCCGGGCTCCACCTGGCCTGGCAGACGCTGCGCGCTGCACCCGGCAGCACGGCGGTGCTCAACGCCGCCAACGAAGTTGCGGTGGCTGCCTTCCTCGACGGCCGCATCCGTTTCGACCAGATCCATGCTCTGAACGACCGTATCCTGCAACAGGTCGTGCCGACGCCGCAGGACGCGCTGAGCATCGACGCGCTTCTCGCGCTCGATGCGCGATCGCGGCGGCGCGCCGCGGCCTGGCTCGAGGAGTTGCGCAAATGATCACCGTCCTGGCCTTCCTCGTCACGCTGGCCGTGCTGATCGTCATCCACGAGTACGGCCACTACCGCATGGCGGTGGCGTGCGACGTCAAGGTGCTCAAGTTCTCGGTCGGCTTCGGCCGGCCGCTGTGGAGCCGCGTGCGCGGCGAGACCGAGTTCGCCGTCTCGGCGCTGCCGCTGGGCGGCTACGTGCGCATGCTCGACGAGCGCGAGCAGCCGGTGCCGGCGCATGAGCGGCACCGCGCGTTCAACAACAAGCCGCTGCGCCAGCGCATCGCCATCGTCGCCGCAGGTCCGGCCGCCAACCTGCTGCTGGCCATTGCGCTGTACGCGGCTGCGAACTGGCTCGGCGTCGACGAACCCAAGGCCGTGTTTGGCTCGCCGACGGCCGGCTCGGTGGCGCAGGCCAGCGGGCTGCGTGCAGGCGACTGGGTCCAGGCGGTCTCGGATGACGGCACGCAATGGCGCGACGTGCGCTCGATGAACGACCTGCGCTGGTACGTCACGCAGTCGGTGCTGGCCGAGCGCGAGATGTGGCTTTCGGTCAGCGACAGCCAGGGCCACGGGCGGCGCTCGCTGCGCCTGGAACTGCAGCGCGTGGGCGCGGGTGCCGTGGATGCGCAGCTGATGCGTACCGTCGGCCTGGGCGGGCCCTACAGCGAAGCGGTGATGGGCGAGATCCGCCCCGACGGCGCCGCCGCGGCGGCCGGGCTGCGTGCGGGCGATCGCGTGCTCAGCGTCGATGGCCGTCCCGTGCCGGATGCGGGTCTGCTGCGCGAGTGGATCCGCGCGTCGGTCGATGCCGCAGGCCAGGCGCTGCCGATGGCGTGGCGCGTCGAGCGCGCCGGCCAGCTGATCGACATCGAGGTGCGTCCCGCCGTGGTCGCCGATGGCGACAAGCGCGTAGGCCGCATCGAGGCTTTCGTCGGCGAGCCGCCCCAGATGGTGACGGTGCGCTACGGACTGGTCGACGGGTTGACGCAGGCCGCTGCGCGCACCTGGGAGGTCTCGGTGCTGACGCTGCGCATGCTCGGCCGCATGGTGGTGGGCGAGGCGTCGCTGAAGAACCTGTCGGGGCCGTTGACGATCGCCGACTACGCCGGCCAGACGGTGCAACTCGGCCTGGCGTACTACCTCGGTTTCCTCGCGCTGGTCAGCGTGAGCCTGGGCGTGCTCAACCTGCTGCCGCTGCCCATGCTCGATGGCGGGCACCTCATGTATTATCTTTTCGAGGGCGCGACCGGCCGCCCTGTGTCCACGGCGTGGCTGGAACGCTTGCAGCGCGGGGGCATGGCGATCCTGCTGTTGCTGATGACCATCGCCCTCTACAACGACGTGGCCCGCCTGCTGGGCCTGCACTGAAGCCGCGCCGAATGCCATTGCCCCTCCTGCGCGCGCGCTGCGCGCTGCGCCCGACCCTGGTTGCCGCCCTTGTCGGCTGTGCCCTGCACGGCCTGCCGGCGTGGGCGGTGGAGCCGTTCACCATCAAGGACATCCGCGTCGAGGGCCTGCAGCGCGGCGACGCCGGCACGGTGTTCGCGGCGCTGCCGTTTCGCATCGGCGATACCTACAACGACGAGAAGGGCGCAGCGGCGCTGCGCGCGTTGTTCGCCACGGGCCTGTTCAAGGACGTGCGCATCGAGGTCGAGGGCGACGTCGCGGTGATCATCGTCGAGGAACGTCCGATCGTGGCCAGCGTGAGCTTCGTCGGCCTCAAGGAGTTCGACAAGGAGGCGATCACCAAGTCGCTGCGCGACGCGGGCATCGGCGAGGGCCTGCCGCTGGACCGCGCGCTGGTCGACCGCGCCGAGCAGGAGATCAAGCGCCAGTACCTGTCGCGCAGCCTGTACGGTGCCGAGGTGGTCACCACGGTCACGCCGATCGAGCGCAACCGCGTCAACGTCACCTTCACGATGAACGAGGGTGATGCCGCGCGCATCCGCGAGATCCGCATCGTCGGCAGCCAGGCCTTCCCGGAGCGCACGCTGCTGGCGCTGCTGGAACAGTCGTCGACGGGGCTGATGTCGTGGTACACCAAGAGCGACCGCTACTCTCGCACCAAGCTCAACGCCGACCTCGAGACGCTGCGCGCCTGGTACCTCGACCGCGGCTACCTCGAGTTCGCCGTCGAGAGCACGCAGGTCACCATCTCGCCGGACAAGCAGGACATCTCGATCACCATCGGCGTGCGCGAGGGTCAGCCCTACACCGTCACCGACATCCGCGTCGTGGGCGAATACCTGGGTCGCGACGACGAGTTCAAGAGCCTGGTGACCATCCGTCCGGGCGACCCTTACCGCGCCTCGGACGTGGCCGAGACGGTGCGTGCGATGACCGAGCGCTTCGGCGTGTACGGCTATGCCTTCGCCCGCGTCGAGCCCCGCCCGGACATCGACCGTGCTCGCGGCCAGGTCGCCATCACCCTCGCAGCCGACCCGCAGCGCCGCGTCTACGTACGTCGCGTCAGCGTCGCCGGCAACACGCGCACGCGCGACGAGGTGGTGCGCCGCGAGATGCGTCAGTTCGAGGCCGCCTGGTACGACGGACTGCGCATCCGCCAGTCGCGCGACCGCGTCGACCGGCTGGGCTACTTCGAGTCGGTGGACATCGAGACCAACGAGGTCCCCGGCGCGCCCGACCAGGTCGATCTGGTGGTCAACGTCAAGGAACGGCCGACCGGCAACCTCCTGATCGGCGCAGGGTACTCGACGTCCGACAAGGTCAGCATCACCGCGGCCGTCAAGCAGGAGAACGTGTTCGGCTCGGGCAACTACCTGGGCATCGAGTTCAACACCAGCAAGTCCAACCGCATGCTGGTGTTCAGCACGGTCGACCCGTACTTCACCATCGACGGCGTGTCGCGCTCGATCGATCTCTTCTACCGCACCACCAAGCCGCTGAACAGCCAGGGCGAGACCTACAAGCTCGTCACACCGGGCGCGGCGATCCGCTTCGGCATTCCGTTCTCAGAGGTCGACACGGTCTACCTGGGCATCGGCGCCGAGAGCACCGAGATCCGCGGCACCCGCTCGCTGCCCAACAACTACTACCTCTACCGCGAGAAGTTCGGCCCCACCAGCGTGTCGGTGCCGCTGACGCTGGGCTGGGCCCGCGACGAGCGCGACAGCGCGCTGGTGCCCACGCGCGGGCGCTACCAGCGCATCAACCTGGAATGGGGCATCGGCGGCGACACGCGCTACCTTCGAAGCAACCTGCAGTACCAGCAGTATTTCCCGCTTGGGCCACGCTTCACGCTGGGCACCAACGCCGAGCTGGGCTGGGGCAAGGGGCTGGGTGGGCGCGACTATCCGATCTTCAAGAACTTCTTCGGCGGCGGTCTGGGCACGGTGCGCGCCTTCGACCAGGGCTCGCTCGGGCCGGTCGACGTGACCGGTGCCTACAGCGGCGGCAACCGGCGCCTGAACCTCAACGCCGAGCTGTACGTGCCGTTCCCCGGTGCCGGCAACGACCGCACGCTGCGCGTCTTTGGATTCCTCGACGCCGGCAACGTCTGGGGCGAGACGCAGAAGGTCGAACTGTCGTCGCTGCGGTCCTCGGCGGGCGTGGGCCTGAGCTGGCTGTCGCCAGTGGGCCCGCTCAAGCTCAGCTGGGGCACACCGATCCGCAAGCAGCCTACGGATAGAATCGAACGTCTGCAGTTCCAGATCGGCACGGCCTTCTGATGAAAATCCAGCCTCTTTCGTCGGTCCTCGTCGCAGCGCTGCTCGCCGCCCCGGCGTTCCCGGCCTCGGCGCAGGAGCTCAAGATCGGCTACGTCAACAGCGACCGCGTGCTGCGCGAGGCCACGCCGGCCAAGGCCGCACAGGCCAAGCTCGAAGCCGAGTTCAGCAAACGCGAGAAGGATCTGGCCGACCTGGCCAGCCGCCTGAAGGCCGCCTCCGACAAGCTCGAGAAGGACGCGCCCACGCTGGCCGAGTCCGAGCGCAACCGCCGTCAGCGTGAGCTGGTCGAGCAGGACCGCGACTTCCAGCGCCGCCGCCGCGAGTTCCAGGAAGACCTCAACCAGCGCAAGAACGAGGAACTCGCTTCGGTGGTCGAACGCGCCAACAAGGTCATCCGCCAGATCTTCGAGCAGGAGAAGTACGACCTCATCCTGCAGGAGGTCGTGTTCGCCGGCCCGCGCGTGGACATCACGAAGAAGGTGATCGACGCGCTCAACGGCGGCAAGTAGGCCGCCCGTACCACGGGGCCGCGCTCGTGGCTGGCGGCGCGCGCTTGGCCGAACTGGTCGCCGCAATCGGCGGCGAACTCGTCGGCGACGGCGGCCTGGTCATCGAACGCATTGCGCCACTGGATTCGGCCACGCCGACGTCGCTGTCGTTCCTGGCCCAGGCGCGCTACGTCGCGCAGCTGGCCACCACGCAGGCTGGCGCCATCATCGTCGCGCCGGCCCAGCGCGAGGCGGCACAGGCCAGCGCGGCGCGCGCGGTCATCGTCAGCGACGACCCGTACCTCTACTTCGCGAGGGCCACGCAGTGGTGGGCGCGGCGCAGCGCCGTCGCGCCGGTGGCTGGCGTGCACGCCAGCGCCGTGGTCGACCCGTCGGCGACAGTGGGCGAGGGGGTGAGCATCGGCCCGCTGGCCGTCGTCGAGGCCGACGCGGTGCTTGAAGCGGACGCCATCGTCGGCGCGCATGGCGTGGTGGGGCGCGGTGCGCACATCGGCCCCGGCACGCGGCTGGCCCCGCGCGTCACGCTGGGCGAGGGCTGCCGCATCGGCGCGCGCGGCATCGTGCACAGCGGCGTCGTGATCGGTGCCGACGGTTTCGGCTTTGCGCCGGCGCAGGGCCGGTGGGAGAAGATCGCGCAACTGGGGGCCGTGCGCATCGGCGACGACGTCGAGATCGGCGCCAACACCTGCATCGACCGCGGCGCCCTCGACGACACCGTGATCGGCGATGGCGTCAAGCTCGACAACCTGGTGCAGATCGGCCACAACGTGCGCATCGGTGCGCACACGGCGATGGCCGGCTGCGTCGGCGTGGCCGGCAGCGCGGTGATCGGTGCGCGCTGCATGGTCGGCGGCGGCGCCATCATCCTCGGTCACCTGCAGATCGCCGACGACGTGCAGATCTCGGCCGCCACCGTGATTACGCGCAGCATCCACAAGCCGGGCCTGTACAGCGGCGTGTTTCCGTTCGACGACAATGCATCGTGGGAGAAGAACGCAGCCACCCTGCGGCAGTTGCACGCGCTGCGCGAGCGGCTGCGTGCGCTGGAGAAGCGATCGACATGACCGCCATGGACATCCATCACATCCTCAAGAAGCTGCCGCATCGATACCCCATCCTGCTGGTCGACCGTGTCGTCGAGCTCGAGAAGGGCCGGCGCATCAAGGCCTTGAAGAACGTGACGATGAACGAGCCGTTCTTCGTCGGCCACTTCCCGCACCGCCCCGTGATGCCGGGCGTGATGATGCTCGAGGCCCTGGCACAGGCGGCAGCGCTGCTGTCGTTCGAGTCGCTCGGCGAGGAGCCCGGCGACGACACCGTGGTGTACTTCGTCGGCATCGACGGCGCGCGCTTCAAGCGGCCGGTCGAGCCCGGCGACCAGCTGGTGCTCGAGGCGTCGATCGAGCGTGCCAAGGCCGGCATCTACAAGTACAAGGTGCGCGCCAGCGTCGACGGCGAGACCGCGGTCGAGGCCGAGCTGATGTGCACCATGCGGCGCATCGCCTGAGCGGTCATGGCCCAGATCCATCCCACCGCGATCGTCGATGCCGGCGCCGAGCTGGCTGACAGCGTCACGGTCGGCCCCTACGCCGTGATCGGCCCGCACGTGCGCATCGGTGCGCGCACCACCGTGGGCGCGCACTGCGTCATCGAGGGGCATACGACGATCGGCGAGGACAACCGCCTGTGGCACTTCTGCAGCCTGGGCGGCGCACCGCAGGACAAGAAGTACGCCGGCGAGCCGACGCGGCTGGAGATCGGCCACCGCAACACTGTGCGCGAGTTCTGTACCTTCAACATCGGCACCGCGCAG
>Ga0209594_1000833_pt1 | contig 16682 bp, 14 predicted proteins | sample AshMeaCrysSpring_FD_184126 | JGI IMG/M metagenome (GOLD analysis project Ga0209594, IMG submission 184126) | Groundwater microbial communities from Big Spring, Nevada to study Microbial Dark Matter (Phase II) - Ash Meadows Crystal Spring... | ecosystem: Environmental > Aquatic > Deep subsurface...
CTCCGCGACCGTGATCTGCACGAGCTCGACGTGGTGCCGGTTCCACACCGGCTCGAACACCGCGTTGTGGAAGCGCAGGCCGAGGAGGTTGCGCACGGTCTCCTTGCCGAGGTAGTGGTCGATGCGCAGCACCTGGTGCTCGTCGAGCTCGCGGTGCACGGCGTCGTTCAGCGCCCGTGCGCTCGCGAGGTCGTGGCCGAACGGCTTCTCGACGACGACCCGCCGGAAGCCTCCGCCCTCGTGGTCGTGGCGGTGCACGATGCCGGCCGCGCGCAGGAGCGCGACCGCCGTCCCGAAGAGCCCGGGGCGCAGCGCGAGGTAGCACAGCCGGCCGGTCTCGCGTCGGCCGGCGAGCGCGTCGAGCTCGGTCCGGAGCGTCTCGAGGGACTCGACGTCGGCGACGTCGGCGCTGCGGTAGTGGACGTCCTGGGCGATCGCGTCGAAGGCGCTCGCCTCGTGCGGCGGGAACGCATCCCGCAGCGTTGTCCTGAACGCGGCGTCGCTCCAATCGCGACGGCCGACGCCGACGACCTGGATGCGCGCTTCGGGAAGCCCCGCGCGCGTGAGCCGCGCCACCGCCGGCACGAGCTTGCGGCGCGCGAGGTCGCCCGTCCCGCCAAAGATGACGAGTTGGATGGGCAGGTTGGCGACGCTTGGATTCATCGTGGTTCCGTCGTGGTTTCGAAGCGTTGTGTGTCCTGGACAATCGCGTTACGACGCGCGATCGCGGCGGGCCGGCCTGCATCGAACAGATCCGTATTTTCCCAGCGTCTTGCGCCACATCAAGGAATGTTCATCGGAGATGCGCCCCGTTGCAGCGCCGCGACGTCTTGCCGAAAGCGCTTGGCCCGGACGCCGCGAGTTGTTGCATTCGCGCATATTCGCGTCAATGCAGGGCGACCGAAGCAAGGGCCGCGTTGACTGCCGAAAGCCTGCCGAATTCAAATTACGACAAGCGTCGAAACCGGCAATTGCGCCGCGCACGGTCAGGGAGCCTGTCCCGTGCGGGGCGGCAGCCAGTGCAACGAGACCGGGACGCCGTGCCGCGCAAGCGGCATCGGTGGGCGAATCAATCGATGACAGTCTTGGCAGAGCCTGCTCCGGCCTTTTTCGCGAGCGGGGGGAGGCACCGGCCCGGAGCCGCTCGACGCTCCACCGGTGCGGGACGTGCGGCGTGAATCTCGGTGCGGCCGCGCGCGACGCTGACGAAAGGAAACCCCATGCGAGTGAAGACCGTGCTCACCGCCCTGTGCCACGCGGCGCTGGCGGCGGTGTTTGTTGCCTTCCCGGCGTTGGCGCAAACGCTGCCGCCCGGGCCGATTTGCGCCAACTGCCACGCCGAGGCCTACACCTCGACCGTGCTCACGCCCCACGGCGCGAAGAACGACGTCAACGGCACGATGTGCATGGCCTGCCACGGGGACGCCTCGGCGCACGCCAAGGACCCGATGAAGGTGAAGCCCGAGAACCGGCTTGGCAAGAAGGTAGGCGCGGCCGCGCAGACGCAGGTGTGCATGACCTGCCACGCGGGCAACCGGCAACTCACGTTCTGGGAGGCGGGCAAGCACTCGCTGAACGAGGTCGCGTGCTCGAACTGCCACTCGATCCACGGCAAGGCCACCGACCCGGCGATCCGTCCCTTCACGACCACGTTCCGCGACAACGAGGCGGACATGTGCGGGTCCTGCCACCAGGCGGTCCGGTCGGCGACCCTCAAGCCTTCGCACCATCCGATCCAGGAAGGCAAGGTCAAGTGCTCCGATTGCCACAACCCGCACGGCGCGCTCTCCAAGGCGATGGTGAAGCAGGAGACGGTCAACCAGCAGTGCCTCTCCTGCCACGCCGACAAGCGCGGCCCGTACGTGTTCTCGCACCCGGCGGTCGAGGACAACTGCCTGTCCTGCCACAACCCGCACGGCTCGTCGCACCAGTTCCTGCTGAACGAGAAGGTGCCGAACCTCTGCCAGGACTGCCACGACTGGTCGCGTCACCCCGGCACGTTCTACGGCGCCGGCTCGGGTTGGCCGCCGCAGGGCAATGCCAACACACGGTTCATCGCGCGGTCCTGCCTGAATTGCCACAACGCGATCCACGGCTCGAACGCCCCGGCCAACCGCGGCAAGTTCCTGACGCGCTGAGGCGAGGAGAGACGACATGAGCAAGAGGAAGCCTCTTTCCATCCTGATCGCGAGCCTGTTCCTCGCGACGCCGGCAGCCGCGCAGAGCTGGAACCCGGTCACGTACATCCCGACGGGCTGGATCACCGAGGGCGCGATCACGGTCGGCCCGATCATCACCGACATCGATGCGATCGACGAGTCGAAGGCGCGCGAGTACCGCGACCTCGACGACGGCGCGCTGTCGAACATCCTGCTGCGCGGCCGCAACACGCAGGGAACCTGGTACGACTTCTTCGGCGAGAACTTCGGCCGCGAGGACATGTACCTCAACCTGCGCGGCGGGCAGTACGACGCCTGGAAGGGCCGCCTGTACTGGGACTGGATCCCCCACGAGCTCGGCATCGGCATGCGCACGCCGCTGCTCGACCCGCCGAGCGCTGACCTCCGCAACCGCTTCCCGCAGCCCAACCCCGACAACTGGGCGCGGTTCAACTACGGCTACCAGCGCAAGGAACTCGGCGGCTACTTCGAGTGGCAGCGCAACTCGCCGTGGTACTTCCGCGTCGACGCCAACTCGGTGAGCACCGAGGGCATCAAGGTCGGCGCGGCGGCCCAGGGCACGAGCCCCGTCAACGGTTACATCGACCTGCCGATCCCGATCGACTACCGCACCAACAACGCGTCGTTCGAGGCCGGCTACGCCACGTCGAGGTACCAGTTCTCGCTCGCCTACACGCTGTCGAAGTTCGACAGCCAGTACGAGTCGATGACCTGGTCGAACGGTTTCTTCAACAACGGGGTGGACACCACGTACCTCGCGCCGGACAACGATTACCACCGCATCGCCTTCAACGGCGCGGTCCGGCAGCTTCCGTTCGGCTCGACGCTTGCCGGGCGCATCACCTGGGACCGGCTCGAAAGCGACGTCGATCTCGCGAGGACCGCGCTCAACACCGGTGGCGCGATCGGCCAGACCAACCCGCTGGTGGACGCGTTCGACGGCCGCGTCGAGAACACGACGGCCTCGCTCGCACTGACCTCGGCGCCGTGGAAGGGATGGGACACCCGGGTCTACGGCAACTACTACGAGCGGGACAACAAGTCGACGCACGTCACGTACGCACCGACGACCTCGGGGCTGTTCTGCGGCACGCGCACGATCGCGGGCGTCAACACGCCGCAGCCCTGCGAGAACGAGCCCTACGACTACGACAAGTGGAACCTCGGCGCCGAGGGCTTCTGGCGCTTCATGCCGGGCAACCGGGTCGGCGCCGGCGTCGAATACATGAGCGTCGAACAGGAGCGCCCGGACTACGACGAATACGACGACCTCAAGCTGTGGATCGAGTACAGGAACACGATGCTGCCGAACCTCTCCGGCCGCATCAAGTACACGTTCCTCAAGCGCGACTCGAACTTCCTGCTTTCGGAGCTCGGCGTCAACGGCAACGACAACCTCTACCTCGAGCGCTTCATCGGCCGCTACGACGGCCAGTCGTTCGACCGCAACGAGGTGCGCGCCGACCTCGACTGGGCCCCGGCGCCGATGCTCGACGTGGCCTTCGAGGGCAAGTGGGCCGACACGAACTACAAGCGCGACAGCCAGGCGATCAACTTCTCCGCCTCGTCTGTGGATCCGTTCGACGAGTTCCTCGGCCGCACCGGCGACAAGCGCTGGGGCGTCTACGGCAGCGTGTCGTACGGCGACTTCAGCAAGTGGCGCGTGACCGCGTTCGGCGACTACGAGAACATCCGCTACGACTCGTACCACCGCAACATCAGCACTGTCTCGAGCGGGCCCAACCCGCCGTCCGGCTGGTGCACGGCCGCCGCGCCGAACTGCTTCGACCCGGGCACGACGCAGACCTCGTCGAACTACAACTGGAAGGCGGTCAACGAAGACAAGAACTACGCGTTCGGCGTCGGCCTCGACTGGGCGGCGATGTCCAACCTGCTGGTCAAGGCGTCGTACCTGTACTACAAGACCGACGGCTACGCCGACATCAAGTCGCAGAACAACTTCGGCAATCCGCTCGCCATCGGCGCCTACGACGACACCAAGACGCACGCGCTCAACCTGAAGGGCGTCTGGACGTACAACAAGAACTGGCAGATCACCGCCGGGTACTCGTACGAGAGGTACGACTACAGCGACGACCAGTACAACGGCTACACGTACACGATCCCGTCCCCGGGCGTGACCAACAACACGGCCCAGAGCTACCTGTCGGGGTGGAACGCGTTCACCGACTACAAGGCGAACATCTTCTACCTGCTGTTCTCGTACAAGTTCGACAACATCCCGGCGGCGGCGCCACTGCCTGCGCCGGCCGTGGCGGCGGCGCCCCCGCCGGTCGTGGCGCCGAAGCCCGCTCCGGCCCCCGCGCCGGCGGCGGCCCCGGTGCCCGCGCCGAAGCCCGCGCCCGCACCTGCGTTGCAGAAGATCACGCTGCAGTCGAAGGCGCTGTTCGACTTCGACAAGGCGGTTCTGAAGCCCGAAGGCAGGGCCGCGCTCGACGCCGAGGTCGTGTCCAAGCTGCCGCAGGTGAACCGGCTCGAGATCGTCCTGGTCTCGGGGCACACCGACCGGATCGGCACGGACGCCTACAACCAGAAGCTTTCCGAGCGCCGCGCCGATGCCGTGCGCGACTATCTGGTGAGCAAGGGCGTGCCGAAGGACAAGATCGAGGCGATCGGACTCGGCGAGAAGCAGCCGGTGACCGGCAACAAGTGCCAGCAGAAGAACCAGAAGGAGCTGATCGCCTGCCTCCAGCCCGACCGTCGCGTCGAGGTCGAGGTCAAGGGCGAGGCGGTGAAGAAGTAGCCGGCCGCCTCGTTCCCGGTACGAGAAGCCCCGCGTTCGCGCGGGGTTTTTCTTTCCGATGACGGCGCGCCGCGCGCGAGGGCGCGCCGTGCGGCCGGCGGACCGCCGGACGCGGTCCCGCCGTCAGTAGCGGCCGTGCTGCTTGAAGATGTAGTTGGAGAGCTCGGCCTGCTGCATCGCGAGGCGGCGCTGGATCTGGTGCGCGACGCGCACGATCGCGCGCATCACGCGGTAGACCACCTCGGGGTGATCGCGGAGCATGCCTTCGAGGCGCTCGCGGGCGAGGCCCAGCACGGTGAGATCGGACATCGCGACCTTGGAGGCGTAGTACGGCGTGCCGTCGATGAAGCCCAGCTCGTCGACGAAGTCGCCGGCGGAGAGCGTGTGCAGCGCCACCGCCTCCGGCGTGCCCGCGTTCTTCACGACGCCGAGCACGCCCTTGACGATCACGTAGAGGTGGTTGTCGGTGGAGCCCTCCTGGACGAGCACGTCGCCGGCCTTGAGGTCGCGCAGCGTCAGCACGTCGGCAAGCGCCTGCGCCTGGGGGTCGGTGAGCTCGGCGGCGAGCCGCGTGGCCCGCAGGGCCTCGAGTCGAGGGTCGGTCATGTCGTCACTCCTGGTTCGTCGGGGGGATCGGTGCCGCGCGACGTCGGCGGGTCGCGGGGTACTTCGATGCTCGAAGGATCGACGGGCGCGCCGGCGGGCGCGGCTCCCGGCGCCTCCGCCGAGCCGGCGAGCGGTGCCAGCGCGCCGGGCAGCGAGGAGGGCGCAGAGGTGGACGCGGGCGCGACGGCGGGCACCGGCGCCGGCCTCGGGATACGCTCGCCGAGCGCGTCCGCGCGGGCGACGAAGGCCTCCACCAGCGTGCTGGTGATCCGCTCGAACACCGCGCCGGCGACGCGGCGCATGACCGCGTTCTCGAAGTCGTAGCGCAGCACGAAGTCGATGCGGCAGCCCGCGTCGCCGAGCGGCGCGAGGTTCCACTCGCCGTCGAAGCGCCGGAACGGGCCTTCCTCGAGTCCGAGGCCCATCCAGGTCGGCCGCCGCTTGCGGTTGCGCGTCACGAACTGGAAGCGCACGCCGCGCACCTCGACGGTTACGCGCGCCGCGACCTCCTCGTCGTTGCGGGCGAGGACCGTCGCCGCGCCGCACCAGGGCAGGAACGAGGGGTAGTACTCAGCGCCCTCGATCAGGTCGTACATGCGCTCGGCGGGGTGCGGCACGAGCAGGAGGCGACGGACTTCCATGGCGCGAGTATCGCAAACCGCCTGCGCGCGCGGAATGCGATCGGTCAACGGCGCGGCGCGCCGGGGGACAGCCCCGCCCGGGCGTCGCCCCACCCTGCGGGGAAGCAAGCCGGCGGTGCCGGCGGCGAGCGCGTGTTGCGCGCGGGGGGGCTTGTGCGGACCCGGGGGCAGGGCGGTGCACGCAGGCGCGCGCTTCGGGCCTGTAACGCCAGCCGTTACACGTCGCGTACGCGCATCCCCGCGCGTCGCTCGCTTGCACGCGCAGCGAGGGACGCGCTCGCGCGCCGTTGACGTGGATCAACGGCAGGCCCGTGGCACAGGTTCCTAATTGCACACCAAGCCGCCCCGATTCGAGAAGGCGGAGTTCGAGCCCCGAGCGCGTGCGGGTGCGCTCCCACGGAGAACCGAGATGAAGGACACCTACTACGAACTGATGCGACGGCAGGGCATCTCGCGCCGCAGCTTCCTCAAGTTCTGCAGCCTGACCGCGGCGTCCCTCGGGCTCGGCGAGGCCGGGGCCCAGCAGATCGCGCAGGCGATGCAGACCAAGCAGCGCGTGCCGGTGATCTGGCTGCACGGCCTCGAGTGCACGTGCTGCACCGAGTCGTTCATCCGTTCCGCCCACCCGCTCGCCAAGGACGTCGTGCTGTCGATGATCTCGCTCGACTTCGACGACACGCTGATGGCGGCCGCGGGGCACCAGGCGCTCGAAGCGCTCGAGCAGACGATCACCAAGTTCAAGGGCAACTACATCCTCGCGGTCGAGGGCAACCCGCCGCTCGCGGAGGACGGCATCCACTGCATGCCCGGCGGCCGCCCGTTCGTCGAGAAGCTCCGCCACGTCGCCAAGGACGCGAAGGCGATCGTCTCGTGGGGCAGTTGCGCGTCCTGGGGCTGCGTGCAGGCCGCGAAGCCCAACCCGACGCGCGCGACGCCGGTCCACAAGGTGATCACCGACAAGCCGATCATCAAGGTGCCCGGCTGCCCGCCGATCGCCGAGGTGATGACCGGCGTGATCACGTACATCCTGACCTTCGACCGTCTGCCCGAGCTCGACGCGCAGGGACGGCCGAAGATGTTCTACAGCCAGCGCGTGCACGACAAGTGCTACCGGCGTCCGCACTTCGACGCGGGCCAGTTCGTCGAGCACTTCGACGACGCCGGCGCGCGCATGGGCTACTGCCTCTACAAGGTGGGCTGCAAGGGCCCGACGACCTACAACGCCTGCTCGGCGCTGCGCTGGAACGAGGGCCTGTCGTTCCCGATCCAGTCCGGCCACGGCTGCATCGGCTGCTCCGAGGACGACTTCTGGGACAAGGGCTCGTTCTACCAGCACCTGACGACGATCCGGGCCCCGGGGCTCGCGAATCTCGGCGCCGAGGGAACCGCCGACCGCATCGGGCTCACGGCCCTCGGGGTCGCGGGCGCGGCACTGGCGGCGCACGCCGCGGTGTCGGCGATCAGGCAGGCGTCCAGCAAGGGACGCAACGACCGCGTGAGCGACGTGGAGAAGTGACATGGCAACCTACCAGACCCAGGGCTTCACGCTGGACAACAGCGGCAAGCGCATCGTCGTCGACCCGATCACGCGGATCGAGGGGCACCTGCGCATCGAGGTGAACGTCGACAAGGACAACGTGATCCGCAACGCCGTGTCCACCGGCACGATGTGGCGCGGCCTCGAGGTGATCCTCAAGGGACGCGACCCCCGCGACGCGTGGGCGTTCGTCGAGCGGATCTGCGGCGTGTGCACCGGCGTGCACGCGCTCGCCTCGGTGCGCTCGGTCGAGGACGCGCTCGGGATCGCGATCCCGAAGAACGCGAACATCATCCGCAACCTGATGCACGCGACGCTGTACGCGCAGGACCACCTCGTGCACTTCTACCACCTGCACGCGCTGGACTGGGTCGACATCGTGTCGGCGCTCAAGGCGGACCCGAAGGTCACCTCCGAGATCCAGCAGAAGATCTCGCCGTGGCCGAACAGCTCGCCCGGGTACTTCCGCGAGGTGCAGAGCCGCCTCAAGAAGTTCGTCGAGAGCGGCCAGCTCGGGATCTTCGCCAACGCCTACTGGGGGAGCCCGGCCTACAAGCTGCCGCCGGAGGTGAACCTGCTGGCGACCACGCACTACCTCGAGGCCCTCGACTTCCAGAAGGAGATCGTCAAGATCCAGACGATCTTCGGCGGCAAGAACCCGCACCCGAACTGGCTCGTCGGCGGCGTGCCCTCGCCGATCAACGTCGACGGCACCGGCGCAATCGGCGCCGTCAACATCGCCAATCTCAACATGGTGAAGGACATCTGCGACCGGACGATCGAGTTCGTCGACCAGGTGTACCTGCCCGACCTCCTCGCGATCGCCGGCTTCTACAAGGACTGGGCGAAGATCGGCGGCGGGCTGTCCGGCCAGAACGTGATGTCGTACGGCGACTTCCCGGACATTCCGAACGACTACAGCAACAAGAGCATGCTGCTGCCCTCGGGCGTGATCCTGGGCGGCGACCTCGCGAAGGTGCAGGACGTCGACCTCAAGGCACCGGACCAGGTGCAGGAGTGGGTGACCCACAGCTGGTACAAGTACGCGCAGGAGCAGAACGGCCTGCATCCGTTCGACGGCGTCACCGAGCCGAACTACGTGCTCGGCCCCGGCACCAAGGGCACGCGGACCAACATCGAGAATTTGGACGAGTCCGCGAAGTACTCCTGGATCAAGTCCCCCCGGTGGAAGGGCAATCCGGTCGAGGTCGGGCCGCTCGCGCGCTACATCGTCGCCTACGCCCGCGGCAACAAGGAGATCAAGGAGCAGGTCGACGGCGCGCTGAAGGCGCTCGACGTGCCGGTCGCCGCGCTCTTCTCGACGCTCGGCCGCACGGCCGCGCGCGGCCTCGAGTGCCAGTGGTCGGCGCACAAGATGCGCTACTTCTACGACCAGTTGATGGCGAACATCAAGGCCGGCGACCTCGCGACCGCGAACGTCGAGAAGTGGGAGCCGTCGTCGTGGCCGGCCGAGGCGAAGGGGGTCGCGCCGGTCGAGGCGCCTCGCGGCGCGCTCGCCCACTGGGTCAGGATCAAGGGTGGCCGGATCGACAGCTACCAGTGCGTGGTGCCCACCACGTGGAACGCGGGCCCGCGCGACGCCAGGAACCAGATCGGGGCCTACGAGGCGGCGCTGATGAACACGCCGATGGTGAATCCGGCCCAGCCGCTCGAGATCCTGCGCACGATCCACAGCTTCGACCCCTGCCTCGCCTGCGCGACGCACGTGATGTCGCCCGAGGGCGAGGAACTGGTCTCGGTCAAGGCGCGCTAGCGGCGGCAGTCCATCGGGAGACGCCATGAAGGTCAATCGTGTATCCGGCCGGGTGCTTTCGGGCCCGTACGAGCCGGTGTACGTCTACGAGGCGCCGGTACGGTTCTGGCACTGGGCGATGATGCTGTGCATGATCGTCCTCGCCGGGACCGGCTACCTGATCGGCGCCCCGCTGCCGGCGATCGGCGGCGAGGCGACGTTCAGCTATTTCTTCGCCACGATCCGGATGATCCACTTCATCGCCGCGATGCTGTTCGCGGTGCTGTTCCTGGTGCGGCTCGTGTGGGCGTTCATGGGCAACCACCACGCGCGCTCGATCTTCGTTCCGCCGGTGTGGAGCGGCGAGTGGTGGTCGGGTCTGTTCAGCCAGCTCGCGTACTACCTGTTCCTCCGCAAGGAACCGCACCACTGGGTCGGCCACAACCCGCTCGCGCAGATCGCGATGTTCCTCATGTTCGTGCTCGGCGCGATCGTCATCATCCTCACCGGCTTCTCGCTCTTCGCCGAGCAGTACGGCTGGGGCTCCGCGTGGATGAACGCCTTCGGCTGGGTGAACGTGCTGCTCGGCGGCTCGCAGATGGTGCGCACGGTGCACCACTTCGCGATGTGGTACCTGCTGCTGTTCACGCTGATCCACGTCTACATGGTGTTCCGCGAGGACGTCATGAGCGGCGAGACGGTGATCAGCACGATGATCAACGGCATCCGCATGTTCAAGCGCGAGCCGCGGGGCTAACGGGACTTCGGAGGAGGGGGGAGTGGACGCGCGCCAGCCGATGCTCGCAGCAAGCGAGCGCGCGGGCGCGCGCGGCGCCGGTCCGAAGGCCACGCGGCCGGGACCGGCGCCGGCGAAGCTCCCGTGGCGCACGCCCCCGCACCCGGGCCACTTCCTGGAGTCGCGGTTCCTGAAGCCGCTCGCCATCAGCCAGACCGAGCTCGCGACGGCGCTCGGGGTCTCGCGCCGGCGCGTCAACGAGCTCGTCAACGGCCGCCGCGGCATCACGCCCGACACGGCGGTGCGGCTCGCGATGTTCTTCCGCAACGACGCGGCCTTCTGGATGCACCTGCAGGTGGCCTGGGACATGCGCAACGCTGTCCGCAGCGTTCGCGCGGGCAAGCACGCCGCCTGACGCGGCAGGCCGCGGCCTTACAATCGAGGGTTACAAACCGCCGCCGGCGATCCGGCGGCGCGCCCGCTCGCGTGCGGCCACGCCAAGCGGTGCTTGCGTCCGATGGAGCCCTTGCCCGATGTACGTCGTGATGATCGCGTCGGAGTGCGCGCCGGTGGCCAAGGTGGGCGGCCTTGCCGACGTCGTGTTCGGCCTCTCCCGCGAGCTGGAGCTGCGCGGCAACGCCGTTGAGATCGTGCTGCCTAAGTACGACTGCATGCGCCACGACCAGGTGTGGGGCCTGCAGGTCGCGTGGCGCGACCTCGCGGTGCCCTGGGACGGCGGGGCGGTCACCTGCACTGTGTGGTTCGGCTTCGTGCACGGTCGCAAGTGCTACTTCGTCGAGCCGCACTCGGAGCACGCCTACTTCTCGCGCGGCGCGTACTACGGCTTCCCCGACGAGGCGTGGCGCTTCGCGTTCTTCAGCAAGGCGGCGCTCGAGTTCCTGCTCAAGGCGGGCAAGCGCCCGGCGGTCATCCACACGCACGACTGGCAGACGGCGCTGGTGCCGGTGCTCCTCTACGAGATCTACGCCGGCGCCGGCATGGCGGACGTGCGCGTCTGCCACACGATGCACAACTTCCGCCACCAGGGGGTCGCGGGTCCCGAGATCCTGCGCGCCACCGGCCTCGAGCGCCCCGGGCACTTCTGCGCGCCCGACCGGATGGGCGACATCGAGAGCGTCGGCGTCAACTACACCCGCGGCGCGATCCTGTACGCGAACTTCGTGACCACGGTGTCGCCGCACCACGCCTGGGAGGTTCGTCACACGGACCTGGGCTGCGGGCTCGGGCACTCGCTGCACCAGCACCAGCGCAAGTTCGGCGGCATCCTCAACGGGCTCGACTACGAGATGTGGAACCCCGAGATCGACCCGCACATCCCGGAGCGGTACGGCCCCGCGACGCTCGACGGCAAGGCGGCGAACACGCGGGCGCTGCGCGAACGCCTGCTGCTGCGCCACGGCCCGCGCCCGATCGTCGCCTACGTCGGCCGCCTCGACACGCAGAAGGGCCTGCACCTCATCCGCCACGCGATCTTCTTCGCGACCGCGAACGACGCGCAGTTCGTGCTGCTCGGCGCGGGCTCGGAGCCGGGCATCAACGAGGACTTCTGGCAGCTCAAGCGGATGCTGAACGACAGCCCGGACTGCCATCTCGAGATCGGCTACGACGAGGAACTCGCGCACCTCATCTACGCGGGCGCGGACCTCTTGGTGATGCCGAGCCTGTACGAACCCTGCGGGCTCACGCAGATGATCGCGCTGCGCTACGGGACGGTGCCGGTGGTGCGCGCGGTCGGTGGTCTCGCGGACACGGTGTTCGACTGGGATCACTCGCCGCTGCCGCGCGAGCAGCGCAACGGCTTCGTGTTCGAGCACCCCGACCACGCGGGGGTCGAGTCCGCGCTCCGCCGTGCGCTCGGCCTGTGGCGGAACGAGCCGGAGCTCTTCCGCGAGCTCGCGAAGCAGGGGATGGCGTACGACTACTCGTGGAACGATCCGGGCGGGCGCTACCTCGACGTCTACGAGTTCATCCGACACAAGTAGCCGACCGGATCGCCGATGTTTCCCGAGTGCTTCGACGGCCTGCCTAACCTGTCCGGATCGGAGGAGCGCGTCGCGCGCGCGATCGCCGAGGCGCGCGGCCGGCCGGTATTCCTCGCCGACAGCCGCATCGACTTCGGGCGCGTCCGCAGCGCCTGCGCGATCGCGCTGCACATGCACCAGCCGCTCGTCCCCGCCGGCGGCCCGGAGCTTCGCACGGCGGCACTGATCGGCAACCTGCAGCACATGCTCGAGCACCCCGGCGAGGGCGACAACCACGACGCGCCGGCGTTCCGCCGCTGCTACGCGCGCATGGGCGAGTTCGTTCCAGCGCTGCTCGCGGAAGGCCGCGAGCCGCGGGTGATGCTGGAGTACTCCGGTACGCTGCTCCACGGGCTGCGACTGATGGGCGCGGACGACGTCGTCGAGAGCCTGCGGCGGATCACCTGCGTGCCCGAGTACCGGCGCGCCGTCGAGTGGCTCGGCGCGCCATGGGGCCACGCGGTCGCGCCGTCGACGCCCGTCCAGGACTTCCGCCTGCACGTGCGCGCCTGGCAGCACCACTTCGCCGCCCTGTTCGGCCTCGAGGCGCTGGCGCGCGTGCGGGGCTTCTCCCCGTCCGAGATGGCGCTGCCGAACCATCCCGAGGTCGCCTACGAGTTCGTGCGTACGCTCGTCGACTGCGGCTACCGCTGGGTGCTGGTGCAGGAGCACACCGTCGAGGAGCCCGGCACAGGGAGGCCGCCGCGGCACCCGCACGTGCCCCACCGGCTCGTGTGCCGCAGCGCGTCGGGCGCGACCGCGAGCATCGTCGCGCTGCTGAAGACGCAAGGTTCGGACAGCAAGCTCGTCGGCCAGATGCAGCCGTGGTACGAGGCGCGGGGGCTCGGGCGCACAGAGCTCGGCGGCCGCGCGGTGCCGCCGCTCGTGACGCAGATCGCCGACGGCGAGAACGGCGGCGTGATGATGAATGAGTTCCCGTCGAAGTACTTCGAGGTGGTGCGCGCGGCGTCCGGCAGCGACGTCCCGCTGATGAACGCGACCGAGTACCTGGAGCACCTGTCCGCGCAGGGCGTGGACGAGGCCGGCCTGCCCGAGATCCAGCCGGTGCTGCAGGGCCGCATCTGGGCGCGCATGCAGCCCGGCGACGGCGTCGAGCGGCTCGGGCGCGTGCTGGGCGAGCTCGCGCGCGAAGACCCCCGCTTCCACGTCGACGGCGGCAGCTGGACCGCCGGCCGGAGCTGGGTGCATGGCTACGAAGGCGTGCTGGGACCGATGGAGGAGGCGAGCGCGCTCTTCGACGAGAAGGTGACGCGCGCCCGGCAGCCGACGTCGGAGCAGCGCTACCGCAACGCGCTGCTGCACCTCCTCTCCTCGCAGACGAGCTGCTACCGCTATTGGGGCGAGGGGGCGTGGACCGACTACGGGCGCGAGGTCTGCCGACGCGCGAGGGAGATCGTTGCCCGCGACTATTGACGCGCCCCTCCGGTCGGCACGCGGTCCCCGGTCGTCCTGCTAGAATCATCGAGTTGCCGATCCACGGCCCTCCACCCTGTCGCTGCGCCTCGCGCGGCGCCACGGCGGCGCGGGACAGCGAGGTTCCATGAGCGACCCTTCGAAGCACGTTCCGGACGATTCCTCGGCGCCGGTGTCCGAGCGGATCCGCGAGCGGATCAGGAAGACGGGCCAGCGCTTCCACGCCAACGACAACATCTCGGCTTTCGTGAAGCCGGGAGAGCTCGAGGCGCTGCAGGACGAGGTCGAGTCGCGCATGCGCGCCGTGCTCGACAGCCTCGTCATCGACACCGAGAGCGACCACAACACGCAGGACACCGCCCGCCGCGTCGCCAAGATGTACGTGCAGGAGGTCTTCCGCGGCCGCTACGTGGCGCCGCCCGCGGTGACGGAATTCCCGAACGCCGAGCACCTGAACGAGCTGATGATCGTCGGCCCGATCACCGTGCGCAGCGCCTGCAGCCACCACTTCTGCCCGATCCTCGGGCGGCTGTGGATCGGGGTGATGCCCAACGAGCACTCCAACCTGATCGGTCTGTCGAAGTACTCTCGTCTCGCCGAGTGGATCATGGGCCGCCCGCAGATCCAGGAGGAGGCGATCGCGCAGCTCGCCGACCTGCTGATGAACAAGGTGAGCCCGGACGGCCTCGCGGTGGTGATGGAGGCCGACCACTTCTGCATGCACTGGCGCGGCGTCAAGGACGACAAGACCAAGATGCTGAACAGCGTGATGCGCGGCTCGTTCCTCAAGAATCCGACGCTGCGGCGCGAGTTCCTGTCCCTGCTCAACCTGACCGACTGAACGAAGCCATGCTCGTCCGCCTGCTCTACGCCAGCCGCGCCGCCGCGCCGCTCGACGCCTCGGTGCTCGACTCGATCCTCGAGCAGAGTCGCGCCAACAACCCTGCCGCCGGCATCACCGGCGTGCTCTGCTACAGCGACGACCTGTTCATCCAGGTGCTCGAGGGCGGGCGCGACGAGGTCTGCGCGCTCTACAACACGATCGTCCGCGACAGCCGGCACGCGCACGTGGTCATCCTGTCCTACGAGGAGATCCGCGAGCGGCGCTTCGGCGGCTGGACGATGGGGCAGGTCAACATCGCGAAGGTCAACCCGACGCTGCTGCTCAAGTACTCGGAGCGCGCCGAGCTGAACCCGTTCTCCTGCTCGGGCCAGGCGTCGATGGCGCTTCTGGACGAGCTGATCGCGACCGCGTCGGTCGTGAGCCGGGGAGGGTGACGGTCCCCCGCGATCAGCCGAGGTTGCGCTCGGGCAGTCCGCGCAGGCGCATCACCTCGCGCGCGATCTCCTCGACGGCCAGGTAGGACGCGTCAATCGTCCGCCAGCCGTGGTCGCTCATGACGTGGTGGGCGGCGCGCACCTCCTGCCGGACCGCCTCGAGATCGGCGTAGTCGCCGCCCCGGGCGACGCCCATGTGGTGCACGCGCGCCTCGCGCATCGCGAGCACGCGGCTCGGGTTCACCCACAGCCCGATCACGCGTTCCCTGGGCACGGCGGCGAGTTCGTCGGGCACTGCTTGCCCCGGCACCAGCGGCACGTTCGCGGCCTTCACGCCGTGGTAGGCGAGGTAGAAGCACGTCGAGCTCTTGCCAGAGCGAGACACGCCGACCAGCACCACGTCGGCGTGCGCGAGCCCGTCGGGGCGGCGGCCGTCGTCGTGCTTCAGCGTGTAGTCGATCGCGTCCTGCCGGTCGAACGCCTCGCGCTCGCGTGCGTAGAGGAGGCCCGGCTCGGCCTGCGGCGCGCGCTTGAACAGGTCGTGCAGCGCCGAGAGCGCCGGGCCGAGGACGTCGACGACCGGCACGCCGTGATGCGCCGCCGCGTCGTGCATCGCGCGGCGCGTCTCCTCGGCGACGAGCGTGTAGAACACCACGCCCCGCGTCCGCGCCGCGGCCGCGACGACCCGCTCGACCTGCGCCCGCGTGCGCACGTTGCCCTCGCGCACGACGGCGTAGCGTTGGCCCTGGAACTGCACGAGCACGGCGTTCAGCACCGCCGCGCCGGTCTGGCCGCGGCCGTCGGAGACGACGTACAGGGTCGGGGCTTGTTCGGCGGCCATTCGGCGGGGCGGGTTGCGGTCAGGGCCCGCGACGGCGCCCGGGCAACGCGGCGCGCACGGCCGCGCCGGGCGCGGACGCGGCGCGGCCCTTGCCGGGATCCGGTCCGGGCGCCGCGGTTACGCGCACCCAGTCGCCGGACGCGGTCCGCTCCGCCTCGATCAGGTCGTCGTCCTGCAGCCGGTAGATGTCGAACGTCACGCGCGTGCTTCCCGCCGCCGGGAGGTCTTGCAGCCTCCATCGTGGGGGATGCCCGGCCCGACGGGTTGACCGCGCTCAATGCAACGCGCGGGCGTTGCGCGCACGCGTGGGCCCGGTGTCTGATACAGTCGCCCCCATCGAGGACGCGGCCACCACGGATCGGCGGGGCGGGATGACGGACAGCCGGAAGCAGTGGATCGCAGCGCTCGCCTGCGGCGTGCTCTCGGGAGCGGCCGCTGCCGAGCCGATCTCGGCGAGCCGCGGTCGCTGGGCCGGACCGGTCGGCGAGCGCACCGCCGGCTGGCCGGGCGCGACGGCGCGCCTCGAGCTCCGCGTCGAAGGCACCGCGGAACGCTTCGCCGTCGACCTCGCGGTACCCGGCGGCACGCTCGTCGCCGGCGAGTTCGCGGCAGGCAAGCAGAAGGACGTGTTCGGGCCGCCGGCCGCGTCGGGGATCATGTCCTGGCTCGGGCGCGGCAGCGCGGTCAACCCGCTCGAAGGCAAGCCGCTCGCCTGGGCGCGGCGCGAGGGCGAGGTGCTGGTCGTCTACCGGCTCGACCTTGCCGGAGCCACGAACCTCGAGGAACTGCCAATTGAGTTGACAGGTCCAGAAGGAAGACTGGAACGCCAGAACGTAGCCGGCCTGGCCGCCGCAGGCATCCTCCCCGCGT